>Ga0164243_10000559_pt1 | contig 67474 bp, 58 predicted proteins | sample OricompcompostOP_FD_108781 | JGI IMG/M metagenome (GOLD analysis project Ga0164243, IMG submission 108781) | Organic Plus compost microbial communities from Emeryville, California, USA - Original compost - Organic plus compost (OP) | ecosystem: Engineered > Solid waste > Mixed feedstock >... | reverse complement strand
CGCAGCACCGCGATGCTGGCGTTGCGCATGATCTGATATTCCTTGTCGGTCAGCGTCAGCGCCGGCGCGACGGTGATGGAGTCGCCGGTATGGACGCCCATCGGATCGATATTCTCGATCGAGCAGATGATGATGGCATTGTCGGCGCGGTCGCGCACGACTTCCATCTCATATTCCTTCCAGCCGAGCAGCGACTCCTCGATCAGCACCTCGCTGGTCGGCGAGGCATCGAGGCCCTTGCGGACCGTCTCGATGAACTCCTCCCGGTTGTAGGCGACGCCCCCGCCCGTGCCGCCGAGCGTGAAGCTGGGGCGGATGATCGCGGGCAGGCCCGTATAGTCCAGCGCCTCGAGCGCGTCCTCGAGCGTGTGGGCGATGCGCGAGCGCGCGCTTTCCAGCCCGATCCGGTCCATCGCGTCGCGGAACTTCAGCCGATCCTCGGCCTTGTCGATCGCCTCGGCATCCGCGCCGATCATCTTTACGCCGAACTTCTCCAGCGTGCCGTCGTTGAACAGCGCCAGCGCCGTGTTCAGCGCGGTCTGGCCGCCCATGGTCGGCAGGATGGCGTCCGGCCGCTCCTTCTCGATGATCTTGGCGACGATCTCCGGCGTCACCGGCTCGACATAGGTCGCGTCGGCCAGTTCGGGATCCGTCATGATCGTGGCCGGGTTGGAGTTGACCAGGACGATCCGGTAGCCCTCCTCCTTCAGCGCCTTGCAGGCCTGCGTGCCCGAATAGTCGAACTCGCACGCCTGACCGATGACGATCGGGCCCGCGCCGATGATGAGGATGGAGGCGATGTCTGTTCTCTTGGGCATTGCGAACCTTGATAGCAGTGATTACATTGATTGCATTGCAATCATGAGGTCGAAGCGATGGCCAGCGTCACGATCCGCAACCTGCCGGACGATGTGAAACAGGACCTGCGCGAACGCGCCGCGCGCAACGGCCGCTCGCTGGAAGAGGAAATGCGCCGCGCGCTGATCGCGCTGGTGCGACCCGAACCCGCCGCGCCGCGCAAGTCGATCGGGCAGATGCTGTATGAGATGAGCCGGCCGGGGATCGATCTGCCCATCCCGCCGCGATCCCGCGCGCGCATTCCGGACTTCGGCCCTGACTTCGACGAGGAATGATCCTCGTCGACACCAATGTGTGGAGCGAGTTGCTGCGCCCCGCGCCCGCGCCTGCCGTGATCGCCTGGGAAATAGCCGAAGCGAACGGGCTTTATATGTCCACGGTCGTCATCGGCGAATTCCTCTCCGGCGTCGCGATGATGCCCGAGGGGAAACGCAAAAGCGATTTCCTGAAACGATATGAGCCCATCATTCGGCTTTACGCCGACCGCATCGTGCCGTTCGACCTCGACGCGGCCCGGCACTATGCCGACATCCTCGCAGCGCAGGAACGGGCGGGCCGCAATCCCGGCACCGCCGATACCCAGATCGCCGCGACGGCGCGCGCGCGCGGCATGGCGCTCGCGACGCGCAATGTGAAGCATTTCGAAGGGCTGGGGCTCGATTTGATCGATCCCTGGCAGGCCTGACGAGGCGGTTGCGTCCGCCGCCATCAGTGCCGCGCCTCATTCCCGGTGAAGCCGAGTTGCAGGTCCCGGCGCGCCCGCACCTTGCCGATCGCGCATTGCAGGGCAGCATTCTCGCGCACGGTCGGGATATGGCCGGGATGGACCATCCGCATCTCGACGACGCGCGTGCCGTGCGCGACCAGACGCACCACGTCCCCGGCCCGGCAGGACGCGACCATGAAATCGAGCTGCCGCTGCAACTGGGCCTCATCGGCCGCCACGCCCGCCCCAAGGAGAGCGAGGGCGATCATTTCAACCCCTCGACGAACCGCTCGAACAGATAGAAGCTGTCCTGCGGCCCCGGGCTCGCCTCGGGATGATATTGCACGGCGAACACCGGCTTGTCGGTGAAGGCGATGCCGCAATTGGAGCCGTCGAACAGGCTCACATGCGTCTCGACCACATTGGCCGGCAGCGTCGCGGCGTCCACGGCGAAGCCATGGTTCATGCTGGTAATCTCGACCAGCCCCTCGCTCGCGCCCCAGGTGGCGCCCACGCGCTGGACCGGATGGTTCGCGCCGCGATGGCCCTGATGCATCTTCACGGTCTTCGCGCCCGCCGCGAGGCCGAGAAGCTGATGGCCGAGACAGATGCCGAAGATGGGCATAGCGTCATCGAGCAGCCGCCGGATGACCGGCACGGCATAGTCGGCCGTCGCGGCCGGGTCGCCCGGCCCGTTGGAGAGGAACACACCGGCGGGCTTCAGCGCCACGATCTCCTCATAGGTCGCCGTGGCAGGCAGCACCGTGACGCGCGCGCCGGCCTTCACCAGATTGCGGAAGATATTGTCCTTCGCGCCATAGTCGATGGCGACGACATGGGGCGCATCCGGCGCGGCGGCGGAAAGATGATAGCCCTTGCCGAGCGTCCAGCCGCCATCGGCCCATTGCCGCTCCCGGCCCGTCACCTCGATGGCGAGGTCCATGCCCTCCAGCCCCGGCCAGGCCTTCGCCTTGCCGTGCAGCGCGGCAAGGTCGAAACGGCCCTCGGGATCATGGGCGATCACCGCATTGGGCGCCCCGTTCGCGCGGATGCGGCGCGTGAGCGCGCGGGTGTCCACGCCGGCAAGGCCGATCCGCCCCCGCGCCTTCAGCCACTGGTCGAACGGCTCGACATTGCGGAAGTTGGAGGGCGCGGTCACGTCCTCGCGCACCACACAGCCCAGCGCATGGGGCGCGGCCGCCTCCACATCCTCGGCATTGGTGCCGACATTGCCGATATGCGGGAAAGTGAAGGTGATGATCTGCCCGGCAAAGCTCGGGTCGGTCATGATCTCCTGATAGCCGGTCATGGCGGTGTGGAAGCACAGCTCGCCCACCGCTTCGCCCGTGGCGCCAAAGCCGCGGCCGAAGATCACCGTGCCATCGGCGAGAACCAATACCCCCGTCGCTCCTTTGGGCACGGGCGGGTATTTGGCGGTCGCCATGGCTTCTGGTCCTTCATGTTGTCGCTTGCGGCCCGCATCCTTGCGGCAGGCCAAACGGCCGGCTCACTAGGGTGTCGATCCCGCAGGGTCAATTCTATTAAATTTCGCCTGTCGGCCCTATATGTGGTCCTTTCCCGCGAGATGAAGTGGAAGGACGCGCAATGATCCGCGATTCGCTGAAGGCTGCCCAGATCGAGTCGATGAAGGCCGGGGACAAGCAGCGCCTCGCCGCCGTGCGCCTGATCCTCGCCAAACTCAAGGACCGCGACATCGAGTTGCGCACCGCAAGCCAGGTGCCGGACGATGACGCCATCGTCGTCGACGTGCTCCAGAAGATGGTGAAGCAGCGCCGCGAATCGATCGCCATGTACGAACAGGGCGGCCGCGCCGAACTGGCCGCGCAGGAGCAGGCCGAACTGGACGTCATCGGGAGCTTCCTGCCCCGCCAGCTCGGCGAGGCCGAGACCAGCGCCGCGATCGAGACGATCAAGGCCGAACTGGGGGCCACCAGCCTCAAGGATATGGGACGCGTGATGGCCGCGCTCAAGGAACGCCACGGCACGGTGCTCGACATGAGCAAGGCAAGCGGCCTTGTGAAAGCCGCGCTCGCCGGCTGAGAAAACCCTCGCGCGCGCCGGAGCCCGGCCATCGCCGCCCGGCGCGCCCGAACGCGCAAGTCCGACGAGAACGGCCTATCGGGAAAAACCGCCCCATAACGGCGCACCATTCCGGCTGCGCATTTCGCACGTGCAAGAAATCGTCAACCATGATTTCATGCGCATCTCCCGGGCGCATTTGGGACCGTGCGGGAGACTTTGTTGTGGGACAGAGGGGAATTGTCATGAAGCATATGCGCTTGCTCGCGGCAGCATCCGCCGCGGCATTCCTGTTCGCGCCGCCGGCACAGGCCACGCTGCTCGACTTCACGCTGACCGGACCCTATTCAGCGAGTTGGCAGCTTGATTCCGATCCGGTGCCGGATGATTTCGACAGCGCGTCCTTCACGCTATGGGATGTCGAAGGCGATTTTCCCGATGCGGTGCTTGACGTCGTCGATCTCCAGTTCTGGACGGCTTCGGCGCTGGGCGGACTCTCGATCATCGACTTCTACGGCGGCATCACGCTTGCCGACATGACCGGCGGGCAGCTCTGGTCCGGAACGACCGATGCGCCGACATTCGTGACCGGCACCTATGATCTGGAGGATTTCGCCGGGGCGGCCTACACGCTGGTCATCGCCGAAGCGGGCGGCCCGGCGCCGGACGTGCCGGAGCCGGCAAGCTGGGCGATGATGATCGCCGGCTTCGGCCTTGCCGGCGCGGCGCTGCGTGGCGCGCGGCGGCGTGTCCCGGTCGGCTTCCGTCCGGCCTGATCGCGACGACAGGGAGGGTCCGGCCGCTTTCGTTCGCCGGACCGGGGTGATAGGAAGGCGGTTCGATGCTCCGCGCCGCGCTGCCTTCCCTTTCCCCACGCCCCTTCCCCGTGCCCGATGGTCGCGGAGACAGGGCCGCGCCATGAGTCTTTCCCCCCAATGGCTGGACGAGCTGCGCGCGCGCACCACGCTCTCGACGCTTATCGGCAAGACCATCAAGGTCCAGAAGGCGGGGCGCGAGTATAAGGCCTGCTGCCCCTTCCACAACGAGAAGACGCCCAGCTTCACGATCAACGACGAGAAGGGCTTCTATCACTGCTTCGGCTGCGGCGCGCATGGCGACGCGATCCGCTGGATGACCGACCAGCGCGGCCTGCCGTTCCTTGACGCGGTCAAGGAACTGGCGGCGGCGGCCGGCATGGAGGTCCCCGACCCCGACCCGCGCGCGGCGCGGCGGGCGGAGAAGGCGCAGTCGCTTCATGACGTGACCATGGCCGCGCAGGCCTGGTTCGTGGCGCAGCTCGACGGCATCGAGGGCGCGGAGGCGCGCGCCTATCTCCGGAAGCGCGGCATCACGGAACAGACGCGGCAGGCCTTCGGCTTCGGCTTCGCGCCGGACAGCCGGGGCAAGCTCAAGGCCGCGCTCAAGGATTTCCCCGAGGCGATGCTGGTCGAGAGCGGCATGCTGATCCGGCCGGAGGATGCCGGCCGCGACAGTTATGACCGTTTCCGGGGCCGCCTGATGATCCCCATCCGCGATCAGCGGGGCCGTGTGATCGCCTTTGGCGGCCGCATCCTGGGCAGCGGCGAGCCCAAATATCTGAACTCGCCCGAGACGCCGCTGTTCGACAAGGGCCGGACCCTCTTCAACATCGACAAGGCCGCACCCGCCGCGCGCAAGGCGGGCCGGATCGTCGTGGTCGAGGGCTATATGGACGTCGTCGCCATCGCCCAGGCGGGCATTGCCGAAGCCGTCGCCCCGCTCGGCACGGCGCTCACCGAAGCGCAGATCGAGCGGCTCTGGTCGATGGTCGAGACGCCGGTCCTCTGCTTCGACGGAGACGGCGCGGGCCAGCGCGCCGCCCTGCGCGCCGCCCACCGCGCCCTCGCCCTGCTGCGCCCCGGCCACAGCCTCGCCTTCGCGACGCTGCCCAAGGGACAGGACCCGGACGATCTGATCCGCGCGTCCGGCGCCGCCGCGTTCGAGGCGGTGCTCGGGCAGGCGGAACCGCTCGTCGATCTCATCTGGCGCAGCGAGCATGACGCCCTGCCGCTCGACACGCCCGAGGCGCGCGCGGGGCTCAAGCAGCGGCTCGGCGCGCTGGCCGCGACCATCGCCGATACCGACATACGTGCGCTCTACAACCGCCTGTTCCGCGAGCGCTACGATGCGCTGTTCTTCGCCCCGCGCCCGCCACGGGAGGCCGCATCCGCGCCCTATGCGCGCCGGCCGGCGAGCGGCCGCGGCGCCTTGCGCGACAATCGCTGGATACCCCCCATCCCGCCGCTCGAACCCGAGACCCGCGCCATCGGCCGGCGCAGCGGCGATGACCTGTCGCTGCGCGCCGTGCTCGCGGGACTGCTGCGCTATCCGGAGGAAATCATCGTACATCGGGAGGCGCTGGCGAGCCTTCATCCGGCCGATCCGGCCCTTGCCGCGCTGCTCGATACGCTGCTCGATGTCTGCGACCGCGAAGAAACGGTTGAAACCCATGCCCTCCTTACCATATTGGGCGAGAGTGACGTGTATAATATGGCGAAGGGGTTGCTCCGGGCCGATGCGTTGCACTTCACCTTCACGCGGGATGAGACCGACCGGCGTCGTGCGCAGCGCGATCTGGCGGAAGCCATCGCGGTGATTGTGGCGATGCCGAGGATCGATGCGGAGCTGGCGGCGGTGACGAGGGCGATGGCGGAGGAACTGGACGAGGCAAGCTTTGCCCGCCAGCAGATGCTGCGCAAGACGAAAGAGGACCTCGCAGCGCGCATGGCCGAGCTGGCTCAACCCCAGGCCGATTGACTATTTTGCCCGGGCGCGTCGCGCGTCCGGCTCCGGAGTAAGGCGACGCATGGCGACGAAGATCAATGTAAACGCGGGCAATGAAGGCGGCGAAGAGGGCGGTGATGCCCCCCTGCTCGATCTCAACGAAGCCTCCGTCAAGAAGCTGATCGCCCGCGCCAAGAAGCGTGGCTACATCACCTATGACGAGCTGAACAACGCCTTGCCCCAGGGCGAGATGTCGTCCGACCAGATCGAGGACATCACCGCCGCGCTCAGCGACATGGGCATCAATATCGTCGAGAATGAGGAGCAGGGCGAGGAAGGCGAGGACTCGAACGAGGCCGAGGTCGATTCGATCGACAGCGGCACCGAGGAAGAGGACGGCTCGGGCAACGTCGCCGAGAAGAAGCAGACCACCACCGATCGCACGGACGATCCGGTGCGCATGTATCTGCGCGAGATGGGCGCGGTCGAGCTGCTTTCCCGCGAGGGCGAGATCGCCATCGCCAAGCGCATCGAGGCCGGCCGCGACACGATGATCCTCGGCCTGTGCGAGAGCCCCACGACCTTCAACGCGATCATCGAATGGTCGACCGCGCTCAACAATGGCGAGATGCAGCTGCGCGAGATCCTGGATCTCGACGCCATGCTCTCCAAGGACCCCGCACCCGAATCGCTGTCCGAGGACGGCGAGACGGACGATGACGGCGAGATCAGCGAGAAGACCGCCGGCCCTTCGTTCAAGGACGAGGACGAGGTGGAGGAGGAAGCCGGCAGCGACGAGGACGACGAGGACTCGATGGTCGAGCGCCGCTCGCGCCGGCCGGAAGAGGATGACGACGAGGACAACACCCTCTCCCTCGCCGCGATGGAAGAGCTGCTGAAGCCCGACGCACTGGAGAAGTTCGCGCTCATCACCCAGCTTTACGAGAAGTTCGGCAAGGTGCAGCAGGCGCGGCTGGACGCGCTGGGCAACGGCGTCGACTTCCCCGAGAAGCAGGAAGCCGAATATCAGAAGCTGCGCGAGGACCTCACCGCGCAGGTGGAGAGCGTGCAGTTCCACCAGCAGAAGATCGAATATCTGGTCGACCAGCTCTATGCCTTCAACCGGCGCCTCACCACGCTGGGCGGGCAGATGCTGCGCCTCGCCGAGCGCCACAAGGTGAGCCGCAAGGACTTCCTCGAACATTATGTCGGCCATGAGCTGGACGAGGCCTGGATCGAGAAGGTCGGCAGGATCGACAAGAAATGGGCGGCTTTCGCGGCGAATGAGGGCAGCGCGGCCGAGCGCATCCGCAGTGAAGTGGCCGAAATCGCCCAGGCGACCGGTACCTCGCTCCCCGAGTTCCGTCGCATCGTGAACATGGTGCAGAAGGGCGAGCGCGAGGCGCGCATCGCGAAGAAGGAGATGGTGGAAGCCAATCTCCGCCTCGTCATCTCGATCGCGAAGAAATATACGAACCGTGGCCTGCAGTTCCTGGATCTCATCCAGGAAGGCAATATCGGCCTGATGAAGGCGGTCGATAAATTCGAATATCGTCGCGGCTACAAGTTCAGCACCTATGCGACCTGGTGGATCAGGCAGGCGATCACGCGCTCCATCGCGGATCAGGCCCGCACGATCCGTATCCCGGTGCACATGATCGAGACGATCAACAAGCTGGTGCGCACCAGCCGGCAGTTCCTCCACGAGCAGGGCCGCGAGCCCACGCCCGAGGAAATGGCCGAGCGGCTCTCCATGCCGCTGGAGAAGGTGCGCAAGGTGATGAAGATCGCCAAGGAGCCCATCTCCCTCGAAACGCCGATCGGCGACGAGGAGGATTCGCACCTGGGCGACTTCATCGAGGACAAGAACGCCATCATCCCGGTGGATGCGGCCATCCAGGCCAATCTCAAGGAGACGGTCACCCGCGTCCTCGCCAGCCTCACCCCGCGCGAGGAGCGCGTGCTGCGCATGCGCTTCGGCATCGGCATGAACACCGACCACACGCTCGAGGAAGTGGGCCAGCAGTTCAGCGTGACGCGCGAGCGCATCCGCCAGATCGAGGCCAAGGCGCTGCGCAAGCTCAAGCATCCCAGTCGCTCGCGCAAGATGCGCAGCTTCCTGGATCAGTAAGGCGGCCTGCCGGCGCGCCGGCACAAGCGTCTCGGGAGAGGAAGGAATGGCAGCGGTGACCCAGGCAGGCCAGGCGCTTGTCGAGACCTTCGCGCAGATACGCATCATCAATCTCAGGAGCCGGGCGGACCGCCGCCGCGAAATGGGGCAGGAACTCGCCCGGCTCGGCCTCTCCCTCGATCATCCGCAGATCGCGCTGCACGAGGCCTCGCGCTTCGACGATGCCGGGGTGTTCCCGTCCATCGGCGCGCGCGGCTGCTTCCACAGCCACCTCGCCGTGCTCGAGGAGGCGCTCGCGAGCGGCGCGCCCTCCGTCCTCATCTTCGAGGACGATCTCGATTTCGCCCGCAATATCGAAACCCTGCTCCCGGCCGCGCTCGACGCGCTGCGCGGGCAGGACTGGTCGTTCTTCTATGGCGGCCATGAACGCGTGGCGCCGGGCGATGTCATCCGGTCCGGCCCCATCATGCGGGTCGAAGCCGGCGAGCCGATCCGTCTTGCCCATTTCCTCGGCCTGCGCCGCGAGGCGATCGTGCCGCTCGTCCCCTATCTGCGGGCGATGCTGGACCGCGCGCCCGGCTCGCCGGACGGAGGGCCCATGCATGTCGACGGCGCCTATAGCTGGTTCCGCAAGACGCATCCCCGCTTCGAGACCTGGCTGGCGGAGCCGCAGCTCGGCCATCAGCGCCCGTCGCGCACGGACATCCACCAGCTCGGCATCGCCGACCGGACCCCGGTCCTGCGCGACCTGCTCGCCCTCGCCCGCCGTGTGAAGCGCCGGATGCGCAACAGCGGCTGAGCGCCGGGCGGGCGACCGCGCATTCCCGCGCGGCTGGCGCATGCCCGCTTTACAGAGATGCCGGACTGGCGGCACTCTCCCCGCGGACATTGCAGGCCACGAAGGGGGACATGCGATGCAGGACCATGAATCATGCGTGACCATCCATATGGCGGCGAGCCTCGACGGCTTCATCGCGCGCAAGGACGGGCGGGTGGACTGGCTCGAGAGCAGCGACCTGTTCGAGGCGGGCGAGACGCTCGACCCAGCCTATGTCGAGGATTTCCTGAGCGGTATCGACTGCTATCTGATGGGCTCGCGCACCTATGAGACCGCGCTCGGTTTCGAGGCAAAGGGCTTCGGCTGGGCCTATGGCGAGACGCCCGTCTTCGTCCTGACCAGCCGGACCCTGCCCCGAAAGCGCGAGAGCGTCACCTTCGTCTCCGGCGATCTTGCGGACCTGGTGAACGGACGTCTCAGACCGGACTATCGGCATATCTGGGTGGCGGGCGGCGGCGCGGTGGCCGGCGCCTGCCTCCGGCTGGGTCTGGCCGATGAAGTGCGCTACTCGATCGCGCCCGTGCTGATCGGCGAGGGGATTCCCTTTGTCGAGGGACTCGCTCGGGACATCGCGCTGCATCTGGTCGAGGTGAAGGCTTACAGGAACGGCATGGTGGCGCTCCGTCACGCCGTTCGAAGAAGCGAGTGAGCTTGCCGGTCGACGAGCCGTGCATCGGCGGCGACCATCGGTTTTCCGTACTGCAATCTCTCGCAAACCCGTGAAAAATGTGCCATTTTGAGTGTGGCGCATCGGAAAAAAGGCTGGCCGCGGAGCGTTTCGTCAAGAGCTTCTTAACCTGCAGCGCCATAATTCTCGGGGCGGGGACAACGTCGATCCGGCAACGGACGGCGCATGAGGCTTTACATGGAAAACTTGCCCCTGGTGTCGCACAAATCCGCCCTCTCCACCCTCGTCGCGGCGCTGGTCTCGAATGACGGGACGGCAGCGCATGGCTATTGTGGTCCGGCCGTTTCCGGCGATCGCCAGTCCTTCGTCCGCGACCTCGTGGACTTTGCCGACTTCGTCCATCTCGTGACGCTGCTGCATGGCCAGATTCCCGGCCTCATCGATTATGCCGCGGCCCGAACCGTGGAAGTCGCGGCGCGCGGATGGCTGCTCCAGTCGATCGATGCCTTCGCGGAGGAGCGTCAATATCTCGGCAAGCTCAGCGTGGCGGTGGGGCCCCTGCCCAGCACGGCGGGCCATAGCGAAACCACCACGGTGGTGAGCCAGCAGCGCCATGCCATCGAGATGCTGGCCCAGTCGGACCGGCGCGGCTGCGCGCTCGGCGCGGCGGTCGCCCTCGTGCTCGAATGGGAATCGATCCGCGCGATCCTCGATGCCGGCGCGATCCGACTCGGCATCGAACCGCCGACCAGTTCCCTGCCCACCCGGTCCGAAACGCTGGCGCTGCTCGACGACCTGCCCGAGCCCGATCGCCTGTCGCGCGCCATCCAGTTCGGCGCGACCCAGTTGCTCGGCCAGCATCGCGGCATGTGGGACCTGCTGAAGGCCCGGGCCTCGGTGCGCGCGTCCCAGCATTGAGCGTCGCGGCGGGCACCGGCTTGCCGGGCCCGCGCCGCCGCGATAGCAAGGGCCTGCCGTCCCGGCAGGAGCAGGTCACATATCGGACATTCGATCCCGACCCGGGGCGACGCGGTTCGCGCGCATCCGCGCGCGACTGGAGGCGGCGCAGCCGGAGCAGGGGCCGGCCGCCTGGCTTTACGAATTCCTGCTGTTCGGCTTCAAGCAGGGCTGGGCCTGCCTGTTCGGCGCGCTCATGCTGGCGCTGCTGCTGGGCACGCATCTCTTCTATCCTGCCGGCGCCCGCCTCGCGCGCTATGATTTCCTGACCCTGAGCGCCCTCGCCATCCAGGCCGGCATGCTGGTCTTCCGGCTGGAGAGCTGGCGCGAAGCCAGGGTGATCGCGCTGTTCCATGTCGTCGGCACGGTCATGGAGCTGTTCAAGACGAGCGCCGGCTCCTGGGTCTATCCCGAGCCGGCGCTGCTGCGCATCGGCGGCGTGCCGCTCTTCTCGGGCTTCATGTACGCGGCGGTCGGCAGCTATATCGCCCGGGTCTGGCGCATCTTCGATTTCCGCTACAGCCACTATCCGCCGCGCTGGACGACCTGCGCGCTGGCGGCGGCCATCTATGTGAACTTCTTCGCGCACCACTGGTTGCCGGACATCCGCCTTGCCCTGTTCGCGGCGACCGCCCTGCTCTTCGCGCGCACCATCGTCTGGTTCCGGCCCTTCCGCAGGCACCGGCCCATGCCGCTGCTGCTCGGCTGGCTGCTCGTCGCGCTGTTTATCTGGTTCGCGGAGAATATCGGCACCTTCGCCCGCGCCTGGACCTACCCCAGCCAGCGCGCCGGCTGGCACATGGTCCCGCTGGAGAAGCTGGGGGCCTGGTATCTGCTGATGATCATCAGCTTCGTGCTCGTCTCGCTGCTCCACCCGCCGGAAGGCAGGAGAAGCGATGGGAGCGATGTCTGACGACGGGGTGGAGTGCGGCCAATCATCTCATCCGTTCGGGCTGAGCGCAGTCGAAGCCCTCCACCGAGCGGCGCGAGGCCTCGGGCTTCACCTGCGCTCAGCAGGGCCCTTCGACTTCGCTCAGGGCGAACGGAAAAAGACTGTCCGCTCCTGCCCCGAACCGGACCTCGCGTCCCTCAATAGAGCAGATGCGCCGCCCGCTCCTGCGCCCATGCCGCCTCGTCCGGCAAGGCCAGCGCATCGAGATCGCCCGGCTGGGCGGCATCGTCGTCGACCCATTCACGCAGCAGCGGGGAGCCGTTGATGACGTCGATCGGCAGCTTGCCGAATTCATATTCATAGGGAAAGTCGCGCCAGAGGTCATAGTCCGGCCACAGGCGGCGGATGGCCTTGAAGGCCAGCGCCTGCACGCGCCAGGGCCGGAACGCGCCATGGTCGTAGGCCGGGCCCTCGGCATGGATGTGGACGCCGTTGCAGAGCGCGCCGACATGCTTGTGGAAAGTCGGCTCGAACCAGCAGTCGCGCAGCAGGCAGCCTTCCAGCCATTCGGGCGCGAGCACGCGCATCTGCGCGATCACGGTGCGCGCGCTCATGTCCGGCGCGCCGAACAGTTCGAGCGGCCGCGTCGTCCCCCGTCCTTCGGAGAGCGTCGCGCCCTCCAGCATCACCGTGCCGGCATAGCAGCGCGCCATGTTGAGATTGGCCGCATTGGGGCTGGGATTGATCCAGATGCGATCCGCCGGCCAGCCGAAGCCCGGCGCCGCGGCGGGTTCGTAGCCCGCCATGGCGATCACGCGATAATCCACGTCCAGCCCGAAATGGGCGATGAACCAGTGCCCCAGTTCGCCCATGGTGAGCCCGTGGCGCATCGGCATCGGCCCGGCGCCCACGAAGCTCTCCCAGCCCGCGCGCAGGGTCAGCCCCTCGACCGGGCGGCCGGCGGGATTGGGCCGGTCCAGCACCCAGACGGTCTTGCCGGCCCCTGCCGCCGCTTCCAGCAGGTAGAGGAGCGTCGTCACGAAGGTATAGATGCGGCAGCCGACATCCTGCAGGTCGACGAGGAAGACGTCCGCGCTGTCCATCATCTCCGGCGTGGGCCGGCGTACCTCGCCATAGAGGCTGAACACGGGGATATGATGGACCGGATCGAGAAAGTCCGGCGATTCCATCATATTGTCCTGCTTGTCGCCGCGCAGGCCATGCTGCGGACCCATGGCGGCCGCGAGATGCAGGTCGTCGCAGGCGGCCAGCGCGTCGAGCGCATGGGTGAGGCGCGCGGTCACCGAGGCGGGATGCGCGAGCAGGCAGATCCGCTTGCCGGCGAGCGGCCGGCGCAGTTCGGGGTCGGCGAGAAGGCGGTCCAGTCCGGTCGAGAAGCTCATCCACGCTCCACTGGCGGAAGCGTCAGCGCGAAGCAATCATGATGATGGAAATCCGGCTTGCCCGGCGCGTGCGCGAGCGCCCAGTAGCTGACCGCGCCGCTCGCCTCCTCGATCACCGCGCTGATGCCGAGCCGGCCCGTCCGGTCCCAGGGCAGCGCATCCTCGGCCAGATGCACGGTCTGGATCAGCCGCTCCGCGCCGACCGCGATGGCGATGCCCGGCGGCGGGATCGTCATCGCGTGCATCCCCGTGCGATAATGGTCGAAATGCCAGGCCGCCCAGGCGCAGGAGGGCGAGAAATTATATTCGGCATAGGCATCCCCCTCCAGCGCCAGGAACATCTCGAAGCAGGTGGTATGCCACAGCCCCCCGGTCTGCACCGGCCCCGTCGGCGCGGGCAGGCGCAGCGCGGCGGGATCGCCCACCGCGACGAACTCGATGTCCCAGCCATGATCGTCCGCCAGGGCAATCCGCGCGCCCAGCGCCGCCAGCGCCGCGCAGGGCGTGTCCGGGTGGCACAGCAGGGCGCTGCGGGCCAAAATGCTACTCATCCCGTCCTTCCCATGCTAAGCGCCCGCCGTTTTTCCGAAAGTTGCGCCATGGCACAGTACAAGTCCGACCTGCTCAACCTGCTCGACCAGCGGGGCTATATACACCAGATCACCGACGCAAGCGCGCTCGACGCGCTGGCCTGCCGGCAGATCGTGCCGGGCTATATCGGCTTCGATGCGACGGCGCCCTCGCTCCATGTCGGCAACCTCGTCTCGATCATGCTGCTGCGCCGGCTCCAGCAGGCGGGGCACAAGCCCATCGTCATCATGGGCGGCGGCACGACCAAGGTGGGCGACCCGTCCGGCAAGGACGAGGTCCGCAAGATGCTGACCGAGGACGGCATCCGCGGCAACATCGCCTCGATCCGCACCGCCTTCGAGCGGCTGCTGACCTTCGGCGACGGGCCGACCGACGCGATCATGGTCAATAATGACGACTGGCTGAGCCAGCTCGGCTATATCGAGCTGCTGCGCGACGTGGGGCCGCATTTCACCATCAACCGGATGCTGACCTTCGACTCGGTCAAGCTGCGGCTGGAGCGCGAGCAGCCGCTCACCTTCCTCGAATTCAACTACATGATCCTCCAGGCCTATGACTTCCTGGAACTGTCCCGCCGCCACGCGTGCCGCCTGCAGATGGGCGGATCGGACCAGTGGGGCAATATCGTCAACGGCATCGAGCTGGCCCGCCGCATCGACGGCACCGAGCTATATGGCGTGACGACGCCGCTCATCACCAAGGCGGACGGCTCCAAGATGGGCAAGTCCGTCTCCGGCGCGGTGTGGCTCAACGAGGCGCAGCTTTCCAGCTTCGATTACTGGCAGTTCTGGCGCAACACGGACGATCGCGACGTGGGGAAGTTCCTGCGCCTGTTCACGGACGTGCCGCTCGACGAGATCGCCCGGCTGGAGGCGCTGGAAGGCGCGGAGATCAACGAGGCGAAGAAGATCCTCGCGGACGAGGCGACAGCGCTCTGCCGAGGCCGCGAGGCGGCCGCCCATGCCGCCGAGACCGCGCGCAAGACCTTCGAGGAAGGCGCCGCCGCCGCCGCCGACCTGCCGCGCGTGATCGTGCCCACCGGCAGAATCGCCATCGTCGCGGCGCTGACCGAGGCGGGCCTCGCGGCCTCCAACGGCGAGGCGCGCCGCAAGATCGCGGAAGGCGCGGTGCGGCTCGACGACCAGCCGGTGCGCGACGACAGGCACGAGATCCTGCTGGGCGACACGCCGGTCAAGATCAGCCTCGGCAAGAAGCGCCACGCCCTGCTCTGTCGCTGAGGGACGGAAGGAGGCGCGCGCGCCTTCTTCTCCGTCCCGACGAAAAATCAGATAGACCTATCCAGTGCTCCTGCGAAGGCAGGAGCCCAGGACGCAAGGGCACTGCGGCTGGGCCCTGGGCTCCTGCCTTCGCAGGAGCACTGGCTGGCTCACCCAAAAGACGGAACAAGCGCCCGGCAATCCGAGGCGGGAATCCGGCAATCCCGTTCTCTCGCCATATCCCCATCCGCCATCCCTAACCCGCCATTATCCAGCCGCCTTCAGCGCGATTTCATTCTCGTGGCGCAGCATCGTCAGGCTGAATGGAGTCTGCCGTGTCGATCCAACGCATGCCGCTGGACGTGCGCCGCAGGGCGCGGGATGACGTCGAATATCATACGCGGCTGACCGGCATCGCGTTCGCGCTCGTCCATGCCCAGATCACCGACATGTCGCCGCTGGGCTGCATGGTCCGCTGCTCGAACGAGGTGGCGATGGGCGAGCGCATCACGCTGGACCTGCCGATCGTCGGCGATGTGCGCGGCGTTGCCGTCTGGTCGCTCGGCACGCGGATCGGCGTCGCGTTCGACAGGGAGATTCCGGCCGATCTCTATCCCCGCGTCATCGCCGCGATGAGCCGCCGTTCGATCATGTGAGGCGCGTGCCCGGAATCGATCCGGGTCGACCGGAATCCGTGCTCCTGCGAAAGCAAGAACCCAGGGCGCAAGGGCACTGCGGCTGGGCCCGGGGCTCCAGCTTTCGCAGGAGCACAAGCCCATTCTATCCGGAACGGGCAGCCCCTATCCGCTCGACAGCAGGCTGACGGCCGCATCCCGCTCGAACAGGTAGAGGCACACCCGCGCCGCCTGCCCGCGCGGGGAATCCAGCCCGCCGTCCCGCTCCATGAGCAGCCGCGCGTCGTCATGCGCGGCGGTGAGCAGGGACTGGATATGCTCGGGATCGGCCAGCCGGAAGCGCTGCTCGCCGGACTGTCGCGTGCCGAGGATCTCACCCGCGCCGCGCAGCCGCAGGTCCTCCTCGGCGATGCGGAATCCGTCATTCGTCTCGCGCATGAGGGCGAGGCGCGCGCGCGCGGTTTCGGAAAGGTTCGCGCCGTGCAGCAGCATGCAGAAGCTGCGCTGGTCGCCCCGCCCCACCCGGCCGCGCAACTGGTGGAGCTGGGCGAGACCGAAGCGCTCGGCCGCCTCCACGATCATCAGCGTGGCATTGGGCACGTCCACGCCCACCTCGATCACCGTGGTCGCCACCAGCAGCTTCACCCTGCCGGCCGCGAAGGCCTCCATCGCCGCATCCTTCTCCGGGCCGGGCATCCGGCCATGCACGATGCCCACCCGGTCGGCGCCGAAGCGATTGCGCAGGATGACCGCGCGCGCCTCGGCGGCCGCGGCGTCCTCGTCATCGCCCTGCTCGACCAGCGGACAGACCCAATAGGCCTGCCGCCCGCTCTCCAGATGCCGCCCGAGCGCCGCGATCACCTCGTCCATCCGCTCGTCGGAGATGACGCGCGTGTCGATGGGCTGACGACCCGGCGGCATCTCGTCGAGGCGCGAGACGTCCATGTCGCCATATTGGGTGAGCGTCAGCGTGCGGGGGATAGGCGTTGCGGTCATCACCAGCAGATGCGGCGTGCGCTCGGCCTTGGCGGTGAGCATGAGGCGCTGCGAAACGCCGAAGCGATGCTGCTCGTCGATCACCGCGAGCGCGAGGTTGCGATAGGCCACTGCTTCCTGGAAGATGGCATGGGTGCCGACAAGGATATGGATGCTCCCGTCCGCCAGCCCCATCAGCGTCGACTCGCGCGCCTTGCCCTTGTCCCGCCCGGTGAGCAGCGCGACATTCACCGGCAGGCCGGCGAGCATGGATTGCAGGCTGGCGAAATGCTGGCGCGCGAGGATTTCGGTCGGCGCGAGGAAAGCGCCCTGCCCGCCCGCCTCCACGGCGTTGAGCAGCGCCATCAGCGCGACCAGCGTCTTGCCCGAGCCGACATCGCCCTGCAGCAGCCGCAGCATCGGCATGGGCTGCGCCATGTCGCCCTCGATCTCGGCAAAGGCGCGCCGCTGCGCCCCGGTGGGCGCGAAGGGGAGCTTGAGCGCATCGCGCAGATGCCCATCCCCCGCCACCGGCACGCCGCGCCGCCGCCGGGTGGAAGCGCGCAGCAGCATGATGGCGAGCTGCCCCGCGAAAATCTCGTCATAGGCCAGCCGCTCGCGCGCCAGCCGGGCGCCCGGCTCGTCATGCGCCGCCGCCAGCGCCGCGCGCCAGGCCGGCCAGTCGCGCCGGGCAATGAGGCCGGGATCGATCCACTCCGGCAGTTCCGGCGCGCGGGTGAGCGCCTGCGCCACCAGCTCGCGCATCCGGCCATTGGCAATGCCTTCGGAGAGGCCATAGACCGGCTCGCGGTCGGCAATGGTCCCCGCCTCGCCCGGCTCCACGACATGATCGGGATGGACGATCTGCAACTGGTCGCCGAACTGGTCGAGCCGGCCGGAGACGAAGCGCGGCTCCCCCAGCGGGAAGAGCTTGCGCGGCCAGCCGCTGTTCTTGCCGAAATAGACGATGGAGACGGGATCGCCCGCCTCGTCCTGCGCGATCACGCGGAACGGCGCGCGCGAAGAGCCGGAGGCGCGATAGTCCGTCGCCGTCAGCACCACGCCGACCATGCGGCCGATCGCGGCCTCGTCCAGCCGCCGCACGCGCTGCCGCTCGATCCAGCTCACCGGCAGGTGGAAGGCGAGATCGACCGCGCGCGTCAGCCCCAGCCGCTCCAGCGGCTTCGCCACGGCGGACCCCACGCCCTTGAGCGCAGTGCTTTCCGTGAACAGCGGATTGAGAATGTCGGGCCGCATCGCTATCTGGCCCTAGTCGAAGCCGACGGGACAGAAAAGCGCCCGCCGGCCGATTGCCATTCCACAGGACCGCGAAAGGATCCGGCCATTGACTGACGATGCGCGCCTGCGCCGGCTGTATTTCCGCGCCTGGCATCGCGGCACCAAGGAAGCGGACCTGATGGTCGGCGGCTTCTTCGACACCTATGCGGAAAGCTGGGACGAGGCGCAGTTGCGCTGGTTCGAGCGGCTGCTCGAGGAACAGGATGTCGACATCATGGCCTGGGCCATCGGCACCGTGCCCTGCCCCGCCGCCTTCGAGGGCGAGATGATGCAGGCGATGCGCAAGCTCGATTATATCCCGATCGCGCGGTGAGGGCACGATTTCCAGCCAGCCCGTTCGCCCTGAGCGACGTCGAAGGGCGCCTTCGAGCGGCGCGGGAAGGCTTCACTGCGTTCAGCCTGGCCCTTCGACTTCGCTCAGGGCGAACGGAAACTGAATTTCTGACAGACCCATGACCGACCTCTCCCGCATCCTCTCGGCCGCCACGCCCCTCACGCTCTCGGGCGTCCCCGCCGGATTCGCGCCGGTGCTGCTGGCGGACCTCGCGCGCGCCGCGAAAGGCCCGGTCTGCTTCGTCGCGCCCGACGCGCAGATGGCCGACGCGATCGCCCAGACGGTCCATTATTTCGCGCCCGAGCTTGCGACCGTCAGCATCCCGGCCTGGGATTGCCTGCCCTATGACCGTGCCGGCCCCTCGCTGCGCGCGGCGTCCGGGCGGCTCGCCGGGCTCCATGCGTTGCAGGCGCCGCGCAAGGGCCCGCAGCTCATCCTCACCACGCTCAACGCGCTCAGCCAGAAGACGCTGACGCCCTTCCGCATCCGCCAGATGGTCGCGCGGCTCGCGCCGGGCGAGCGCATCGCCACCGAGCGGCTGGTCGCGATGCTTCAGTCCAACGGCTATGTGCGCACCGAGACCGTCTATGACGCGGGCGAGTTTGCCGTGCGCGGCGGCATCGTCGATCTCTTTCCCTCCGGTGAACCCGGGCCGCTGCGGCTGGATTTCTTCGGCGACGAGATCGAGACGCTGCGCCGCTTCGACGCCGCCACCCAGCGCACCACCGGCGCGGTGGAGAGCTTCATGCTGCTCCCCGCTTCGGAAGCCCTGCTGGACGAGGAGAGCATCAGGCGTTTCCGCAGCCGCTATCGCGAGCTGTTCGGCGCGACGGCGACGGGCGATCCGCTCTATCAGGCGATCAGCGAAGGCCGCCGCCTCGCCGGCATGGAACATTGGCTGCCCCTGTTCGAGGAGCGGCTCGTCCCCCTGCCCGAGCATCTGCCCGAGAACACGCTCTGGCTGCGCGACGGCGGCACGACGGGCGCGGCGGAAGCCCGCTTCGAGGCGATCCGCGATTATCATGCCAATCGCGTGGCCGCCGCTGGCACCTCGCCGGGCAGCTATCGCCCCCTCCCGCCCGACCGGCTCTACATGACGGCCGAGGACTGGGCGGAGGCGCAGACCGCTCTGCCCGTCCACGCCACGTCCGCCTTCCATGAGCCGGAAAGCGCGACCGTGCTCGATTTCGGCGTGGACGGCGCCCGCGACTTCGCGCCCGAGCGCGCCCAGAACGCCAATGTCTATGAGGCAGTGGCGAAGCATCTGGAGCAGAGCCAGCGCAAGGGCCGCCGGCGCATCATCGCCAGCTATTCGCCCGGCGCGCGCGAGCGGCTCTCGGGGCTGCTGCTCGATCATGGCGTCAAGCGGCTGACCCCGGTCGAGAGCTGGCAGGAAGCGCAGGGTCAGGCGGCGAAAGGCGCGGTCGCCCTCGTCGTCCTCCCGCTCGACCATGGTTTCGCCACCGGCGACCTCGAACTGCTCACCGAGCAGGACATGCTGGGCGACCGGCTCGTGCGCCGCGCGAAGAAGCGCAAGAGCGCCGATGCCTTCCTCGCCGAGCTGGCGACGCTCTCGCCGGGCGATCTGGTCGTCCACATCGAGCATGGCATCGGCCGCTATGAGGGGCTGATGTCCATCCCCGTGGGCAAGGAGCCGCACGACTGCGTCGCGCTCTCCTATGCCGGCGGCGACAAGCTCTATGTGCCGGTCGAGAATATCGACGTGCTCTCCCGCTATGGCTCTGGCGAGGACGGCGTGGCGCTCGACAGGCTGGGCGGCGAGGCCTGGCAGCGCCGCCGCGCCAGGATGCGCGAGCGCATCCGCGAGATCGCCGGCGAGCTGCTGGCGACCGCCGCCCAGCGCGCCCTGCGCACCGCGCCGGCCTATGAGCCGGACAGCGCGGGCTATCCCGCCTTCGTCGATCGCTTCCCCTATCAGGAGACCGAGGATCAGGACCGCGCCATCGGCGAGGTGCTGGACGATCTGGCGGCCGGCAAGCCCATGGATCGCCTCGTGTGCGGCGATGTCGGCTTCGGCAAGACCGAGGTCGCCCTGCGCGCGGCCTTCGTCGCGGCGATGAGCGGCGCGCAGGTGGCGCTCATCTGCCCCACCACGCTGCTGGCGCGCCAGCATCACCTCAATTTCGAGGAGCGTTTCCGGGGCTTCCCCCTGAAGATCGGCCGCCTCTCCCGCCTCGTCGGCACGGCGGAGACGAAGGCGACGAAGGAAGGCCTCGCGGACGGCACGGTCGACATCGTCATCGGCACCCATGCGCTGCTCGCCAAGGGGCTCGCGTTCAAGCGGCTGGGGCTCGTCATCGTCGACGAGGAGCAGCGCTTCGGCGTCATCCACAAGGAGCGGCTGAAGCAGCTCAAGACGGACGTGCACGTCCTCACCCTCACCGCCACGCCCATCCCGCGCACCCTCCAGATGGCGATGAGCGGGCTGCGCGAACTCTCCGTCATCCAGACCCCGCCGGTCGACCGGCTCGCGGTGCGCACCTATGTGATGCCGTGGGACGACGTCGTGCTGCGCGAGGCCTTGCTGCGCGAGCATTATCGCGGCGGCCAGACCTATTTCGTCGTGCCGCGCATCTCGGACATGGCGGACATGGAGGATTTCCTCCACGAGAAGGTGCCCGAGGTGCGCTACATCGCCGCGCACGGCCAGATGTCGGCCGGCGAGGTGGAGGAGCGCATGAGCGCCTTCTACGAGCGCAAATATGACGTGCTGCTCTCCACCACCATCGTGGAATCGGGGCTCGACATCCCCAGCGCCAACACCATCATCATCCACCGCGCCGACCGCTTCGGCCTTGCCCAGCTCTACCAGCTCCGGGGCCGCGTGGGCCGGTCCAAGACACGCGCCTATGCCTATATGACCACGCCCGCCGACCGAATCACCACCGAGACGGCCGACAAGCGCCTCAAGGTGCTGTCCGATCTCGATACGCTGGGCGCGGGCTTCCAGCTCGCTTCCCATGATCTCGACATTCGCGGCGCGGGCAATCTGGTGGGCGACGAGCAGTCCGGGCACATCAGGGAAGTGGGCTTCGAACTTTACCAGTCGATGCTGGAAGAAGCGATCATGGAGGCCAAGGCGGGCGGCGCGGCGCTGGCGCCGGTCAGGCAGGACTGGTCGCCCCAGATCAATGTCGAGGCGCCCATCCTCATCCCGGACGATTATGTGCCGGACCTCGACCTGCGCATGGGCCTCTATCGCCGCATAAACGAGCTGGAGGACAAGGCCGGCATCGAGGCCTTCGCCGCCGAGCTGATCGACCGCTTCGGCAAGCTGCCCGCGCCCACGCAGAACCTGCTCACGCTCATCGAGGTGAAGCTCAATTGCCGCAGGGCCGGCATCGCGAAGATCGACATCGGCCCGCGCGGCGCGCTGGTGAGCTTCCATGGCGACGAATGCCGGAACCTGCCGGGCCTGCTCGCCTATGTGCAGAAGCTCGGCCCTGTCGCCCGGCTGCGGCCGGACAGCAAGCTCGTCATCCAGCGCGCCTGGGGCGACCCCGCCGCGCGCCTCAACGGCCTGCTCAAGCTCAGCCAGGGACTGGCGAAGTCGATCGGCTAGCCAACCGTTCGCACCCGCAGCACAAGCTGTCTTGACGAGGCAGGGAAATGCGCGCCTCTAGCGCCCATGCCTGCCGACTCCCCACCCAAGCCGATGACGATGATCGGCGCGATCGCGCTTCTCTTCTCCTGCCAGCTCCTGGGCGATTCCATCCATCATCTGACGGGCCTGCCGCTGCCCGGTCCGGTGATCGGCATGCTGATCCTGCTCGTGTGGCTGGGCGTGATGCGCAGGGAGCGGCCGACGCTGTCCGCCGTCTCGGGCTGGCTGACGGCGCATCTCTCCATCATGTTCATTCCCGCCGCGGTGGGACTGATCGAGGAAGGGAACGCCATCGCGCGCTACGGCGTCGGGCTGGTCGTCGCGACGAGCATCTCGGTCATCCTCACCATGGTGGTGAGCGCCTTCGTGTTCCGCTGGGCCGTGCGCCGCATCGAGCCGGAGGACGGCGTCGCATGAAGGACCTTCCGTCCCTGCCGATCTTCTGGCTCGCGGTGACCCTCATCGTGTTCGAGGCCGCCGACACGCTGTCCCGCCGCAGCAATCGCTTCCCGCTTTTCCATCCGGTCATTCTGGGCACGCCGGTGCTGATCGGCCTGCTCCTGCTGACCGATACGCCTTACCGGACCTATCTCGACCAGACCTATCCCCTCGCCTTCCTGCTCGGCCCGGCGGTGGTGGGGCTGGCCGTGCCGATCTGGGCGCGCCGCGCGATCATCCGCAAGCTGGCGGTGCCGCTCGCGCTCGCCCTGCTCGCCGGTTCCGTCACCGCCATCGTGAGCGCGGTCGGCCTTCTCGCGCTGTTCGGCGCGCCGGCGGACATCCTCGCGTCCATCGCCCCGCGCGCGACGACCACGCCGGTCGCCATGGAAATGGCGGCGCAGCTCGGCGGCATCCCGGCGCTCGCCGCCGCCATCGTGCTGCTGGCCGGCACGGTGGGCGGGACGACCGCGACCCCGCTGTTCAACGCGCTGGGCATCCGCGACTATCGCGCGCGCGGCTTCGCCGTGGGCATTTCCGCCCATGGCTTCGGCGCGGCGCGGGCCTTTCAGGTCGACGAGACGGCCGGCACCTTCGCCAGCCTCGGCCTGGCGCTCAACGCGGTGGCGACCTGCATCATCCTGTCCGTGGTCGCGCTGGTCGTGTGACGCCTTGCCCCGGCGGCATGGACCGCTAAGAGCGAAGCGGTGAGCAACACCGTCATCATCGGACAGGAGCCGAACGGCACGCCTGTCCCCGTCGACATCGAGGAACTTCTGGCGACGCGCCTGCTCGTCCAGGGCAACAGCGGCTCGGGCAAGTCCCACCTGCTGCGCCGCCTGCTGGAAGAGAGCGCGCCGCTGGTGCAGCAGGTCATCATCGACCCCGAGGGCGATTTCGTGACGCTGGCCGAGCCGTTCGGCCATGTCGTGATCGACGCCGCGAGCTATGGCGCCAGCGAGATCGCCCAGCTCGCCGCCCGCATCCGCCGGCACCGCGCCTCGGTCGTGCTCGCGCTGGACGGGCTGGAGCTGGAAGCGCAGATGAAATGCGCCGCCCAGTTCCTCAACACGCTGTTCGATGCGCCGCGCGAGCAATGGTTCCCCGCGCTGGTCGTGGTCGACGAGGCGCAGATGTTCGCGCCCGCCGCCGCCGGGGACGTGAGCGACGAGGCGCGCCGCCTCTCGCTCGCCGCCATGACCAACCTCATGTGCCGGGGCCGCAAGCGCGGCCTTGCCGGCGTCATCGCCACCCAGCGCCTCGCCAAGCTCGCCAAGAATGTCGCCGCCGAAGCCTCCAACTTCCTGATGGGCCGCACCTTCCTGGACATCGACATGCTGCGCGCGGCCGACCTGCTCGGCATGGAGCGGCGGCAGGCCGAGACGATCCGCGATCTGGCGCGCGGCCATTTCCTCGCGCTGGGGCCCGCCATCTGCCGCCGGCCGCTCTCGGTGCGCATCGGCAATGTCCGCACCGCGCCCAAGACCGTGCTCTCGGGCCTCACGCCGCTGCCGGACGCGCCGGCGCAGGACATGTTCGCCCTGCTCCACGACGGGCTGGAGGCCGAGGCGACGCCCGCCCCCGCGCCGCGCGCCGCGCCCACCGCCTCGCAGGATGAAGTCGATTCGCTGATGGACCGCATCACCGCCTCCGTTGCGCAGGAGCCGGACCGCGCCGCGCCCGACGCCGACGCGCCGGCGACGCCCGCGCCCAGCGCCGAGGAGATCGAGTCGGCCATCGGCGCCATTTTCGCCGAGATGGCCTCCGACCCGGAAGCGCCCTACCGGCCTGCCGCGGCGACCTATCAGGATTTCACCGTGCGTTGCCGGATGCAGCGCTTGCCGGCGAATCTGCTGGGCCTCGCCGCTTTCCGCCGCCGCTTCGCCATGGCGCTCGCCGGCTTCGGCGCGGACCGCGAGGCCCGCGCGGACGACGAGGCTGTGCTGGACATGGCGCGCGGCGTGCCGGACGATCTGCTCGCGCCCTTCCTGCTCATCGCCCGCGCCGCGATCGACGGCGATCCCTGCCCGGACGACGATGCGCTCGCCCGCATCTACGGCAGCCGCAGCACCGGCCGCGTCCGCCGGATGCTGGAGCATCTGGAGAAGAGCGAGCTCATCGTCCTGCGCACCGATTTCGGCGGGCGGCGCTCGGTGGGCCTGCCCGGCCTCAATCTCTCGACCGCGCCGCAGGAAGCGTGAGGGGAGGAACCACCGGCGGGCATTCGGAGCGAACACCGTCAGCCGGCGCCCGCCGCCACGCCGCCCTGATCCGTGCTCCTGCGAAAGCAGGAGCACGGCCTGACTCTCTTTCGCCGCTCGGTTCCCTTTCCCGGACATCGCCCCTAAAGCCATGACCATGCCCGCCCCCGATCCCCTCGCCCTCCTTCGCAGCGTCTTCGGCTTCGAGGCGTTCCGGGGCGTGCAGGCGCAGGTGATCGAGCGGGTGCTTGCCGGCGCCCCCACGCTCGCCATCATGCCCACCGGCGCGGGCAAGTCGCTCTGCTACCAGATCCCCGCCATCGCGCGGCCGGGCACCTGCATCGTCGTCTCCCCGCTCATCGCGCTGATGCACGACCAGCTCCGCTCGGCCCGCGCGCTCGGCATCCGCGCCGCGAGCCTCACCTCGGCGGACGCGGACTGGCGCGAGACGCAGGAGCGGCTCGTCGCGGGCGAGCTGGACCTGCTCTATGTCGCGCCCGAGCGTGCTTCGGGCGACGGCTTCCGCAGCCTGCTGGAGCGCAGCCGCATCGGCCTCTTCGCCATCGACGAGGCGCATTGCGTCTCCGAATGGGGGCATGACTTCCGGCCGGACTATCGCCTGCTGCGCCCGTTGCTGGACGCCTTCCCGGACGTGCCGCGCCTCGCCCTCACCGCGACGGCCGACGCCCATACCCGCGCCGACATCCTGACCCAGCTCGGCATCCCGGCCGAGGGGCTGGTCATCTCCGGGTTCGACCGGCCCAACATCCGCTACGCCATGCAGCCGCGCGACGGCCTCCGGCGCCAGATCGCCGACATCCTCGCCGCGCATCCGGGCCCCGGCATCGTCTATGCGCCGACGCGCGCAGCGACCGAGCAGCTCGCGCAGGCGCTGGGCAGCGCCGGCCGCCCGGTCCTGCCCTATCATGCCGGGCTGGACCCGCAGACCCGCGCCGCCAATCAGGCCGCCTTCCTCGCCAGCGAGGAGATGGTGATGGTGGCCACCGTCGCCTTCGGCATGGGCATCGACAAGCCGGACGTGCGCTTCGTCGTCCATGCCGGCCTGCCCAAGTCGATCGAGAGCTATTATCAGGAGAGCGGCCGCGCCGGGCGCGACGGGGAGCCGGCGGTGGCGACGCTGCTCTGGGGACCGGAGGATTTCGTCCGCGCCCGCCAGCGCATCGCCGAGGTGGAGCCCGCCCGCCAGCAGGGCGAGCGCGCCCGTATCGCGGCGCTGGGCGCGCTGGTCGAGACGGCCGGCTGTCGCCGCGCCGTGCTGCTGCGCCATTTCGGCGAGGACCCGCCGCCGACCTGCGGCAATTGCGACAATTGCCTCGCGCCGCCCGAGAGCATCGACGCGACCACCACCGCGCAGAAGCTGCTTTCCGCCGTGCATCGCACGGGACAGAGCTTCGGCCTGGCGCATGTCGAGGCGGTGCTGACCGGCAAGAGCAACGATCGCGTCATCCAGCGCGGGCATGACCGGCTCTCCGTCTTCGGCATCGTCGATGGCGAGGAAGCGCCGCTCATCAAGCCCGTCGCCCGCGCGCTCATGGTGCATGACGCGCTGGAAGCGACCGAGCATGGCGGCCTGCGCTTCGGCCCTTCGGCGCGCGCCTATCTCAAGGGCGACACGCCGGTCGAGCTGGTCCTGCCGCCGGTCCGCCAGCGCCGCCGCAAGCGCGACGACGGCGCCAATCCGGTCGACGATCCGATCTTCGAGGCGCTGCGGGCCTGCCGACGCGATCTGGCGAAGGAGGCCGGCGTGCCGCCCTATGTGATCTTCCACGACAGCACGCTGCGCGACATGGCCCGAATCCGCCCCGCCTCGCTGCGCGACATGGCGCTGGTGAGCGGCGTGGGCGAGCGCAAGCTGGAAGCTTATGGCGACGCCTTCCTCGCGGCGCTGCGGCCGTTCCTGTGAAGCGCGCGTCCCATCCGGCGCACCGGGCGACTTCGCCTCAGCGCGCGATCGTCACCGACCAGGCATAGCCGCGATACAGCCGGGCCGAACGGACGCGCGCGCCCTGCCCGGCGGCGACCCGCCCGGCAACCGCGAACAGGTCCGCGCGGGGCGTCACATGGAAAGTCGCCAGCCAGGTCATGAGGCCGGCGCGGAACCAGCCGGGCAACCCTTCCTGCTGGCCGAAATCCACGATGTGCAGCGACCCACCCGGTTCCACCACGGACAGCGACTGCGCCAGCGCGGCTTCCCAGCCCGGGATCATCGAGAGGCTGTAGCTGATGAACACCCGGTCGAAACCGGCCTCGCCGAACAGCGCCTGCGGATCGAAGCGCGTCGCGTCCGCGCGGCCGAGCAGGGTGCGGTCCCCTGCGCCGGCGCGCGCGATGCTGCGCTGCGCCGACTTCAGCATCTCCGCCGAAATGTCGAGGCCGAAAAGGCGCGCCTGCGGATAGCGCCGCGCCGCCTGCGCCAGATTGCGGCCGGTGCCCACGCCCACTTCCAGCACCGATCCGCCGGGCGGGACGGCGAGGTCGCGGATCAGCCGGTCGCGCCCCAGCAGATAATATTTGCGCGTGAGATCGTAGATATGTCGCTGCAGGGCATATTGGCCATCCATCGCGCGGGCATGACGCTCGCTGCCGGCCGCGATGCGGTCCATGCGGCTCACCGCTCAGCCCGCCAGCGCATAGAGATGCACGCCGCCATAGATGGAGGAGCGATCCGCCCGGGTGAAGCCGCGCGATGCCTCCGCATGATAATGCCAGCGCGCCAGCAGCGCATCGGGCACGCGGCCGGGAAGCAGCGTCGGCTCGGCGGCGGTGCGAAACAGCACGCGGGCGCCCGGCTTCGCCGTGCGGGTGATCTGGGTCCAGAGATCGGTGAGCTGGGCGTCGCTCATCCAGTCCTGCGCGTCGAGTAGCACGTAGCGATCGGCACTCGCGTCCGGCTGCGTCGCCAGCCAGTCGGTCATGTTGGCATGGTTGATCGCCACGCGCCCGGCGCGGGACCGGACCGCCTCATAATGCGCCGCTTCCAGATAGGGCGGCAGCGGCGCGTCCTCGTGCCGGCCATAACCGCGCCCGAAGGCCTGCCAGGCGAAATAGTTGGACCTGAGGTCATAATCGCAGGCGAGACGTTCCAGCCGCCGGCGCAGCACGCCGGCCATCCTCTCGTCGCCGGCCAGCGCATCATATTGCGCGGGCGGGATGCCGAGGCCGAAGAGCGAGGCGGGCTGATCGGTGAGCCAGCGCACGAATTTGCGATCGAAGATCGGCGCGAGATGCGCCTCGAAGATGCGGCGCTGCTCCTCCATGTCCTTCGCTTCGAGCAGCACGCGCGGATCGATGCGGTAGAGCCGCGCGACCAGATGCGCCGCGCCGATGAAGCCGCCGAGCAGCCCGCGCTTGTAGGCGCCATGGCGGAACATGCCGATGCGCCGCCGCCCTACCAGATCCCGCCCTTCCCAGTAGCGGCGCGCCGTCTCGTCGAGATGGGCGCGCAGGAAGGCCTTGTAGGCGCGGACATTGTCCGGGCTGTCGGCCTCCGCGAAGAAGCGGCGGAAATGCGCATAGTCGGGCAGGTGCCGCGCCGCGACCTGCTTCAGCCGGTTGAGCGCGATATGCGCGGTGTTGAGATCGACCGCGGTGATGCGCGCGGGATCGGCCGTGAGATAGGAGAGGACGTTGCAGCCGCCGCTCGCGATAGTGACGATGTGGCAATCCGGCGTGATCGCCAGCGCGTCCATGTCCACGACCGGGTCTTCCCATATCTGCGCATAGACGAGTCCCCGGAAGGCGAAGGCAAAGGCGCGCTCCAGCAGCCCTTCCCGGCTCAGCCCCTCATGATTGACGACGGCCCGATCGATCACATGCGCCATGCCTGCTGACCCCGCTGTTAGGACGCCTTCGCGCTAGTGCGCGCCCATGTCGATGGCGTGACGCGGGGGTGTCAGTTGTGTGACGCGGACGGGACGCGGGGCATGACAGGGAAAGCCCTGCAGGCAGCCATGTCCGATCCGACGGATGACGCCCGGCATCGCGCGACTCGGGCGCGCTGGCAGTGCCGTTCCTCCGGCCGCTGGCATGATCCGGATGCCGCCCACGCCGGTCCGGCGCCGGATTTTCGCCCGTCCGATTAACCCTCCTTCCGGCGGAATGGCCCATTTGTCGCATTTTACTGGTTAACGAGGGTCAACCAGATGTCTCGCCGCGGCACACCGCATGTTGCGAATCACTCTCGCATTGATGCGCCCAAGATTTGCAGCATAGCGCGATGCATGGAACGCAAGGGCCGGGGAGGCCCTCGCATCTCTGGGAGACGGTCAATGAAGATGAATCCTGGCTTCGTCGCGGCGCTCGTCACTTCGACGGTCATGCTTGCGGCGCCCGCCGGCGCCGCGACCAGCGTGGTCGCGACCGACTGCATTTCGGTCACCGATGCGGCCGGCTGCCTGTTCAACGGCAACATCAACAGCAACGACACCGGACCGAACAGCTATCTGCGCGCGGAAGAGGCCTACAACCTGTTCAACGACACCCATTCGAGCGCGAATCCGGATATCGACCTGCAGATCATCGCTTCGAGCGACGACGCCGATTTCTCGGACTTCGGCACGTTCGACTATGATCCGGGCTCGAGCGCCTCGGGTTCCTGGAACCTGTCGGGCTTCCTGGTCGACTTCATCGCCGTGAAGGCGGGGTCGCAGTTCGTTCTCTATCAGCTTTCCGATCCCTCGAGCAGCGGCGTCTGGAACACCGATCAGCTCGACGGAAAGGATCTGTCGCATCTGGTGTTCTTCGGCTCGCCCAACTCGGCCGTGCCGGAACCGGCGACCTGGGCGATGATGATCGGCGGCTTCGCGCTCGCCGGCGTGGCCATGCGCCGCGCGCGCACGGCGGTTTCCTTCGCCTGATCCCTCGCGCGACGCGCCTACCGCGCCGCGCATGGTCTTTCGGAACGAAGGCGCGGGATCCATGGGGTCCCGCGCCTTTTCCTGTCGCCATCGGACCATCCGCCTGTCAGACCCTTTCCGCTGCGGGGCGAACCGGGCCGCAGCGCATTTTTCCTGCTTTCCGCGATTTCCGGGTCGGCGGTGATTCCACCTGCCTCGAATTCGCTCTAGGGTCGGCCCCATGTCCGCCGAGCCGACCGACCTCGAACATGCCTGGTATGCGCTGGAGTGGATCATCCGCATCGGCGCGCTGGCGATCGTGCCGCTGCGGCGCACGCCGGCGGCGGCGCGGGCATGGCTGCTGCTGATCTTCTTCCTGCCGGTGCCGGGGTTGCTGCTGTTCCTGGCGATCGGCTCGCCGCGCTTTCCGGCCTGGCGCGCGCAGCGGTTCGCGAAGCTGGGGCCACTGTTCGCGCAGGCCTATGCGCAGGTGCAGCCCTTCGAGCCCGAACTGGACGACGCGACGAAGGAGATCGCCACCTTCGCCGAGACGCTGGGGCACATGCCGGCGGCCGGCGGCAACCGGGCCGAGCTGATCGACGATTATGGCGCCGTGATCGACCGGCTGGTGGCCGACATCGACGCGGCGACGCGCTCGGTGCATCTGCTCGTCTATATCTTCGCGGACGATGCGGTGGGCCAGCGGGTCGCGGCGGCGCTCGGCCGGGCCGTGACCCGCGGGCTGGACGTGCGCGTGCTGTTCGATCCGATCGGCTCCTGGCACTGGCGGCGCGGCACGCAGAAGCTGCTGCGCGGCCTTGGCGTGCAGGTGTGCGAGACGCTGCCCTTCCGCCTGCTGCGCGGGCGCACGCGGCGCGACATGCGCAACCATCGCAAGCTGTTCGTGATCGACGGGCGCGTCGGATATGCCGGATCGCAGAACATCGTGGCGCGGGATTTCCGCCCGGGCGTGGTCAATCGGGAGCTGGTCGCGCGGGTGGAGGGGCCGGTCGTCACGAGCATGGACGCGCTGGTGCGCGGCGACTGGAGCCTGGAGACCGGCGTGCTGCCCGATGGCCTGCCGCCCGCCCCCGCCCCGGCCGGAGCGGCGCAGCTCCAGCTCCTGCCGAGCGGCGCGGACTATCGGCTGGCGGGCTTCGAGACGATGCTCATCTGGCAGATCCACCGCGCGCGCGACCGGGTGGTGATCGTCACGCCCTATTTCATTCCCGACGACGACGTGCTGAGCGCGATGTGCGCCGCCGTGGCGCGCGGCGTGACGGTGGACCTGGTCGTCTCCGGCGTGGTCGACCAGCCGCTCGTCCATCTCTCGCAGAGCAGCTATTATGACGAGCTGCTGGTCGCGGGCGTGCGCATCCACCTCTATCGCGGCAAGCTGCTGCACGCCAAGAATGTGCGCTTCGACGATCGCCTCGCCATCGTGGGATCGAGCAATGTCGACCTGCGCTCCTTCCAGCTCAATCAGGAAGCGAGCCTGCTGTTCTACGATGCCGCGTCGATCGACCGCGTGGCGACGATCCAGCAGGGCTATCTCGACGGCAGCGACGCGCTCAGCCTGCAGGCCTGGCGACGCCGGCCGGTCACGCGCAAGCTGGCGGAGAATATCGCGCGGATGCTGAACTCGCTGCTGTAGGGGGCGAGTAGCCCGAGGGACGCCATAACTGGAGCGCAGGGCCCTGAATCCAGCCGGAGTGCCATCTCGTCCCGGGCTCCTGCCTTCGCAGGAGCACTGATTATTCTCCTCCGCTCGCCTCAGTCCCCGATCAGGCGCAGGAAGGTCTCCCGGTCGACATTGCCGCCCGAGAGCAGGACGACCGTCGCGTCCGTCACCTCCACCTTGCCGGCGAGGACGGCCGCCAGCGCCGCCGCGCCGCCTGGCTCGACCGCCAGATGCAGCCGCTCGAAGGCGAGGCGCATGGCGGCCGCCACCTCGACGCTGGAGACCGCCGCGCCGCCGTTCACCCGCGCGCGCAGCACGGCGAAGTTGATGGGGAAGGTGCGCGGCGTCTGGAGGGCATCGCAGTCGGTGGGCCAGCTCATGTCCGCAACCGGCAGGATCGCGCCGGCGGCGAGCGAGCGCAGCACATCGTCCCAGCCCTCGGGCTCGGCGATGTGGATCGCCGCGTCCGGACAGGCGAGCGCGAGACCCGCCGCGAGGCCGCCGCCGCCACAGGGCGTGACGATCCGGTCCGGCCCGCGCCCGATGCGCGCTTCAAGCTGGGCCGCCGCCTCGATGCCCGCCGTGCCCTGCCCCTCGATCACCCAGGGGTCGCCATAGGCATGAACCAGCGTCGCGCCGGTCCGCGCGACCAGATCGGCGGCGATGGCGTCGCGGTCCTCGCCCGGCCGCTCATAAAGGCAGATCGTGGCGCCCAGCGCGCGGGTCGCCGCGAGCTTGGCCTTCGGCGCGTTGCGCGGCATGACGATGGTGGCGGCGATGCCCAGGCGCCGCGCCGCCCAGGCGACGCCCTGCGCATGATTGCCGCTGGAGACGCCGACCACGCCGCGCGCCCGCTCCTCCGGCGTGAGATCGGACAGGCGATGCCAGGCGCCGCGAATCTTGAAGGCGCCGATCGGCTGGCACATCTCCGCCTTGCACCAGAGCGTGCGCCCCTCCACCTCCAGCGGCAGCAGGGGCGTTCGCGGCAGCAGCGCCGCGATCTTCCCCGCCGCGCGCCGCACCCCTTCCGGGCTTGGCGCGCGCGCCGGATCCCGCCATTCTTGTTCTGTCACAGACCACCCCTATATGCAGGCGCTTCGATTCGTTCCTCGGGGAGACTTACAGATGAGCAAGGTGCTGGTCATCGGCGCAGGTGGCGTCGGATCGGTCGCGGTCCACAAGATGGCGATGAACCCCGACATCTTCGGCGACATCCATCTCGCGAGCCGCACCGTCTCCAAATGCGAGGCCATCGCCGCGTCGGTCAAGGAACGCACGGGTGTCGACATCGCCACCTATGCGCTCGACGCGGACGACGTAGCGGCGACCACGGCGCTGATCCGCCGGATCGGCCCGAAGCTGGTCGTCAATCTCGCCCTGCCCTATCAGGACCTCGCCATCATGGACGCCTGCCTGCTCGCGGGTGTCCACTATATGGACACGGCCAATTACGAGCCGCGCGACGAGGCGCATTTCGAATATTCATGGCAGTGGGCCTATCAGCAGCGCTTCAGGGACGCGGGGCTGATGGCGCTGCTCGGCTCGGGCTTCGACCCCGGCGTGACCAGCGTGTTCGCGACATGGCTGAAGAAGCATCATTTCGAGCGGATCGACACGCTCGACATTCTCGACTGCAATGGCGGCGACCATGGCCAGCATTTCGCCACCAACTTCAATCCCGAGATCAACATCCGCGAAGTGACCGCCCCGGCGCGGCACTGGGAGAACGGGCAGTGGGTGACGACGCCCGCGCTTTCGACGAAGCAGCCCTTCGACTTCGAGGCTGTCGGCCCGAAGAACATGTATCTCATGTATCATGAGGAGCTGGAGAGCCTCGCGAAATTCTTCCCCGAGATCAAGCGTATCCGCTTCTGGATGACATTCGGCGACGCCTATCTCAAGCATCTGGAAGTGCTTCAGAATGTCGGCATGACGCGGATCGATCCGGTCATCTACAACGGCGTGGAGATCATTCCGCTCCAGTTCCTCAAGGCGGTGCTGCCCGAGCCGGCCAGTCTCGGCCCCACGACGAAGGGCAAGACCAATATCGGCGACATCGCCACCGGCCTCGGCAGGGACGGCCGGGAGAAGACGCTCTATGTCTACAATATCTGCGACCATGAGGAGGCCTATGCCGAGACCGGCAATCAGGCCGTCTCCTATACCACCGGCGTGCCCGCGATGATCGGCGCGGCGATGATCGTGCAGGGCATCTGGACGGGCGCGGGCGTGTTCAACATGGAGCAGATGGACCCCGATCCCTTCATGGACATGCTGATGCTTCATGGCCTGCCCTGGCAGGTGAAGGAACTGGACGGGCCGCTGGCCTTCTGATGGCGGCGCGGCGTTCCCTTTCCCTGTTGCTCGCGGCGGGCGCCGGCCTTGCGCTGTTCGGCTGCCAGCCGGGCGACCGCATCCGCATGGAGCCGGACCTGCCTTCCGCCGAGCTGCGGTCCTGCGCCACGACCGGCGGCTTCATCGCGCAGCGGGGCAAGGGCGGGCGCGCCATGTGCGTCCACCCCTATGGAGACGCGGGCAAGGCCTGCACCGGCAAGGCGGACTGCCGGGGCAAGTGCATCGCCACGGCCGGCGACGATGGCCTGCCACGGGCCGGGCAGCCCACGGCGGGCTTCTGCCAGGCGGACGACAAGCTGTTCGGCTGCTATGCCGAGGTCGAGAACGGCGTCGCGCGGCGCGCCATGTGCGTGGACTAGAGGCGATGAGCACCATGGAAACCCGCGCCGGCGATCCGGGCGCCTTCGCCCGCTTCGATCTCGCCCGCGTGCCTTCGCCGGCCTTCGTGGTCGATGCGGCGGCGGTACGGCGCAATCTCGCCATCCTCAGGGATGTGCGCGATCGGAGCGGCATCAGGATGCTCGCCGCGCTCAAGGCCTTTTCCATGTGGTCGCTGGGTCCGACCGTCGCGGCCCGGCTGGACGGCGTGTGCGCCTCCGGCCTCTATGAAGCGCGGCTGGGGCGCGAGGACTATGGCGGCGCGGACGGCAAGGGCGAGGTCGCGACCTATTGCGCGGGCTACAAGGCGGCGGACCTGCCGGAGATCTGCGCGCTCTCCGATCATGTGATCTTCAATTCGCCGGGGCAGCACGAACGCTTCCGCCCGGTGCTGGCTGCGGCCCGCGCGGCCGGCCACGGCTTCGACGTTGGCCTGCGCATCAACCCGCTGCACCCGCAGGGCGAGGTGCCCAAATATGATCCGAGCCAGCCGCACAGCCGGCTGGGCTTTCCGGTCGACCAGTTGCGCCCCGAACATCTCGACGGTGTGGACGGCATCCATTTCCATGCGCTGTGCGAGCAGGACCTGGTGCCGCTGGAGCGCGTCTGGGCAGCAGTGGAACCGAGCCTGCGGCCCCATTACGGCCGCCTCAAATGGCTCAATTTCGGCGGCGGACACCATATCACCCGCGCCGACTACCAGCGCGAGGCGCTGGTCGCCTTCCTGCGGCATGTACGCGCCGAAACCGGGCTCGACCTCTATCTGGAACCGGGCGAGGCGGTAGCGCTCGATGCCGGTATCCTCGTGGGCGAGATCCTCGACGTGATGGACAACGGCATGCCCGTGGCCATCGTGGACATCTCCGCCACCTGCCACATGCCCGATGTGATCGAGGCGCCCTATCGCCCCGCCATGCTGGGCGAGCGGACCGAAGGCGTGCCGGTGCGGCTGGGCGGCCCGTCCTGCCTCGCGGGCGACATCATCGGCGACTATCGCCTGCCGGTGCCGGCCGCGCCGGGCCAGCGCATCGCCTTTCTCGACCAGGCGCATTATTCGATGGTCAAGACCAACACATTCAACGGCGTGCCGCTGCCCGCCATCTGGCTGTGGGACAGCGATACCGACGCGCTGACCGAGATTCGCCGCTTCGGCTATGAGGACTTCAAGACGCGGCTGAGCTGAGACGGCCGATCCGTCCTCTTTCCCTCCTATGGTCCCGAGCGCTTGCCGCGTCCGGTGGCATAGATCCCCGCCAGAAGCAGGGCGATGACCGCCCCCATCAGGAAGAAGGCGATGCCGCCCGGCCAGCTCTTTTCGGCCGGCTGAAGCCAGAGGCGCCACGCCTCGGAGATGCTCTTGGGCAGGCTGATGAGCCCAAGCAGCGCCAGCACGAAGAGCAGGCGATTGGTGCGCCGGGCCGAATAGGACCGCGCCACCATCGAGACGTCATCGACGAGATTTTCCAGCCGGTCGAGCGTCCTGTGGACCTCGCCGAAGCGGTCGTCGATGCCCAGATTCGCCCGCACGGCGTTGAGCGCCGCCTTTTCCTTGGGATAGCGGAACACATTGCCGCACCGATGAATCGACTCCCAGCGGAACAGCTCCAGCCGCCGGCGCAGATTGCGCTCCTGCACGGCGGTATTCTGTCCAAACAGGCTGGAACTGCTCTCGAGCAACTGCATCACGTCCGACAGCGGCTGCGTGCGCGCCCGCTCGCTCCAGGGCAGGGTCCGCTGCTGGCCCGTCGGATCGTAGATCAGGTCCTCCACCATCAGCTCCATCTCGACCACGGTCTTCTCGTCGTGGATTGCCACCATCCAGGTCAGATAGAGATAGGGGCATGTGCCGAGCATGCGCAGCCCCTCGCGGAAGGAGCGCCATGCCTCGCCGATCTCGAGCATGAGTTGCGGGCGCGTGAAGAGAACGGATTCGACCGATTCGCTGGCCGGGCGCGTCGAATCATGGACCTCCGACTTATCCTGGAAGGGAAAATCCGGCACACCCGTGGCGAGGCCGGCCACCACCAGATCGGCCCGCGCGATCGCCTCGGCCGGCGCCTCGTCGCCATGCGCCGCCTTGCCCGCCTTCGCGGTCTTCCGCTTCCAGCCCGTTTCCAGAGCGATCAGATCATCAGGCCGGACCGGCGGCGGGTCCCGTCGCGTCCGGTCATAGCTGTGAACGCTGTGCCGCGCCGCCTTCCACAGCTTGTCATCCTCCACCCCGAGGCAGAGGCTGGTGAACTGGCCGGTGCCGAGATCGCCCAGCACGCGCGCCGGCAGGACGAGGCCGAAGGGCTTGAGCAGGCTCGTGACGGCGCTGCGCGCCCCGTCCATCTCGCCATGGTCCAGCCGCGCGAGCCGCGCCGCGGCAAAATCCACGAGAGACAGGGGCGCGCCCGCATCACCTTCCCGGCGAAAGCCGAGATAGGCCGGATCGCGTGCCAGCGCCTTGTCGAGAATGAGCTGCTGCATCTGCAGGAGCGCATATTCATCCAGGGACGGCGCGCCATCGACCTGCACCAGCGTCAGCACATAGAAGATCCGGCCGCTCTCGAACACGCAGAAGCTGTCCCGCAGGCGCAGATCGATCTCCCGTTTCGCATCCGGCACGCGCAGTTGCGTGGGCCTGCCCTCGAAATGATACTTCCAGCAGGCAGGCCGGACGAGCTTCACGGCGCGCGCCGGACAATCCGGCGGCTCGTCGGACGCGAGCATCAGCAACGGACGCCCGTTGACGCCCGGTGGGCCATTGGTGACATCGTCGAGAAAGGATCGGACCGGATCGATCAGGTCGGTCGCGGGATCGGGCGCGGAGCCATCCCTGCCATCCAGATGATCGCTGAGCGCGACGAGACGGAAGGCGCTGCGCCGCGCCCTGTCGGTGAGGTCGAACGCGAAGCTGACGGACGCCGCGCCGACCTGCGCGAACAGCGCGATCTCCTGATAGTCCCGATTGTCCATGGTCATGATGGCGCCCCCCTTTTCCCTGTCACCCGATCGCCCGGACAGCCTCCAGAATCGATGCCGGACGACCGCCCGGCAGGTCGTCCAGCGCAGCCTTCGACCCGACCTTCGCCAGCAGCGGCACCGGATCGAGCAGCGCAATGCGCGCGCCCGCGCGGCAGCGGGCCGCCAGATCGTCGACCTGATCGCGCGCGGCGGGACAATCATCGATCGATGCGCCTTTCAGCACCGAAATCGCGAAGAACTTCCTGAGATGGTCGCCCAGGGTGCAGGCGGACAGGCTCGGCCGGTCGGACAGGACACCATAGACCAGCGTCTCGTCCGGCGCCTGACCGGCGCTCAGCGGCGGCTGGACATAGGCATGATCGACGAGGCGCGCGCCGCGGCGCGACCAGATGCGCAGCCGGTCGAGCTGGTCGAGGCCGGTATATCGGCTGTCCCGCGCATAGTCGGCGGGGGACATGCGCACCGGATCGTTGAGTTCGATGAAGATCAGCGGATCGCCCGCGGCACCCGCCATCGCCAGCCCGATGGCATGGCGCACCAGCACGAGCAGCCGGCCGAAATAACCCTGTCCCCGCGCCGCGCTATCCACATAGACATAATTGAGATTGGCCGAGATTTGCGTCCCCGCCTCGCCCCGCACCTCCATGGCGATGAAGTTCGCGCCGCCGACCGGCGCCCCCGAGGCGCTGTCCCGCGCGATCAGGCAGATTTCCGCGAACCGGCCGAAGGAGGCGCGCAGGCGGTCCCCCGTGCGATCATGATTGAGCGCGAGGCAGTGCGCGAATCCCGCCGCATCCTCCTTCTCGTTGGGAAGGACGAAAGCGCGATCATAGCCGGCGAAGAAGCGCGCGAACACCGCGCTGTCCGCCCGGTCCGTGAGCGCAAGGTCGAAGCCGGTCCCGGGCACCGATCGCCATAAGATGTCGCCCGCCATGATCCTCCCGGTGCAGCCTTCAAAAGCGCAATAAGGCGGCAGGACGGCGCTGAACAGGGGCCAGTGCGCAGGCGCAGCGCGCCCGGTCAGCGCAGCGACGGATCGGAATCCCGCAACTGGCGTTCCTCCGCGCTCATCGTCTGGCGCGTGGCGAGCCGGGCCTGCAGGAAATCCTTGAGGCTGGACGCGGTCAGCGGCGTGCTGCTCATTTCCTCGACCAGCGCCTGCCGGTCCCGCGCGCGCAGCTCGGTTCTGGCGGCCGCCATCTCCGCCTTCGTGAAATGCGTGCCGTCGTCGAGCGCGACGAGCGCCAGCGCGCGGCCGCTCAATGCCGTGAGGTCGGCGGAATTGGCCTCGCCCGCCGCCGCATCGTCGGCATCGAAGGCGGCGCGGATCTCGCTCGTCAGCGCATCGGCGGTCTTGCCGGCATCCGCCGTCTCCGCGGCGGCGCGCTGCGCGGCGAGGGTGATGCTCACGCTCGCGGCCTGCTCGCTGCTGGCGGCGGCCGCGCTCGCGGCTTCCGCCTGCTTCGCCGCGATCGTCTGCAGGGCCTGCGTGACCAGCGAACTTGTCGCGGTGGACGTGCTGCTGCTGTCAGAATTCAGATAGGAAATGAGCGACATGGGACATACCTCGTGATCGGTCGCGCCCGGCCTAGGCCGATATGGTTAACAGCCTGCCAACGCAGCGCGAATCGATTCGCGGCCGGCGGGCGGAACGCGCCGGAACGGGCAGGCCCATCATGCGCCGATCCGGACAAAAACCGGGGCGGACGGCCCGTTTATGACCGTTTTGCGGCGCGAAACTTTTGCCCCTCCATCTTTACACCGCGACCCCCAGGCCATATATGCGCACCCCGCTGCCCCATGGGACTTCCACCGCAAGGCAGCTTTTTGTGCCTGTTGCCCACTGGAGGTCCCTTGAGTTGTACAAGCATCATAGCGCGCTGGGGGTAGCTCTTTCCCTCAAACCGGCAGCACCGGTAACGCTCATTCGCCCGCAGGCCGCAGCCCGCGCCGCCCGGTTCTTCACACAGAAGTTCCCGGGGCGCTCGCTCTATGCGGTGAAGGCCAACCCGTCTCCCGAGCTTCTCAAGACGCTCTGGGCGGCCGGCGTCACCCATTATGACGTCGCCTCGATCGCCGAGGTGCGGCTGGTCGGGCGGACGCTGCCGAACGCGAAGCTCTGCTTCATGCATCCGGTGAAGCCCGAGGAATCGATCCGCGAGGCCTATTTCCAGCATGGCGTGCGCACCTTCTCGCTCGATACGGTCGAGGAGCTGGAGAAGATCGTGCGCGCCACCCGCGGCGCGCAGGACCTGGAGCTGTGCGTGCGGCTGCGCGTCTCCTCCGAGCACAGCAAGCTGAGCCTCGCCGCCAAGTTCGGCTGCGAGCTGGCCGATGCGCGCGAACTGCTGCAGGCGACCCGTCAGGCGGCCGATGCGCTGGGCATCTGCTTCCATGTCGGCAGCCAGGCGATGACGCCCCACGCCTATGCCCAGGCGATCGAGCGCGTGCGCGCGGCGATCGTCGATGCGTCGGTCACGGTCGACATCGTGGATGTGGGCGGGGGCTTCCCCTCCTCCTATCCGGGCATGGAGCCGCCGCCGCTGGAGGATTATTTCCGCACCATCCACCGCAGCTTCGAGAGCCTGCCGATCTCCTATTCGGCCGAACTGTGGTGCGAGCCGGGCCGCGCGCTCAGCGCCGAATATTCCTCGCTGATCGTGCGCGTCGAGCGTCGGCGCGGCAATGAGCTGTACATCAATGACGGCGCCTATGGCGCGCTGTTCGACGCCGCGCATCTCGGCTGGCGCTTCCCGGTGCGGCTGCTGCGCCCGGAAGCCAATGACGAGACGGACATGGAGGCTTTCAGCTTCTATGGCCCGACCTGCGACGACATGGACCATATGGCGGGCCCGTTCCACCTGCCCGCCGACATCAAGGTGGGCGACTATGTCGAGGTCGGCATGCTCGGCGCCTATGGCAGCGCCATGCGCACCGATTTCAACGGCTTCGGCGCCGAGACCGTCTGCGAAGTGGCGGACGAGCCGATGGCGAGCCTCTATCGGGACGAGGCGCCCGCGCCCGCGCCGTCCAACGTGGTCATGCTGCGCCGCTGAGACGCGGCTTGCCAGACCGGCGGAAATGATGAAGCCTCCCCGGATGCCGTCCGGGGAGGTTTTTCATGTCCGCAAATCTGGTCGCGCCGGTGATGGCACTGGTGCTCTGGTCGATCGTCATACTGCTCTGGATGATGGCGCTCCGCCTGCCCGCGCTGATGAAGCTCCGCATCCCGCCCGAGCAGGCGCGCGGCGGACGCGGCGGCGATCTCGACCGGCTGCTGCCGCGCGAGATCAACTGGCCGGCGCACAATTATGTGCACCTCATGGAGCAGCCGACCATCTTCTATGCCGCCGCGCTCGGCCTTGCCGTGCTCGGCGCGGGCACGCCGCTCAATATCGGCCTCGCCTGGGCCTATGTGGTCCTGCGCGTGCTGCACAGCCTGTGGCAGGCGCGGGTGAACACCATCCCCGTGCGTTTCGCGCTGTTCGCCCTGTCCTCGGTGGTGCTTGGCGTGCTGGCCGTGAACGGGCTGGTCGCGGCGCTGCGGCTCAGCGCCTGAAGGTCGCCACCAGCTCGACATGGGTTGACCAGCGGAACTGGCCGACCGGCTTCACCCGCTCGATGCGGTAGCCGCCCGCGACCAGCGCGGCGGCATCGCGCGCGAAGCTCGCCGGATTGCAGGAGACATAGAGGATGGCCGGCACGCGCGCGGCGGCAAGCTGCGCCACCTGCTCGCGCGCGCCGGCGCGCGGCGGATCGAGGATGACGGCATCGAACCGGTCCAGCTCCTTCGCCGTGAGCGGCCGGCGGAAGAGATCGCGATGCTCGGGGAAGATGCGGCCGGGCAGCCGGTTGCCCCCGCCCTGCAGCGCCAGCACCAGATCGCGCGCGGCCTCGGCGGCATAGACCTTGCGGCCCGGGACATCGTCGGCGAGCGACAGCGCGAAAGTGCCAAGGCCCGCGAACAGGTCCGCGATCCGCTTCGCATCGCCCAGTCCGGCGCGAACCGCCGCGAGCAGCGCCGCTTCTCCATCGCGCGTCGCCTGCAGGAAGGCGCGCGGCGGAAAGGCCACGGGAACCGCGCCGAACCGCACCGTCACCGGATCGGGCTCCCAGAGCGTGACCGGCCCCTCCTCGCCATCCAGCATCAGCCGCGCGAGGCCATTCTCCCGCGCGAAATCGAGCAGCGCTTCGGTGTCCGCCAGACCATCGGGCGCGAGACCGGAAAGCGTGGCATCGACGCCCTGATCGACCAGCGCGAGATCCGCCGTGCCCGGCCGGCGATCCGGCAGCATCCGCGCGAACAACGCGCGCAGCGGCGCCGCCAGCGCGAACAGGCGCGGCTCCAGCACTTCGCACTGCGCGAGATCGACGATGCGATGGCTCCCCTGCCCCGAAAAGCCGAACTGCACGCGCTTGCCGAGCCGCAGCGCGCGCAGGCTGGCGCGGCGGCGCGTGCGCGGCGGGGAGACATGCGGCGGATCGATTTCCGCCGCCGCGATCCCCTGCCCCGCCAGCGCGCCCGCCACGCGGTCCCGCACATAGGCGGCATAGGCCTCATCCGAGAGATGCTGGAGCTGGCAGCCGCCGCATTCGGGCACATGCACGCAGACCGGCGCGACATGCTGCGGTCCCGGCAGCAGGCCGCCATCGGGCAGCAGCCGGTCCCCGGGCGCGCTCATGGGCACATGGCGGCCATCCGCCGTGACGCCATCCCCCCGCGCGGCGACGCGGACGATCAGGCCGGCTTCGTTCACGGCCGCACTCACAGGGCGCTCGCCAGCGCGGCGGGAATGCAGGCGACGAGATCGTCCGCCACGAAGGCCGCGCCTGCGCGCCGCGCCGCCGCGCCATGCAGCCAGACCGCCTCGCAGGCCGCGCGGAACGGATCGCCGGTCACCCCCAGCCGGGCAGCGCACAGGCCGGCGAGCACATCGCCCGTCCCCGCTGTCGAGAGCCACGAGGAGGCGGGCGGCGCGACGACGCAGCGGCCGTCGGGCGCGGCGATCACCGTGTCCGGCCCCTTGTGCACGACCACCCCGCCGCAGCGGCCGGCGGCGGCGCGGGTGCGGTCGATCTTGTTGCCCTGCCCATCCCCGAAGAGATGCGCGAACTCGCCCTCATGGGGCGTCAGCAAGGCGGGCACGGGCGCCGCGCCGAACCCGTCCGTGGCGAGCAGCCAGAGCGCATCCGCATCCGCGACGAGCGGAACGCCAGCCGCGCGGGCAGCGGCAAGCCGGGCGCGCGCGGCATCGTCCCGGCCCAGCCCCGGCCCGACCAGCACCGCCTTCGCGCGGTCGAAATCGAGCGCGTCGCTGCGCACGATCGCATGGCTGAGGCCGCCGGGATCGCGATCGGCAAGCAGCCGGACATAGCCCGCGCCGCCGCGCGCCGCCGCTTCCGCCGCCAGACCCGCCGCGCCGGGCATCGCGCCGCCCACGACCGCGACAAGGCCGCGCGCATATTTGTGGCTGTCCGTCGCCGGCGCCGCGATCGCCGGGGGCCCGAGCGATTGTGCGCAGCATGGCGGCGCGGCAATGCCGATGTCGACCAGCCGATGCTGCGCGGCAAAGGCGCGCGCGGGCATCAGCATATGGGCCGGCTTCCACGCGCCGAGCGCGAGGCAATGGGTGAAGCGGGGCACCGGGGAGAGCGCGACGGCGGCATCGCTCTCGACTCCGCTCGGAACATCGATGGCGATGCTTTGCTGCGCAGCATGGACGAGCGCGGACAACCGCTCGGCCAGTCCGCCATCGAGCCCGCGCGCAAGGCCGATGCCGAACAGCGCATCGACCAGCCAGGGCGCGGGCGCGGCATGCATGATGTCCTCGACGGGGCCGGCCCAGGCCTGCCTTGCCCGCTTGCTGCTGTCCGTCCGGCTCTCGCCGAGTGCCGCCACGCGCACCGGCACGCCCATGTCGCGCAGCGCGCGGGCGACGATGAAGCCGTCGCCGCCATTATTGCCCGGGCCGCACAGCACCAGTGTCCCGCGCGGCTCGCCCAGCCGCGCGATGACGTCCGCCGCCCCTTCCCCCGCCCGCTGCATCAGCGCGAACGGATCGACGCCCGCATCGAACAGGGCCTGCTCGGCCACGCGCATCTGCGCAACGGAAAGGATCGGCGCGCCGGTCATGGCGCCGCGCCGTTGCCGAGCGCGGCGCGCGGCACGGCATAGCGCTCGCCGTCGATGCCCAGGAGGATGTACGTCGCATCCTGCGCGGCGCGGACCGCGTCGGCACCGTCCGCCGCGCTCACCGTGCCGTCCCTCGCAACGCGGAAGCGACGGAAGCCGCCATCCGGACCGGACACCATCAGCACGCGACCCTGCGCGTCCGACCATGTCTCGATGCGGCATTGCCGATCCAGTGGTTTCCCCGCCTGCATGGCGCAGGGCAGCGTGTCGCGCGTGTCGCCGGCCCCGGCGATCCAGCGCTTCACCGCCTCGACCGGCGAGGCCGTGGCGCCGACGCCGCCGTCCGATGCGGCGCCGCCGCACCCGGACAGGAGCAGCAGCGCGCAAGGCGCTGCGAGACCCGGCGCGACACATCCGCGAAGGCGGGCACCCGGAATCCGGCGGCCCTGCGCGGCCGCCCGGGGCTCCCGCTTTCGCCGGAACCCGTTTTGCGCGAGGGCGAGACCGTTTCTAGATATCCGCGAAGACATGCGTCTCCGCTTTAGCGCCCGGATGGGTCACCGCGCCAGTGCGCGCGGGACCCACATTGCGCGAATAACGCCAGAGCGCGCCGGACTGGTAATCGTTGAGGCGCGGTTGCCATTGCGCCCGGCGCCCGGCCAGCACGGCCTCGTCGACCAAGAGGTCGATCGTGCCCGCCTCGGCATCGATGGCGATGGTGTCGCCGTCCTCGACGAGCGCGATCGGGCCGCCTTCGGCCGCTTCGGGCCCGACATGGCCGATGCAGAAGCCGCGCGTGCCGCCCGAGAAGCGCCCATCCGTGATGAGCGCCACCTTCTCGCCCAGCCCCTGCCCGTAAAGCGCGGCCGTGGTCGAGAGCATCTCGCGCATGCCGGGGCCGCCCTTGGGGCCCTCGTTGCGGATGACGACGACATCGCCCTCGACGATCTGCTGCGCCTCCACCGCCGCGAAGGCATCCTCCTCGCGCTCGAACACCTTCGCCGTGCCGGTGAACTGCAGGCGCTTCATGCCCGCGACCTTCACGATCGCCCCTTCCGGCGCGAGGCTGCCCCTGAGGCCGACCACGCCCCCCGTGGGCGAGAGCGGGGTCTTCGCATCGTAGATGACCTTCTGGTCCGGGTTCCACGTCACCTCGTCGATATTCTCGCCCAGCGTCCTGCCCGTCACGGTCATGCAGTCGAGATGCAGCAGGCCGGTCTGCGCGAGGCTCTTCATCAGCATGTAGATGCCGCCGGCCGCGTGCATGTCCTTCGCGACATATTTCCCGCCGGGCTTGAGGTCCGCCATATAAGGCGTCGATTTGAAGATCTCGGCCACGTCGAACAGGTCGAAATCGATGCCGCATTCATTGGCCATGGCCGGCAGGTGCAGGGCGCCGTTGGTCGAGCCGCCGGTCGCCGCCACGATCCGCGCGGCATTCTCGAACGCCTCGCGCGTGCAGATGTCGCGCGGGCGGATGTTGCGGGCGAGCACCTCCATGATCTGCCGCCCGGCCGCATGGGCGATCTCCTCGCGGCTGCGATAGGGCGCGGGCACCATGTTGCTGTTGGGCAGCGACAGGCCGATCGCCTCGCCCACGCAGGCCATGGTGTTGGCGGTATATTGCCCGCCGCACGCGCCATGGCCGGGGCAGGCCGCCTTCTCGATCGCCGTCACTTCCGAAAGCGGGCAGTTGCCGGCCGCATAGCGCCCGACCACCTCGAACACGTCGATGACGGTCAAGTCCCGCTCCTGATAGCGACCGGGCAGGATCGAGCCGCCATAGACGAAGATGCTCGGCACATTGAGGCGCAGCATGGCCATCATCATGCCGGGCAGCGACTTGTCGCAGCCGGCGAAGGCGACGAGCGCGTCATAGCAATGGCCGCGCATGGAAAGCTCGACCGAATCGGCGATCACCTCGCGGCTGACCAGCGAGGACTTCATGCCCTGATGGCCCATGGCGATGCCGTCGGTCACGGTGATGGTGTTGAAGCGGAACGGCGTGCCGCCCGCCGCCATCACGCCCTCGCGCGCCCAGTCGGCCTGCTGGTCGAGCGTGGTGTTGCAGGGCGCCGAATCATTGCCGGCGGAAGCGAGCGCCACGAAGGGCTTGGCGATGTCCTCCTCCTTCCAGCCCATCGCATAATAATAGCTGCGATGGGGCGCGCTCTCGATGCCGACCGAGACATGGCGGCTGGGAAGTCTGGATTTGTCGAACGTGTGAGTCATTGGACCTGGCCTTCTGTTTGCGCGGCCCCTTTCCACCTTTGGGCGTCGTCACGCAAGTCTGTTGCGGCATTCCATCAAAACGGGATGCAATATTTCAGCGAACCGCTGTTGCCCCGCCGCATCGCCCACCAGGTCCTGCCGCATCTCGACACCCAGATAGGGCCGGCCATGCGCCTCGGCATGGCGGTTCATGGTCGCGTTGAGCAGCTTGCCGGAATAGGGCTGGTTGTCGCCGACCATGAGGCCCGCCGCCGCCAGCAGCGGCATGGCGATGCGCGCGCCGCGATCGTCCGCATTGTAGAGGATGCCGATCTCCCAGGGGCGCGATTCCCCGGGCCGGCTACGCAGGGCGGGCGTGAAGCTGTGCAGGGAGAGGATGAAGGGCCGGTGCGGCTGCGCGGCCAGCGCCGCGACGCGGGCATGATAGGGATCGTAGAAGCGCGCGAGGCGATCCGCCACGTCGGCGCAGCGATTGCCCTCGACATGATGGCCGTCGCTGTGGACGGGCACGAGGCCGGCGGCATCCGGCTCGCGATTGACGTCGATGACGAGGCGCGAGACGCCGCAGAGGATCGCGCTGCAATCGCCCCGCCCGACCAGCAGCGCCGCGACCCGCGCCACGCCGATGTCCAGCGCGACATGTTCGTCCATGGCTTCGGGCGGCAGGCCGAGATCGATGTCGTCCGGCACATGATTGGAGGCATGGTCGCCGATGATGAGGATCGGCGCGGCGGGGTCACCGAGAATGTCGTAAGGCGCGGTCATGGGCCGAACCTAGGGCCTGTCCGTCCTGGATGGAACCGGCTTGTGTTCCTGCGAAGGCCGGAGTCCATGGCGCAAGGGGACTGCGGCCGGCCCCTGGCTGGGTGCCTGCCCGCGCGGGAGCACTGATTCCATTTCACGCGGGTCGACGCGGGCGGAAATCCGCAGGACCAGAACCTGCCTTCCGGCGGCGCGGGCTGGTGAGGGATGTCGGAAAAAGGTTCACGCGGAGGCGCGGCGACGCGGAGAGAAGCCGGATCGCGTGGTCGGGCACGGCAACCCTGTCGGACCCATCTTCAAGGCGGCGAGCCGCATGCCCTTTTCTCTCTGGCGCCCCCCGCGACCAGAACTCAGCGCAGCGCCGACGCCATCACCCACCAGTCCGGATGATCCGCCCCGATGCGTTCCGCCGCCGCGTCCCGATCCGCTTCGCCGGCGAACAGCGCGAAGCAGGTCGCGCCCGAGCCGGACATGCGCGCGACGAGCGGAAGCTGGGCGCGCAGGACGGCCAGCACATCGTCAATCTCAGGGACCAGCGCGACGGCGCCGGCAGCAAGGTCATTGCGGCCGCGCCGCCACCCGGCCGGGTCGAGCGGGCCGCGATCGACTCCGTCCCAGCCGGCATAGACCCGGCCGGTCGGGCACTCGACGAGCGGATTGACCAACAGCACGGGACTGCCGGCGAGCGGCAGGTCGACCGACTCCAGCGCCACGCCCGTCCCGCTGCCGAACAGGGTGCGCGAGGCGAGGCAGGCCGGCACGTCCGCGCCCAGCGCCGCGGCGATGGCGGGAAGATCGATCTCCATCGGGCGCAGGTCCCACAGGCGCAGGAGCAGCCGCAGCGCCGCCGCCGCATCGGCCGAGCCGCCGCCGATGCCCGAGGCGATCGGCAGGCGCTTGTCGAGGATGAGGTCCGCGCCCCACGGAACGCCGCCCGCCCTGCGCAGCGCATGCGCCGCGCGCAGGACGAGATTGTCCGCGCCCGCCGGAAGATCGGCGGCGAACGGTCCCTCGATCGCCAGCGTCAGCGCGCCATCCGGCCGGACCGCCCCGCGCAGCAGATCCCCGTCCGCGCAGAAGGCGAACAGCGTCTCCAGTTCGTGATAGCCGTCCGCCCGGCGGGACCGGACATGGAGGGCGAGGTTGAGCTTGGCATGAGCGGTTTCGCCGAACATGGCCTCCCCATAACGAAGCCCCGGATGCCTGTCTGCCATGATCGGGCACCCATCGGCCGAATATCGCGCCCCGCCGGCAGCGACACAAACGGGGGCTGCGCCGCAAAATACATCTCTATTTACCCCGTTATATTTATCGAACATGATTAATATCTGACCCATAATGACCCAGCAAATGATTGAAATGACGGGTTCATATCGGGAAATTATGACGCTATTAGACCCGCATCACACAAAAATGGTGTCGCGATGATTATCGAATGATATTGGTTAATAGTGGGAGAATTGACATGAAGGTTACAGCAGCACTCATCGCCGCGTCGGCGGCGATGGTTGCGCCCGCCATGGCGTCCGCAACGACGATCGATTTCACGAACGTCAGCGCGACCTGGTTCGATGTGGAGGACGGCTCCAACATCAATTTCAGCGGCCAGGGGACGAGCGCCGCGGAAGTCCGCTGGGGCGTGCCGCAGCAGGGGGCGCAGTCCGGCTATCGCTATGAAACGCTGCCGATCGCGTCGCTGGAGGTCGATCCGCTCACCGATACCTCGGCTGTCGTGAACATCGGCCAGTTCACGCATTTCAACTTCCCGATCAGCAGCGGTTCGGGCGCCTCAGCGGTCAAGCTGCGTCTCACCACGGATGTGCTGGTGGACGATGTGCTGTTCGGCACCGTCGACTTCATCTACGCGTTCGACCATTTCGAGACCAGCAATGGCGCCAATCCCTGCGCCAATGGCGAGCCGAACTATTCGGGCGTGAACATCAACGGATGCGCGGACCGCGTTCAGGTCAACTTCAATCAGGCCTCCGGCGCGTTCACCATCGACGATGTCGACTATGCGCTCGACGTGCGCGGCTTCCTGGTCGGCGACTCGCCGGTCGACATGTTCTGGACGGTGGAGCAGGAGACCAATGTCGCCTATCTGCGCGGTCAGGTCGTGCTGCGCAGCAATGCGGGCGCTGTCCCCGAGCCCGCGACCTGGGCCATGATGATCGGCGGCTTCGGCCTTGCCGGCGGCGCCATGCGCCGTCGCGCGACGAGCCTGCGCTTCGCCTGATCCCAAGGAACGCGGACCCGAATGGAACGGCGCCGGACTCCGGCGCCGTTCTGCTTTTCCGGCGCATGCCCCCTCCCGCCAGGCCGGACACGCCCCGCGCGCCGCGCCGCCCACCTTGCCAGCCGTCCGTTTCGCGTTACACTCGAAACTGAACATGATAAGGAGTGGATGGCGATGAGCGACACGTTGGAACGGACGGACGACGCCGCCGCGCTGGCCCGGCGGGCGCTGGACCGGATGGCGATCGAAGAGGTGTTCGTCCGCTATTATTCGGGCCTCGGCTCGGGCGACCCGGAGGGGTTCGGCGGCTTCTTCACCGATGACGGCGAGCTTGACGTGAACGGCATGGTCTGCCGCACGCGCGAGGAGATCGGCGCGCTCTATCGCGATGTGGCGGCGGACAAGCCCAATCTCACCGGCACCTTCCGCATGATCCTCTCCAACCTGTTCATCGAACTGGACGGCGATACGGCCCGCGCGCAGATGCTCTGGACGCAGACGCTCAACGACACGCTGAAAGGTCCGCCCCGCCTGATCGAGCAGGGCCGCGAATATGACCTGCTGGTCCGGCAGAATGGGCGCTGGAAGATCAGGAAGCGCGTGGTGATCGCCGATTCCGGCCTGCCGGACCTGATGGACGACAGCCATGAGGCCCGCGCGGACTATTCGCTCCGGGACCTGTAGGCGGGCGTACGGCAGACAGGCGCGGACCGGCGCGCCGCCCTGCAATGTCGCGGTGATGGAGCCGCCGCTCCCGCATGCACGCGGATCGTCAGCGCCATTGCGGGCCGTGCGCGAATAGGCTGGCCTTGACGGCGCGAACATGCCAGCATGGCCCCAGCCCTGAGTGGGAGCCCTCTTGAGCCTGCAGCGCCTTTCCTGCCTCGCCCATGCGACCGCACCCGGCCGCGCAGTCACGGGCGCGCGTCTGCCCGCGTGGGGGCTGCGGGTCATGTACGCTCTGCTAGCCGGCCATGTCGCCCCCGCCCCCGCCGCCGCGCAGGACGCCGCGGCCGACGCGCGGGCGGCGGACATGATCGAGGAGTCGCGGCATTATTATGGCGTCGCCCGCAGCGTCAGCGGTTGCGCCGCGCCGTCCGACCCCGATGAAATCGTGGTCTGCGCCCGCCGCCGGCCGGACCCCCGCTATGCGCCGCCCGCCCCGCCCCTGCCGCCGGACAACAAGACCCTCGCGCTCGGCGCTCCCCCGGTGGGCGGCGGGTTCGGCGCGAGCGTGTCGGTGCGCGGCTGCTTTCTGCAGAAATGCCCGAAGCAGCTCTATTTCATCGACCTCAAGGCCATCCCCGAGCCGGCACCCGGATCGGAGGCCTATGCCATCGCGCACGGCGAGGCGCCGGCACGCTAGGGCCGATCGACATTCCGGGATGGCGAACCGAAAATGCCGGTTTTACGAGACCCGGCGCGCGGCCGACTTGAGGCTGGTGAACAGCAGAAGCACGGGAAGCGCCATTGGGCCGCCAGAACTGAATGTCGATTCGCCCTATAATCTGTCCATTATCGATGAAACCGACGCGTGCTCCTGCGCAGGCAGAATCTCAGGGCGAAAGGGCATTGCGGCTGGCCATGGGCTCCTGCCTGCGCAGGAGCACGGGTTCCATTGCGCTCAAATCGACCCCGGAGACGGCGCGGCCGAAGCACCTTTCCGTCCCGGACTCCCGCCTTCGCGGGCGCACGGCCTCCAGTCCGATCGGGTGAGCGTCTTCCCCGATCTTCCCCATGCCGACGGCCCGCGCTCCGTTCCGGCGGGGCGACCGACCATGGCCTCTCCGCGTCCGGCTGGCGCCCTCACATATTCGGATAGGTCGGGCCGCCGCCGCCCTCGGGCGCGACCCAGTTGATGTTCTGGGTCGGGTCCTTGATGTCGCAGGTCTTGCAGTGGACGCAGTTCTGCGCGTTGATCTGGAAGCGCGGCGCGCCTTCCGCATCCTCCAGCACCTCATAGACGCCGGCCGGGCAATAGAGCCGCGCGGGCTCGTCATAGAGGGGGAGATTGTAGCGGATCGGAATGTCCGGGTCCTTGAGCTGGAGGTGGACCGGCTGATCCTCCTCATGATTGGTGCCCGAGAGGAAAACGGACGAGAGCCGGTCGAAACTGATGACGCCGTCCGGCCTGGGATAGTCGATCTTCCGCACCTGATCCTTGCGCCAGAGCTTCGTGTGATCAGCCTTGTTGCGAATGGTGAAGGGCAGGCCGATCTTCAGGTATCGCATCCACATGTCCAGCCCCGCGACCAGCGTGCCGAGCATGTTGCCGAACTTGCCGAGCGCGGGGCCGGCATTGCGCACCATCTTCAGTTCATCGGCGATCCAGCTCGCCTTCAGCGCGGCGGGATAGGCATCGAGCGTATCGCCGGCGCGATCCGCCGCGATGGCGTCCGCCAGCGCATCGGCCGCGAGCATGGCCGATTTCATCGCCGTGTGCGTGCCCTTGATGCGCGGCACGTTGACGAAGCCGGCCGAACAGCCGATCAGCGCGGCCCCGGGCATCACCAGCGTGGGGACGGACTGCCAGCCGCCCTCGTTGATCGCGCGCGCACCGTAGGAGATGCGCTTGCCGCCCTCCAGCACTTCGCGGATCGCGGGATGCTGCTTCCAGCGCTGGAACTCCTCGAAGGGGCTGAGATAGGGATTGCGATAGCCCAGGCCGACGACGAAGCCGAGCGCGACCTGGCCGTTCGCCTGATGATAGAGGAAACCGCCGCCATAGGCGTCGGTCAGCGGCCAGCCCTGGGTGTGGATCACGCGGCCGGGCACATGCTTCGCCGGATCGATGTCCCACAACTCCTTGACGCCAAGGCCATAGGTCTGCGGATCGCTGTCCGCCTCCAGGTCGAAGCGGGCCTTGAGCTGCTTGGTGAGATGGCCGCGCGCGCCCTCCGCGAAGAGCGTGTAGCGCGCGTGAAGCTCCAGCCCCGGCTGATAGTCGGGCTTGCGCGTGCCGTCGCGCGCCAGCCCCATGTCGCCGGTCGCCACGCCCTTCACCGACCCGTCCGGATTGTAGAGGATCTCGGCGGCGGGGAAGCCGGGGAAGATCTCGACGCCCAGCCCCTCCGCCTGCGCGGCCAGCCAGCGGCACAGGGAGCCCAGCGAGCCGGTGTAGGTGCCCTTGTTGTGCATGAAGGGCGGCGTGAGGATATGCGGGATGGCGACCTTGCCGGACTTGCCGAGGAACCAGTGAAGATTCTCGGTGACGGGCACCTCCGCCAGCGGACAGCCCTGATCGCGCCAGTCCGGCAGGAGCTCGTCCAGCGCCCGCGGATCGATCACCGCGCCGGAAAGGATATGCGCGCCGATCTCCGATCCCTTCTCGAGCACGCAGACGCTGATTTCGCCATCTGCGGCGGCGGCGCGCTGCTTGAGGCGGATCGCCGCGCTCAGCCCCGCGGGCCCGCCGCCGACGATCACCACGTCATAGGGCATCGACTCCCGTTCGGACATTTCCTCATTCTCCCCGGCCTGCAGCGGTCTGGTCGCCGCAAATCTCCAACGGCCCACGGTCCCCGCGATGCGGCAGAGTTGACCGGCTCGTCAACCTCTGTCTCTAGTCGCGCCCTATGCTGGGCGGGGCGCCATTTCCGATCGACGACGCGGTGAATGCTTATGCGCTGTGGTGGCGCGAGGCCGGATTCCACACGCCCGTCAGCGATGACGCGCATGATCTGCGCGCGCTTGCCGCTACGGCCCCGCCGCCCGCCGGGCAGGCCGCGCCCGCGCCGCCGGCTCCGCCCCGCGCGATGCCGCCGCAGCCTCCGGCGCCCGCGACGGGCCTGCCCGATACGCTGCCGGCCTATCTGGACTGGCTCGCGCGGGACGAAACGCAGCCCGACGCGCGGTGGATGGGCGCCCCCCTCCTGCCTCCGGCGCGCGCGGAGGCACCGCTGCTCATCATCCTCGACCTGCCCGGCGCGGCGCCCGTCGATGCGGAGATGCCGGTCGATGCCGACCAGCAGCGCGTCCTCGCCGCGATGCTGGGCGCAATCGGCATGACGCCGCAGCGCGCGGCGTTCGCCACGCTCGCGACGCGGCGCCCGGCGGGCGGGCTGATCGACGACGCGACGCTCACCCTGTTGGGCGGGCGGATGCGCCATTATCTGGGTCTGGCCCGGCCGGAAGCGGCCCTGCTGATCGGCGATCGGACGAACCGTGCCTTGCTCGGGGCGCCTGCCGCCGCCCACACCGGCCGTTTATCTCATGTTAACCACGCGAACGGCAGCCTGCCGGCCGCGATCCTGCCCGCGCTGGACCTGCTGATGAAGCGCCCGGCGATCAAGGCGAGGAGCTGGCAGACGCTCCGTCTGCTCAACGGAGTGCTGCATTGATGTCTCGCCGCGTCATCCCCCTGTTTGCCGGCATGCTGGCGATCCTGTCCGCTGCCGCCCCCGCGCGCGCCGCATGGCAGGCGCCCGGCGATTCCGCCATCGCGCAGCCGGACGCCAGCGATCGCGCGCGCTATGGCGACATTCTCGCCATGCTTGCCGGCAGCCGCTGGGCGGACGCGCGAACAGCCATTCTGGCGCTCGACGAGAGCGACAGCATGCGTCCCTATCTGCTCGCCGAGCTTTACACCATGCGCGGCTCGCCCCGCGTCGACCTGTTCGACCTGCTCGACCTGCTGAACAAGGCGCCCTATCTGCCCCAGGCCGAACAGCTCGGCCGCATGGCGACGGCGCGCGGCGCGCAGGCCTTGCCGGACCGGCCGCAGGGGCGCGAGCTGCTCTGGGCCGGCGCGACGCCGCAGCGCCGCATCCTGCGCGCGGTGGCCGGCGACAGCCTGGCCGACAGCATGCGCGGGCAGATCCTCCAGTTCATCAAGGACGACCGGCCGGCCGACGGCGAGGCCATGCTCGCCGGCGCGGATGCCAGCCTCACGCCCGAGGCGCGCACCGAGATGCGCCAGCGCATCGCCTGGTCCTATTATATCTGCGGCGACACGGCCGGCGCCCGGCGCGTGGCCGCGCAGGCGGCGCAAGGCGGCACCGGCCCTTTCCTGGCGCCGGCCCACTGGGTGATGGGCCTCGCCGCATGGCGCGACCATCAATATGACATCGCCGCCACCGCCTTCTACCAGTCGGCGGTCGAGGCGGACGACGCGGATCGGCGCAGCGGCGGCTATTTCTGGGCCGCCCGCGCGGTCATGGCGGCTCATCATCCCGAGCGGGTGAACGCGCTGCTGCGCGCCGCCGCGCGGGAGGACGAGACCTTCTACGGCATGCTGGCGCGCGAGACGCTCGGCCTCGGCCCCAGCCCGTCGCTGCGCCGCGAGCATGTCTCGGCGGAGGACTGGGCGCGGCTCTCGGCCCGGCCCAATGTCCGCAACGCCGTCATCCTGGCCTCGCTCGGCCGCACCACCGGCGCGGACGAGATCCTGCGCCACGAAGCGACGCTGAGCAGCGACGGCGACTATGGCGCGCTGGTCCATCTGGCGAGCGATCTTTCCCTGCCCACGACCCAGCTCTGGCTCGCCCATCGCTCCCCGACCGGCGCGCGCGCGCCCGCCTATGCGCGCTATCCCCGGCCGGACTGGACGCCGCGCGGCGGCTGGCATGTCGACAGCGCGCTGGTCTTCGCCCACGCGCTGCAGGAGTCGCGCTTCCAGACCGACGCGCACAGCGCCGCCGACGCGCGCGGCGTGATGCAGGTGCGCCCCGGCACGGGCGGCGAACTGGCCGCGGCGGCGGGCCTCTCCTATTCGGCCGACCAGCTCTACGATCCCGCCACCAATCTCGCGCTCGGCCAGATGTATCTGGAGAAGCTCGCGCGGATGAGCGCGACCGGCGGCCTGCTCTCCAAGGTGATCGCCGCCTATAATGCCGGGCCGCTGCCGATCGACCGCTGGAACGTGCAGGTGCGCGACGATGGCGACCCGCTGCTGTTCATCGAATCCGTCCCCTATTACGAGACGCGCGCCTATCTGAACGCGGTGATGCGCAACTACTGGATCTACCAGATCGACGAGCAGGGCCGCTCGCCCGCGCTCGCCGCCATGGCGCAGGGCATGTGGACGCGCTTTCCCGAGAACGGCAAGACCGTGGCCGTGCGCATGACGCCGACGGGAGTGGCCTTCGGTGCCAATTGACGAGGCCCGGCCGTTCCTGCCGGTCCATATCGCGCTGCTCACCGTCTCGGACAGCCGCACGCCGGCCGACGATCGCTCCGGCGACACGCTGGCGGACCGGATCGGCGCGGCGGGCCATGTGCTCCGGGATCGGGCGATCTGCCGGGACAATGTGGAGGACATTCGCGCCCGCCTGCGCGGCTGGATCGACGATCCGCAGGTCGACGTCATCATCACCACCGGCGGCACCGGCGTCACCGGGCGGGACGTGACGCCCGAGGCGATCGAGGCGGTGCAGGACAAGCCCATTCCCGGTTTCGGCGAACTGTTCCGCTGGCTGAGCTTCCAGACCATCGGCACGTCGACCATCCAGTCGCGCGCCTGCGCCTGCGTCGCGCGCGGCACCTATATCTTCGCGCTGCCCGGATCGACCGGCGCGGTGAAGGACGGCTGGGACCAGATCCTCGTCCACCAGCTCGACAGCCGCTTCCGGCCCTGCAATTTCGTCGAGCTGATGCCGCGCCTGCTGGAGCGCTGAGCGCCGGGCACGGGGCCGCGCCCGCGTCCATTGCCCCAATCCCGATGCCCTGCTCTCGGTGCCTTGCTTTCAATGCATGGTCTTGCAGGCGCTGGTGAACACCATCTCGCGCAGCGCCGGCAGGTTGGGAATGCCGTAAAGCGAGCCATCGTCGCTTCCGATGATCTCGCACCGGCCCTGCCAGAGACGCAGGTCCAGATCCTCCGGCTTGATGATCGCGCGCGCGCCGATGTCGTAGAAGGTCCACACGCGCGGCCGGGTATAATCGGCGAGATTCTGGTCGACGACCACGGCGAGCTTGTCCGTGTTCAGCCGCACCATCGAACCGATCGGATAGACGCCGATACATTCGATGAACTGATCCAGCAGCGTGGGCTCGAACTGGCCGGCCATCGCCCGCATCTGGTTGAGCGCCTCGGCCGGTTCCACGCGCGCGCGGTGCGGCCGGTCCGAAGTGAGCGAATCATAGACGTCGCAGATCGCCGCCATGCGGCTCAGCAGGCCGATCTCCTCGCCGGTGAGCGCCCGCGGATAGCCGCTGCCGTCATGGCGCTCATGATGCTCCAGGCAGACCTGGGTCACCGTGTCCGACATCTCGCCGCCCAGCTTCAGGAAATCATGGCCGAGCTGCGTGTGCGTCTGGACGATCGCGCGCTCGGACGCCGACAGGTCCTCGAAGATGGAGGAGACGTCGATGGGCAGATGGCCCATGCCCACATCCATGAGCAGGCCGGCCATCCCCGCTTCCCTGATGCCTTCCGCCTTGAAGCCCATCTGGCGGGCGAGCGCGATCATCAGCGCGCTCACCGCGAGCGCATGGGCATAGAGCGACATATTCTCGCGCCGCACGCGCATGAGCCCGTTGAAGGCATGGGGATTGCGCTGCACGGAGGCGAAGAGATCGTCGATGATCGGCTCGACCTGCCCGAGCGAAATGGCCTTGCCCAGCCGCGCCTGCCGGAACAGGGCGGCAAGCACGCGGCTGGAATGGGCGATGACGGCGCGGGCATGGCCGACCTCGCGCGAGAGGCTCACCGGGCTGGTCGAACCGGGATCGAAACCGAGCGCATGGAAACGGGGTGCGGGCTTGCTTGCCATGGCGCGCTGGCGCTCGGCCCGCAGGCGCTCGCTGGGCGACGCGGCGCCTTCCGTCGCGCCGCTCACCAGCGGCCGGCGGCGGCCCGGGACCGCCGGCGTGCCGGCCGGGCCGACATCGGCGCCTTTCGCAACGTCGATGAACACGCCTTCCACCTCGCTGGCGCGCAGCTCGGCAAGCTGCGCCGCATCGGTCAGCAGGAAACGGGTGCGCCAGAAGGGGTGCTTCAGCCAGTTCCCTTCGAGCTTGTGGATGAACATGCCGAGACGGACCTCGGCAACGTCAATACGTTTCAGCATCTGGCGTGACTGCTCCACCCTAACAGGGCAGATGTGCGCCGCGCACACATACCGAAGGCATAAAATTCATGGTTTCGCGCGCGTTTGCCATTTCGTTCCCCGACCTGTCCGGGCCCGGAAAACGCTTGCCTTTCAGACGCCGGGCGCGCCCGTCACATGACGCGTCGGCCGGTAACGAGCTGGTAGATGAGCACCACGGCCGCGACGACCAGCAGCAGATGGATGAGCCCGCCGCCGACATGCAGCGCGAAGAAGCCCAGCGCCCAGAGGATGAGCAGGATGACGAAAATGGTCCAGAGCATGAGGCTCTCCCGTCCTGAGGATTGTCTTGAGGCAGAACGCCGGAGCAGCCATGCCGTTCCTGAAGCGCGACCGATGGAGGAGCGCGGCCCTCTCCTGAAGGGCTGGCGCGGCGATTCACCGAAGGCCGGACGATGCGATGGGCTCAGGCGAACAAAAACCCCGCCAACCGATTGGACTGGCGGGGTTTTCGATGGTGGGCGTGGCAAGGATTGAACTTGCGACCCCTGCGATGTCAACACAGTGCTCTACCACTGAGCTACACGCCCACGGGGAGCGACGCCCTTACGCAAGGCGCCGCGCGGGCGCAAGCGCAAATCGTCGGCGGGTGGCCGGGAAGGTCAGGAAAGGCCGCTGACGCTCGTCCGGTCGAAGATGCGATCGACCTCCAGCACCAGATCGCGCAGGTGGAAAGGCTTGGAAAGCACCTTGGCCTCCGGCGCCACGCGGCCGGCGCGCAGCGTCACCGCCGCGAATCCGGTGATGAACATGACGCGCGTTTCCGGCGCGATGGTGGCGACATGCTGGGCCAGTTCGATGCCGTCCATCTCCGGCATCACGATATCGGTGAGCAGAAGGTCGAACCGCTCGGACGCGAACAGCGGAAGCGCCGCCGTGCCGCGATCGACAGCCACGACCTCATAGCCGGACCGCTCCAGCGCGCGGCACAGATACTGCCGCATCGATTCATCATCTTCCGCAACCAGAATGCGAATCATCGGGACGCTCTACCCCACTGGCCGAACAGCGATCAGGACGGTCGACGCCGCACTTGGGCTTGGCGTCGCGCCGTTTCTTATGCGACAAGCCCTTAACATTTTTCCATCCCAGCACAATGGATTGACGGAAAAGAGGGCCGGAAATCAGGATGACAGCCCAGCCAGCGCCGAAAACCCGCCCCAGCCGCGTTCACGAAGCCTTCGACTTTTATGGAGAAGCGGGCGGCGCCGGTCCGGTCCTGTTCGCCGTGCCGCATGCCGGGCGCTGCTATGCGCCCGCGCTGCTCGCGCGCGCGCGCGTCGCGCCGGAGGTGCTGATGCGGCTCGAGGACCGCCATGCCGACCGGCTGGCCGACGGCCTGATCGACAAGGGCCATTGCGTGCTCGTCGCCCGGCAGCCCCGCGCGCTCATCGATCTCAATCGCGACGAGACCGACGTGGACGTGCGCGCCATCGCCGATGCGCCCTGGTCGTTCCGGGGACAGCCGAGCGCGAAGGTGCGCGGCGGGCTGGGCCTCATCCCCGAGCGTCTTGCCCATACAGGCAATCTCTGGCGGGAAGCCCTGCCCTTCGCCGAGCTGCGGCGGCGCATCGAGCAGGTCCACCGCCCCTATCACCACGCGCTGGGCGAGGCGCTGGAGACGGCGCGGCAGCGCCATGGCGTGGCGCTGCTCATCGACATCCACTCCATGCCCCCGCTGAGACAGATGCCCGGCATGCAGGCGCCGGCGCCCCGGATCGTCATCGGCGATCGATTCGGCCGCAGCGCGACCGATCGGCTGACGGACCTGTGCGCCGACATCGTGCGCCGCCATGCCCTGCCGGTCGCGATCAACGCGCCCTATCCGGGCAACCATATCCTCGCGCGGCATGGCCGGCCCGGACAGGGCATCCACGCGATCCAGATCGAGGTGGACCGTTCGCTCTACCTGGCGGCGGATCTCATGACGCCGGGGCCCGGCCTCTCGCAGACGCAGCGGCTGCTGAGCGATCTGGCGACGATCATGACGCAGGACCTGTTCGACAGCGGCTTCCCCCTCGCCGCCGAATGACGCCGCCGAACGAGGGCGCTCGCCGCAGCAAATAAAAAACCACCCCGTGCAGTTGCACAGGGTGGCCCAGGTTCAGGGAGGAGACGTCCCGAAAGGGCGGGACGCCCACGTAACGACCCGAAAGGGGGAACAAGCCGCTACGCCTGACCTAAGTAAGATAATGGCGTGACATTTTCAAGTATCGCGCGTCACGCCCACGCGCTTTTGATGGCCCCGTCGCTTCGCCGGCCGGCAGGCGGCCGGCGCGCGGTCAGGACAGCGGAATCGGCGCGACCGGGCCCAGCCCCAGCTCGCGCTGCGCCGCGAAAATCTCCCGCATGCCCTGCAGCGAGAAAAGATGTGCGTAAGCGAGCGGAAGCAGGCCGCTCTGGCTGTATTTGCGAAGCTGGTCGCCGCGCAGCTCGCGCAGCTTGGCCTCGTCGATCATCTGGAAGCCGCGATAGACGAAGGGCGTCTCGTTGTCGGGCGCCTGAATGGACAGTTCGCCATCCATGAGCAGGCCCGATTCCTTGAGATCCTGCATGAACGAGGCGGTGCGCGCCGCAGCCTCCTCGAAATTCTGGCAGAAGGACAGCAGGTCCTTGGTGAGCTGGGTCGCCGCGCCATTCTCGATGAGCGGACGGCCGCCCTCATATTCGCCGACGAGGCCGGAGGTCGGATCGAAGCAGAGCGAAAGCTCTTCCGAATCCGGCCGCGCGCGCACCAGAAGCCAGGGGTAACGGCGCACATAGGCCGGCACATAACCGTCATTGCGGCGCAGCCTGCCCTCGGCGTCGACAAGCGTGTTCACGCCGTCGTTGAGCCCCATCAGCACCAGCGGCACCGGATCGGCCCCGGTCGAGAAGACGATCGGCAGATAACGCTGGCACTGGGTGAACTCGTCGACCGTCAGCGGAACCGCATGAACGCCCACGAGCTGCGGCGCGGTGTCATATTCCCTGAGGGTGAAGGTCGCGTGCTGCTCGATGTTGAGCGGGACGATATCCTTGTAGAGAATCGGCAGGGACTGGATAATCGGCGCGGTGGCCATGGCATCACTACTCCTGGAAGGCGAAAATCCGGGGCCTCGCCACATGCGTGCGGGCGGACTGGGCGGGCCTTAATGGGCGGATGCGGCAGAGGCAAGGGGCACGAGCTTGCCGGGATTGAACAATCCCCGCGGATCAAAGGCCGCCTTGATGGCCCGCACCGCGCCAAGCTGGGCCGGCGCGGTCAGCCGCGCGAACTCGCCGATCTTCATCTGGCCGATGCCGTGCTCGGCGGAAATGGAGCCGCCCGCCGCCACGACCTGATCGTTGACATATTCGGTCGCCTCCTGGCCGCGCGCCGCCAGCCAGGCGCGCGCCGCCTCGATCCCCTGCCCCATCGGCGCGCGGACATGGAAATGGACATTGCCGTCGCCCAGATGGCCGAAGGAGGACGCCGTCGTGCCCGCAAAGCGCGCCTCGCAGGCGGCCGCCACCCCGGTCATGAAGCGCGGCATGCCGGCGATCGGCACGCTGATGTCGAACTGGAGCGCGGGGCCCTGCGCGCGCTCGGCCTCGGACGCGCTTTCGCGCAGCTTCCAGAAGGCCTCGGCCTGCGTCTCGTTGGCGGCGATGGCGGCATCGACCACCAGACCCTGCTCGAAGGCCTCGGCCAGCGCCGCTTCCATCCGCTCCTGCGCGGGCGGACCATCGTCCGCGCTGCCCAGATCGATCTCGATGAGCGCGTTCCATGGCGTCCGCGTCTCGATCGGCCGGCGCGTGCCGGGGATCACGTCGAGGATGAAGCCGAGCGTGTCGGCGGCCATCACCTCGAATCCCTCGACGACCGGGCCCAGGCGCGCCTCCATGTGGCGCAGCAGGGCGAGGCCCAGCTCCGGACTTTCGAGGCCGACCCAGGCGACCGCGCGATCCGCGATGGCGGGCGACAGGCGCAGGCTCGCGGCGGTCACCACGCCCAGCGTCCCCTCCGCGCCGATCAGCAACTGCTTGATGTCATAGCCGCGATTGTCCTTCTTGAGCGCGGCGAGGCCGTCATGGATCGAGCCGTCGGGCAGCACGGCCTCGATGCCTTCCACCAGCGCGCGCATCGTGCCGTGCCGCAGCACCTGCGTCCCGCCGGCATTGGTCGAGACAAGGCCGCCGATGGTGGCGGACCCCTTGGCCCCGAGGCTCAGCGGGAAGCGCCGGCCCACCGCCTCGGCCGCCTCGTGCAGCGTCGAGAGGATCACGCCCGCTTCGCACACGGCGAGATTGGCCGCGGGATCGATGCTGCGGATGGCGTTCATCGCGCGCAGCGAGAGGATGAGGGCGCTGCCGTCCCCCGGCGGGGTGGCGCCGCCCACCATCGACGTGTTGCCGCCCTGCGGCACCAGCGGCACGCCATGCGCCTGCGCGACGCGGACCATGGCGGCCACCTCGGCCGTCGAGCGCGGCGTCAGGATTGCCACCGCCTCGCCATGGAACTTGCCGCGCCAGTCCTCCAGCCAGGGCGTGATGAGATCGCGATCCTCGATCAGCCCCCTGGGGCCGGCAATCGCGCGGAAGGCATCCAGTGCGGCAGCGGAAATCATGCGCGGCCTTATGCCGCGTGCCGGGCGCGAAGGCCAGAGCGCGGAACGGCCCGGCGCTTCGTCCCCGCGAATTAATCGGCTGTTCAAGCATGGCTCTCTACGGCATGGTCTCGCTTCGGGGACCTCGATATTGCCTGCGCTCGCGCCGATCGTCTTTATGACAATGCTGCTGACCGCCGCGCCGGATGACGACCGGGCGGCGCTGCGCGCGGGCACGCAACTCGCGCAGGTGACGATCGAGCAGCGGGTCATCATCCGCATTCCCGTGGTCGAATCCCGCGCGCCCCAGCCCAATCGGTCCCGGCAGGAGGCGCAAAGCGCGCCGCCCATGACCGTGCGCGAAGTGGAGGGGCCGCGCTGCCTGCCGCTCTCGCGCATCCGGGGCGCGATCATCAGCCCGGACCGGGAAGTCGTGATGGTGACGGAGCGCAGCAACCAGTTCCGCGCGCGCTTCGGCCGCAACTGCCGCGCCGTCGATTTCTATGCCGGCTTCTATATCGAGCCGGCAGAGGATGGCGCGCTGTGCGCCGGCCGCGACGAGCTTCATGCCCGCAACGGCTCCTCCTGCGCGATCGAAAGCTTCGCCCGGCTCGTGCCGGTGCCGGCGGAATCATCCAGGACGGCGCCCTGAGGCCCGCGCCGGGCAGCCGGCCACCCCGCCCGCGCCGCCCGCGAATGATGCCGCCGTGCCTCACCTGACGTGCCGAACGCCGTCCCGAGCGGGCGATCGCCCGGAATTCCTTGACATGAGGCCGGCTTTTGCCCATGCGGCGCACGGCTGAACGCATGATGAATATCGTTCGGTTCGGCCTTGCACTTCCTGCCTCATGGAACCCTGATGCTCTTTGCCGATCTCGGCCTGTCTGATGAATTGCTGAAAGCCGTCACCGAGGCGGGCTATAGCGAACCGACGCCCATTCAGGCGCAAGCCATCCCCTCGGTGCTGATGATGCGCGACATCATCGGCATCGCCCAGACGGGCACGGGCAAGACGGCGAGCTTCGTGCTGCCGATGATCGACATTCTCGCCGCCGGCCGCGCCCGCGCGCGCATGCCGCGCAGCCTCATCCTCGAGCCGACGCGCGAACTGGCCGCGCAGGTCGCCGAGAATTTCGAGAAATACGGCAAATACCACAAGCTCTCCATGGCGCTGCTGATCGGCGGCGTCTCGATGGGCGATCAGGTGAAGGCGCTGGAAAAGGGCGTGGACGTGCTCATCGCCACGCCGGGGCGCCTCATGGACCTGTTCGAGCGCGGCAATATCCTGCTCACCGGCTGCTCCATGCTCGTCATCGACGAGGCGGACCGCATGCTCGACATGGGGTTCATCCCGGACATCGAGAATATCTGCACCAAGCTGCCCGCCAACCGGCAGACGCTGCTCTTCTCCGCCACCATGCCGCCGCCGATCAAGAAGCTGGCGGACAAGTTCCTCTCCAACCCCAAGTCGATCGAGGTCGCCCGGCCCGCGACGGCGAGCGCCAACATCACCCAGATGCTGGTGCCGGTGGAGGAGCGCAAGAAGCGCGAGATGCTGCGCGCGCTGCTGGAGAGCGAGGCCGTCGACAGCGCGATCATCTTCTGCAACCGCAAGACCGCGGTGCGCGAGCTGAACCAGAGCCTCAAGCGCCACCGCTTCCGCTCCGGCGAGATCCATGGCGACATCGATCAGGCGGCGCGCATCGCGGAGCTGGAGCGGTTCAAGAGCGGCGAGATCAACCTGCTCGTCGCCTCGGACGTGGCGGCGCGCGGGTTGGACATCAAGGGCGTCTCCCACGTCTTCAATTTCGACGCGCCCTGGCATCCGGACGATTATGTCCACCGCATCGGCCGCACCGGCCGCGCGGGCGCGACCGGCAAGGCCTTCACCTTCGTCACCAGCAAGGATGCCGAGGCGATCGAGAATATCGAGAAGCTGATCGGCACGAAGATCCCGCGCCTCGACACGGGCACGGTGATCGAGTCGCCCGCCGACGCCGGCGAGTCCGCGAAGGGCAGGACGGGCGGCAAGCGGCATGGCGGCAAGGCGGACAAGGACAAGCCCGGCCGGGAACGCGCCGCGCAGGATGGCCGGAAGGATGGCGCCGCGAACGCGCGCGCCGAACGGCCGGCCGAGACCTCGCACCGGCGGGACGAGCGCCCGCCCCGCCCGGCCCACGCCGACGAGCGGGACCGCCCCGCCCGCAATCAGGCCCGCCCGCCCCGCCGCGAGCGCCCCGAGGATGACGGTCCGGACGAGGGCTGGAACGGCCCGACGCCCGCCTTCCTGTCGGTCGGCTTCGAGAGCTGAGGCGCACGCCGCGCGGCGATGACCCGACCTGGGCATCGGGAGTGATTTCGAGGCGGATGGAACCGTCAGCCGGCTCGGCAATCATGGCAAACACATGGAAAAGCCAGGGGCCGTCCGTTCCAGACAGACCCCGCTTATGCTCCCGCGAAGGCAGGAGCCCAAGGCGCAAGGGCACTGCGGCTGGGCCCGGGGCTCCTGCCTGCGCAGGAGCACTGATGCCGTTCGACACGGATCGACTCTGAGCGGAGCCCGGCGCGCGGGGCCGGTCGCGGCGCCTGAACGCCCCAGGCTCCTGCCTGCGCGGCAGCACGATGTTCGCGGAGACCCAAGCCCCGCAAACGGGTGCGGACGTCCCGTCATGCCGCCATCATCGATCCCTGCGGAACCGCATCAAAACGCATTGCAATGCGCGAAACGCCCGCCTATAGGCAGCGCTCCCTGGGGGCTGTAGCTCAGTTGGGAGAGCGCATCGTTCGCAATGATGAGGTCAGGGGTTCGATTCCCCTCAGCTCCACCAGGGTCTCTCCACGATACCGAGCCGGCAGGCTGCCAGCCGATGAAGCGAGCCCGGGCCCTTGCGCACCGGCCGCGATGGAGCCGGCCCGCCTCGACCGGTTTCGACCGGGGTCGGAGCATCCCCCTGCCTCTCCGATCATCCGCCGGGATTTCAGAGTGGTCCATGAGCCCGCCCGTCTCGAAGTCACGCGCGGCGGCGCGATGAACTCCAGCATTTGCAAAGGACGCCCGGCGCGCCGTCACGCGCGCTTTTCCTCATTGACAACCGTTCGGTTCGAGCGGTCGTCGAGCTTGTCGAGACGGCTGTCGAGCACGCCGGCCACGCGCAGATTGCCCGACCGCGCTTCCCCGCGGATCGACCCTTCGCGCGCCACGAACGGCCGGGCGCCCCGCCTATGACCTGCGCGTCAGCCGCCGGGCCTGCCGCTGCCACCATGCCTCATAATGATAGGTCGAGAGATGCGCGGAGAGCCAGGTGGCGCCGAACACCAGCGGGCGCTTGGCATATTTGACCATCCCCTCGCCCGATCCCAGCCAGGTCGCCGCGTAGAGCATGTGGAAGACATAGAGCGCGTAGGACGTCCGCGCGACGTAGATGACAGGCTTCCAGGCCGCGAGATGCCCGATCCACCCGGGCAGATTGTAGAGTGTCGTGCCCACCATCAGCGCGCACAGCCAGGGCCGCGCATAGTTGAGCGCGATCAGTTGCGGATGGGAAGCCAGAAGGAAGGCGATGACGGCGACCGGCAGGCTCATCCGCGCCAGCCACCGCCGGATGCCGGGCGCGAACCAGCCTTCGAAGACCAGCGCCAGCGTCGCCCCCGCCATGATCTCGTCGATCCGATACCAGGTGACGATATTGACCGGCTTCGCATCCATGATGCGCAGCCCCGTCACCAGCAGCCCGATGAAAGGGAGCAGCAGCAAGGTGCGCTGTCCGCCCAGCGCCACGAGCGCCGCGACGCCGAAATAGAACTGCACCTCGACGCAGAGCGACCAGAAATGTCCGCCCGCCGGCACCAGGAAGAAGGGCGGCAGATTGGCGAAGAACAGGAAATTGGCCAGCCACTGGATGAGCGATCCCTGCGAGATCAGCATGGCGAGGGCCATCCCCAGCCAGGCCAGCGGCACGATGCGGGCGATCCGGCGGATGAGGAACAGTCGGACATCGCCATTCTCGATCAGGAAACGCGTGATGAGGAAGCCCGACAGGCAGAAGAAGATGGCCATGCCGGCCGTGGTGGCCAGCGAATTGCCGCCCCAGCGCGACGGCCCCAGCGGCAGCAGGTGGCCGCACAGGACCAGCATGATGCTGATGGCGCGCCACAGGTCCAGAACGGGAATATGGCGCAGGGCCTTCGGCCTGCTCCCGGCCGCGCGCGCCGCCCCTTCGAGTGCCATCTCCACCAGTCCGTCCCCTCGACACCGGACCAGGCCGGCAATGCGGGCATTTCTGCCCCCCGCACCGCGCGCCCGCAAGAGGCCATGGCCGCGCCACGGTCCCGTTCGGGGATTTTCCGGCGTGGGCGATGGACGGCGAGGCCAAATGGTTCAGCCGGATCGGCGATGGCGCTTGAAGACAGGGCGCCGCCCGGAACCGGCCGACCGCGCCATGGCCGGGGATCGATCCGGATCGACGGCGGAATGGCGCAAATGGCGCGCCGTGCCCCGATCCGGTCACGACGGGCGCAGCCCGCCCTCGGTCCCGCGCGACAATGACATGAAAAAGGCCCCGCAGACATGCTGCGAGGCCCCTTTCATCCGTCAGGAGGGCAGCGGGCCGTCATGCCGGTCCGCTTCTCCGCTCAGTCGTCATCGCGGGTCAGGAAGGCCGGCGCGAACTCGGGCGCCGGACCATCGTCGTCACCGCCCGAACGCTCGCGACGGGGACCACGGTCGCCGCCCCGGTCGCCACGATCCCGGCGCGGGCCGCGATCACGATCGCCGCCACGGCCGCCGCGATCGCCACGGGCACCCCGGTCGCCGCGATCACCCCGGTCGCCGCGCGGCTCGCGGGCGGGACGGGTGTCCTCCAGCTCCTCGCCGGTCTCCTGATCGACGACGCGCATCGACAGGCGGACCTTGCCGCGCGGATCGATCTCGAGGACCTTGACCTTGACCTCCTGGCCTTCCTTGAGGACGTCCGCCACCTTCTCGACCCGCTCGTTGCGGATCTCGGAGACATGGACGAGGCCGTCCTTGCCGCCCATGAAGTTCACGAACGCGCCGAAGTCGACCAGGTTGACGACCTTGCCGTTGTAGATCTTGCCGACCTCGGGCTCCTCGACGATGCCGAGGATCCAGGCCTTGGCCGCCTCGATCTGCGCGATGTCGGACGAGCTGATCTTGATGACGCCCTCGTCGTCGATGTCGACCTTGGCGCCGGTCTCCGCGACGATCTCGCGAATGACCTTGCCGCCCGTGCCGATGACGTCGCGGATCTTCGACTTGTCGATCGTGATCGTCTCGATGCGCGGGGCATGGGCCGAAAGCTCCGAGCGGGTCTCGCCCAGCGCCTTGTTCATCTCGCCCAGGATGTGCGCGCGGCCTTCCTTGGCCTGCGCCAGCGCCTGCTTCATGATCGCCTCGGTGATGCCGGCGACCTTGATGTCCATCTGCAGCGAGGTGATGCCCTCGCTCGTGCCGGCCACCTTGAAGTCCATGTCGCCCAGATGATCCTCGTCGCCGAGGATGTCGCTGAGCACGGTGAACTCCTCACCTTCCAGGATGAGGCCCATGGCGATGCCGGAAACCGGGCGCTTCAGCGGCACGCCGGCGTCCATCATCGAGAGCGAGCCGCCGCACACGGTCGCCATGGAGGAGGAACCGTTGGACTCGGTGATGTCCGAGAGGACACGCACCGTGTAGGGGAAGTCCTCCTTGCTCGGCAGCACCGGATGCAGCGCGCGCCACGCCAGCTTGCCATGGCCAACCTCGCGGCGGCCCGGCGCGCCGAAGCGGCCAACCTCGCCGACCGAATAGGGCGGGAAGTTGTAGTGCAGCATGAAGCGCTCGTAGGAAAGGCCGGTGAGGCCGTCGATCATCTGCTCGGCATCCTTGGTGCCCAGCGTGGTCGTGCAGATGGCCTGCGTCTCGCCACGCGTGAACAGCGCCGAGCCGTGCGTGCGCGGCAGGAAGCCCACCATCGCCTCGATCGGGCGGATCTGCGTGGTCGTGCGCCCGTCGATGCGGCTGCCCTCCTTGAGGATGGCGGTGCGCACGATCTCGGCTTCCAGCTTCTTCACCAGCTTGATGCCGGCCATCACGGTCTGGGCATCGAGGCCCTTCTCCGTGAAATGCGCCTTCGCCTTGTCACGCGCGGCATTGAGCGCGTTGGAGCGCTCGGACTTGTTGGTGAGCTTGTAGGCGGCGGCGATGTCCTTGCCGATCAGCTTCTTGAGATCGGCCTTGAGCGCGGCATTGCCGTCGCCCAGATCGACTTCCCACGGGTCCTTCGCGGCCTTCTCGGCGAGCTGGATGATCGCGTCGATGACCTTGCGGCTCTCCTTGTGGGCGAACATGACGGCGCCGAGCATCACGTCCTCGGACAGCTCCTTCGCCTCGGACTCGACCATCATCACGGCCGTGTCGGTGGCGGCGACGACGAGGTCCAGCTCGCCTTCCTTCACCGCTTCCAGGCTCGGGTTGAGCTGATATTCGCCATCCTTGTAGCCCACGCGGGCAGCGCCGATCGGGCCCATGAAGGGCACGCCGGAGATGGTGAGCGCGGCCGACGCGGCGATCATCGCCACGATGTCCGGCTCATTCTCGCCGTCGAACGACATGACCTGCGCGATCACGTTGATCTCGTTGTAGAAGCCTTCCGGGAACAGCGGGCGCACCGGGCGGTCGATGAGGCGGGAGACGAGCGTCTCCTTCTCGGTCGCGCCGCGCTCG
>Ga0164243_10000555_pt1 | contig 67830 bp, 57 predicted proteins | sample OricompcompostOP_FD_108781 | JGI IMG/M metagenome (GOLD analysis project Ga0164243, IMG submission 108781) | Organic Plus compost microbial communities from Emeryville, California, USA - Original compost - Organic plus compost (OP) | ecosystem: Engineered > Solid waste > Mixed feedstock >... | reverse complement strand
TGCATTTGATCGGGAGCACCAGCAATCGCTCGCACGAGCCAATCGCGCCACGCCCGAGCTTCCTCGAAATACCCCAAATTCATGAAGGCTTGCAGCGTGATCGTCGCATCACGCAACCAGCAAAAGCGATAATCCCAATTGCGGACGCCTCCGATAAATTCCGGAAGCGACGTTGTGACAGAGGCTACGATTCCACCCGTCGGCAGATAGGTCATCGCCTTCAGTGTGATCAGAGATCGTTTGACCGTTTCAGTCCATCGGCCCACCGTGGGACATCGCGCCGCAAAATCGCGCCAATACGTCTCGGTATTGGTCAGCAATTCATCGGCATTCGGCCTTTGAGAGGTGCCATAGGTGAGAATGAAAGACACACGTTCGCCTTCTCTGACGGAAAAAGAACCTGTCGTATGAAAGTCTCGCCCCTCGAGTTGCACCGACGAGTTGAGCAACAATTGATGCGGGCCGGCGATCGCCCGAATGGTCCCGTCATCATCTCGTGTGACCCATGGCACGGTCCGTCCATAGTCGAAGCGAACAACAAAATCGGTTTCGAAATCGACCTGCCCGCTCACCCCGGCAACGATCCGCACAAGGTCGTTGGCCCCATCCCTCGGCGGCATGAAATCGATCAACATGGCCGAGCCGGACTTCGTTTCGAAAATGGTCTCCAAAATCAATGTGTCGGGCCGATAACGGCGGGAAATGCGCTTTATCCCCTTTTTCGGGCAAATGGACCAGCGGCCATTCTCAGGCGTTCCCAGTATGGCTGCGAAGCAGGCGGCCGAATCGAACCGGGGAAAACAGAGCCAATCGATAGAGCCATCACGCGAGACAAGAGCGGCCGTCTCGCAATCTCCGATCATCGCATAGTCTTCGATGCGTGCGCTCAAAAGGACCACCCTGCACTATCAGCAACAGGCCTAAACGCTTGGGCCGCTCAAAAGTTCGAGCGGCCGGCCCTGGCGGTATCACGCAAATTCGCGCGGCCGTTTCGGCCACCAGCCACCTCAATTCCCGTCAACTTGGGCCCGCCCTTGTTGGCCCCCTCGTCCTTCCCAGTGCTGACTGAACGGGATTCAAAGCTCTCAACGGTGCCGTCATATCTGGGATGCAGCGTCCCCATCAGCCGATCCCAGAGCGAAAAGGTGTGCGCATAGTTGACGCGAAAATGGCTGTGATGCTGGTCATGAAAAACGGTGCTGGCCAACGGCCACGGCGCTCGCGCCAAAGGTGAGGCGAAATGCTCATACCCGGCATGACCCAGCATGCCACTGATCTGATCATAGGCCTTGTGCACGACCAGCATTTGCCAAGGTATGGGGAACACAAACACGATCAGGAAGAAATAAAGCTGGTGCAGAACCGAATCGAGCACCGTCTCGTGGTGCACGCTCCAGACTGTTGGCGTGACGCTCCGGTGATGCCGAGCGTGGAAGCGATACATCGCTTTGGTATGGAACAGCCGATGTATCCAGTAGAACCAGGCATCGTAGAGAACGATGGAAATCCCGAGCATCAAAGGCCCGGACCACCAGGTCAGTGGCACCGGCGCAAGCGCCCAGCCCTGCCATTGCGCGAAGATGCCGCCCGCGACACAGATGGACAACGACACGATCGAGCCGGGCGCATGGATCAGCTCGCGCCATTTATGGCGGTTGACCCGGTCTTTCTGAACTTTGTGTTCCGGATAGCGGGCATTCAACACTTCAAAAAACAGGCCGGTGGCCAGCATGACGGCAACAACACCGGCGATCACCAATATCAGCAAGGCAGCAAATCCGCTCCATCCCGCGCCAGGCTCCATCGTCCTCAGGATGAGAGACTGAAACCGGTCGATCGTCGTCATGCGCCTGCTTTCTTCGCGTCGGCCTCGTCGACCGATGCCGGCTCCTGCCGCGCCGGATTCGTGGCGCATACCTTATCGAGACCGGCGAGAACGATATCCGCCAGTTCATGCAGGCCAAGATCGCGAGGCCTGCCGGGAAGCCATGTCCCGTCCTTCAATCCCATGACGAAATAATCCGTGCGCGGATCCGGATACGGAAAACAGAACGACTGGATCGCCGGCACATGGTCGCCATAAAAGGCAAGAACCGCAGGCCGGCCGATCTTTTCCAATCCTTCGATCAGCCGTGTGATCATGCGGTCGGCATTGCGTCGATGGTGGAGATAGCGCTCGATCGGCGTTGCGATATCCGGAAGGCGGCGCTTGTCCCAGGGATTGTGGTTTTCCATCGTCGCTGCCATGCAGAAGAAAGGCTTTGTCTCCTTGCCCGCCATCGCGAGGATATAGTCGGCAAGCGCTATATCGGACACGTAATAGCCCTCTCGTGCCGATCCGTCGAAAGCGGTCTGGTCGATCAGTCGCTCGAAGCCGAGCTTTGGCAGCGCCGAACTGCGATGAAAGAAGTCCATGTCGAAGGGATGGATGAAAACGGTCGCAAAACCGGCGTCCCGCATTTGGTGAGCAATCGAGCGCGGCGGATTGCTCAGACGCAAATAGGGATGCAGCGCATCGATGCCGATCACGTCGATCTCGCGGCCGGTCAGAAAGACGAATTCGGACCGCAGGGTCCAGGCGCCCTGCACCGGCACTTTCAGGCGGCCATAGGCGAGCGCTCGTGCCTGCGCGCTTTGAAACGCTGGCAGCAATTCGTCATGCAGACCGGCACGGTGCAGGTCGACAAAGGATTCCGATTGCACGGCGATGACGATGGGCGCCTCGCCTACATTCGTCGTCAGCGGTGCGGGCTTTGGCCAGATATGCGAACCCACCGTGGCATGCCGCCATCCGATCACCCCCGCCGTAAGCGATGCGGCCAGACCGATGCTGCGTACATAGCGCGCGGAATCCGCGGGGATCATCCGTTGATAGACACCACCGATCAGCCATTTCGGTAGCGGCCCTTTGGCCAGCCACCAGACGGCAACGGATGTGAGCACCACTCCGCCGGCCCCCCCTATCCAGGCATTGGAGGCTGGCAGCATAGACGGCTCGAGGAGAAGCCACCACGCAGCGATGATGCCGAACAATATGACGATGCCGCCATAAAAGACCGGCAGATGAAGAAACTCAGCCTGGTACAGCCGCGGATGACGCCAGATCTGCGGAATCAGGGCGAAATCGACGAAGCTCAACGGCTCCTGCGTATGACGGTACTTGTGGTCCGAAATCAGCGTCACGATCAGCGCCGTGATGAAGGCGGCCACACCGGCAAAGACCGGACGCCAGCTCACGGCAAACCACGCCATGTACAACAACAGGAATGTGAAAACGGCGAGCGCGATGGCCCAGATCGGGCGATCGGCAAAACGGCCGCGCGGCAAAGCGCGCGCATCGGTCAACAAGGCCGCGCCGAGATAGACGACACACGATAACCAAAGCAAAATTGCCCGCCCCCCGGCAGAACCAGTGCCCTCACTATTGCGGCCGGATGGGCCCTGAACCAAGTGACAAGTCCAACCCGAGCCGCTACAGCTTTTTACCTTACACCATGCTGGACAGATATGACGATAGCCAGAACAGGCGGCCACCCATGCATGTCCTGTTTCTGCAGGGTCCTTCGTCATTCTATATGGAACAGGTGGCGCGCCTGCTGATTGCCCGAGGACATCGGGCGTCGCGAATCAATCTGCATTTCGGTGACCGGCTGTTTTGGCGTCTGCCCGCGAGGGATTATCGCGGCGGCATCGAGGATTGGCGGGGGTATATCGCGCAAATGCTGGACGCCGACCCCATCACCCATCTGTTTCTCCTTGGCGACCAGCGGCCGCACCACCGTATCGCCATCGAAGAGGCACGCGCACGCGGGGCGGAGATCGTCTGCGCTGAACTCGGCTATCTGCGGCCGGACTGGCTGGTGCTCGAACGTGACGGAATGACGACGCAATCCCGTATGCCGCGCGATCCCGAAACGATACGGGCGCTGGCGAAGGATTACGATAAGCCCGACTTCACCATACGCTTTCGAACGCCGTTCTGGCGCTTCGCCATGCTGGACATGATCTATAATCTCGGCGCGCTGTTCTTTTCGCCGCTTTATCCCGGCTACAAACGGCATGCCATCGACCACCCAATCATCGAATATGCGTCATGGTTGCGGAAGTGGGCTCGCGCACCATTCGAGAAGCGCCACACGCGACGCGCCCTGGACGCCCTGCGTAGCCAGACCGCACCGGTTTTCGTGCTGCCACTGCAGCTTTCGACTGACTACCAGATCCGCGCACACTCGCCCTATCAGGACATGCCCGCCGCCGCGCGCGAGATCATCGCCTCCTTCGCGGCGCACGCCGCATCCGACGCGCGCCTTTTCGTGAAGGTACACCCTCTCGATCCAGGCATCACGCATTGGCGTCCGTTGATTGCCAATATGGCCGCAGAATGCGGCGCCAGCGAGCGGGTCTTCTATGTCGATGGCGGCAACTTGGACGAGATGCTGCGATCCGCGGCCGGATGCGTGACCGTGAACAGCACCTCCGGCTTGGCCGCACTCCAAGCGGGCTGTCCGCTGAAGATCACCGGTGTTGCCATCTTCGATGTGCCCGGCTTAACCTTTCAAGGAGCGCTGGACGACTTCTGGACCAAGGCCTCGCCGCCGGACAGGGATCTCGTCAACGATTATATCCGCCTGCTGGCCGGTGCCGTGCATATTCGAGGCGGTTATTATACGCAAAGCGCGCTCGACGTTGCGGTAACGGCAACGGTCGATCGCCTCGAACAGGGATTGCCGTGGCTGCCGCCTCGCACCACGCTTTAGTTTCCGTTTTGCACTAACGCGTTTAGCAACGGCGGCTCCTGTCGCAGCCGCGTCAATTCCTGTGCGGTCAGGTTCACCGCCGTCTCGATCTGCTCCGTCGTGTGACGCGCGGTAATGAAAAAACGCAGCCGTGCCTGCTTCTCTCCCACCGCTGGAAAGATGATCGGCGTCACGTAAAGTCCCCGCTCCAGCAACCGGTTCGCAAGAACAACGGTCATCAGTGTATCGCCAACAATAACCGGAACAACCGAAGCGCCGATGCTCACCCCAACATCCAATCCAGCAGCGCGCGCCTTTTGCAAAAACAATGACCCATTCGCACGCAAGGCGGCAACGCGCTCGGGCTCTTGATCGATAATCTGCAGCGCAGCCAGCGCCGAGGCCGCCATCACCGGCGGCATACCGACGCTATAGACAAAGCCTGCACAATGGGTCTTCAGAAACTCAATGAGCGCATGGCTACCGGCAATGTAGCCTCCCGTCGACGCAAAGGCCTTGCTGAGAGTCCCCATCCAGATTTCGACTTCACCCGGATCGATCCCCTGTTCTTCGGCAATGCCGCGCCCACGCTCCCCGAGCACGCCATCGGAATGCGCTTCGTCGACCAAGAGCCAGGCATCATGTTTCCGCTTGAGTGCAAGCAGCCGCTCCATGTCGGGAACATCCCCGTCCATGCTGTAAAGGCCTTCGACCACGATCATCGCCCGGCGAAAACGCGACCGATGCTCGCGCAACAAGGTCTCCAGTGCATCGAGGTCGTTATGCGTAAAGACGAGGCACGTTGCGCCGGACAGCTTGGCACCTTCGATCAGGCTGTTATGCGCGAGGCCATCGGCAAAAATGACGTCCTTGGAATTGAGAAGACAGCCAATGACCGAGACGTTGGTCGCATGGCCACTGACAAAGCACAAGGCAGCCTCAGTGCCGCAGAACCTGGCGAGGGTTGCTTCCAGCTCGCGATAGATCGGACGCTCGCCAGCGGTCGGTCGGCTCGCACCGACCGACGTGCCGTAACGATCAATCGCATTCTTGGCCGCGACGACCACGCGCGGGTCGCCGTTTAACGCGAGATAATCGTAGGTCGAGAAGTTCAGCGCCTTGTGCCCATCGACCGTGGTCGTATCAGCGGCGCGACCCTCATGCAGGCGGAAAAACGGCACATCGAGCTTGAGCATGTCTGCGGTGGCCCGCTGCATGCGCAAGGTCTGGAATTCGGGCAAAGCGGAAAAATCCGCAGCGCGGCGAAGCACAGGCTGTGGCCGCGCCCGGCGTGGCTTTTCCAGATGGTTCGTCCCCGGAGAAGTACGCAATTTCTCCAAAAGCTTGTCGGCTGCAGCGCGTTTTGACAGCGGGCCTTCGGTCATAGGATGCGATCCACGGTTTTGGCCCGGCGTGTCACAGCAGCAGCCGTCGCTGCCGCTTCCGCTTCCGATAGCGTCTCGGGAATTTCGATATGTTCTTGTGCCAGCACCGAAACCTGCCCCGGCACGATTGCTTTGTCCTGATTGCGCAGCATCACCGTCAGCCGCTTGCTGATTTCAGCGATGGACAAGTTCGCCGTCAGCGACATGAGCGGGATTTCTATCCCCATCTTCTCTTCGACAGCCAAGCGCAGTTCCAGCATCATCAACGAGTCCATGCCGAATTCGGACAATGCCCGATTGCGGTCGATGTCCCCGTCCGGCAATCGCAAGGTCCGTGTGATGCTCTCGGCAATGATATCGGCGAGTTTCGCCTGCACCTCAGCATCAGGCAGCTCGCGTAATTGGCTGAGCAATTCCTCGGCCGCCAGCGACGGGCCTTCGCCTGCGATCTGATCGAGTTGCAGCGCGTCGAAGAGCGGCGTCTTGACAATGCTAAGTTCCTTGCGCGCCATGGCCCAATCCACGCGTGCAAAATCGAAGACGGCCTTTTTGACGTCGCGCGGATCGCAGCGCAGCAGTGCTTCCAATCCCTCGAGCGCTTCAGCCGCCGACAAGGCGGAGCGACCAAGCCGCTGCGACAAAGCTTCATTCACGCCGGCATTGCGGGCGAGATAGCCGACATCGCTGATGGCACCGAACCCAACGGCCAGCGCCGGCAATCCCTCGACACGGCGGCGGCGTGCAAGCCCCTCAAGAAAAGCATTGGCGGCAACATAGTTCGTCTGACCGATATTGCCGATCATCGCTGCCACGGACGAGAATAACACAAAACAGTCGAGATCAAATCGGCGTGTCAAAACGTCGAGATGGGCCGCACCGGCCACTTTCGGCTTCAGCACTGTCTCGATGCGCGACTGGTCGAGATCCTTTGCAAGGGCATCGTCCAGCACCATGGCGACATGGAACACGCCTTTCAGCGGATGCGACGCCTCATCGAGGCTCTCGAAATATCGATCCAACGCTGCTTTGTCGGCAACGTCCACAGCCGCCAGATCGATATTGACGCCCTGCGCTTCGAGCTCCGCAAGGATCGGCATCGCATCCTCACCCGCTTTGCCGGACCGGGTCATCAGCGTCAGGTGACGCGCACCTTTGGCGGCAAGCCAGCGCGCCGTCGCAAGACCAAAACCGCCAAGCCCTCCGACAATCAGATAGCGGGCATCCGGATCGATCCGGAAATTATGCACCGGCTTTACCGGCAGCCTGGCATGCGGCGGACGAATCAGAATCTTGCCGATGTGACCGGAGCGCTGCATGAGGCGGAACGCCGATGACGTCTCTTCGGCTGCGAATATCCGGTACGGTAACGGCACCAGTTCACCGCTGGCAAACTTCGCCATCAATTCAGCGAACAGCCTTGTAATCAGCAGATCGTTTTTGCCCAACAACTGATCGGCATCGATACCGAAATAGGACAGATTGTTTCGGAACGGACGCAAGCCCAGGTATGTATTTTGGTAGTAATCGCGTTTGCCGAGCTCCAGGAAGCGACCAAACGGCTTGAGGCAATCGACCGACCGCGCCATCGCCTCCCCGGCCAGCGAGTTCAACACGACGTCAACACCGCCCGAAACACGGCGCACATCCTCGACGAAGGACAGGCTGCGAGAATCGAAGACGTGATCGACGCCGAGATCGCGCAACAAGGCACGGCGATCGGGAGAGCCAGCCGTCGCAATCACCTTCGCACCCTGCAGCTTCGCAATCTGGAGAGCCGCAAGACCAACGCCACCGGCCCCGCCATGGATCAGAACGGTTTCTCCGGCTTCAAGCCGCGCCAGATGAACAAGCGCATAATAGGCCGTCAGAAAGGCCACCGGCAGTGTTGCGGCAGCCTCCGTCGAAATCTCATCAGGAATCCGCGCTGCCAACCGCGCCTCGACGACGACCTGACTGGCGAAGGCATTGGCGGCAAAAGCAACGGCACGGTCACCGACGCGCAAATGCCGGACGTTGCTTCCTACCTCGACCACGGCGCCAGAACATTCCATGCCAATGGATGGTCCAGTGAAGCCATTCTCCAGCGCTTCGTCCGGCAGAAGGCCGAGACTCCACATCACATCACGGAAATTCAGGCCAGTCGCTGCAACCGCGATACGAACTTCATCGGTGCCGAGCATTGATGACACGGCCGGTCGCCACACGAAACTGTCAAATTGTCCCGACTGTTTGAATTCGAGTCGGACCGTATCGGCCGTTGCACCGCCGCCTTGCCTCATACCACCTCGCAACACTCGCGGCGCTGAGACGCCATGCGCATCCAGGCGCAATTCCCTGTCGCTGGAGGGGTGCAGGATTGCCTCGGCAATGCGGCTCGCGGCGGCATTCATGCCCATCGCGCCTGGTATGTCGAGACAACGGATCTCGATATGAGGATACTCGTTTTGCAAAACACGCGCGGCCGTCCAAACGCCGGTTTGCTCGGGATTGGGCGCATGCTCGTCAACAATGCCCCCAAGAGCATCGCTGCATAATATCCATAAGCGCACGCTTTCGCGGTCGCCGATGGCCTTTGCAAGATCAATGATCGCCATTGACTGGCGGGTCAGCGTGTCGACCGCATTGACCGGCCCGATCCGCAAGGTGGCGACATACACCACATCGGTGATCGTCTGATGATCATCATCGAGGAGATATGATGCTTCATTGAACGCGACAGCCCGAACCCGTCGCGAGGAGCGGCCCTCATCGGCGTGTAGCGGCACGACCCGTTCCGCAGCAGCAAACCTTGACTGCAGTTCCAAATCTAACGGCCTGCTATCGGCTTGACTGTCCGCAACAATGATGATCGATCTCGAGGCAAAATCGTTGGCATGGACATGGTGTGTTTTGCCGGATCTCGCACTGATGAGCAAAGCACCATCTATCGCCCGTGCGCAGATATCTTGCAGACCAGCGTCTTCCAGCAGAACGCCCCAATCCTGTTCCGACAACTGCCCGCTCATCGGAAAATCGGCATTCACCGAACGCGTCCACCAGGCCGGCGTTTGACCATGGACAAGATCGAAGAATAGCGATGGTCCAGGCTCCCCCGCGAGTAAGGCACCTTCGGTGCGCAGCGACTGCAACAAGACCTCGAGACGACCTGGTGCAATGGCGACGCGATGCAGCGCACCGGCCGACAAGATGAGGTCGTAGCGCACAGCCGGATTGGTTGCTTCGTCCCAGCTCGTCACGCGAAGTTCATCCGACTCGAAGGGCGACGTTCGGATGGTGTCCAGCCGTTCGCCGCGAATATCGGTGACGACAATCGCCCCATGCCGCTCTGCAACAGATGGCGAAAGCATCGTCGCGAGCGGAAGGTTTGCGGCACCGACAACAAGAATGCGCAACGGTTGGCCGGACGGCCATCGGTCGATCAGATCGAGCGAAGCACGGCCAACGATGTCGATAAGGCGGGACCGTTCCGGCGAGCCGCGCTCCAGATGCTCGAGCAACGCGGTGCCAAATCCCGCCCCCGTCTCCAGCCCATCCTGAAGCAAAGTCGGCAACAAATCCGGCAATCGCGCAAGACAGGTCGCCTCAGCGATCCATGACGGATAGCGTGTCAGGAGCACATCAACGAGTTCAGGAATCGACGGCAGATCGGGGGCAACAGCAAGTTGCCATCCATCGTCAGTCTCTGTCGCAAGGCCGGCATCCGACAATGCCAGAAGCATTTGGGAGAATAGCGGACCTGAAGATACCGCAAGCCGTCCTGCCGAGATCAGTTCGGGAAGAGAAAACGCAGCATCGGAGACAACCAAAGCCTTCACCGCACGATAGGCGAGCGAACGCGCGCCTGCATCGAGAACAAGTGCAACGTCCCTCGCCTCTGTGGCATCAATGGCGCGAGCGGCTCTGGATAATTGACGTGCGGGACCTTCCGGTCCTGTTTCGGGCAAAGCTGACGCGGCCGACGGGTAATGCTGCCGCACGTACCCGGTTTGATAAACGAGATCGTCGGGATGATCGCGCGACGTTCGCGCGACAATCCGGCATCGCGCTTGGGACAATTCCGCAACGACGGCATCCGTGCCATCGAGAAAGACAAAGTCAGCGACTTGTGACCGCGATGTGGATGAAACGACGCGAACGATCGCTTGTGTCACTGCGGCGCCCGGCCGATAAACACGCAGCAAACCCGCCCGGACCGGCAGCAACAGGGCATCCGGGGCGACAGCCGGATCGCTCTCCGCCATGGCGATCAGAACATGGAAAGCCGCGTCGAGTATCGTCGGATCAAGCACGAAACGGTCCGACAGCGGCTCAGCCGACTTGAACCGAACATGAGCCGTGCGATCGGCGGCAACGTCAATGATGTCGACGCGCTGGAAGGCTGGCCCATAGGCAAAGCCACGGCGACGCGTCACCTCATAGAGTCGCAAGGCATCGAAGGTCTCGCAAACGGGCCCGTTCCTGGCGTCACATGTGCCCGTTTGTACCGGAGCCTTTGCGATCGTCGCCTTTGCGTTTAGTGCGCCCTCTTCCGAACTCGGGCGAGGACGTGACCGCATTTCAACCGTGTGCGTCTCTGACGAGAGTCGCGAGACGGTTTCGACCGATCTCACGCCGTCGAATACGAGAGGCTGCAAAACTTCCAGATCGCGGACTTCAAGGGCGCCGTCGCCAAAGGTTTCACGGGCAGCACCGAGTGCCATCTCGATGAAGCCCGCCGCCGGAAAAACGGCAGCACCATCCACGCGATGATCCGAAAGCCAGGGAAATACGTTCGCATCGATGGTCGAAATCCATTCGCTCAGACCGTCACGCACCTTCTTGCCAAGGAGCGGATGCGACGGCGCCATAAAGGTCCGCAGGGTTTCGCCGGTGGATGCAATTTCGTATCGCTGCCGCTGCCAGGCGTAATTTGGCAGGGCCATCGCCGGACGCTGCGCGGGTCCCACAAACCGGTCGATATCGATCCGTCCACCGGCGATGAGGACACGAGCGGCCGTAGCCAATATCTCATCGTCGTCATGATCGGCCTCCCGTCCCAGCGTTCCGATCACGGCTCCTTTCAGATGATGGGTCCTGAGCGCGTCATGCAGATAGCTGCCCAGCACCTGATGCGGGCCGATCTCCACCAGGACACGAATGCCGCGCGCGCTGACGACATCCATCCCGCCTGTGAAATTCACCGGCGCTCGGACGTTACGCCACCAATAGTTCGGGCCGAGCGTTTCCCCTGCCATCTCCTGCCCGGTGACGGTGGAAATGAACGGAATGCGTGAGGCTGCCGGAACAAGATCAGACAGATCTTGCAGCAACTCCTTCTCGATCGGGTCGACCAAAGCACAATGGAATGGGTAATCGAGATCGAGCCGCCGAAGCCGCCAGCGTTCCTGCTCCGCATATTGCGCAAAAGCATCGAGCGCCGACTTTGGTCCCGCGACCGTGATGCTGCGTGCGCTGTTGATGGCGGCGATTTCAAGGCCAGGAAACGTGCCTCGATCAAGCAGCGATTGCATTTCGCCGGCGGACACAAGGACGGCGGCCATACCACCCGTTTGCCGGGTAACTTCCTGCCGTTGGCTCCGCGCGAGCACCACGCGGATGGCGTTATCGAGATCAAGCGCCCCAGCGCACCAGGCGGCGCCAATCTCGCCGACGCTATGTCCGATTGCGACGGTCGGCACCACGCCTTGTGCTGCCAGCGCCTCAACCGTTGCGACCTGGATGGCCAACAGCAGCGGCTGGGCGCAACTCGCCCGGCGAATGTCGATCGACAAGTCCGTCGCATGCAGTGCCTCAATGACCGACCAGCCTGCAATGGGGTGGAAATGGTGATCGAAGCGTTCGAGGGCAGCGCGGAACGCAGCATTTACGGCACAGGCGGTGAGCCCCATTCCCGCCCATTGCGATCCATTACCCGAGAATACGAAGGCAATATCAAGATCACTGCCCAAGGCCGTGCCGCGCCAGGCAAATGCGGATGCGCGTCCCTCAAGCTGCTTTTTCAGATTGTCGCGCAGCTTTGCTCCGGCAACAATCAATCGCTCGGGCAGCAGGTCGCGCGTATGCGCGGCTGCATTGGCGACGACGGCTGTATTTGCCTGCTTGTCAAGGATATCGACGTAATGCTCGCTCAGCGCACCCAGCGCGGCCGCGCTATAGGCGGACAGAACCAGGGGCGCGTCGCCGCGCGCCGGCGTGCTGCGCTCTACGCGCTCCGGCTCACGCAACACGACATGCGCATTCGACCCACCGAATCCGAAGGAATTCACACCGGCGTGGCGCAGTCTTCCGCTCCGGGCCAGCGACAACGGTTCGTTCGCAACGCGGATGTTCAAATCATCAAAGGCAATATCGGGGTTTGGCTCATTGAAATGCAGCGAGGCCGGCAGCACCTCGCGCTCCAGAGCCATGATCGATTTGACAACGCCAGCGAGACCGGATGCAGGTTCGAGATGCCCGATATTGGTCTTGACCGAACCAATCGGCAGCGCCGCCGATCTTTTCTGGCCAAGTGTCGCGCCAAGCGCCCGCGCTTCAGCCGGATCGCCGACGCGGGTGCCGGTGCCATGTGCTTCGATGAACGCGAGGTCATCCGGCGATACGCCGCATTCGCCGTAGACCTGCGCCAGCAACGCCGCTTGTGCATCGGACGACGGCAGCGAAAGGCCTGTCGTGCGCCCATCCTGATTGGTGCCCGAGCCGACCACAACGGCATGAATGCGATCGCCGTTTCGGCGCGCTGCGTCCTCCGCCCGCAAAATCAGGGTGACCGCGCCTTCCGCCCGCACATATCCGTCACCCGATGCATCGAAGGCTTTGCACAATCCGGTCGGCGACAGCATCGACGCGCGCGAAAATCCGAGAAACGAAAACGGCGACAGCAGCATGTTGACGCCGCCGACAATCGCCGTGTCGATCTTGCCGTCGCTGATAGCTTCGATAGCCAGATGCATGGCGACCAGCGATGACGAGCAAGCCGTATCGACAGTGAAACTCGGTCCATGCAGATCGAAGCAATACGAGAGCCGATTTGCGATCAGACTGAGCGTATTGCCTGTCATCATGTGGACATCGACGGCGCTCGGATCGACCATGAAGCGCGTGGCATGGTCTGAGGACGATGCACCGACATAGACACCGGTTTGACTGCCGGCCAGCCGCGATGGACGCAGCCCGGCATGCTCGATCGCTTCGTAGGTCACTTCCAGCAGGTGCCGCTGCTGTGGATCGATCTGGGTTGCCTCGCGCGGGCTGATGCCGAACACGCCCGGATCGAAATCCCACACGTTATCGATCAAGCCGGCCGCGAATGTGTAACTCCGCCCCGGGACATCAGCACCGGCTTTCGGATGATAGAAGGTCTCGGCCGAAAAACGGTCCGATGGCACATGCGTCACCGCGCAACGGCCATTCGCCAAAAGCTCCCAGAAAGATGCGCGGCTATTCGCGCCCGGCAGCTTCAGAGCATAGCCAATGATCGCAACCGGTCGCCGATCCTTCGAAAAGGTCACTATCTTATTCAATTCGTCCCCACCGGCTGCCCCAAGAGCCGACGGGCGCATAATGCCGCACCCGCAACTTCCAGCCGTACCCTATGCCTATGCCGGCGATCAAGATTGACCGCTCAGAATTTGATTCACAGCGTAAAAATGCTTCTTCCACGTCATGGGGCGATAGCCAAGCGCGGTGCGCTGCATGGCTATCCTCCTTTCGGATGACGATACTGCGTAGTCTTGCAGCGCTTGAAACCATGCCCGTCCATCGAGCGGGTCGAGATATTCGGCACTGCCTCCTCCAACCTCTCGATGAGCGGCGATGTCCGAAGCGATTACAGGGACACCGAGCGCCAAGGCTTCGGCAACGGGGATGCCAAAGCCCTCGATCAAAGAGGGCGCAAGCAGCGCCGTTGCTCCACGCAACAGCGCTGCTAATCCTGGATCTGATAGTTCAGCGATTTGCACAACCGATGGTGCTAGCGCGGCACTCCGGTCGATCAAATCCACCGCGTTCTCGCAGTGCCGTCCGCGTCGACCAATAATCACAAGCCGAGCGCGTGGATTTGGCGAAGCTTGCACCCAAGCCTTCCAAACATGAAGCAAGAACGAGAGGTTCTTGCGAGACTCCAGGGTCCCGACCACAACAAAATACGGATTTTCGCTGTGGAATTTCGGACCGTCCTGCAGAAACACATCCTCAGTCCCAAGCGGGACCACGTTCCCATCCGGTCGCGGTAGACGGTGTTCAGCGACAAAATCGTCCCAGGCAGTCTTTGTGGCGTTAGAATTAAAGATAACAACATCGGCGAGCCGCGCGATCGTCTCCATCCGAGCCCGATGGCGCGCATCCTCCCCCGGGAGGAAGTACTCCGGGTGGCTGAGCGGGATCAGGTCATGGACCATGAACATCCGTCGCAAGGGGCTGGATATAAGCCACCGGAAGCGCTCCGGCCGATGCAGGTTGATATGGGAGACGTGCAGATACCAGGACGACTGTTCTGACCGAGGCAAATGGCCGATCCCGCCCTTGATGGTCGCCTCAACATATGCGCGACCGATGAACGCGCGCACTGCCGCTTCGCCGGCACCATCACGTGCACTTTTTGTAAGGGCCGATTGTGGCGGCTCCACATCTACTTGACATTGCAGACTCCCGCAGAGGTCCGCCCAGGCCGGATTTGATCCCAAGCAAGCCGACGAAAGCCACCTCGACTCCGCTGTCCGCATCAGGTTCCGGACAGTCCACCTCGAAAGAAGACCGGTATTGACCGGAGTGGTGACAAGGCCACGCACCTCCTCGTTGGCATTCTCTTGGAGATAATGCCGCGCGTACGCGAATTCGACCCGGTCGATTCCGGTTGGCGTCTTACGGTGAAGACGCGACAATAGCCGCGATACATCGAGAATGGCACAAGGATTCACGTTAGCATCATTCGACAAAGGACATAGCATGGTGAGTGGAAATGAACTTTGCTATCATGACTCACAGCAAGTCCAGCAAACGTAAACATGATGCTCGTTAACCCGCTCGTTGATTCCCGCCTCGTCACTGATATTGCCGATTGCTATTTCTATCACACGATGGACGTTCCCGGACACGGCACGATCGAAGGCGAATGGGACCTGCGGCCCAATCTCAACAAATATCTGGGCAGCTACGATTTCCGTGGCCAGCGGGTACTTGACGTCGGCGCAGCGAATGGTCTCTTGAGCTTTCATGCCGAGAAAAATGGTGCCGATGTCATTTCATACGACCTGTCGGAGAATTATTCCTGGGACGTTGTGCCATACGATGCCATCGACCGAACCGCGATCGATGCGGCACGCCGCGAGCATTTGCGCAAGATCAACAACGGCTATTGGTTATGCCATCGCCTGCTGAACTCGCAAGCTAAGGCCGCCTATGGCAATGTTTATGATATCCCGGCATCGATCGGCCACGTTGACGTGTCGATTTACGGCAGCATACTTCTTCATCTGCGCGATCCGTTCCTTGCCCTATCGAGTGGCGCCGCACTAACAAAGTCGGCAATGATTGTCGCCGACGTTTGTCCGTTCGGAAGATTTGGTCAATTCCTGACCCAGCCCGTCTTTATTCCCAACCCGCAGCGCAAGGCACCCTGGGATACATGGTGGAATTTGCCGCCGCGCCTGATCCAGAAATATCTCGCTATCCTCGGTTTTCCACGTTCGACGGTGACCTGGCATCGCCAGCTCTACAAGAAAAATGCCAAAACGCTCTATACCGTTGTTGGCTATCGAACATAGCGCTGGCCTCTATGCTCCTAAGTATCCGTTTAAGGACAACGTAATCTGCAATGACCGGCCTTCTCCTCGAGCCAGAGCACGGCGTCGCGGCGCGCTCTCAAGGATTCGTTGCAGACATTCTCCCGGCGTGGCTTAGAATCCCGAATTTTCTTGAGGTTTGCGGACGCAAGTGGTTTTTCTTGCGATATGCGTCAAGTTTCTTCGACCGACCTATCCGCCCGCTGCTCCGATTTACTACGCAATCAGGCCGCGAACACTTGTACATTTTGAATGGCGCAGTGCTAGGAACCGCCGAATGGGTCGGGCGCGTCCCTAACAATACAGTCAGCGTCTCGATTTGCGTGGCCGACCGCCTCGGCCCATTCGCCTTTCGCTTCGAGAACGCACATCCGGTTTCCAAATACTCGCTCGCAGGGCGCAACCTCGCAGCGGGTGTTTCGCGATCTCGCCGCCTTGTCACGACCAGACTTTCAGATGCGCGACAATTCGAACTCGATCTTTACAAGATCGCCAATGCGCCAACACCTATGGCTCAATATGGCAAATGGAGAAGTCGCTTTCGTCGCATGCCTGAATTGTATGGCCTCGATCATCCCCGGAGCGATTGGAGCAAGGGCCCGACCTTTTCGCTCATGATGGCCATCGATTCGACGACGCGCCCGAGGTCATTGGAAGCAACAATCCAATCGCTGCAGGAACAGCTTTATCATCGATGGACCGTCACCGCCTGCGTGCAAGAGGGCGCGCCCGAACGCGCAATCCGAACCTACAAGAATTTTGCCTCACACGACCAGCGACTGAGCCTCAAGACCAGACCGACACTCGCTGATTCCGATGCGGACTGGTTCGGTGCCATCTCGCCGGGAGACACATTGGATAGCTTGGCGTTCGGAGCATTCGCCGAGGAAATCGCGCGAAATCCGGCCGCCCGCCTGATCTATTCCGACGAAGATGCAATCGGCGAAAATGGCCGCGCTCACTCTCCCAGATTGAAACCAGATTGGAGTCCGGAGTTCCAGGCGGCGTCGCAATATGTTGGGCGACTGACTTTCTTGAGTAAGAGTCTCGTGGCTGCATCAGAACTGTCCGATCCTCGACTGATCGTCACCAAGGAAAATCAAACACTCCATCACCTTACTTCGAAACTTTCGCGGCAGGAAATTTCGCACGTTCAACGGATCCTCTATCACAGGCAAGATCGGTCTTCTCCTCAACAGAAACCGCTTGGGCGCAGCCCGACCAGACAAACCGCAGTATGGCCCGAAGCCTCGATCGTGATCGTTACACGCGACCGCGCCGACTTGTTACGTGAATGCGTCACTGGTATCTGCGAATTGACCGACTACCCAACTTTTAATGTTGTCATTGTCGATAACGGGACGACCGAAAGAAAGGCCGTGAAACTGATCGACTCCTTGAAGTCGGATCAGCGGTTTCGGATTGTGGGGCGACCCGGACCGTTTAACTTTTCGGCACTGTGCAACGAAGGTGCGCGTCAGACACGATCACCGCTCCTCGTTTTCCTAAATAACGATGTTGAAATGCGCGAACGGGATTGGCTCAAGAATCTCGCTCGAATGGCCATGCAACCGTCTGTCGGCATCGCAGGCGCAAAGCTGCTCTTCCCCAATGGTCGTATCCAGCACGCCGGAATTGCGCTCAGCCTTGGGGCGGTTGCTGGACATCTCGGCAGCAAGTCATCGGCCGATGACAATGGTTATCTCAACCATTTGACCGTTATCCGCGAGGTCTCAGCTGTCACCGCAGCCTGCTGCGCCATTGAACGTTCCAAGTTCGAATTTCTGGGCGGGTTCGACGAAGTCAATCTGCCGGTTGAGTTCAGTGACATCGATCTTTGCCTGCGTGCAATGGAAAGGGGTTGGTCGAATGTATGCGTAGCGGATTCAATTCTCGTGCATCACGAATCCGAAACCCGCGGCGTTGCACCGGCGAAAGCGTATGAAGCCGAGCGGGACTATTTCCTTCGAAGGTGGTGTCATACCGTTCGCAATGACCCCTATTTTCATCCCGGTCTTTCGATGTTCGCCCTTCAGCCGTCTTTGGCTTGAGCAATACTTAGTTGATAAAGCGCAAAAACCGGCCCCGACATTTTGCCATTTTCCGTATCGGAAATGTGATTTCTCCCGCCCATTCTCTTCCCCAGAAGAAACCCAACATTCGTTGAAGCATTGGGATGGTTTCAAGAGGATGATCAGAATGGCCGATCTGGATCGTGCGACTGCCCGTGCCCTTGTCGAAGCCGGCTACATGCCCCTATCAATCTATGTCCAGCTCTTCGGGGAAGCTTCGGCTCATGCGGAGGATGCCCCACTCGTTCCGGACCCGGATACCAAGCCGGTTGCGGCTGCTAACTGCCGAGACATGTTCCCTCATCACTGACACGCCAGAGAGCTAATTCCAGCCGGAATCAGTAGTTTGGCGATCGTGGGCTCTGGGCACGGGTGCTGCCAGCTCAGGCCGCAACAAATTCTACTCGCACAATCTGTGATTTTTGGTTTGGTGAACGGTTAGTGAATCCTCGCTAACTGATTGGAGCTATTATTGTTTTTTAGCCAATCGGGAGCGATTTTGCATTTCACATACGCGCTTTGTGTTGCTAATTGAACACGTCGCAACCCGAAGAATACGAATACCTCACAAAATTTGGCTTGGACTGGGCGGGTTTGGTAATGTTTCACCCGTTGGGGGACGAAGCTGAATGACGGCACTAAGTTGGATTCGCACCGCGCTTGTTGTGAGCGCCGCTTTGGGGCTGTGCGCGTGCTCTGCTGTACCTTCGGCGGGTCCCACTGCTTCTGAAATCGTTCAGAACGAGAGCGCCGAAAACGCCATCACAGGCTACGTCCTCGTCGATATCGATAGCCGTGTCGCGGGCATCGTTTCTCGGCGGACCACCGCAACCCTCGCCGGCATGTTTAAAACTGGCAAGAATCCGCCTGATGTACGGATCGGCGTCGGCGACTCGATCACCGTCACCATCTGGGAAGCTGCAGCCGGCGGCCTGTTTTCGACCGCAAGCATTGATCGCACCACGCCCGGTTCGCGGACGGCGACATTGCCGGAGCAGGAAGTCGCCCAGAATGGCACGATCCAGGTCCCCTATGCGGGACGTATTAAGGTCGCCGGTCTGCGCCCTGGTGAAGTTGAAGCCCGCATTGTTGAAGAGCTGAAAGGCAAGGCGATCGAACCGCAAGCGGTCGTGACCATCACGCGCAATCGCAACAACACCGTTACGGTCACAGGTGAAGTGACCAACGGCGCGTTGTTGCCGGTCAGCGGCAAGGGCGATCGCGTGCTGGATGTCATCGCAGCCGCGGGCGGCATCAAGGCGCCGGCACATGAATCCTTTGTGCGCCTCACCCGTGGTGAAAAGACGGCAAACGTTCCGTTCAACACCATCCTCGCCGACAATCGCGAGAACGTTTACGTGCGTCCGGGCGACGTGCTCACGGTGGTACGTGACCCACAGCGGTTTACTGCGTTCGGCGGCACCGGTCGCAACGAATTGGTGCCGTTTGACGCGGCCGGCATGACCTTGGAACAGGCGATCGCGCGCGTGGGCGGGTTGTTGGATTTCCGCGCTGACTCAACCGGCGTGTTCCTCCTGCGATTCGAACCAGCTTCGCTCGTCGCCGAGTTGCTGCCAGAACGACGTGGGCAGATCGACACCCCTTATGTGCCGGTGGTTTACCGCCTCAATTTGCGCGACGCCAACTCGTACTTCCTCGCGCGCGCGTTCCAGATGCGCGACAAGGACATTCTCTACGTCGCCAACGCGCCTCTGACCGAGGTGCAGAAGTTCTTCAATGTGATCGGAACGCTCGCAGCACCGGTTGTGTCTGGCGCCGCGGTCTACAACATCGCCCGTTAGGTGCGGCGATGGGGCTGGAGGTTGAACCCTTAGAAATTCCGGACGTCATTCTGCTTCGACCCCGGCGCTATAGGGATGATCGCGGCTTCTTTTCGGAGACCTATAACAAGAAGACTTTCGTTGAGGCCGGCATCAAACTGGAGTTCGTGCAGGATAATCATTCGCTATCGCTGAAAGCCGGCACGATCCGAGGTCTACATTTTCAGTCCGCGCCTTACGCACAGGACAAGTTGGTCCGTGTCGTGAAAGGCCGCATTTTTGATGTCGCGGTTGATATCCGGCGCAACTCATCGACTTTCGGGAAATTCGTCACGGCTGAAATCTCCGCCCGCGAGGGCAATCAGATCCTTGTTCCGATCGGATTTGCGCACGGTTTCTGCACGCTCGAACCCAATACCGAGGTCGAATACAAAGTCAGCAACTACTATTCGGCCACGCACGATCTTGGCATTCGCTGGAATGATCCCGACGTCGCAATCCCATGGCCGATATCTGTTTCAGAAGCCGTTCTGTCTGACAAAGACAGAAGGCTCCCGACGTTACGGGAAGCAAACGTATTTTGAGAGCAAGCGTGTTTAGTGGGAGCGTTTAGAAATGCTTGCGGGGGCAAGTCGGAAATTTCTCATCACGGGTGGCGCAGGCTTTATTGGATCGGCATTGGTTCGACTTTTGATTTCGGAAACGGACCATTCCGCACTCGTCATCGATAAGCTCACTTACGCGGCGAACCTCGAGGCGTTGCAACCGGTTGCAAACAACCCGCGCTATTCGTTCGTACGCGCCGACATTGCCAATTCCAGCAAGATGGCGGGACTAATTGAAAGTTACGCCCCCGACGTCATCATCCACCTTGCCGCCGAAAGCCATGTCGACCGTTCGATCGACGGACCGGCCGACTTCATCGAAACCAATATCGTCGGGACCTTCTCGCTGCTGCAGGCGGCCCTTGGTTATTGGCGCAAGCTTCCGCCCACCAAGCGCGACCAGTTCCGGTTTCATCACGTCTCGACCGATGAAGTGTTCGGCTCGCTCGGTGAAACCGGCTTCTTCAGCGAGACAACCGCTTACGATCCGCGTTCGCCCTACTCGGCGTCGAAGGCGGCGTCGGACCATCTCGTCAATGCCTGGCATCATACCTATGGATTGCCGGTCGTCGTCAGCAATTGTTCGAACAATTACGGTCCGCACCAATTCCCGGAAAAGCTCATCCCGTTGATGACCATCAACGCGCTGGAGGGGCGACCTTTGCCGGTTTATGGCAATGGCCAGAATGTCCGCGACTGGCTGCATGTTGAGGACCACGCCCGCGCGCTCTTGCTGATCGCAACGAGGGGCCAGATTGGTTCGAAATATTGCGTCGGCGGCTTGTGCGAAAAGAGCAATCTCGACGTGGTGCGCACTATCTGCGCCATTATGGATGAACTCGTACCGGCCCAGCATTCCCGAAACTCACTCATTGCGTTCGTGCAGGATCGCCCGGGTCACGACCAGCGTTACGCGATCCATCCGGGCAAGATCATCGCCGAACTTGGCTGGAAGCCGCAGGAGACCTTTGAAAGCGGACTCCGCAAGACCATCCAATGGTATCTTGGCAATCAGGCGTGGTGGCAGCGCATTCGCAGCGGCACCTATCGCGGCGAACGCCTGGGGGTGGTGGCGTGATCCTCGTCTTCGGTGGAAATGGGCAACTCGGCCAGGAGCTCACCCGCTGCGCCGCCGGACGTGGCATCCCATTGGTCGCGGTGTCGCGATCGGAAGCCGATATTGCCGTTCCCGCGCAGGTAAGAGCCGCGATCGCGCGCCATCGGCCCGGCATTGTCGTCAATGCCGCCGCTTACACGAATGTCGATCAGGCGGAAGACGAGTATGAGATCGCCTTGCGCGCGAACGCGCATGGACCGGCGACGCTGGCCGCAGCCTGCCGTGACGCCGATCTGCCGCTCATTCACATCTCCACCGACTACGTCTTCGACGGATGCAAAAGCGGCGCTTACGTTGAGAGCGATCCGATCGCGCCCGTCGGCGCCTATGGACGCAGCAAGGCCGAGGGCGAGGTCGCCATTCGCGAGGCGTGGCACAAGCATCTCATTCTTCGCACTGCCTGGGTCTATGGCGAGTTTGGCAAAAACTTCTTGAAGACTGTCCTGAGGCTCGCGCGCGAACGCGACGAACTCCGGATCGTTGCCGATCAGCATGGTTGCCCGACATCCACCCGCAACATTGCTTCGGCGATCCTTTCGATTGCACCTCGCCTGAGTAATGACGACGCTCATTGGGGCACCTACCATTTTTCCGGATTGGGCGTGACGTCATGGCACGGCTTTGCCGAACGCATCGTCGCCGTGCAAGCGCGTCATACTCACCGCACCCCTTCTGTCATACCGATCGCCACGCACCAATATCCGACAAAGGCGGTGCGGCCCGCCAATTCGGCGCTTGATTGTAGCCTGTTCACCACCGTGTTCGGCATCACCCCCGAGCCCTGGATGACCGAAAGCGAGCGCGTCACCGATGCGCTGCTGCACGCTTGAGGTCTAAGATGCCGCAAAAGGGAATCGTTCTGGCGGGAGGAAGCGGTACGCGTCTTTATCCGTTGACGCGCGCCACCTCAAAGCAGTTGCTGCCGATCTACGACAAGCCGATGATTTACTACTCGTTGTCGGTTCTGCTGTTGGCCGGAATTCGCGACATCCTTATCATTTCCACACCGCGCGACATCTCAGGCTTTGAAGCTTTGCTTGGCGACGGTTCGAATTGGGGAATTTCGATATCGTACGCAGTTCAGACCGAGCCACGCGGCCTCGCCGATGCTTTCATCGTTGGCGAGCGCTTTGTGGCGGGATCGCGCTGCGCCCTCGTTCTCGGCGACAATATTTTTTACGGGCATGATCTTTCCGGCATGTTGCGAAAGGCGGCAACCTTCGAGAACGGCGCCGTCATTTTCGCATATCGGGTCAGCGACCCCCAGCGCTACGGCGTCGCCGAATTTGACGACAAGATGAACGTGCTTTCCATCGAAGAGAAGCCGAAAAATCCGAAGTCGAATTGGGCGGTAACCGGCCTCTATTTCTATGACGCCGATGTGGTGGAAATCGCGAAATCCATCAAGCCGTCGGCGAGAAATGAAATCGAAATCACCGACGTGAACCGGCATTACCTGAACCGCAAGCGCCTGACTGTAGAACGTATGGGCCGGGGTTTTGCCTGGCTCGACACCGGCACGCATGATTCGTTGCTCGAAGCGTCGGAATTCGTCCGCGCAATTGAGCATCGGCAAGGCCTGAAAATTGCCTGCCTTGAAGAGATCGCTCTCTCCAATGGCTGGATCGGCACTGATGACGTTGCCGAAACGGCTTATGCAATGAAGTCGACCGAATACGGTCAATACCTGCTGCAACTTGTCGAAGCCGCGAAATAGAACCCGCGCACGACGAACGAAACGGATGCTTCGATGGATTTCGTGACACCCATTATTCAGTTTTTTGGCGCCATTGGCGGGTTCTTTGTGCGCATCTGGTATTTCCTCGAGCGAACCTTTGTCATCTATCCGATTGAGACGATCAACCGTCTGCTGCAACGCCTCGACCCGCGCCTCTACAGCGAAGCCCTTCGGATCCTATCGGTGACGGACGGAGCCCGGCCGAAACGAAGCAACGCGTTCTTCATTGTCGTCCTTTACTCGAAAGGGCCTGCGCCGGAGTTCCTGACTAACATCATCGACGCTATCGACCAGAGCCCGCACAACCTGATCCTGGTATCCAACTTCCCCCTATCCTCGCTGCAAAAGGCGCAACTCAGCGAGAAGTGCCATGTGTTGATCGAAAGAAAGAACCTGGGGCGCGACTTCGGCGCTTACAAGGACGGTATCAGCTACGTCCGGAAGCATTATCCGGAGGTGGAGCGCCTCATTCTGATCAACGACAGTCTTTTCTTCTTCCGAAAGTCTTTGGACAAGCTCATAGCCGACCTGAACGCACCGCATGATTTTATCGGCGTCACAGAGACCCAGGAATTTCACTACCACGTGCAGTCGTTCATGCTGTCGTTTGGCCCCGGCGTCATCAAGCATCCGGTGTTTCAGCGGTTCTGGGACAAGTACCTGCCAATCAGCACGCGCTACTGGACCATTCACCGCGGCGAAGTCCGCCTGACGCGCCAACTCACCAAGGCCGGCTTCCGCCCACACATTCTGTTCCCCGCGGCGCATTTGTTTTCACACCTGCAAAGGCGCCCGGTCCGCGATGTCATCGAAAGTGTCCGGCTACTGCCCGTCCCGGCCCGCAGAAAGCTCTACAAGACGTTTCTCGCCTTTACCGGCGAAAAGACGAGCGAAGCCTCCCTCAGCGCCCTGGAAGCTGTCGCTTATGGCATCCGCCGCATCGCTCCGGGTGGTCGAGGAGACGGCAGGCTGTTGCAGATCAACAATCAGGCCGCGGGCATGGAGCAATGGAGCCTTGGGATCTTCCCCGAAAAAGTTATCTCGGCCATCAGCCGCAAAAACCAGATGCATTATGGTGCGTTTCTTTTCATGAAGCACCTCGGCATGCCTATCCTCAAACGCGACATCTTCTTCCGCCGGCTCTACTCTCTGGAGGAAATCCATCAGATTCTGACTGAGATGGGCGAACCGTTGCGCGACGAAGTGTTGGCTGACCTTCGTCGAACTGGAAGCGGTGAAAACCTGCGACGCTTGCGCGGTTTGATGTACCGGCATGGCATGATCTAGCCCGCTGCTATCAGTGATCTCGAATCCATGCAGTCAGCAGCGGAGCGCTGCGACAACAGCACATGATCACGACGGCTAGCCATCATTAACTAGTTCCGCTATTGCGGCGCCTCACGCTGTGCTGACCTATGGGCCATTTCCAACTATGATCGGCGTCTCGTGCTGGTATGCTTAATCTTCCCGTGAAGTATCATAGTCGTTTCATTGAGCGGCCTAGAGCGATCAGCGCTGCCATTCAGCCAAACTACGGGGCAGGAAATCGGCACGATCTTTATTGAATAAGTAAAGGACAGCCGCCGCTGACGAACATTGTATGCGATCGGCATTTCGCCGCCCGAGAGCCGGTTGATCTTACGGGTGTCCTTGTCCACGCAGGTCACCTCGTGGCCGACGTCGGTCAGACTTGCTCCTGAGATCAAGCCAACATAGCCCGCACCGATGTCGTGATGCGCATCGAAAGTCCCCCAACCGGAATTTAACACAAGATCTTCCGCAGCCTCCGGCTGTAGAGAACAATCTCTTACTAGGGGACTATAAGTTCCACCAAATAGCTTTCAAGCGTTACAGTTTCCCCACTGTCGCCAAGTTGGACTGTTAACACCAGCTCTTGGTTCGATGTCGTATCGACAGCCCCGATTACGGCCCCCCGGTGTTGGACTCCAACGAACCAGAAGCGCCATTGAAAGCAATCTGCGCAGTGTTAGCATTTCGATTATGAATCTCGTGCTGCACACGCACTCCAGCACCCGATGTTTGTACTCGCTCCAAAAAAGCCGTTCCGCTGATACCGCCTAAACGTGTACGAAGGATCTTTGTTGTCGATAGACGCCGTCGGCGCCGGCAGTAACCGTGCCATTCGCAATAACTCCCGCGGGGTTGGCGAGAAACGACGTTGATTTTGGCTTTGTTCCACTAACAAAAACATGCCCGTTATAGACAACAGCATCGCCCTGACCAGCGTGATAAATCTGATGACGATGAATAGGAGCGCCAGTCCGTCCATCATTCGAAGAATTGGATTCATTGTGACCTGAATGGAAATATAGCCATGAATAGTATGGAATGGTTGGAGGTGAATATGAGTAACCCTTGCGCGGCCGCCCAACTGTATCTACTCCGGTTATCCACGCTTCGCTTGCAATCTGCGATAAATTGAAATCTCCATTGAACGCTGTTCTTGGCCCTGCTCCCTCCAGCCCCTTATAAGAAGGCGCTGATCGTATATGCGTCGCCCATGGAGCTCGTTTGTTACCTTCTTTATCGATAGCACGACCTTCGCCCCACCATCGACCTGTAAAGCTAGCTGCCTCAGTATCGGTGACGTAGTCTCCAGGTGGCAGATAAAAGGGACCCGCACGTCCTGCTCGGTCGAAGTTAGCTGAATTTATGGCTGATGGAGCCGACGGCGAAACGCCGAACCTCTGTGCATTAAGGACTCCGCTAATGCTTTCACCTTGCCGGGGCGGCTGGGTTACATTTTGACTGGTAGCCCTGCCCGAAAATTGCGCTGTACTTTGGCTTATAACGAACAACGGAAGCACCAAAACGAGCAGTATTGCTTTTTCGATTTTCATGTTGTTCACCTCAGTGGATCTGGGCCACCACTGACAATCTCGCCCAAATGCAAAGGTCCGGCGCCTCCTTATAGTCGCAAACGGAGTTTTGCCGTAGGGATCTCGGCTGATCGCAACAGGGCGATACAGGGTTCTGTGCGTTCTTCTACATGGTAAACGCCCAGAGCATAAGAGTGAAGAAAAGGCAGGGGACAACAGGAAAAAGGGCCAGCTATGGCTCCTATCGGTGTTGATATTCTTATTAAAGGAAGATCCGGAACGCGCTGCCGGTCAGGGACTCAAAAGAAGAGTTACAAGTTATTGACACGGCCCAATGCAATCCATCGGAACTTGACATTCCGTCACAACTAGAGCTCACAAAGCCGATTCCTTAGACGGGTCTCGCGGCAAACGCCCTTCGTGAATACCTGCCCGAATGTAATGATCGACGGCTCCCTTGAAATATCCTTTTCTAACTGCAATCGCTACGTCGGGATACGCTTTGAAATACCATGCGTTGTCCACGGTCGGCTCATCGGGTAGGCGACCTTCCAAAAAACCTTGAACACTGAAATGCGCTGCCGCAGACTCTACATCACCGCGTTCAACAGCTTCTCGAACGTCGGCATACTGGTTCAAATACCATTGTTCATTCACCGGTACGTCACGTGTTATAAGTTGTATGATGCGGCTCATATCAGAAAGAGCAAGCGTGACGTTCTCCCCCGTGATCCGTAATGACGGAGCCAACTGCCGGATATTGAGCAATTCCGACATGAGCGCAACCTTTTTAGTGGCAGACATCTCGAATACCATTTTTAAATAATACAAAATATCTTATAATGATATGTCCTCAGATCGCAATATCGGCATTGAGAAAGCATTAATGCCAAACTTTAGAACGGCTCAATCTGCATACGGACCTATGATGGTCGTACGGGATCACGATCAAACCAACAAGTTCGCTTTGGATGGGATCTACGGCACAATCGTTGTTAATGAAATCTGCAGGCTACCGAACAACGCCCTTTTTTTCGACATCGGAGCAAATGCCGGCATATTCACACTCATTGCGGCGCGACACCTAACTGCAGGCGAAGTATTTGCTTTCGAACCCAACAGAGCAGTTTTTCGAGATTTACTTGAGAACATTGACCTCAATGGATTCAAGAATGTCACTGCATTAAATGTCGCCTTGGGCAACAAGACTTCCCTTTCCGCTTTTGCGTTCCCAGAATCCCATACCGGCAGGGGACGATTGGGAGATAGTGATGAGATTGGGTTCAAATCAGAACGCGTAATCGAATTGGCGGTCTCTGATCTAGCGGATATCAAAGAACTTGCTGAAAATAGGCCCTGTGCTGCGAAAATCGATACGGAAGGTTACGAACACTGCATCGTTAGCGCCCTGTTTCACGCCGGCTGGCTCGAGACTTTTGAGGCAGTTGTCGTTGAAATAAACGCGGAACATCACATGCAGTTCGGCGCATCCGTCGCTGATACATACAACATCTTTGAGCAAGCGGGATTAAAACCGATCTTCGGCCAAAAGGCCAATGAACATTACGACGAAGTGTTCCGCAAGGCGCCGTAGTTTCCTCATATCCACGTAAAGTCAAACCAATGGCAACATTGTCCTGGTCCAAAAACTTCCAAGTGGAGCGATCGGCTCGGCTACTCACCGGAGACGATAAATCCAAGTTCTTGGACATTCCCTACTATCTCCATCTATGGGCTGGCAGCACAGCAGGGAAGCGTGTTCTGGATTTCGGTTGCGGATCGGGAAAAAGCGCGGCAGGGGTTGCACTCTTGCACGACGCCGCATTGGTTGTGGGGGTGGATATCAACACGGAGTCGGATAGTTGCCGACAATTTTTGACTGATCAGATTGGGCTAGCTGCACAGCCCGGAAATTTAGTTTTCGAGGAGATTACGCCGGGGAATACGACTTCCTTCAGTGACTTTGATGTCATATTCAGCTGGTCTGTATTCGAGCATGTTAATAACCGGCTCTATCAACCGATATTGCACCAGCTCATTTCAAAGATGAAACCCGGCGGGCTATTTTTTGTACAGATATCGCCGCTCTATTTTTCACCCGAAGGAAGCCATCTCTGGTCGATTGGCTATTACCAATGGGAGCATCTGGTAAATCAAACAAGCGATGTCTATGACGACATCATGCGCTGTGAGGCGCTATCTCAAGGAGAAAAAGATGCGCTTTGGAGTATGTTTCGCACACTTAATCGTATAACTGCAGAAGATTTAATTTCTCGATTTGAGAACGCAGGCCTCACATTATTGCGGCATCAGAAGGACCAGGTAAGTTTGGACCCCCCATCTTCGTTGCTGAATGCATACCAAACATCCGCCCTCAAGACCCATCAAATCGTAGCTCTCTTTCAAAAGGGCTAGCTACCGAGACTTGCTCCGATTCGCTCCAGTTTATTCCATCGCCACGAAAAATATCTAAGCTTACTGACGTCGTTGCGATGAGTCCGAGGTATAACTCTTCATGAATTAGTCCATCCGGAACCCTAAACACAATATCTATTGGATCGCGGATCGTGAACGCCTCCACTTCACTTAAACGGCACCAACTCGTTTTTATATCTTTAACAATATTCAAATTTGCGGAGATACTGCTTCTCAGCGAGACAGCAGTTACGCCGTCTCTGCGCAGTAAATCGGAAACAGCTAGTAAACTTTCAGATCCTTGAATGAGCACCCTGATATGATTCATTCCCTTGGGAGCCAGCTTTAAAGGAACGAATTTCTGATCAGCAAGTGCTATCAGTGCTTGCCGGTGCCGACCAACCATCGCGGTCATCTCGATCCGAGCATCACTTGTATGGTTAAAGACCGCCCTCACGGGATTGGCAAAAATTCTATCGCTCCTCTCTCGCAGACTTAATAGCTCTTGAAAATGTTCAAGATCTGAGAGCTCGTCCGTCACTTCTAGCTTATCGAGAAAATACCCCAAGTTACGTAATGTGTGCTCGGTTAGCTCGATCAACAAATCACGCTGCTGCGACTGGCCAATGAAATACCCCGCAAGCAGCTTTCTGACCAGATTTGGCCGAAAGGCATGCAGATGCAGAATTGAAACATCATTTTTGGAACCCCAGTATGCTCTCCAATTCATCATGGGACAAAGTCTGTCGAATTGCCCGGCAAAGTATTCGTTGATAGCGGGTTGATCAAAACCTGGGTACAGCCGCACCAAATTTCGACGTGCGAAGTCAAAGAAACCAGGTAGACGCTCCCGAAAAGCCCAATTGTTGATGAGTAGAACACCAGAATTGATGCGCTCGTCTGAAAGCTCCCTTTCAGGAGCCGCTGAGAACAATGCAGGTTTAGTCGACCACAGCGGATTCTTTAAGAAGATGACATCTCCATCACAGTAAAGGAAGAATTCATCCTCCAGAATTCGGCAAGCCTCGTAACGAAGATAATTTCCAATCGCATGAAGCGGGTAGTCGCACGCATTGTTTGCTTGGTGCACGGCGTCGGCGATAGATGATTCGACCTCGTGACATTCGACCTTTCGCCTGGACAACCAATCTTTGAATTCTGGCAAGAAACTCGTCGCGATCACAACAGGTTTAAGCGAGGTATTTAGCAGGCAGGTCGCGACGGCGAGTTTCAACATACGACCCGGCTCACCCCACTGGCCCGCAAGGTCAATTGCAAATACGACTTTCACGTTTCAACTTTCCTAATCACGAACTTTCTAGCCAATACTCAAGGTGGCTCAGCTCGTCACCGTTAACAATAAATGGGTTAGGGTACCTAGTTCTGACTTCGAAGTTGTTCCGAAATCCGATGCGGTGTGACTTCGGAATGGTCCTCCCATTCGCATACTGTCCAAAGGCCCACCAACGTTCGGGCAAGTTATCGACGCTGTTTCGAGCGAGTTGAGTACGATACCATTCCATCAACTCAAACACTTCGATGCGACCACGAGCGTATCGCTCAAGCATGGCCTCACCGACCCAATTAACCTTTGTAAAGTGAAAAAATTTTAACGGATCAGGCCCGGCTTGAATGTTGCCTTGAGCGTCGATGCTCAAAGACCGCTGGCTTAGGTTCCAGCTCGCTACATTGTATCCGCGATGTCTCAGAATATACGTGCCAGGGAAAAACGATGGCGCGTGGTCACACCATTTTTGGTCCGTAAAAAGCCCGTTTGACGGATCATCAAAACAGAACTGAAGAAGGCGATCTCGCCACCACTTTGCAAATCTGAATCCTTCGGAAGAGTTCGCGACAGCGACGAAGCCGAGATTGTAAATGCCGTACCTCATTGACGCAATCTCGTTGTCGACAATAGCACTTCGCTCCAGATCGGGATCCAGCTGATGTGGAGTGAGTATTACATCGTGCCGGTCTAGCAGCTCAATAACTTCCGTCAGAGGTGAAAACAGCGCGATATCAGGGTCTAAGTAGATGACTTTGGGAGCTCCCTCCAAAAGCAGCTTGTGGAGCATTACCCCCTTTACCGCAGTACAAAGTTCCACAATGTCATGTTCAAACATCCATGAATAAACGTCATCTATTGGCAAATCGGTTACACGAACTACACCGTCGACTGGCTCCGCATCCTCATCGAAGATGAATCCTGCAGGTTCGATGTCAGAAAGACAAAAGGTGAAGTGCCAGTCTGGGTGATAGCGCTTGATTGTAGAGCCTAACACACGAACTCTGTCGAGATATGAAAACGTTGCGCTTGTGAAGCAGTGAACATTATGCATTGCCAACGCTCGCCGCGCTTTGGATGAGTTTTAGAACCTTGCCGTGCCCGCTTTTGAGGCTGCCAAATTTTGGCTCGGTGCGGCGCAGCTGCTCTATTATGCTTCCGTTTCTAAAAGCTTCAACAACATCGGGAAGCTCTTTGAATGCCCACCCTTGATTAGGTGCATTCTGTTTCACGGCGGGCCAAACATTCCCTGATTGCTCACTCGTAACGACAAAAGCTCCACCGGCTAGAGCTTCATGCACCACGAAATTGAATGTTTCAGGCCAATTCGGCCAAATAAACGCAATATCAATCTCATGGTCGCGAACAGCGTCGATCATTGCGGTAGGATCATTGCGATTCACCAAAACGGGTATGTTTTCTATCATTGAAGAAAGAGACATTCCTCCATGAAGGCCGAGCTGGTAGAATGCATATCTCTCATCAGCGCTTAATGCCGCAACCAATTCACGAAAGACGCCCCATCCCTTATGGAACTGTCTGGCACCCAAATGTGCAACCCGGATTGCGCGCTCGACTGGTCGTCGTCGGTATCCATCAAACTCCAACTTAGCAATTGGCCACACGTCTCCATCAAGGGCTTTCACCCCAATCGCGCGTTGAAAAGTCGACAGTGCAGTCTCTGACGGCGCCACGATGCGCCAAGGTAGTGCGGTTAGCAATTGCGTCATACGTTCAACGTGCCTCTTTCTCTCAGGGCCGAACGAGCAAATGGTGCACGCATTCGATATTATCGCAGGAGCGCCGCAGTAATTGATCCCATTCCTAAGCAATGTATAACTCGGACATGCAGCAAAGAAATCATGGCACCAAAATACTGGATGAGCGCTCTTCGTCGCGACAACAAGCTCCTGAATCATTTCTGGCATGTGACCCATCAAATGATGCACAATTACTTGAACAACCACCTGCCCGCTAATGCTCGACATCGTTTCAATGATGTTTCTCAGGGGAAGGACAGCCAGACTTACGCCATTAAGTTGAATGGAGACGCAATATCTATCGTAGGCCTCGTAGTCTATGAGACCGGTATGGTGAATGATCGGCGCAAGATGCAAATAGTCCCAACCTTCCTGCCGAAAATCACGCTCTTCATCACTAATTACGTTCTGGACGCCGCCAAAGTTCTCAAGATAATTGTCATGACTTATAGACACGACCAGATTTCGGCTGCCTATAACGTTTTCAAGGCGAAACAAGTGAGTTTGCGAGATTGCTGCAGGGTAAATAAATAGCTGCGCCTGCCGACGCGCCGCCCTTACCTGCTCTAGTTGATCGCGCTGATCAGCAAGCGGGCGTCGTGGTAGCCTCCCTTCAACTCGGCCTGCTTGTACGTAGTGGATCAACGGATTTATGTCTGCTTCGCGGACGTCAGCATTGGCTGCTAGATAATAATTGACGTCAAAATCTGCCGAGGGATTACGCCCCTCCCGCCAACCAATTGTAGAAAAGTGCCAAAACGCATCTACACCAGCTTCAGCTACGTCGGGATTCTGCTGAAGGTAAAATTCTCGATCAAATTCCCGCGCAGCGTTATCCGCTTCGCCTACCGGAGCTCTAGCCGATCTTCCTTCTGACCTCCCATGGAGGCAATAATGCAGAAGCGGATTTATGCCGGCCGCTCGCACATCAGGATACTGGCGAAGGTAGTATTCCGTATCAAAGTTCGGGCTTGGGTTGCGTCCCTCTCGCCAGCCATAGAGATGATAATGCTCGACCGGGTCGAGCCCCGCCTCTGCGACGTCTGGGTTGAAGGCTAAATAATATCCGGCGTCGAATTCATCTCTAAGAATTTGCCAATAATGTTTCGATAAAGACACAGCTGCCTCAAAGCAGGTCAATTCAGCACAACTTTTAACTCAATCACTCAACTGGCGCGACCAGAAATTCGTCGAACCGTTGCGATAGCATTTCACGTCCCTTCAACGCTACACTTTGTGGACACAGGTCCGCCCACGCCGGCATTCCCCAACGAGGGGTTTCCCACATCGCCATTCTCAATTCGGCGATCGAGCTAATACGCCGGAGGATACATCTGTTCTTCATCAAACGCTTGCTCAGTATAGGTGTCCGATCGAACGCGACGACGAGACTTGCCTCATAGGCAAATGGGAAAATGGGCTTGTTGCTTCCCTTATAATTGGACGGATTGAAAGCGGGAAATGCAAAATAATAAGTAGGTAATCCCGCGCTGAGAAGGGCCGCTCCCAATTCAAAAGAATTTCTCGATTCTGTGCACTCGGCGATCAGATTAGTGTGGTCCGCAATCCAAAACGTATTTGCAAACAGAACGTCCCGTTCCATACCCTCGATATCGAGCTTGATCAAGTCGAAGCGGCCGTACCGAGTTCGTAAGTCGGCCAGCTTTACGATGTTAGCGGCACCGCGAACGTCTCGGGCTCCCGTGGCACAAGGAAGAAAAGAAGTAGAACCCACGTTGTCAGGATCTGCTTTTCCGACCTTCCCGATCAAGCCCGTCCCCGAGACAATACCCTCAACCACCGCGACATGGCAGTTTGCATTTCGGGTCACGTTTTCATTGAGCGCCTGGGCTATGTCTGCGTTGCCCTCAACGAAGCAGGCGAACTTAAGTCGCTTGCGCGCCATAACTCCCAACCCAAAAGTTCCAAGATACGCTCCTAAATCGAGCACCCGGCTGCCGGGCCTGATAAGCGACGCTGAAAAACACGCCTCGTCCCACGCCCACTCACCATAACGGTGTAAGAAACTGCCGATGAGATCATTCTCCGCGAAGGGAACGTTGAGTGAACCGTATCGTGTTTTTAGCTGCAACTGCGCCATATCTGTATCGATCAGCAAACCCATTTAACGTATTCGCCTAGGCGGCGTAATTCCGTACTAGCACCGCAATGCCCACACTCGAGCCCCATAACGCAAGGCAGATCGCGGTCAGCGCGGCCATAATCCAGGCCGACTTTGGATAAAGCGCATCCTGCGCCAACACTGGCTGCAGGAAGGTGGCGAGATAAAGCTGCTGCGTATCGACGTCGATCCGCGCCCGCTCGTACGCAGCGGCCGCGTCGACATAGTGCTTCTGCGCAAATTCCTGCTCCAGCCGCAGCCGGTCGAAGCGGCCCATGCTCTCGGCCAGCGCCGGATCCTTGGCCGCGTTGGGCGCAGCCTGCGGGCTGTTGGTCAGGCGCGCCTCGATCAGGCGAATCTGGTCGCGGGTCGAGCGGATGCGCGCCTGCAGCACCCGCATCTGCGGCGTGCTTTCCGCCATCGTGTTGCGGGCGGTCGCATATTCGCTTTCCAGCTTGGCCAGCTCCAGCCGCAGATCGCCGATCAGCTTCAGCATCGCCTCAGAGGTTTTGGTCGCGTCCAGGATGCCCTCGCGCTCGCGCAGTTCACGCATTGCCTTGATCTTGTCCTGCAGCGCCTTCTCCGCCAGCATTAGCTCCGATTGGGCCTGCTTTAGCGCGTCGCGACGCGAGCGGTCGGACAGATCGTTGACCAGCTTCTTGCTCGCGGCGATCACCGCTCGGGAAATCTTAAGCGCATCCTCCGGCGTGAACGCGCGGACCACCACCGTGATGATGCCGGACATCTGCTCGACGCCGACATCGACCTGCCAGCGCCAATAGCGCACCAGCTTCTCGATCGGCTTGTCCGGATTGAAGCTGAATAAAAAGTCCGCTTTCGATCCAGAAAACATTTCGCGCAGGTTCAGCGTCTTTTCCAACTCCTCCACCATGCCGCGGCCTCGGATGTAATCGGCGATGATCAGCGTGTCCTGCGTATGGCCCGCGCCGCCGGTAAGGCCAGCCAGCGGATCGAGCGGCCCCTTGTCGCCGCCGCGCACCGCAAACCGCGCCTCCGAGGCATACTGGTCCGAGGCGAAGATCGCGAGATAAAGCCCCGCCGCCGCAACCGGCAGCACCACCACGGCGAGGAAGGCGATAATCACCCAGCCGCCGAACGAGGATTTCAGCCGCTCCGCCTGCTGCACGATATCGCCGGGCCAGACCGGCCCCGGCCGTCGCAGCTGCCGCGAGACATCCTTGAGATGGCGCGAGATCAGCGCGGCGCCAGTCAGGACCTCGCCATCGCCGACCAGCGGCGGCACGGACTCGCGGCGTTCCCTGGTGGTGTCCTCCGCCATCACATGTTCAGCTTGCGATAGGTCTCGATGGCATCATCGACATTGGGGAAATAGTGCAGCTCGCCGTCCGCCAGCACCAGGCCGTGGTGGCAATATTGTTTCAGCGAGCCGACGTCATGGGTCACCATCAGGATGTCGGACACGGCCTTGCGCTTCTTGAATTCAGCCTGGCACTTGGCGCGAAATCTTGCATCGCCGACCGCCATAGTCTCGTCGATAAGATAGCATTCGAAGTTGATCGCCATCGATAGTCCGAACGCCACCCGCTGCACCATGCCGGACGAATAGGTCTTCACTGGCGCGTCTATATAAGGGCCGATCTCGGCAAAATCCTCAACGAAATCGACCACATTCCGGACATTCTCGCCATAGATCCGGGCTACGAACTTGATATTCTCGCGGCCGGTCATCCCGGAATGCAGGCCACCGGAAAATCCCAGAGGCCAGGACACGCGAACCGATTTGCGCACCCGTCCCCCGTTGGGCAATTCGGTCCCGGCCAGGATTCGCATCAGCGTCGATTTGCCGGCACCGTTGATGCCAAGGATGCCGTACGAGCGGCCGGCTTCGAAATTGAAATTCACATGCCGCAGCACGACTTTCTTGAGCCGATCGATTCGGTAATACTTGTAAACGTTCTCCAGCCGGACCATTCGTCACGCCTTCAGGACGATGCCGCGAATCGCGCGCTCGGCGCCGAGACCAATGAACAGGTTAATGGTGGCGAAGCCGACCAGATAGCCCCGATCGAGGATGTGGGCGCCGTATCCGTCGTAATAGGCGGAGCGCAGCCATTCCACAGAGTGAAAAAGTGGATTCCAGGAGAGCCAATACTGGACATTGGGCGGCAGCACGCTCGGCAGAAACAGCGCGCCGGAGGTCACATACATCACGATCAGAAGAACAATCACCACCACAATCCAGGCGCGGATCACCTTGTAGAATACCGCGCCGGCAAAGCCGATGGAAAAGCCGAGATAGATGGTAGCAAAGATCGCCAGCAACGCCTCATGCGGATAGATTGGCATCACGTCGACGCCGAACACGATCAGAATGAAGCAGAAGATCGCGATCACCCAGAACGAGGTGACGATTTCCAGGATGCCGCGGGCGAGGATCACGTCGAGGGATTTGACCACCGGGAAATAGAGCAGCGGCTGGTTTTGCACGACGCTCATGGTGATCATTCGCGCCGGATAAAGGCACAGGATATAAGGCAGGATGCCGGTGCCGAGAAATACGGCGGGACTGGTACCGATCGGGAACAATCGGCGGGCAACGAGGTAAACGCACATCACCACCAGAAGGTGGGTCAGCGGCCATAGCACGGAGATCACGTAGCCGAAGAACGTGCGGCCGAATCTCGTGCGCATGTCGCGCAGCATCAGCGCGCCGATCACCCGTGCCTGCACCCGTAGGGCACCGAGAAACAGGTCCCCTTGCCCGAAAATCTGGTCTTTCATGAGCATGAGAAGCCGGTCATCACTGCACCGGCGCCGTACTCGAGCGTTGCTCGAACGCCGAAATGGCTCGCTCCACCGCGCCCTCCACTAACTCATACAGCCTTAAATCAAGAGACACGAGCGACCGCGCGGTTTTGATCTTCATTAGCTCTTCGGTCACACGCCGAGCCCAGGAAATTTCGGGCTGGACGCTCCCCGCAAGGATGTCCTTTCCTATCAGTTCACCAAGCATAAGCTTGAACTGATCGTATCGCGACCTCACTCCCACCAGATCCATGGACGACAGTTTAGACAGAGCGATTTCGACGTGATGCTTCCGCACCGCTTCGTCAGGCTTGCATGCCAGAGATTTCACAAGAGGATTTGACAACGCATTCTTCTGCTCGGCCGTCAAAAGAGAAAAGCATTCTGCGATGGTCTCAATCCTATCAAGTTTGATCTTCCTCACTGCTGCTCCAAGACTCCGCAGCCCTGACAAATGCGCGTCAAATGAGTCCGGAGACTGCGGCGCAAGAGCGTATCGGATAAACAGCAGGCGCTCAGCCATCTCTTCAAGAGGGTTACGCAGCAACGTGACGATCTTATAGTCGCGCTCCCGAAAGTAATGCTCGTATTGAAAATACCTCAGTCGACCCGTTATTGCGAGCGACTTGGCGGCCGGATTATTCAGGATGCCGAACATTGTTTCGAATGGATATCGTTCGGCAGCGTTGTAATAGAGCGCGAAATTTTTGTCCCAAATGGATTCAATCTGAGCGTACGGCATAGCCTGAGACTCAAACCGAAGAACTTTCATTGGAACATGCTTTTTATCGTCGAATGGACGATACAAGAGGATGCCCGTGCTGACATCGCGTATTTCGATCTGATCGATAATTCCCGAAAGATCTGGAAACAGGCTGTCGTTGATGGCGAACCCATTGTGTCCGGTCGGATGCAGGCCCTGATCACGCACATCAGGCCGGAAAACGTTCGTTTCGAGTTCTGCCGTGGTGCCATCAGGACGTATAATTCGAATGCGTGGCACTGCACTAGGATTGTCAGGAGACAGCCATCCTTCGATGCTCTTTCCGTATTTTTCCATATGGAACAGCATGTGGTTCTACCCGATATGGTCACCAATCGACGCTGCTACCAACGTCACCATGCTCCAGAGCATCAGACATAACGCGAAGACGATGCCACCGCTAATCAATGGCTTTGGATACGTCGCCTCCTCCGGCATCGTGGGACGGACAATCGTCATCAAATATAGCTGCTGCTTATCTTGTTCGGCTCTCGCCCTCTCAAAACCAGCCTGGGAGATCGTAAAAAGCTTTTCCGCAAACTGACTTTGAAGCTGAAGGTCTTCGTAAACTGCAAGTTGTCCGGACATGGCCGAACTTTCCTTTGCGGGGCCCGTCAGCTTGTCTTGCAAAATCCTGATTTGCTGGTCAATTGCATCGATCTGAGACGATAAATGGCGCACCGTCGGAGCATTCTTGTCCATCACCCCGCGAAGCGCCTCACGATTAGCCTCAAGGGCAATTTTTTCTCGACTGAGCGCCGTTAAGGTCTCACTTAAGGATGTAGCGCTGCCAACAGGATCAATCGTGTTCGATCCGGTCCTGAATTCGAGCATCACTGCTCGTATACTCGCGAGCCTTTTAAGGGCCAAATCCACTTCCGTCTCGGCACGGGACAACGCGTCCCGCCTGGATCTCTCCGAGATATCGTTGACGAGTTGCTCGCTACGTTGAAGGATTGCGTCCGCGATTTTCTTTGCATCGGCTGGGGTGAATGCCCTCACCCGAAGAGTCAAGACATTCGATTGGGTATCGATGATCGCTGAAATCTTCGAGCGCCAATATTCCCAGACCTCCTCCAAAGATTGATCGGCGGGTAAACGCGAGAACCAATCAGCATCTGGCTTTGAATAGATGCGCTCAACCGCAACCTTGCCACCCAAATCTTCTATGATTGTGCGGCTCCGGATGTAGTCCGCAACAATGAACGAATCCTGCGCCGAGGATCGCCCTCCCACGGCCGTCGATAACATTGTGAGCGCATCTGCGATGGCCGTATTACGATTTTCGTTGGCACCTCGGACCGCGAAGCGTGCTTCCGACTCGTATTCCGCAGCTGCGAATATCAGGAGGTAGGCAAAGGTTACAAAAGTCGGCACACATACGAACGCGATGAATGTGTACCACAATACGCCAACCCGCCGGATAAGCCGATTATTCCACCCAACAAACGAAAGCGCGGGAGCTAGAGATAGGTCTTTGACCTTACCGATCAAACGTTTCGGCGATCGGTCACCGCTTAGCTGCTTTGGTAGAGTTGGCTGAAACGACATTGCAAGCGAATGCCCTTAAGCATCAACGCAAATGCAAGCTGCTCTCAATCTAACAGAGCGCCTTAGCTGTGTTTGCTTTTTAGAGTAGCACATAAGGATCGGCTTTATGAAAGTTAGGCACTGGATCAGCACGCCCGCCCCAGCTCAGCTTGCTTATATACAATCGTAGGCATCTCAGCCTAGGGCGGAAAAAACACCCCCAAGAGTAGATCGCGCAACCCCACTTCCTTTCATTACCATTTTACCGCATGCTTGGCTCTAAACAACTGTTCAACATCACCCTACCCGTCCCCAGCTCCTGAGAACCGCTATCCCTAAATGGCCGTCGTTAGCCTCGCGCAAAACGTAGTGGCTCGGAGCCCTGAGCGGACCACGCAAGATCAGCTCCTTGAGCTCCCCAACAGCGCAATCCATTTTTGGGGTAATCCGAATCTGTGATCAGATTTCCGCGCCCTAGAGTAAAGAAGGCGCGCGGTCTTACCAAATCTCTACATTCGCCAAGTATCGGGCACTGCGCGACCTTTTGCTGGCAGCCCAACGGAAAAACGGGATGACTCAGCAAGCCGCCGCACAGCTTCTAAAACGCCCTCAATCCTTCGTAGCCAAGGTGGAACGCGGAGAACGCCGCGTTATGTAGTGGAATTCTTAAGTTTCACCAAGGCGATCGACACCGATCAGGTCAAAGTCCTCCAGGACCGTGTCAAACAGCATCCTCGCGGCGGATCATAAGATGATTGAATGGCCTTCGATTGGGCCCTAATCTTGCTCGCCTTCGACTGGAGTTGTCCTTCCTGATGAGCGTCACTGCCGCAGGTATAGGACACAATGATGGATCGCTCTCAAGGTCACAGCCCTTTAATTGCCATCAACCTTCTGCACCGGATCAAAGGCGACGATCTCTAGGCATTTGAAGATGCGGTTGTCGTTGGGCTCGCCTAGCGCCGCAATGTCTCCAGACTTGACGATTACCCTTGGCCGATTCGGTCGAGAGGATGACTGACCTGTGTGAGGTCATTGCTGCAATCGACCGCGCCGCTGCCACCGATGAAGCCTTGGCCGAGGGCTACCAGAGTGCATTGAGGAATGGAAGCCCACTTCTCGCAGTCGAGCATCTGGCCAACGATCGTCATCGAAGCGATCCTGCGCGAACGGGATCACAAGCCGCTAGTCGAACGCATGGCTCTATACTCGGCGGCGTGATCGGCCGACAAGGCGGATACGATAGCCGCTACAGCTGTCAGGCTTGGGGCTGAGATTCCTTTGGCGCGCGCAATGTTCCGAACCGCCAAGATTGTGCTATCGAGCTCTAGCGGGCGACCTGCCCGAAGATCCTGCAGAAATGATGACACATGGGTCCCATATCGTTTGGGATCCGTCATCGATAAGGGATTAGCATCAAGCGGCAGGCCGATTACTTCACCGATCGCAAGCACCTCTTGCATGATAGCCATCGTCAAGGCGCGGGTTTCAGGATCGGTCGTCACCTGTAGGTGATTGTGGTTTGTGACGGTGGCGACCATCGCCTGCGATACATTCAAAAGCAGCTTCTGCCAGATACTTTTGCGAATGTTTTTGGATATTGACGCGTCATATCCCGCACCTTTGAACAGTGCGGAAACGTCGCGAATGAAATCGTCTTCACGATTATCCGGATAACCGAAAATAACCATGTTGACGTTTGGCGTTATGCTGCGGATGAGCCCTGGCGCCCCGACAGCACCACCAGAGGTGATCACGCCCCAAATCGTCCGCTCGAGAGGCGCCAGCGAGCCGAATTTGCCTGCAGGATCGAGTGATCGGCGGAGCTCCGGCGTCATGTTCACGGGCAAACCGTCCGCGAACCACCACGGCAGCCCATTCATCACAAAGGCAACGCGCGTTTGCCCATTGACAAGCGGAGCCATCGAGGAAATCGCTTCGGGAAGCGACGGGCCTTTCACAGACACGATAAGTAGATCCTGTGCCCCGAGATCCGCCGGATTTTCGACCGCCCTGACATCGACCGTGTGGATCTTGTCTTCGATCTGAAGACGCAATCCGCGATCCTGCATGGCACGAAGATGATCGGCACGAGCGATGACGCCGACGCCTGCCTTCAACAGGTCATCGCCCGTATAGACTGCGCGCCTTCTCGCGCCTTCTCATATCGGCCATCGACACGGCCGCGGAGGGATTTCAAAGGGGTAGGCCAATCAGGAACCAGGAGAGTCCTTAATATAATTAGCCATCATTCTTCGATATTCTTCGGTACCACACTAAAATTCCTACGACGCCGGCGCGGTAGGGACCTTACACTCAATCTCCCTAGCCGCGACTTTGAATGATCGCCAGAAGCGCGCACCCCACTTTTTATCCGGATATCTCGTTGGCCTCGACGCTGATATCTCAGACTATCAAATTTTTCGTTCGCTCATCGGCCGACAACTTCCGCGATCGACATGTCCGGAATTCGGATGACCGACCAAGTCTAGTGCCGCGGTGACGCGGCTGGCATAGGGGTGACCGGACGGCTCAGAGACGGTCATAAAGTCCGGTAACGCCCTTGTGTTCGGCACAGTGGTCGCAGCAGAAGAAGGTGCCGTCCTTTCGATGCCATGACCAACGATTCGGACGCCGCAATTCGCGCAGATCGGTGCTAGCGCATGGATCGCGCATTCGAGGGTATGGTTGATGCCATTCATAGTGACCTGAATGGCCTCGTCATGTCATTGCCACAGGTTTCACAGGTCGCCATTGCGCTCTCCTCAGCAAGCGTGATCTGACAGCTACCGGCGATGAAGGCTAGTATCGGCTGGTCCTAGGAGCGCACTTGATCGACCTGTTTATCCAATCCGTGACCGAACCTGGAATTGATCCTTTTTTGGGATAATTCGAATCTGGGATCACCTTCCCGCGCCTTATGGCAAAAAAGGCGCGCGGTCTTACCAAATCCCTGCATTCGCCCGAGCATCAGGCGTTATGCCAGCTGTTGCTCGCCGTGCGACGCAAATCCGGCCTTACCCAGCAAACGGTAGCGAAGCGCCTGAAACGCCCTCAATCATTTGTAGCCAAGGTTGAGGGTGGCGAGCGACGCTTAGACGTGATCGAGTTCATCGACTTTGCCCGAGCGATCGACGCGGACCCGCTCAAGATTCTCCGCGCACTCCTGAGGTCCTGCCATTAGACCGGATCAGAAGATAATCAAAAGGCGCCAAAACGAGCCATAATCTTGCTCGTCTTTAGACTGGACTTGTTGCGCGAACCGAGCGTCATTTCAGTTGTAAGGACGCCTCACAATGGACCAATCTCAGCGCGACGCACTTTTTGTTTCGCTTTTGCGCGACATCCGAGACCGCCTAGACCACGCGAATAGTATTGGTGTTGCGGCGCAAGCCTGTGGCGATAGTGGCAACATCGCAAAAGGCATTGAGATCGCGCTCGATATCGAGCCGATACTCTATGAGGTCAGCACGCTGCTGAATGCCGCAAGCCTCATCCATCGCATCAAGGGCGAAGAGCGGTGACCTAAACGTGGATTACCGATTGCGAACGGCTTGCAGCGTGCCTCGCCAGTCGGCGTCAGACGCCGCCAAGCTGGAATGGGGTGACTAAAACCCCGCGCCTTCGCGGCATCACTTCGTCTTCCTGACCCCAATTCCCCCTGCTTGATCGCTTCTAAGAAACGCGATTCCCGCCCCCTCAAAGCACTCTACCAGCTTCATCAGAGTGGATACGTGCGCCATCAGCGGCCCATCCGCGGCCCGCTCCAATCGCTGGATCGTAGCAAGGCCGATTTGGGCCCGGCGCGCCAATTCCTCCTGGCGCCAGCCCAAAAGGGCCCGAGCGGCCCGAATCTGTGAGGGATAGAGCATATCAAACGAGTGTCCTTGATTTGGATGGACTTGACAACCCATCGAATTCGAGCGGTCATACCTCATTATTGGCGTATCAGGAGTTAAACCTATGAATAGGCTCGCCTTTTCAAAGGCAAATTATCTCGCCATCCGCGAGCGCTTATTGGCCGAAGACCCCGATCTGGACGATCAAACCCTGGCCGACACGGTCGAAGGAATGACCGATCTGCACGAGGTTATTGCTGCGATCGTCCGCGCTGCGGTCACCGATGAGGCATTGGCCGAGGGCTTACGGGGCCGGATCCAAGAGATGGAAGCGCGCCTGTCGCGGTTCGAGTATCGGGCCGCGACCCACCGCAAGGTGGCCCGCGATGTCATGGTCGAGGCCGCCATCAAGAAAGTGCTGGCGCCGGATCTGACCATTTCGGTGCGAGATGGCCGCCCCTCCCTTCAGATCACCGACGAAGCGGCGATCCCTTCAATCTATTGGGTCGTTCCAGAACCGCGGCTTGATCGCCAGAGCCTCGCCGCCGAGCTGAAGAAAGGCGTTGCGATCACCGGAGCCTGCCTTGGCAATGCAGAACCAGTTCTGAGCGTGAGGGCGAAATAATGAGCTTTACAGCAACCCAAATCCGCAAGCTGCAGCGCGACCTCAAAGCGTCCGACATCCGCACCCGCGAAGTGAATGGCCGCGAGCTCTCCTACATTGAGGGCTGGCACGCCATTGCCGAGGCCAACCGCATCTTCGGCCATGATGGCTGGAACCGCGAGACGATCGAGTCACGCTGCGTTTTCTCACGAGAGAACCGCGGCACTCTCCACGTTGTCTATGTCGCCAAGGTGCGCATAACAGTCCGTGCCGATACCGAAACCATCGTCAGGGAGGGCTTCGGTACCGGCGAAGCGCAAGGGGGCACGATTGGCGAGGCGCATGAGAAGGCGATCAAAACAGCGGAGACCGACGCTACCAAGCGCGCCTTTGCGACCTTCGGCAAGCCGTTCGGACTGTCGCTTTACCTTGGCGCCAAGCGCCACAAGGAGGCTCAGGACAAGCCCGATATCGAGCGGCGGCGAACTTTACAGAAGATCGGGGCGGATGGCCGCTATTATACGCCCGGGTGGAAGCCGACCCAGCTTGATCCAACCCCGAAGCCGATCGCCCAGGCACGGGAGCAGACGGGCAAACCCTCAATCCCCTCTTCAGATGAAGCTGGGGCGCCCCAACCACACAACGATAACGCACCTGCGTCTTCGTCCTCTTCAGTCGTCCCTTCTGAGGTCGAGAATAACGTAACGGCGCCCTTCCAGGCCGATTATCCACTCCTGATTGACCGACCGCGCCGGCGGCGCGACGCTGAACACTTGCGGTTCGTGGCAAGCCAGCCGTGCCTCATCTGCAGTCGCACGCCATCCGACGCTCATCATTTGAAGTTCGCCCAGCCTAAAGCCTTATCGCGCAAAGTCAGCGACGAGTTCACAGTACCACTCTGTCGCACCCATCATCGACAATTACATCATGGTGGCGATGAAATCGCCTGGTGGATAGATCTCGATATCGACCCACTACCAATCGCGCAAGATCTCTGGGCTGAGTCACGATCCAAGAGCATCAACAACGATAATCAGTTATCCCCTAAAGGCCTCAACGGAAAAGCACACGAACCATTGGCAGGACCTTTAACGAAGGTCGATCGGGGCTGATTGGATGGCGACTGACCGACAGATCAGGGCCAACCAGCTCAATGCGCGTAAGAGCACAGGGCCTCGCACTCTACCTGGCAAGGCCCGCTCCCGCCTTAACGCACTCACCCACGGCCTGACCGCCCAGACCGTGGTCGATGTGATCGAAGATGCGGACGAGTTTCGTGTCTTTGCTGCGGAGGTTGCGGCCGGTTATCGCATAACCTCACCGTTTCAGCGCGAGCTGATCCGTCGCTTGACCAGCTTACTGTGGCGGCTGCGCCGCGCACATGCCGTCGAAACAGGCCTGTTCAATATTCATGCTCGATTACAACGTGAGCGTCAGGCGGCGCAAGCTTCCAACGATAATCAAAGCCCGCTGAGACTTTTCTGTCCTGATCAAATGCTTGCGCAAGATGCCGCACCCGCGGAAGCACATGCCAAGGCTTTCTTGCGTATGTGTAACTTAAGTGGAGGAGCCTTCGACCGGTTAAGCCGTTACGAGATCACGATCTGGCGACAAATTCTCCAGATCCATCTGTTGCTCGAGAACGGTTCACTATATGGACCCTCCTCCGCCATGCCGGTTTGCGAAACGAAGCCAATCCCAGCACCCGGAGGAGAAGACCAATCCTGACCGATCGAATTGGCTTTGTTCTGCAAAACTCAGGCGGAGAGCTCTATGCTTCTTAACGCTAAGGATATAAATGCGGTAGGCGATTGGAGACTTAGCGCCCTCCTTCGACTGGAAGCAAGCACGGCTAAGCGCCTCGCAACAAACGAGGGCAGAGAAACAATCATTAAGTCTGGAACGAAAAAATAAGCCCGGCGAAGCCGGGCCTCAAAGTTCATGCGGTGACACAAAAACATTAGTGTTATATGGTTAACGATGGGTAAATAAATGTCCGTTAACGTGAATGGCGGAGTCCGCCTCGTTAATAGCGAAGAAAATCTTCGGCCAGCACGATACGCGCGATAATCAGCACCGGTTGAAGGAGGACCGCCTCGGCGACCCACTCAGCAAGAACTTTCGCGCTCGGCACGCTGCGTTAAGCTTCCGGCAAGCGCGAGCTGCAGCACGTTCTCGGCTGCTTTGTTTGCCTCCTTCTAGTTGGCTATGCACGCGTCTTTTCCGATCCGGAAGGGCTAACTTCGCAGACAAAAAATAAGCCCGGCTACGACGAGCCGGGCTTCAGTTGTCTTTGGGGGTTCGTCTACGCTTCTTAGTAAAACCGGTAGTTCACACCGAACTTCACCGTCGAAATGTGTGATTCAATGTCGGCGTTGATCGGCAAAGAGATGCCGCCGCCGACAGGGATGCCAGCAAAACTTCGGTTCTTCGAACCAAAGTCCATATAATTTCCTTCGATCTTCGCTGACCAATTGCGCGCGAATGCCCATTCAACACCGCCGCCGACGAGCCATCCAGTTTCAGTTTCAGAAATCGTTGAAGCGTAGCTGAAGAGGCCGCCCAGGTTGGCGTTGACGGAATAGTCGTTGTTCGCCCACGCGACGCCGGCCTTGCCGTAAACGAGGAGCGCATCCCAGGCGACGCCAACACGTGTCGAGAGAGTTGCGATCCAGTTGTTCTGCGAGGTCGCGACGAGCGACGAGCCAGCCGGCGGAAGAATGCCGAGGAACGACCCATTCACGCTGCCATTGATATCCGACCAGGAGAACTCACCCTCGGTGCCAAGCACGATCGGACCGTATTGATAATTGTAGCCAATGGTCCCGCCAGCAAAAACACCGTCCGTGTCGCTCCGGAATGGGTCGATGACAAGGCCGACAATTCCAGTCGGTGTTGCATTGGTCTCGCCCCAACCCCACCCGACGTGGCCGCCAACGTAAAAGCCGGTCCAGCTGAACGCCGGGGCCGGTGCAGGGGCGGCCTTGGTGACGGGCCGCAGGTCCGCCGCTACAGCGGCGCCAATGAGAGAGGCGCTAAGCGTCACAGAGGCAACAAAAGTGGCCAAGTGCTTCATGTCAATTCCCCAAAAATGTCTGTAGTAAGTGGGGAGATACTATTTTTTATGGTTGTGCAGAGTCTATACACACGCATAACGATTCTTTTTTAGTGCTTTGGTTGCAACACGCTAAGCCAATCGTATAACGCGTATTTATACCGTATAGTCAAAAGCAAAAGCCCCCTCTCCCCCCCCCCTGCAGTGCGCAATTGCCCGTATGCACGCAAAATACGCGGTCATCGATGCCTCCACTCATGGTCCTCATGACGATCCTGCCCCGGTCGGCCACCCGGTCGAAAAGGGCAGCCGATAAAAATTGTGCTTGCTCTTATGAATCCATTCGGTGCGGCCGGCACTTCCACCCGCAAGGTGTTCCGGAGCCCCATCCAACCGCGCGCTTCATGCTCGATTGAGGCTAACTCACGAGATTTTTCCTTCTTTTAGGCTCTGTCGGAGCGTTTCTTCTAACGAAATTCCGTCGACATATTTGGCATTAAGGTCAAACAGGCTGTGGTCATGGGCTGCCTGTGAGCGACCGCCGGTCTCCAGGCGCTCATCAATCCCATACCCGTGGGTATCAGCTGCAAGGTCCACCACCCTTTTGCTTAAGGCGCTAGATTCAAGCATCGCGCGTATTAGCCTAGATCGGATCTTAGCGGCCGATTTGGATCGGCGAAGGCTTTAATGATGTCGATGACGATCAATTCTGGCCCCCCCAAACTTCATCTTCGGCTAAAACCTCGTTCTTTGAAGAATTGCTCATAGCTTTGCGAAAGCGCTGTGCAAATCGAAGGACTGAATGATTAGCTCGCTCGACAAAGCAGGCAGTGCTGGAAACGCGTTTTGTAGAACTCTATGTTCCGCAATGATACCGAGGACCACTCTTTCGCTTTGAAGCGGAGCCATTGAATTCTCCGCGGGAGCGCCAACGCCATTTGGCGTGTTCTTTGCGCTCACCCGTCACCACCATGGGGCCCCGCACCCGAGTGCTGAGATCGGCGGAATGTCGTGAAGACGGCATCGCTCCGTCCTCTGATTTGCGGCAAACCCGAAATGGGCTCGGCGCGCCAGTTACCCCTTCTGTGCCGAGGCCCGCCCCAAACCCCCGGCAAGTCCACTTGAACAATCGCTCTTTCTTCGAGACCGCAGCAAGCGGGCCTTTCAACCAAACGGCCCCAATCCCGGAGCCGGCAAGGATCGTTTGACGGGGGACATAATGACCTCATTCACAATTTGCGCCTTACCGCCCCATTCCTGCCTATCATCATCCCATTTTCGGATACCATCGCTTAATGATGCCTCTCAATTACGCAACCCCATTATCCATTTTTAGGATTTTTATTCACCATCTTCGATGACACTGCCGAACCCCTAGTTTTAAGACTGGATTTCGCGTGCAAGCGGAGCGATGTGCCACTGATGAAAGGAGAATAAATTCATGCAAAACACCGCACACATTCCCACTTACACGGATGACAATATCGCATACACCGCAAGCCAGTTGGGCCGCCTTGAACGAAAAGCGGTGCGAAGCGTCTGGACAAACGAAGCACGCGATTTCACGCCATGGCTTGCGCAACCCGATAACATTCTGTTGCTTAGCGAGACCCTCGGCATCACCCTGGAACTTGAATCACGCGAAAAGCCGGTCGGCATATTCAGCGCCGATATCCTTTGCAAAGACGTCGATACAGGACATTGGGTCCTGATTGAAAATCAGCTGGAACGCACCGACCATGTCCATCTCGGGCAACTCTTAACCTATGCAGCGGGACTCGACGCTGTGACCATCATTTGGATCGCAGACCGCTTTTCTGACGAACACCGTGCCGCACTGGATTGGCTCAATAGAATCACGTGCGATGAGGTCCGCCTTTTTGGCCTTGAAATCGAATTATGGCGCATTGGCGACTCGATCCCCGCGCCCAAATTTAACATCGTGGCCAAGCCCAATGATTGGACTCAATCCATTGTGAGAGCGGCTCGCGCTCTTGACGAAAGCGAACTTTCCGAACTCCGCCTGATGCAGCGCGAATACTGGAGCGGCCTCACTAAGCAACTTGAGGCCAGAAAAGGTCCCGTTGCGGGAAAAAGGAAACCGCAGGCGGCGAGCTGGATGGGTTTCCCGACGGGTCGCAGCCGATTTCATCTGAACGCTGTCATGGTCCGCCCTAAAAACCAGATCCGTGCCGAGCTCTACCTTGGTGGAGTTCACGCCAAGACTTACTTCAAACTTTTGTTTGCCCAGAAAGATGCGATCGAGCGGGAGCTCGGGTATCCCCTCCAATGGGAAGAGCTCCCCCAGGGGCAGGACAGTCGGATTTCTTCCTATTTAGATGCTGTCGATGTCGAAGACCGCGACACTTGGCCGAAACAGCACCAGTGGCTAGCCGACCGTTTAAACGACATGCATCGCGTATTTGCCCCCCGCATCACCAAACTTGAGGCTGAGCCGCTATAAAGATCTACCGCAGGCGCACATTACGTCGAAGGGAGACAATGGCAGGCCACCCTGCTGACTGCCTCCCTCCTCTTTTCACCGCCTGTGACATCGATAAGACATTGCTAGAAAAACATAACACCTCACACCCACGAATAGGTTGAGTCATAACCCGAAGTAGCATCGGCCAATGCTTGGCTAATGCTATCAACCTGATCATCGTGTGAAGCGTTTGGGAAAGCAAACAACTCCGCTTCAAGATCCGCCAACCAGGGTGCCTGCCGCGGTAGTATAATTTGCCCACTTTCGAATTTCGCAGATTCAACCGCCATTCTAGTAATTTTGCTTTGCACTGGCCTGTTCTTGATCACGGGTAATCCCTCGCGTTTGAGTTCCGATATCAGCGCGGTTCCGACCCCAGTGTCTTCAATGATAATGCGATATGGCTTATGCACCTTAGCGTGACCGATGGCCTGGTTTTTTAGTGTGGGATAATCAAAACGTCCTCTTAAAACATGGAGGAGATAGTACTTGCCCTTCTCGACAAGCCACGTCGTGCAAACCGACCAATCATTTTGTGGCCCGTCTTTGGACCCTGTGTCCCAGCTCTGAACGCAACGTGATGAAGGTGCAGGCAAAGGGGGAGAGTCATAGCGCAGCACCCATGATCGCTTGATCATCGCGCCACCGGGCGGAACCGGTCGCTGCTGATATTGAGCACTAAAAATGTCGGATCCCATCTGGGATTTGATCGATTCGAGGATCGCCAACGGCTCTCGATCCGGATGCAGTACTTCACCCTCCCGACGCAGATGAAAGAGCTCAGGCCCGGTCGGAATTCGCTGATCTTCGATTGCAATTGCCGGTAGATCTAGATGAGTCCAATCCTCCGGCGAACTCAACAGCTTTCCGGTTAAATCGTGCATGTGAAGCCGCTGCATAATCACGACGATCGCACCGCTTCTTTTGTCATCGAGACGCGATAGCAGCGTATTGAAAAAGAAATCGTTGACCTTCTCGCGCCGGTTATCGGATAGTGCTTCGCTCGGCTTGAGCGGATCATCAACAATGATCGTGCTCGCACCACGCCCGGTTAGCGTTCCGTCGATTGATGCTGCAAGCCGATAGCCATGACGCGTTGTGACAAGCTCAGTCTCCGTGTTTTTCAATTTCGATATACGCGTATCTTGAAATAACCTCCGATACATAGGCGAATTGATAACTGTCCGAAAATCATTTGCGTGTTTGATTGCAAGTTCAGAGGCATAGCTTGCAACAATGACCCGCTTGGCGGGATCGTGACCTAACAAAAAAGCTGGAAACGCTACCGAGCCGATAATCGATTTTAGCGATCTGGGCGGGAGATTGATGATCAAGCGTTTGATCATCCCCAGCCGCACCATTTCGAGATGATGGGCAATTGCGATGATATGCCAATTCATCAATAACTCGACGCCAGGATTGAGCTCGTGAAAGCATTTCATCACAAAGCTAGCAAAGTCAGCTCGGCACATCCTCCACAACAGCCTGCAGATCTCCATCCGCGACGGACTCTTGTGATGGCACTCCGATAATCTTGCCCTTTGTTGCTCTGGTCTTCCTTTTTAAAGTTGTCATGAGCGTATCCCAAGCTTTTGCCGGGCGAGAAAATTCTCGATGATCTCCCGGTCGGATTGGCTAACGGCGGTCTTGTCTGCCGCAGGCTCCGCCAGATCCCGGCGCTCCTTCGCGAGATTTAATAGAAATCCTAGTGCTTTGCTGTCTCCGCTAAGCGCCCGATCAGCCAGTTTTCGATAGGCGATGTTCTCCACGGTCATTTTTGTTCGCACACCATTTTCAACCACCGTGACTTTGCGGTTAAGCGCCGCCTCCGCTAATTGCGCGGCGTCCCTTTTACGCTTCGGTCGACCTTTCTTGTTACCACTCTGCCCTGGGACAAACCGAGTATGTTTGGGCGGCCGGCCATATCCGACTTCGTAGTCGCCCGCAGATCCCTTCTTTGCCATCGCTCGGACTCTTATTGTCCGCCAGAGCCCCGGGACGCTGCTAACGCATCAAAAGGCTTGCCACTCGTCTCGTGGATAGCGTCACGCCCGGTGAACCGTTGCCAACGCCGTACTGCTACATCGACATAGGCTGGATCGATCTCCATGCAGAAGGCTCGACGACCGACTTTCTCCGCGGCCATTAAGGTCGTACCGGACCCTAAAAATGCATCGAGAACAATTGAGCCGCGCCGTGAGCAATCCAGCATTGCATCAGCGACCAACTGAAGCGGCTTGATGGTAGGATGCATCTGAAGCTCATCCATTCGACCAGCGCGAAAGGAATTGACTCCCGGATATCGCCAAACATTGGATCGCGAACGTCCGTTTTGACCGAGGCCAAAGTTATTCAGATGCTTTACTGTCCCGACTTTGTAGACAAATATCTGCTCATAGGCGTTGCGATAAAAGGTTCCCTGTCCGGCATTACTCTTAACCCATATGCAGATATTCTTCAGTTCGGAATAAACCTTCTCTGCTCCCGCCAGCAGCTCCTTGTTGTGGCGCCAATCCATACACACAAAATGAATCGAGCCCGCAACCGAGTGGCGAGCACAAAGGCCCAACACGTTCCTTAAGAATGCCTCGAACTGGGAAGAACTCATTTCCCCGGAGGCACATTCAAACTCTCTGTGCTTGATACGACCGCGACCGCCAACATGACCTTGAACGCAGACATTATACGGAACATCCAGGAAGGCCATCGTTGCCTGCTCACCAACCATGAGCTGCGAAAATGACATCTCCTCGCGTGCATCCCCAACCAAGAGCCGATGCCCTCCAAGGATGAAGCAGTCACCGCGCTTTGAAACCACTGCGGTCCGGTCAACGCTCGGAACCTCGTCTGCCGGATTTACGACATCGCTATCAAGATCAAGAATGAGTGAATCGACTTCTTCCGGCTCGAACCCGGTTAGGTCGAGGCTCAAGCCCACGCTGGGCAGCTCGACCAACAACTCTTTCAATTCGATCGCAAGCCGCTCGCGATCCCACCCGGACCTCTCCGCCAATTTGTTATCAGCGAGCATCAATGCTCGCTTTTTTGCATCCGAAAGACCTTCAGCCACAATGACGGGGACTTCGTCGAACCCCAGCTGGCGCGCTGCTCTGAGCCGCCCGGCGCCAGCGATCAGTGTGCCTTTTTCATCAATCAGCATCGGCACAAGAAAACCAAATGCCCGAATGCTTTCTGCAATCAGACCAATTTGCTTTTCCGAGTGTGTTCGAGCGTTCAGAGGGCTTTCGGTTACCGTGGAAATCGGAACCCAATTGAGCTGCGGGCCAGACATACCATTCTCCATCTCCGGCGCCTGCACAACGGCAGACGCACGTTCAAACGTTACAATTCGATTGTGGAGATCTTGTCGGCCCGCACTGTCCCGACAGGATGCGCTTAGCTGTCCTGGTCACGGTCAATATTGCAGCAACGCTTGCATGCAATCTTTGTGATCATCAGAACGCCGACCCTGAAGGGTCAGAAGCACCACTAAGCATCCTTGGTACTTCTGTGAGGCAGCACAAATTTAGCATTTCCAACGGCGATTTCAACTTCAATTGTGTCGACCACCAACGAACAGATGGTTTGCGGCGATCACGAAGAGCGGATGGCGCGTCGCGTCTTGTTATTTGTCGATGTGATGCTGCCGTCTCAAGAAGCCGGGCAAGCGTGACTCCACACTTCCGGCCTTCAAATGTCTCCTGCCCAAATCGCGATCCTGATGCAAGACTGCGAAAGCCGACGATTACGTTATCGCGGAGCGGCGATGCAATTCCCTGTTATTGGAGAGGATTTCCCTGTTCATTGCGGTAGGGAATTCATGCCTTAAGCCTAGCAAATCAAGCATCTGGACGACGTCGAAGAATGTATAACTAGAGAAATTTCAAAAACTTCCCTGTTAATTCCCTGTTAGCAGGGTAAAGCTGTAGACACGCCAATCCGCTAATGTTGATTGAGAAAGAACGCGCCGCCTGATGGTGGCAAAGCCGTCAGGAAGGAGCAGATCGATTGACATTATCCAGCTGAGTCTCGGTCGAAGGCTGCCCGGGGCGCAATTCGCAGCACTACGCAACTTCAAGGCATTTCCCTTTGGCCGAACAACAGGCCCTATACGGCCGCCGAGGTAGCGACACCGTCACGAGGATCATCACCATTACATCGATCTTCAGCTGGTTGGCGCCATCAAAGGCCGATATCGTCAAGCTTTCAGGCCGGTGCCGACGCCGTTCCGCAAACGGAGCGGGCGGGTCGAAAAGTCTGATGGCAATCGTTCATGCAGCGCATCACCTAAAAATAAAAAAGCCCCAGCGGCAGCTGGGGCTTAGGTTTGCGTTATCGCGAAGTCCAGTCACTTCACTCAGTAGTTCGCCATCACCGGAGATTTGCCGTAACCGCCGCCGAAGCGGTAGTTAAGGCCAACCCGAATAGTGTGGATGTCCGCATCCAGGCCGATGCCGCCGAGGACCTGCGGGAAGTATGTTTCACTGTCGAGCATCAGATACTGGTACTCAACCTTCGCTGTCCAATTATCCAGGAGAGCCCATTCAACGCCGGCGCCAGCCACCCATCCGGTGTGAGTGCGATCTTCGGAGACCGCAAATCCGAGGCCGCTGAAGGACAACTCATTCCGGCCCCAGGCGAAACCACCCGTGCCATAGACCATCACCCGGTCCCAAGCGTAGCCGAGCCTGCCGCGAACCGTACCGAACATATTGAGACTGGAGTCAGCCGTCACGCCGAGCGCAGAAGCGGACGATCCGATGTCTGAACCAGAGAGGTCGGCTTCAATACCCCAAACCCAAGGCGAACCGGGCGCTTGCCAATTCCAGCCAATCTGGCCACCGCCGAACCATCCATTGATATCGCCGAAATCAGTCAACCCTAACACACTCGACGAACCTTCGCCCCAGCCATAGCCGCCATGGATACCAGCATAAAAGCCGGACCAATTGTAAACTGGGATCGGCGCAGGCGCAGGAGGTGCCTTGTAAACCGGGCGGGCCATGTCAGCGGCTGCCGCTGGCAGGACGGAGATGGCGAGTGCTGCAACGACTGCGAAACCGAAAGTACGCATGCTTTTCCCCGAAATTGACGTTGACACACGCTACTCCGACAAACGGCCACCGCGTAGGTACTCAACAACTGACGATAGCTTTAGGTGACGGCGTGACATGAAAACAACGGTGTCAAACAGCAAAGTGTTCGGTTATAAAATACCGCCGAACAGAAGGCACGTCTGATCACTTGCTGCAGCGAAAATACAACGTTGGCATGTATCGTCTTTAGCGCGACGAGTCCGTAGACATGAATTTCAGAGGCACTAAGCATGACTACCTGCAGAAGCTCCGTCGTAACACCTGGTTTGCTGCTAACCTCGCTTGCTCATTGCAATGTGCTACCTGGCGCCGCGCGCGCATCATAGATCGGCGCCGTGCACCTGCCGATCAGTTTGACTTTCTGGTGTGCAACGAAACCACAATCGCTGAAGATGCGAAAATTTTCGCACACCGTTTACGATAGCGCGTCAATACGAGCTGATAGCCTTTTTAACCCGCTCCAATATCGTCGTAGGCGGCGCGACAAATTCGGATCGAGAGTTTCGGTCGCCGTCACCCGGTCGCGTCGTCGCAACCATGCCAATCTTTGTGACCGTCAAATTCTCATGTACGGGGTCACAACGATCTGCCTTTACCCCAGGCGTAACAATTAAATCCTCATGCCCGCGGAAACGGGCAGCCAGCGACCATTCGACCTCGCGCGGGTTTTCCGGATCGATGTCGTCCTCTACGACGATGACAAGCTTCAGCAGGTTGACCTGTCCCATCGCCAGCATCACGGCGCGCTTGCCTTCGCCGAGGCGCGGCTGATGCATCGAGATGATCGCGTGCAGGCGGCCCATGCCGCCGTCCGTGATCAGGACCCGTTTTACCGACGGAATCATGCGCTGCAGGTCGGCGCAGAGCGTCGTGCCGATTGCGAGGCCGCCCAGCAGGCAATGTTCTGAATAAAAGCCCGGCAAAATAGCCTGGTAGATCGGCTGTTCGCGATGGGTGACGCAGCGGATCGCAACCCCGACGCCCGGTCCGTAATCCACGTAGAAACCGTGAAACTCGGACACAGGACCTTCCGGAATCAGCTCCTCGGGATCGAGTTCACCTTCCAGAACGATCTCCGCTTCGGCCGGCACCTCCAGATCGACGGTTTTGCAGCGCACGAGCCGCAGCGGCTCGCCGAGCAACCCACCAACGCGATCGAACTCGTCATCGCCGAGACCGAGATAGAATTGCGAGCCGAGCAGCACGGCGGGGTGATTACCGATCACGACCGCAATCTCGAGCTTCCTTCCCAGCGCCTTGGCCTTCTCCGCTAGCAGATTGAGATGATGGTTCTTGGCGATGCCGGCCATCAGCCGGTTGCCGCCTTCGAGCCGCAGCCGCGCGATTGAGACATTGCGCTGACCCGTCTCGGGATCCTTCGCGATGATCACGCCGGCGGTGATATAGGCGCCTTGCTCACGCTCGAACCAGTGCGGCACCGGCAGCAATTTACCGATGTCGATATCGCCATCATGCACGACCGCCTGAACCGGCGCTTCGTCCACAATCACGGGTTTGATCGGCGACTTCAGCGATTTCAGGCACAGCGCATCGAGCTCCTCGCGCTTCACGCCGAACGCCAATGCAAAGCGGTCACGCGACACCAGCAGGTTTCCTACGACCGGCATCATGCCGTTGCCGACATTCTCGAACTGCAAGGCCGGCCCGCGATCCTTCAGCGCCAGCACGGCGCCAAGCTCGAATTTCGGATCGACGTTACGCGTCACGCGATGCAGTTCGCCTGCTGCGTCCAGCGCGGCGATGAAACCGCGCATGCTTTGATTGGTCATCGGTTTATAGCCTGAAATGATGGATGTGTTTTTGCTGCGCCTCATCCAGCGCGTCCTCGTAGCCCGCATCGGCATAGCGCATCACGCCGGTTGAGGTGTCGTTGGTCAGCGTCAATGACAAGCGCTCGTCGGCCGCATCCGAGCCATCGGCAATCAGCGTCACACCGGCACTGGTCATATAGCCGGCGTAGCCGCCGCCGCCGGAATGGATGGCGACGAGATCGGCTTGCGACGAGCACGACACCATCGCATTGATCAGTGGCCAGTCGGCAATGGCGTCGGAGCCGTCTCGCATGTTCTCGGTCATGATATTCGGATGCGCCATCGCGCCGGCATCGAGATGATCCCGCGTGAAAGCGATCGGCGCGGACAGCGTGCCGTCACGCACCATGCGGTTGACCTCAAGACCGAGCTCCGTCCGCTCGCCGTGGCCGAGCCAGGCGATGCGTGCCGGCAAGCCTTCGAACGGCACGTGCTTGCGCGCAAGCTGCACCCAGTTCGAAACGATGCGGTTATCGCCGAACTTCTCCAGCAGCAGGTCGTCGATCTTGCGAATGTCTTCGGGATCGTTCGACAGCGCGATCCAGCGGAACGGCCCTATCGCGCGGGCAAACAGCGGCCGCAGGAACGCCTCGGTGAAGATCGGGATATCGAAGGAATTGGCAACGCCGCCATTCTTCGCCTGCGTGCGGATCAAGTTGCCGTTGTCAAACACGACCGAGCCCGCCTTCTGGAAATCCAGCATCGCGTTGACGTGGCGCACGATCGAACGGGTCGATTCCTCCATCAGGATCTTCGGATCGCCCTTGCGCATCGCCTTCACTTCATCGAGCGAGCGGCCGGAGGGAATATAGCCATAGACAAGATCATGCGCGGAGGTCTGGTCGGTGACGACATCGGGCACGACGCCGCGCTTGACGATATCCGGATAGATATCGGCAGCATTGCCGACAAGACCGACCGACAAGGCCCGTTTCTCAGCTTGCGCCTTGCGGATCATCTCAAGCGCTTCGTCGAGCGAATGCGTCTTGGTATCAAGAAAGCCGATGGCCATGCGCTTGTCGATGCGCGCCTCGTCGATCTCGACACACAAGATCGCGGCCTTCGCCATCGTGCCCGCCAGCGGCTGCGCGCCGCCCATGCCGCCAAGGCCCGCCGTCAGCACAAAGCGTCCGGCGAGATCGCCGCCGAAATGCCGCGCGGCAATGCGCATGAAGATTTCATAGGTGCCCTGAATGACACCTTGCGAGCCGATATATTGCCAGTCGCCGGCCGTGAGGCCGCCCCAGCAGATCAGGTTCTTCTGCGCGAGTTCGTAGAACTTCTCGGCCTTCGCCCATTGTCCGACGATATTGCAATTGGCCATGATGACGATCGGCGCCTTGGCGTGCGTGCGAATGACGCCGATCGGCTTGCCGGATTGCACCAGCAGCGTTTCTCCGGTCTCCAGCGTCTTCAGCGTTTCGACGATCTTGTCGTGCGAGGGCCAGTCGCGCGCCGCGCGGCCCAATGCAGCATAGACGACAAGATTGTCCGGGTCTTCGCCGACCGACAGCACATTCTCCAGAAGGCGCAGCAATCCCTCCTGCCGCCAGCCGCGACAGCGGAGTGCATTGCCGGAGGTTACGGGGAATGAGCGTTTCATGTTATCGCCTCAGTACGTAAAGCGCGCGATTGAACCGCGATGTTGCTCCGCTCATTCCCGCGAAGGCGGGAATCCAGAAAGACTGGGTCCCCGCCTTCGCGGGGACGAGCGGTAATATTGATGAGCGTGCAGCAAGCATCCTCAACTCAGCGCGTATTTCGTCAGGTTGATGCCGAGCGCCTTTTCGACGATCGGATACACCGACGGATCGGTGACGCTGGACGACAGCGGGATCACATTCTTGGCGATGCGCAGCACCGACAATTCGTCGCCTTCGCGCAACTCGCCGACGCTGACCGCAACACCGTCGCCGTTCAGCGTGGTGATGACATCGGGGAATCCGGCAAGGCGCTCGCCATTCGCATCATCCACCGCCATGTATTCGTTCATCACATGCAGCACGACGGCCTTGGCGCCCTGCCCGATGGTCACAGTGCCGATGTCGAACGCCTCATTGGTATATTTCACGGCCTTCTTCGTCACCTTGCCGCCGCCGATGATCTCGCCTTTGGTTTCCTTGCAGATGGCGTCGATCACGGCCTTGCCGCCCTTCGGTTCGGCATTGAGGATGGCTTCGCCGAGCGCCAGCGCAATCGAGATACCGCCCAGCGCCGCATGCTTCTTCACATAGGAAGCGCGCACCGGATTCCGGCACGAGGCGATGAAGCCACCGGACATGTCGGAAGCCGTGCGCAACACCGGCGAAATCTTTCCGGTGGCACCGCGGATCACAAGTTCCATGTAGGAATTCTGGCTGCGATTGCCTCCGACGGCGGACTGGATCATCGGCTCCGGCGAATTGGCAAGTCCGATGGAGCCCATGTCGCCGGTCGGATGCGCGCGGATGTCGCCGACCGCGTCGATCACCTTGGTGCCGAGAATGGCCGACGGCAGCCAGGCATTCATGGTCGAGGATTTGCCGTTCTGGCCGATGATGAGACCGTAGATCGGCTCACCCAGTTCCTTCTGCACAAGCTGCACGGCCTTCACATAATCGACGCCGCGCATTTCCCATTCGGTCGTCGAGGCCGGCGCACCGATCGCCGCCGCCGTGGCGATCCAGGCGTCATCCGGCACTTCGTCCATCGATACGAGTTCGGGCTTGCCGGCATTCACGGCAGCCGTGCCCAGCATGCGACCGTGGTCGGCCCAGCCGCCGCCGCCGGCAGCGAACACAGATCCGCCCTTCACTGCGCATTCGACATCGCGGGGGCCAAGAACACGTCGCATCGGATCGAACTCCGTTCGTATGATCGCTTACTGGTTCTGCCCATCGAGCAGCCGCACCGCCTCGAACAGCGTGGCCGCGCCGGACGCGACCTGCTCCTTCTCGGTCCACTCTTCGGGTGCATGGCTTTTGCCGTCGCGGCAGGGAATAAACAGCATGGCGCTGGGAGCGATGCGCGCGACAAAGGCCGCGTCATGTCCAGCTCCGGACGCCAGCGGCATGGTCGAGTAGCCCAGCGCTTCGGCGCCACGCTTGAGCAGATCGAGCAGATGTTTGTCGCAGATTGTCGGCGTCGTGCTCGACAACACGTTATATTGCGCGCGCTTTACGTTCGTGCGTTCGGCAATGGCTACGCTTTCGGCATCTAGCGCTTTCGTGAATTCGCCGATCATGGCGTGATTCTCGGCGCGGATATCGAAGACGAGACGCGCCCGGCCCGGAACGACATTCGATGCATTCGGCTCAATGTTGAGGATACCGGTCGTCGCGACGAAATGGCCTTGCTTGCGCGCGGCCAGCGCATTCGCCCGCTCGTTGACGAACAGCATCAGATGCGCGGCCGCAAGGCTCGCATCCTTTCGATAATCCATCAGCGTCGTGCCAGCGTGATCGGCAGCGCCTTCGAACACGATCTCGATGCGGGTGATGCCAACGATGGCCGTGACAAGACCGAGATCGATCTTGTTTTGCTGCAACACCACGCCCTGCTCGATATGCAGTTCGAGATAACCGGCAATGTCGCTGCGTTGCGCGCGGTCAAGATGCGCGACATCGCCGCCAACGCGGTTGATCGCATCGGACAGCTTTTCGCCCGCCGCATTGGTGTAGGCCAGCATCTTGTCGTCGAGCACGCCGGCCATACCGCGGCTGCCGACACAGGAGATGCCGTATTCACTCGGCTCCTCCGCGAGGAAATCGACGATCTCGATGGCATGGCGCGGCCTGTAGCCGGCGCTCTTCATCGCCCGCACCATTTCCAGTGCGGCCAGCACACCGGCCGGGCCATCGAAGCGGCCGCCGGAGGGCACGGTGTCGGAATGCGAGCCGAGCATGATGACCGGCGCATCGGCCACCGAACCATCGAGCCGGCCGATCAGGTTGGCCGCCTCATCGAGACGGACGCTCAGCCCCGCCTCCTCGAAGCGTTCCTTCAGCCAGTCACGGCCCTTGAGGAACAGCGGAGAGAAAGAACGGCGCGTATAGGGCTTGTCGGGATCGGTGATGGCGGCCAACGCCATCAGGTCATTCCACAAACGGTCGCTATCGATGGGAGGCTTTGGCATCAGCTCGCGGCTTTATGTTGCGTGTGAGCTAACGGATAGGGAGGACGAACGAATGCGCCACTGCCCGGCTCCGCCAGCACGTTCGCGCCATCGTAGATCATTTTCCCGCGCAGGAATGTTGCAACCGGACGATACGGCAATTCGATTCCCGCATAGGGCGACCAATTCACGAAATTATGCCCGCTGGCCGCTGGATCGTAGCTGTGCGGATCGTGCGCCATCACGGTGATGTCGGCATCGCGGTCGATCTCAAGCGCGCCCTTGCGATGGGCGATACGGAACAACCTCGCTGGATTGGCGGCAAGCAGGCGCGCGGCCCATGTGACCGGCAGCCGGCGCTCGGTCAGCCCCTTCAGCAGCAGCGCATAGAGCACCTCGAGGCCCGGCACGCCGGACGAGTTTTTCAGCATGTCCGGATTGGTCTTGCGGTCCTCCGACCAGCTCACGTGATCGGTGGAGACCACCGTGACATTGCCGGCGGCAAGATGCGCCCACAAGGCCTCGACCTCCTTGCGCGGACGGATCGGCGGATTGATCTTGGCCTTGCCGCCAAGCCGCTTCACGTCGTTCTCTTCGTCGAGAATGAGATAATGGATGCAGGCTTCGATGGTCGTGTCGAAACCCTGCCCGCGATAAGCCTTGCATAGGTGATAGCCGCGGCCGAGCGAGCAATGGACGATGTGCGAGGAGCAGCCGGCCTGCGCGCCGATCTCGTAGACTTCGGCCATGGCCAGCGTTTCGCTGACCGGCGGGCGCGACATGGCGTGGGCGCGATAATCGCGAATGCCGGAGTCTTCGACGGCCTTGATCGCAGCGCGGACCATCTCGTCGTCTTCGTTGTGAACGCCGGCCATCAGGCCATGGGCGCCGATCTCCTTGAAGCACGCATATAATGTCTGCGGCGGGATGCGCGGAAAGCGCTTGGGGTCGGTGCAGAAGGTGGAGAACTTGAAAGCGGCCGCGCCCGCCTCGACCATGCCGCCGATATGTTTGGCGCCATCTTCCGGATCGATGGTGGCATAGAGGGCGAAATCGACACGCGTCTGCGCGCCGGCTTCGGCGATCTTCTGCCGCACGCGATCGCCATTGCAGACAAGGAAGCCAGCATCGTACGGCATATCGACGATGGTTGTGACGCCACCCGCGGCCGCAGCGCGCGTCGACCAGACGAAGTCTTCCTGATCCTTCTGCGAGCGTGAATGCACCTGCGCATCGATCGCGCCCGGCAGCACATAGGCATTGCCGAAATCATGGCGGTCCTTGGCCAGCGGCGCGACGCCTTCGCCGACGCGCGCGACCTTGCCATCGCGAATAGCGACATGGCCATTGTCGATGACACGATCTGCGGTGACGACGCGGCCGGTGACGACGAGATCGAAATCACTCATGGTTACACCCGATCTTGTAGCTCAATGCGCGCCGACGAACACGTCAAACAGACGGTCATCGGCCTTGGCCTGTGCGGCGGTGCCGGAAAAGGCAAGCGAACCTGAGGTCATCACGCAGACATGGTCGGCGAAATCGAGCGCGCGGGACGTGTTCTGCTCGACGAGAAGGATGGTGACGCCATCCTTGCGCAAGGTTGTCAGCGCGTCGAAACAGAGATCAACCATCTTCGGCATCAGGCCGAGCGAGAGTTCGTCGATGAGCAGGAGCTTGGGTTCCGCCATCAGCGCGCGGCCCATGGCCAGCATCTGCTGCTCGCCGCCGGACAGCGAACTTGCGATCTGCGTGCGACGGTCGGACAGGCGCGGAAACAAAGTGTAGACGCGGTCGCGATTGATGTGATCGCGCGCCATGGAATGGCGATAGCCGCCGACAGTGAGATTCTCCTCGACCGAGAGATCGGAGAACAACAGGCGTCCTTCCGGCACGATGGCGATGCCACGCTCGACACGATTGACCGCAGGGACATCGGTGATGTCCTCGCCGCGGAAAACGATGCGGCCGCCGTGGATCGTGGTGTGGCCCATGATCGCCATGATGGTCGAGGTCTTGCCGGCGCCGTTCGGGCCGAGCAGGGCCAGCGTCTCGCGCTCGGCAATGTTGAGCGAGAGATCGTGCACGGCGCGGACCGGACCGTATCCGCAGCTTAAGGTTTCAAGCCGCAGCATCGTCGCCCGCCTTTCCGATATAGGCTTCGCGTACGGCCTTGTCGGCCATCACCGTCTTCGGCTCGCCATCGGCGATGATGCGGCCGCCATCGAGCACGAGCAGGCGTTTGCAGACGCGCAGCACCTCGCCGAGATTGTGCTCGATCAGGATGGTGGTGACGCCCTCGCCGTTCAGTGCGGTCATGGTGTCGGCCTGCGTCGCGGCCTCCTTGTGATTGAGGCCGGCGAGCGGCTCGTCGAGAATGAGCAGACGCGGATCGACCGCCAGCGCACGCGCCACTTCGAGGCGTTTGAGCTGACCAAGCGGCAACGCACTCACCGCCTTGTTCTCGGTGCCGGCAAGGCCGACGCGAGCAAGGAGCGAACGCGCGCGATCGTCCTCCGGCTTGCGGGCAAGATGGAACAGCGCGCCGAGCGGATTGGACGTGAACCTGTGCCCGGCCGCGAGCGCGGCATTGTCAAGCACGGTCATCGAGCGGAACGGCCGCACGATCTGATGCGTGATCGCGAGGCCCTTCTTCACCCGCGCTGCTGTGGCAAGGCGTGTGACATCCTCGCCATCAATCAGCACGCGGCCGGTATCGGGCTTCAGCACGCCGGCGATGATTTTCAAAAGCGTCGTCTTGCCGGCGCCGTTCGGCCCGATCAGGCCGACGAACTCGCCGGCGTTGATCGAGAAGGACACGTCGGTGAGCGCCTGCACGCCGCCGAAGCGGATGGCGACATTCTCGACCTGCAATGTCGGTTTTGCGTTTGTGGTCATGCGCGGCGCAGCCTCCGCGTCAGTGAAGTAACGATACCGGCCAATCCACCGGGCGCAAAGCGCATCACCAGCATCAGCAGGCCGCCGAAGATCAGCAGGCGGTAGTCGTTGATGAAGCGGAAGGCTTCCGGCAGCAGCGTCAAAATAATCGCAGCCGCCACCACGCCCCAGGTTGAACCGGTGCCGCCGATCACCACCATCGCCATCAGCGTCACCGACAGGATGAAGCCGAAGGAATCCGGCACGATGAACTGCGTGAAGTAAGTGTAGAGGCCGCCGGCGAGACCCGCGATCGCGGTGCCAATGGCAAACGCCACCAGCTTGTAGGTCGAAGCCGGAATGGCGATGGTGCGCGCCGCCTGCTCGTCATCGGCGACAGCGCGGAAGGCAAAGCCCATCCAGCTCCGGTTGAGATAGAGACTGAAGGCGATGGTGGCTGCAGCGAAGATCAGGATCATGATGGCATTGCCATCGGGGCCAAGACCGCTGCCGGGGATCTTGCTCAGCCCCATCTCGGCACCGAGCCAATGCTGCTTGCGCACGAAGCCGACGAACAGAAAGCTGATGCCGATGGTGGTGACCGCCAGAAAGTCCTCGCGTAGCCGCACCGACGCAAAACCGACGACGAAGCCGAGCAGACCACCGACGATGAAACCAATCAGCAGTGCCACCGGCACGGAATAGCCCGCCGTCGCACACAGCGCCGCAGCGTAGGCCCCCGCGCCATAAAAGGCGCCGTGCCCGAGGCTGAACTGTCCGCAAAGGCCGCTAATCAGGTTAAGGCTGACCGCCAGCATGATGTTGATGCCGATGATCGACAGCAGGCTGTAAGCGTAAAGGCTCATGATGCGCGCGCTCCCGTCAGGCCTTGCGGCCGCACCAGCAGCACGATGATCAGGAACAGGAAGGCGAGCGCATCGCGATCGAGATATTTTCCGACCATGATGGTGCCGAAGGATTCAACAAGACCGAGCGCGAAGCTGGCGATCAGTGTGCCGCGCACGCTGCCAAGCCCACCCAGCACGATGATGGCCAGTGCCTTGTAGCTGACGACGAAGCCCATCGTCGGCTCGACATAATTATTAAGCAGCGCGATCAACGCACCGGCGAGCGCCGCCAGCGCCGATCCGATGAAGAAGTTCAGATAGCGGACCTGAATGGCGTTGACGCCGAAGCTGGTGGCGATCTTCGGGTTCGACACGGTTGCGCGCCAGGCGATACCCATCCGGGTCTTGGTGGTGAACAGGATCAGCGCCGTGAGGCAGACAGCGGTCGCGACGAACATCGCGATCTGCACGGCATTGATCGTCAGCCCGAAGACATCATAGATCTGCGTTGGAAAAGGATTTCGTGTGAAGGTCAGGCCCTGCTCGCCGAAGACGATGCGGAAACCGTCTTCCATGAAGATCAGCAGCCCCATCGACGCGATCATCGGCACATAGGGCGGATAACCAAGCAGCGGCTGATACAGCACCCGGTAGATCGCCATGCCGAGGATTGCCGACGACACGATCGCCACCAGCATGCCGAACAGGATACTGCCGGTGGCGTTGGCGACGATCACGGTGATGAAGGCACCGAAGGCATAAACCGCGGCATGGGCGATGTGCAGGATGCGGAGAAGGCCATAGACCAGAGTGAGGCCCACTGCCATCAGCGCATACATGCAGCCGAAGATCAGCCCGTTTAATGTGAGGTCGACGTAGTACACGTAATCATCTCGTCTTTTGCCGAGCGCTTTCTTCACCTCTCCCTTTGGGAGAGGTCGGATCGCCGTAAAACGGCAATCCGGGTGAGGGTTAATCTCTACTGATAGACCAGCGCCCCCTCACCCCAACCCTCTCCCCAGTCAAAGTCGATGTTTTCGACTCTGACCACTTTTGGATTGCCTTGACTCGGGAATACCCGAGTTAAGGTGAGAGAGGAGCAGACTGCCGCTGTTGCGACAGTTGGAATTAGGCGGGCTCCGGCTGCCCTCACTTCGTCGGCGGGGCGAGCAGCTTCAGATCGTCGATCCAGGCATAGTGAACGAACTTGCCGCCCTTCACGATGTTGACATTCATCGGCATGTTGATCTCGCGAAGCTGATTGAAGCTGACGAGTTCGCCGGCGAGATGGTTGAAGTTCTTGGTCGCCGCCAGCGCGTCGCGCGCCTTGGCCGGATCGACGGCACCGGCGCGGTTGATCGCGTCCGCCATGAGCACAATCGCCGAATACACGGTCGCCCCGACATTCTCGCCTGGATAGCCGGCCCGCTTCTGGAATTCGGCGAGATAGGACTTCAGCTCTTCATTGTCGCGGTCGCGATTGAGACCGCCGACGATGTAGACACCCTCGACAGCCGGCCCGGCAATCTCGATCAGCTTCTGCGCGTCGAACGCCTGCGAGCCGATGATCGGCACGGTGATGCCGGCAGCGCGCAACTGCGTCACCAGAGGACCGGCGGTGAAGAAGTAGCCGGTGATGTAGATCGCCTGCGGGTTGTCGCGCTTCACGCTGGCGACGATGGAGCCGAACTGGCGGTCGCGGAGCGGATACGTGTATTCGCCCAGAATCTTGATGCCGAATTGATCGATCGCACTCTTGAAGCCTTCGAGCGTCGCTTGACCATAGTCGTTGTCCATCGAGATGACGGAGATGTTCTTCAGCTTCAGGTTATCGGCGATGAACTTCGCGCCGGCGCGGCCCTGTGGCTGGCCCAGATGCACCGTGCGAAAGGCATACTCGCCGGCGCGGGTGATGTCCGGATGCACGCCATAAGCCGAGATGAACGGCACCTTGGCATTCTGGAAGATCGGCGCGGCAGCGCGCCCCGAGGCCGAGTAGCTGCCCGAGACGGCGAATTTCACGCCATCCTGGCCGACCAGCTTGTTGGCGGTGAACACCGCTTCCTCAGTCTTGGCCTGATCGTCGTAAGTCACGAGTTCGGCCTTCTGGCCGAGGATGCCGCCTTTGGCATTGATGCGCTCGATGGCAAGTTCCGCCGCCACCTTGGCGGAGACGCCGTCGGTTGCGGCCGGTCCGGTGAGCGGCGCCTGGAAGCCGATTTTCACCTGCGCCTGCCCCGGAGAAACGCCCAGCAACACACCCAAAGCCACACCGGCCAAGCCGGGAGCCTTCAGACCTGCAAGAATGGATTTCATCGTCATAACCCTCTGAAAGCGCGCTGCGACGGCGTGAAAGAAGCGGCGCCCTCGCATCGGCCATTGAACGAACCGACCCCTCCGCGCCCGGCCGCGCGGGAAATGTCATGCGAGTGTGCGGTCCGGCCGGGAACCTGACCAATACAGATTGCCGATGACGGTCATCAGAAATTCCTATACCCTATCCGGGACAGAAAAATCTTTGCCGACATGGACCTCAGGCAACTTCAATATTTCAGGGCCGCCTTTGAAAGCCGCACGATGAGTGGCGCGGCCCGGTCCTGCCGTGTCACGCAGCCCACTCTCAGTGCACAGATCAAGCAATTGGAGCTCGAACTCGGTGAGACGCTATTTGCGCGGACAGCCGTGGGACTGGAACCCACTCCTTTCGCAAACGACCTGCATCGGATATTCGGACCGGTTCTCGACAAGGCTGCCGACGGATTGCGGACCATCCATGCCGCTACCCGTCCATCTTACAAAGCGATGGCTTCCGAAGCCGGCCCGGCACTGCTGCCAAACACGCGGCAACTGCGCTATTTCGTACAGACCTTCGAGGACGGCGGCATCTCGCGCGCTGCATCCCGCCTCAACATCGTGCAGCCGGCCCTCAGCATGCAGATACGCACTCTCGAAGAGCAGATGGGTGGCGCGCTCTTCGAGCGGACAAAACAGGGTGTTTTTCCGACCGAGCTCGGCCGTAAAGTCTACGCGATTTACGCCCCCATTCTGGATGAGATTAAATCAGTGCGGCAGCGCCGCACCGGCGCCAATAAGCGATCGCGTCCGATGCTTCGCGTCGGTGTCCTGCCGGGTCTCGATGAAGACAGTCTGCTCGTTCGCGCCACCACGGCCACCATCATGGAATGGGGCAAAGCATTTTCCGACATCGAACTTAAGGTGGTCGAGTCGCATAGCGGCGTGTTGCTGGACTGGCTGGCGGACAATGTCATCGACATCGCGATTGTCGAGGACATGCATACGCACAGCACCTTGCGGGAAACCGTGCTCTCGTCCGAGCCGCTGGCGATCCTCACCAGCACATCCCATTCCGCCTGCCCGCCCGGTCCAATCAAGCTGAGTGACATCGGCCACCTCAATCTCGTGATGCCGTCAAAACGGCACGGCTTGCGCGCGTTGATGGACCGCGCCTTCGAGGAGGCCGGTATGTCGCTGACGCCGCAGCTTGAGCTGGATTCGATGGCGTCGGCGATACGACTGGTGAAATCAGGCGGGTGGGCGACTGTGATGCCGCCATCGGCCGTAGAGCGAAGCCTGGAGGACGGCCTTCTCGTCGCGCACCCGATTGTGAGACCTAGCATCACGCGTAATCTGCGCGCCGTTCAGCTGCCTCACCGGCGAAATAAGTGGGAAGCAGGCTTTATCAATTTGCTCCGCCAGAAACTTCAAGCCGACTGACTGAACGCTATTCCAAGCAAGGCAATCACATAACTTCCGGCGGATGATTGGCCGATTTTCGCCAATGCCAGCGGTGAAGACAATCGCATCGACGGCGCCCAGGGTCGACCTAGATGATCGTATCCAAGGGTCCACACAACTCCTACAAGGAATAGCGGAACAGGCGGACAAAATTGTTCAAGTCCTCTACTCCAACATCAGAGATCGCCCAATAATCGACGCCGTTTTCCGTCCAGTGAACGATATTATAGCCTTCGCTGTGGCTCGGCGTCGGCGCCGACATTTTCGCTTCTGTCTTCGGTACGGCTGTGAGACTAATGAGATGCTTACGATGCCGATAGACCAGTGTCGGCACCGGTGTCCGACCGACGACATCCAGGCGTCCGCCCACCAGCGGGAAATCCTGCCTGGTCAGATCGACGACGCGCGGGGCCTCCGGAATGCGCCCGTTAAACCACGGCTTGACCGTATGCTGATCGGACGAGGCGACATCGACCGGTTGCGGAGCCATCAACGACCGGATGTGCGCGGCGATGACTGCGTCGCCGGCTTTATCTTGCACGTCCGGCGAGCGCGCAATCCATGTCGCGCCGCTTGCAACAAGTGCCGTCATTGCGATCGATGCAGCGAGCGCGCGCCACGACGGCGACC
>Ga0164243_10000554_pt1 | contig 68027 bp, 45 predicted proteins | sample OricompcompostOP_FD_108781 | JGI IMG/M metagenome (GOLD analysis project Ga0164243, IMG submission 108781) | Organic Plus compost microbial communities from Emeryville, California, USA - Original compost - Organic plus compost (OP) | ecosystem: Engineered > Solid waste > Mixed feedstock >... | reverse complement strand
GCACATCGCCTGGGTCGAACGTCGGGCGCCCGGTGTCACGGTGACCGACGACTGGGACGGAATGGGCCAGCGGACCACGGCCAGCGGCTCGGTGTTGTTGGACGACGTCCGGGTCGACGAATCCCGCATCACGCCGTACCACCTCACCTTCACCGGACCGCAGACCTACGGCGCCTTCGCCCAGCTGATGCATGCCGCGATCGACGCCGGGATCGCCCGGCGAGCGCTGACCGAGGCCGCCGAGTTCGTCCGGACCAAGAGCCGGCCGTACCCCGACGCCGGCGTGGAGCGGGCTGCCGACGACCCGCTGGTGGTCCACGCGGTCGGAGAACTCGAACTGCAGACCCGGGCAGCCGAGGCCCTGCTGACCGAGGCCGGACGGGCCGTCGACCGGGCCGATGCCGCCCTCTCGGCCGAGACCGCAGCCCAGGCCAGCCTCGCCGTGGCTGCGGCACGCGCGGCGACGACCGCCGCATCGGTCGAGGTGACCAGCCGGATCTTCGAGGTGATGGGCACCCGGTCGGCGCTGGGCCGGCTCAACCTCAACCGGCATTGGCGCAACGCCCGCACCCACACCCTGCACGACCCGGCCGGCTGGAAGGTCCAACACCTCGGCCGGTACGCCATCGACGGCACCCTGCCACCCAGCCACGGGCAGCTCTGACCCCGGCACTTACCCCCGTTGCCCCGCTGGGCCTTCGTTCCCACGAACCGGACGGCCGCGCGCCGTCGAAAGGAGTCCGTACGCCATGACAGCCGGCACTGCTGATCCGCTGAAGTTCCACTGGTTCCTGCCCACCAACGGCGGCGACGGCCGACAGGTCGTCGGCGGCGGCCACGGTGTCACCGCCGAATCCGCCAGCCGGCCCGCATCGGTCGGTTACCTCGGCCAGATCGCCCGGAGTGCCGAACAACTCGGCTTCGAGGCCGCACTCACCCCGACGGGTGCCTGGTGCGAGGACGCCTGGGTCTCCACGGCGATGCTCAGCTCGGTCAGCGAGCGGCTGAAGTTCCTCGTCGCCTTCCGGCCCGGACTGCTGTCCCCGTTCCTGGCCGCCCAGATGGCCGGAACCTTCCAGAATCTGTCCGGCGGACGCCTGCTGCTCAACGTGGTCACCGGCGGCGAGAGCCACGAACAGCGGATGTTCGGCGACTTCCTGGACAAGGACGACCGGTACGCCCGCTGCTCGGAGTTCCTGGACATCGTCCGCGCGCTGTGGCAGGGAGAGCCGGTGACCTACCGCGGACGGCACCTCCGGGTCGAGGACGCCATCCTCAACCAACGCCCCGATCCAGTCCCTGACATCTACTTCGGCGGCTCCTCCCCCGCCGGGTTGGCGGTCGCCGCGCGGCATGCCGACGTGTATCTGACCTGGGGCGAGCCGCCGGCCGCCGTTGCGGAGAAGATCGAGAAGGTACGACGGCTCGCCGCGGAGCAGGGCCGGGAACCGCGGTTCGGGATCCGGCTGCACACCATCACCCGCGACACGTCGGAGGAGGCGTGGGCCGAGGCCGACCGGCTGCTGGCGGGCATCTCCGAGGAACAGATCGCCCGCATCCAGGCCGGTCTGCGACGGAGCGAGGCCGTCGGCCAGCAGCGGATGCTCGACCTCAATTCGGGCAGCAAGGACAACCTGGAGATCCACCCCAACCTGTGGGCCGGCATCGGGCTGGTCCGCGGCGGCGCGGGCACAGCTCTGGTCGGCAGCCACGCCGAGGTCGCTGATCTGATCGAGGAGTACGCGGCCGTCGGCATCTCGGAGTTCGTCCTCTCCGGCTACCCGCACCTGGAGGCGGCCTACTGGTTCGGCGAGGGCGTACTGCCAGAACTCGCCCGGCGGGGCCGCTGGACCAGTCCGGCGCCGCGGACCCGCTCCTCGGCGGCGGTCCCCTTCGGCGCCCCGGACACGGTTGCGGCCCGCGAGCCGGCCACGATCGGGGCGGCGGCATCGTGAGCCGCGCACCGCGGGTCGCCGTGCTGGTCGGCAACCCCAAACCGGGGAGCCGGACGCTGACTGCCGCCACCCGGCTGGCACGCCAGATCCTGGCCGGCGTAGGGGCGGCCGACACCGAGCCGTACCGGATCGTCGATCTGGCCGGCCTGGGCGCCACCGTGCTGGACCGGCAGGACCCGGGTATCACCGACCTGGTCACCGACCTGGGTACCGCCGATCTGGTGGTGGTCGCCAGCCCGACCTACAAGGGCGCCTACACCGGGCTGCTCAAACTCTTCCTGGACCGGTTCCCCGGCGGCACGGGGTTGCGGGGGCTGGCCATACCGCTGATGCTCGGCGCCGGGCCGGGACACGCATTGGCACCCGAACTCACCCTGCGGCCGGTGCTCACCGAACTCGGCGCCACCGTTCCCGGGCGCGGGTTGTACGTCGTGGACAGGCAGTACGACGACCCGGACATCTTCGACGACTGGCTGGCGGCCAACCTCCGCCTGCTCACCGGCGTCCTGGTCGGGTCCAAGCAGTCGACCCGGCAGTCGACCCGGCTGCCAGACCCGCTGCCGGACCGGCAGCCCGGCCACGAGCAGGGAGTCCGGAGATGACCGCACCGCACATCACCGCCACCACGGAACTGACGACCAATCAGGATCTCGATCCGCAACGGCTGCGCGAGGCGTTCGGCGTCTTTCCCACCGGCGTCGTCGCCGTCGCCGCCATCGTCGACGACCGTCCGGTCGGTTTGGCCGCCAGTTCCTTCACCTCGGTCAGCCTGGATCCGCCGTTGGTCTCCTTCTCGATCGCCGTCACCTCCAAGACCTGGCCCGACCTGCGCCGCTCGGCCCGTCTCGGACTGACCGTGCTGGCCGATCATCACGGTGCGGTCTGCCGACAGCTGGCCGGGCCCGTTGATCATCGCTTCGACAACGTACGGCTGAGTGCGACGGCACTCGGCGCCGTCACCCTGGACGACGGGCTGGCCCGCTTCGAGTGCTCGATCCATCGCGAGGTGGAAGCCGGTGATCACGTCGTCGTCCTGCTCCGGCTGCACGCAGTTGATCACACCGACGGCGCCTCCCCGTTGGTCTTCCACCGCAGCGGATTCACTCCGCTGGCGACGACCAGCCGCTAGCTCTTCACGCCACCACGTACGCCACCAGTTACGCACCAGCAACGCATCAGCCAAGGGACAGCATCATGAGCAATCCGACGACGCACGGACCGGTGACCGGATCCTTGATCGGCAAGGACGCTTCACCGCAACGGGTCGCGCTGGCCTCGGCGGTCGGCGCGATCATCGAGTGGTACGACTTCTTCCTGTACGGAACCGCCGCCGGCCTGATCTTCGACAAGCTCTACTTCGGTGCGCTCAGCGGATCGGCCGCGACGTTCGCATCCTTCGGCACGTTCGCCGTGGGGTTCCTCGCCCGCCCGATCGGCGGATTGATCTTCGGACACTTCGGTGACCGGCTGGGTCGCAAGAGGATGTTGATCTGGACCTTGATCATCATGGGCGTCGGTACGGCCGTGGTCGGGGTGCTGCCCACGTACCAACAGATCGGGGTCGCGGCGCCGATCCTGCTTGTGGTGCTCCGGGTGCTGCAGGGCATCGGCGTCGGCGGCGAGTACGGCGGCGCCGTGTTGCTGGCCGTCGAGTTCGCCCCGGCACGCCGACGCGGCTTCTTCGGCAGCTTCGCCCACATCGGCGTACCGGGCGGCCTGTTCCTGGCATCCGGTGCGTTCGCCCTGGCCAGTCGGTTGCCCGACGCCGCATTCATGGCCTGGGGCTGGCGGATCTGCTTCCTGGTCAGCCTCCTCCTGTTGATCATCGGCGCCTGGATTCGCTTGCAGGTCTTGGAGACCCCGGCGTTCCGGGCGATCCAGCAGCGCAAGGAAGTGACCGCCGTACCGGTGGTCGAACTCTTCCGCCGCCAGCCGAAGACGTTGCTGCTCGGGATGGGCACCCGCTTCATCGAGGGCTTCACCTACAACCTGTACTCGGTCTTCCTGCTGTCTTTCGCGGTGAACGCCGTCGGGGCGCCGAAGTCGACCGTGTTGAACGCGATCATGGTCGGCGCGCTGATCGGCGTCGGGCTGACCATCGTCTCGGGCGCGCTCAGTGATCGGTACGGCCGCAAGCGGATCTATCTGACCGGCGCCGTGCTGGGCGGGCTGATCGCGTTTCCCGTTGCAGCGTTGATCCAGTCCGGCAACACCGTGGCGATGGCGGTGAGCTTCCTGGCCGGCCTCGGTCTGGTCTACGGCATCGTCTACGGTCCGCTGGCTGCGTTCTGGAGCGAACTCTTCGACACCCGCTACCGCTATTCGGCGCTCAGTGCGCTGTATCAGATCTCCGGGGTGGTGGCCTCCGGCCTGACGCCCCTGATCGCCGCCTGGCTGGTCGAGTTGTCCGGCGGCACCTTGTGGCTGGTCGCCGGCTACAACGTGTTGATCGCGATCGTCAGCATCGGCTCGGCATTGGTGCTGCCGGAGACCCGCGGCCGGGATCTGCACCTGGACACTGCCCCTGCCGAGGAGCCGGCGGCCGTCGCCGCCTGAGCCCGCCGCCTGAGCCCGCCCGCCGCCGGGGGGTGGCTATCGATGTGCGGAGGGCTGGTCGCGTCCGTAGGATTCCCCCTATGACGACTCTCGATTCCGGCCGACGTACCGACGCTCCGACCTCCGGCGCGCCGAACGTACCGGACCGTCCCGCGCTGGAGGGGCTGGAGTCGAAATGGATGGAGTTCTGGGACCGGCAGGGCACCTACACCTTCCACCGGCCGCAAGGGGATCCCGAGAAGTGCCGGGAACAGGTGTTCAGCATCGACACCCCGCCACCCACGGTCTCCGGTTCGCTGCACGTCGGGCACGTCTTCTCCTACACCCACACCGATCTGATCGCGCGCTACCAACGGATGCGCGGCAAGCACGTCTTCTATCCAATCGGCTGGGACGACAACGGCCTGCCCACCGAACGCCGGGTGCAGAACTTCTACGGCGTGCGGTGTGATCCGAGTGTTCCCTACGACGAGAACTTCACCCCGCCGGAGAAGCCGGATCCCAAGCGGCAGGTGCCGATCAGCCGACGCAATTTCATCGACCTGTGCCATCACCTGACCGCCGTCGACGAGAAGGTGTTCGAGGATCTGTGGCGACGGGTCGGGCTCAGCGTGGACTGGTCGACCCTGTACGCCACCATCTCCGACGAGGCGATCACCATCGCCCAACGCGCCTTCCTGCGCAACGTGCAACGCGGCGAGGCCTACTTGGCCGAGGCGCCCACCTCCTGGGACGTCAGCTTCCAGACCGCGGTGGCCCAGGCGGAGATCGAGGCCCGGGACTATCCGGGCGCCTTCCACAAGGTGCAGTTCCACCCGACCGACGGCTCGGCGCCGGTGATCATCGAGACCACCCGTCCGGAGTTGATCGCCGCGTGCGTCTCGCTGATCGCCCATCCCGACGACGAGCGCTACAAGCACCTGATCGGCCGCACGGTGACCAGTCCGGTCTTCGGCGTCGAGTTGCCGGTGCACGCCCACCCGGCGGCCGAACCCGACAAGGGTTCCGGCCTGGTGATGTGCTGTACCTTCGGTGACCTTACCGACGTCACCTGGTGGCGGGAGCTGCAGCTGCCCGCCCGGGTGATCATCGGCCGGGACGGCCGGATCGTCCGGGAGCAGCCCGAGTGGATCGCCGACGGCCCAGCGGCGCAGGCCTACCAACAGTTGGCCGGGAAGACCACGTTCAGTGCACGCGAGGCGATGGTCGACCTGCTGCGGCAGTCCGGTGACCTGATCGGCGAACCGACACCGACCCAGCGGAAGGCCAACTTCTACGAGAAGGGCGACAAGCCACTGGAGATCGTCTCCACCCGGCAGTGGTACATCCGCAACGGGGGGCGGGACGCCGACCTCAAGCGGCAGTTGCTGCGCCGCGGTGAGGAACTCGCCTGGGTGCCGGAACACATGAAGTACCGGTACGACAACTGGGTCAACGGGCTGAACGGCGACTGGCTGATCTCCCGGCAGCGTTATTTCGGTGTGCCGTTCCCGGTCTGGTATCCGCTTGACGAGAACGGCGAACCGGACTACACCAAGCCGATCATGCCGGACGAGGAGTGTCTGCCGACCGATCCCAGCTCCGACCTGCCGCCGGGCTACACCGAGGCGCAGCGCGGCGCTCCGGGCGGTTTCGTCGCCGATCCCGATGTGATGGACACCTGGGCGATCTCCTCGCTGTCCCCCCAGCTGGTCTGCGGCTGGGAGCGGGATCCGGATCTGTTCAAGCTGACCTTCCCGATGGACCTGAACACCCAGGCCCACGACATCATCCGCACCTGGTTGTACGACCGGGTGATCCGTGCCCACTTCGAGAACGGTTCGCTGCCCTGGAAGCGTTCCATGATCAGCGGCTTCGTGATGGATCCGGACCGCAAGAAGATGAGCAAGTCCAAGGGCAATGTCGTCGTGCCGACCGACGTCCTCGAACGGTACGGCTCGGACGCGGTCCGTTGGCGCGCGGCCAAGGCCCGGCCGGGTCTTGACTCGCCGTTCGACGAGCGGGAGATGAAGGTCGGCCGGCGGCTGGCACTGAAGGTGCTGAACGCATCGAAGTTCGTCCTCTCGTACGGAATCCCCGATCCCGGCACGCCGATCACCGAGCCTGTTGATCAAGCGCTGATGTCGGCCCTGCAACTGGTGATCAGCCAGGCGACCGAGGCCTTCGAGGCGTATGACTACACCGGCGCCCTCGAGGTCACCGAGCGGTTCTTCTGGCAGTTCTGCGACGACTACCTCGAGTTGGTCAAGGAGCGTGCCTACGGCGCCGCCGGTGAGGACGGCGCCCGATCCGCGCATGCCGCACTGGCAACCGCCCTGGACGCCGTGCTGCGGATGTTGGCGCCCTTCCTGCCGTTCGCCACGGAGGAGGTCTGGTCGTGGTGGAAGGATGGGTCGATCCACAACGCTGCCTGGCCGACCCCCGAGGAGATCCCCAATCCCGAGGGGGTCGGCGACGCACTGCTGCTGGACGCGGTCGCGGAGGCGCTGATCGCCATCCGCGGTGCCAAGTCCAGCGCCAAGGTGTCGATGAAGACCGAGGTCAGCCGGATCGAGATCGCCGGCAAGGGTGAGATCCTGGAGCGACTGCAGCAGGTCGAGGCCGATCTGCGGGCGGTCGGCCGGATCACCGGTGAGGTGTTGTGGGCCGAATCCGACACCGACCTCGACGTCGCCGTCGAACTGGCGTCGCAGCCGTGATCAAGCAGTCCTGACGTCCCGCACGATGATCATCGCGTGATCAGCGGTGGCCGACGGCTGATCACTGCTGATCAACTGATCAACGGTCGGCCGGGGGCTGATCAGTGGATCTCCGCGGTCATCACCGGTGACCCGCTGTCGGCGTAGACGATCTGCAGTTCGGTGATCCGCCGCAGCGGGGTCGCCGACCAGCCCTGCCACTGTTTGTGGTCACCGGGGCCGGCGGCCCAGGTCCAGCTGCGCTGGCGGTTGCCCTGATCGTCGACGGTCTCCAGGGCGAACTCGGCCTGGTGCCCGTAGCTGCCGCCCTGCAGCGCGTACATGCAGTCGACGGCGATCTTGGTCCGGGCGCCGGATGAGGTCAACTTCGCGTTGGCGATCATGCCGATCTGATGATCGGGGGCGAACGCCACGAGTTCGGACGTGCTCCGGCCCGGACGGGTTTCGATCACTCCGCGGGCCAGGAATCCGCCGAGGCCGCCGACGATCAGTGCCGCCACCACGGCGGCGACCAGCAGCAGCCGGGCGCGCGTGCCCAGTCCGCGGGGCGGTGTCAGGTTGCGGATCGAATCGGGCACCGGCGTCGTGGTCTGGTCGCTCAGGGCGATCGCCTCGGCGGCGGGCAGTTGGGCAAGGAGACCCGGCATCGCGGCAAGCTCGCCCACCGACCGGCGGCACTCCGCGCAACCGGCCAGATGGTCCTCGTACTCGTGCCGCTGCTGAACCGTCAGCGCGCCGAGCACATAGGCGGCGTCCCAGTCACCGTACCGATCGGGCTGGTTCACGACCGGGTCACTCCCCTTTCCTGCATGATCATCTTCAAGTGCCGAAGGCCGTAGTGCAGCCGTGACTTCACGGTGCCCTCGGCGATCTGCAGCCGGGCGGCGATGTCGGCCGTCGTCCGGCCCTCGTAATAGGCGGCGACCAACACCGTCCGGTGGTCGGAGCTGAGAGCGGCCAACGCGTCGGCGATCAGCCACCGGTCCAACACCTCGTCGGTGCGGTCCGGTGGTTCCGGGCCGGAACCACCGATGATGGCCGCCGACCGGGTCTCGGGCAAGTCACCCGGACTCTCCCGGCGGACCGCCGCGCTGCGCCACCGGTCGACGACCAGCCGGCGCGCCACGGTGAACAACCAGGCCCGGACCCCGGCCTCGTCGCGGTCGGCGAGTTCGGCACTGCGCCACGCCCTCAGCAACACCTCCTGCACGATGTCCTCGGCGACCGAGCGGTCGTGGGTCAACGAGAGCACGAACCGCCACAGCTCTCCCGAATGGCGCTCATGGATGGCCTGCCATTCGGACTCCTGCAGTCCGGTCACCGTGTCTCCTCTCTCACTCGGACACGAACCGGGGAGCCGGATGGTTCACCGGCTATGGATGGCCCAGCGACGGAGCCGCCACACCGTTGTCCGAACTGCGGTGAACCGGGACCGGGGTTAATTCGTTCCCCTCATTGTGATGACGATCAACGGGCTGCCGGCCCACGCTCTGCTGGTGCATCTGGTCGTGGTGCTGTTGCCGCTCACGTCCGTGATGGCCATTCTCGGGTCAGTATGGCCCACCGCCCAACGCAAGTTCGGCTTCCTGACCCCGTTGGCCGCGGCCGGCGGCGTGGTCGTTGTGCCGATCACGATCCAGGCCGGCCTGCAGCTGGCCAGTGCACTGCACCTGGGTGCGGCGATCGAGGAGCACGAGATGCTCGGCAAGCGGGTGCTGCCGTTCGCGATCGCGCTGTTCGTGACAACCGCTGCCCAGTGGGTCTATCTGCGGTTCGTGACGCGCCGGCCCTGGCTGACCGTCGTGATCGCGGCGCTGGTCATCGCCGCGGCGATCGGAACCACCGTCCAGGTCTCACTGGCCGGGGACGCCGGAGCCCACCAGGTGTGGGGTTCGGTGGCCAACAACCCCTGACGGCCCGGTGTTGCTGCCCGGTTCCCCGGGCGGCCTCCGCGAGTGGGCCTCTACGGGTGGGGACGGGGGTCAGGGGTGCATGCGGGCGCCCTTGACCACCCGGTCCACGGCGTTCCGCGGCCCGTGCACGGCGATCCCGACCAGATCCAGATCGGCAGTGCCCAGCTTGGCCACCGCAGCGCGGTTGTCCACGTCGTTGCCGGTCGCGAAAAGATCGTTGGTGAAGATCGACATCGCCAACCGCCGACGCAGGGCACGCTGGTGCGCCTGGCCGACCAGGTCGGCCGTGCCTTCGAAGACCAGCACCGGCTGGCCGAGCATCGGCAAGTACTCGACGCCGTCGGCGTCGCGGTACGGCTCCCCCACCAACTGGGGAAAGGCGGCGGTGATCCCGCTGACCAGGAACGCCGTCACGTTCAATCGCTGCCAGCCGGCCAGATCGTCGCGGAGCAGCACCGCAACCTTGGTGTCGAAGCGGATCTGACGGCGGTCCGGCTCGATCGGCTTCGGGTTCGCTTCCTGGGTCACGCTCCGATCCTGGCCCAACACCGCCGGCCCGGTCTTGTACGTTCCTGACCTCACCCGGGCGGCTACCGTGGGATGCGTGACCGGGCATGTGGCGGCGAACGGCTCGGGGCCAACCACGGTCCGGGCCTGGCGGCCCGCCGTGCCCGGGGTCACCGAGGTCTTCCACGCCCGGTTCACCGATCACGCCTACCCGGCGCACACCCATCAGGACTGGACGGTGCTGATCGTCGACGACGGCGCAGTCCGCTACGACCTGGACCGCCGGGAGCACGGTGCGCTGAGTTCGATGATCACCCTGTTGCCGCCGCACGTGGCCCACGACGGTCGGTCGGCGGTCCGCGGCGGCTTCCGGAAACGGGTAATCTATCTGGACCGATCGGTGATCGGCGAGGAGCTGATCGGTCGCTCGGTCGACCACCCGGAGTTGGTCGACCCGTTGCTGCGGCACCGGATCGGTCAGCTGCACACCACGTTGGCCACGCCGGGTGAGGAACTGCAGGCGCAATCCCGGCTGGCGCTGATCACCGAACGGCTGCAGGACCACCTGCGGCAGCGGTCGGCCGAGCCGCCACCGAGGCGCCGCGACCAACCGATCGCCCTGAGGCTGCGCGACCTGCTGGACGAGCATCTGGTCGACGGCCTCGATCTCGACCGCGCAGCGGCTGATCTCGGCGTCACCACCGCCTATCTGATCCGGGCGTTCAGCTCCGGCTTCGGCCTGCCGCCGCACCGCTATCTCACCGGACGGCGGGTCGAACGGGCCCGCCGCCTGCTGCTGGACGGCGTGCCGATCGCCGAGGCCGCGGTCGCATCCGGGTTCTACGATCAGGCCCACCTCAGCCGACACCTGCAGAACATGATCAACACCACTCCGGGCCGCTACCGCCGGTCGGGAATCCGCATTGGTTGACGGCAGAGGAGGATCTCAGGTCGGCGGGCCCGCGCCGTCGACCCAGCGCTGGGACCGACGCCAGGCCAGCGGAGTGATCCCGTACCTGGTGCGGAAGCGGCGGCCCAGATAGCCGGCATCGCCCAGTCCGCTGCGCCGGGCCACTGCATCGAAGCCGAGGTCGGTGTCGGCGAGCAAGCGCCGCGCCTCGGTGAGCCGCCGCTCGGTGATCCAGTCCAGTGCCGTACGCCCGGTCAACTCACGCACCCGGGTGGTGAGATGACCGGCCGTGTAGCCCAGTTCGGCCGCCACATCGCGGGTCGAGATCGCCTGGCCGAAGTCGCGCTCGACGATCTCGAAGAACCGGGACAGCAAAGGATCGGTGCGGGTTTCCGAGCCTGAGGACGCAGCCAACCGGGCGACCGCGACCAGGATCCGGGTGAGGATCGCCGACGCCGCCTCCCGGAATCCGGTCCGACCCGGATCGGAGAATTCGTCGCGCAGCTCGGCGAACAGCGCCGTCCACCGCGGCCGTTCGGCCTCCGGTACGCCGAGGCCGCCGATCTCCCGGCCGCGGAGCGGGGCGAATGCGGACAACAGAGGATGCTGGTGCCAGGTCAGCGGCGAGGGCACCTGGTCCGGTCCGAGCACCGCCTCCGGCAGGAAGTACACCGCCCAGCAGCGGGTGTCGCGGAGCCGGTCCAGGTCGGTGCCGCCGAGCATCCGCCCGGGAGCGATCGGGATGACCTCGCCGTCGGCCAACCCGTGGTCGACGTCGTCGATGCGTACCGATCCGGCACCGCGTTCGACATAGACCAGCACCAGGAAGTCGTGGGCGTGCCGGTGATCGGGTGGCAGGCCGTCGATCGCGGTGTGGTCGAAGCTGATCAGCCCGACCGGCGGTACGCCGGAGCTCTCGTCGTAGCAGTAGACGGGCGTCCCGTCCGGTCGCACCGTCCGCAACCGGGTCCGTGCCGGAGGCGTCGGACCGGGTTGACCCGACGACGCCGAGGAATGTCCTGTCATGCCCGAAATCCGTCCTGATCAGCCGGCGAACCGGCGGCGATCGTTGATGCATTGAAACACCTGTCGCCTGTCCAGTCTGGCACCACGACCGAGGAGCTGATGATCATGACCGAATCCGCCGCGCCGATCCGCATCGTCGATTCACCCGGACCGGCACATCGCCCGTTCCTGCCCGGCATGGGCAAGCAGTGGCTGATGCCGCTGTACGACCCGTTCACCCGGCTGCTCGGCGTGCAGCGCTTCCGGGCCGAACTGATCCGGTGGGCCGGCATCGCGCCCGGGGAGAAGGTGCTGGATGTCGGCTGCGGCAGCGGCGATCTGCTTGTCGCCCTGGCCCGGACGATGCCGGGTGTGGAACTCACCGGGCTGGACCCGGACCGTGTCGCACTGGGCCGCGCGGCACGCAAGGCGGCGGCCGCCGGCGTCGGAGTCACCCTGATCCGCGGGTACGCCGACGACCTGGCGCTGGAGGACGGATCGCTGGACCACGTCGTCTCGTCCCTGGCGATCCACCACCTCGACGTGGACAGCCGGCGGGTATTCGCGGCCGAGGCCCGGCGGGTACTCCGCCCGGGAGGCAAGATCACCATCCTGGACTTCGGCGGTCCGTCAGGCGACCATGCTCACGGTCCGCGCGGGCATCTGAACGCGCTGCTCGACACCGCCATGCGCAGGAGCCCACAGCTGCAGGCAGAGTGGGACAATCCCCTGCCGGAACTCCTCCGCAGCAACGGATTCGACGACGCCGCCGAGGTCGCCCACCGACAGTCCGGGTTAGGATCGCTGACCATAGTCCGGGCGACCCGGTGATCATGATCACCGCGGTGTTCTAGGCTGGAGGTCGTGACAACCAACGCCGGTGGACTCCCCAGCCCGCCCTCGGTCTACGACTACTCGCCGTGGCGATTCTGGTCGCAGGCCGACGAAGCCGCCCAGCAGCGGCAGCGTGAATACCAACAGCGGCTGCTCGCCGAGCATCCGGACTGGACGTTCGGCGACGGGGTGTTCGTCAGTGATCAGGCCGCGGTGCAGAACGACGTTCTGCAGTTGGGTGATCGCAGCTACGTCGCCGGCCACGCCTATCTGTCCGGCGAGGTCAGCACCGGCCGGGACTGCACGATCAACGTCTACACCGTGGTCCGGGGCAAGATCACCATCGGTGACGCGGTCCGGATCGGTGCGCACACCTCGATCCTGGGTTTCAACCACACGATGAGCGATCCCGATGTCGAGGTCTTCCGGCAGCCGACGACCAGCAAGGGCATCGTCATCGGATCCGATGTCTGGATCGGATCCCAAGTGGTGATCGTCGACGGAGTGACAGTTGGTGACAAGGCGATGCTGGCCGCCGGCGCCGTGGTGACCAAGGACGTACCGGCCGGTGCCGTCGTGGGCGGGAATCCTGCCCGGGTGTTGAAGTGGCGGGTTCCGCCGCAGACCACCGGCACCACTCCGGCCGGTGCCGGTGATCTTGCCGGCCGGCTGAGTGTCTTCGCCGACGCCGCCCGGTCGCAGGCCCGCGAAATCCTCCAGCGGTGCTGGAACCCGGAGTTGGGCAGGTTCACCGACAAGCCGGGTTCCGCCCTCACCGTACGCGCTCAGTGCGACGCGATCGAGATCGCCGATCTGTTGCTGGGCACGGCTCCTGAGCAGTTGCCGGCCGATGAGCAGGCCGACTGGCTGCGTGACCTGCAGGACAAGGAGACCGGCCTGCTGCCGGAGATCAGGGCCGACGGCACGCCGGGTGATCCGCCGCGCGGCTACCGGGCCGGTGACACCGACTTCTCCGGGCTGGACGCGTCCGGCAGTGCCTACCACGTGTTGTGTGTCGGTTATGCCCTCGATCTGCTCGCCAGCCGGTTCTCCCATCCCATCACCGCCTATGCCGACATCCGGCCCGACGATCTGGTGATCATGCTCGACAAGCTGCCGTGGCGCGGCCGGGCCTGGCATTCCGGGGCCATGATCGACACCATCGGAACCGCGCTGCGCTGGAATCTGCCGAAGGACGAGACCGGCAGTCGCGCTGCGGCCGAGGCGTTGTACGGCTGGCTGTTGACCCGCGCCGATCCGCGGACCGGCATGTGGGGACATCCCGACGCTCCGACCGACGGGGGCGACATGCTCCAGGTGGTCAACGGCTTCTACCGGGCATCCCGCGGCAGCTATGCGCAGTTCGGGCTGCCGCTGCCCTACCCGGAGCGGGTGATCGACACAGTGCTGGCACATGTCCGCACCCAGCGCTACTTCGCACCCGACCGGCAGAACGCCTGCAATGTGCTCGACGTCATCCACCCGCTGTGGCTGGCCGGTCGGCAGACCGACTACCGCCGGGACGAGGTGACCAGCATCGCCGCAGCTCTGCTGAACGATGCGCTCGGGCACTGGACCGACGGCCAGGGCTTCGGTTTCCAGGCGCCGACCCGGACGGCGGCTTCGGCAGCGGTGACCACGCCCGGCCTGCAGGGCACCGAGATGTGGTTGGCGATCATCTGGCTGCTGGCCGATGTGCTCGGCATCGCCGCCGAGACCGGCTACCGACCCCGTGGAGTGCATCGGCCGGAGCCGGCCATCGATCTGGCGGCCACGTTCGCCGGTTAGCTGACCAGGTCAACGGTCCCGTCCGGCCAGCCGACCCGCACGGCGTCGGCCTCGGCGACGACCGACGGCCACACCGGCTGCTCGGCGCCGTCGGTCAGGCTGATGCCGACCGCGTACTGCTGATCCACCGACAGCGCGGTGAACTCGGCGTTGTTGATCAGCAGCCGGGACCCGAACGGATTGTCCTGATCATGGTCGGTCGAACTCTGCTTCCCCTCACCCAGCAGGATCTGCACGTCGGAGCGGAGTTGTTGCCGGGCACCGGGCACGGGCTGCTGCGGCACGGCGTAGCCGGAGACCAGGAGCCGCACACCGTCAAGATCACCCGGACGTTCGGACTGCAGCCGGATGATGCGCACCTCCACGGCTCCGTGGACGACCGAGGTGCAGGTGATCGGGCCCCAGGCGCTGGCGGCGATCCGGCGTCCGGTGAGCAGCCTGGCGAAGCCGACCCGGCGGGTGGTCTCCCCGGCGGGCCCGACCAGCACCACCTGGTTGTCCGCGGGCGGTCCGATCTCCCGCGGCGCCGGTGCGGTCACGGTCGAGTACGCCAACCGGCCGTACAGCGGATCCTCCTGGTCGTCGTGGGCCGCGGAATGATCAACGCCGTGGTTGATCACCCGGACGATGCCGTCCTCCCGGGTGCCCGATACCAGCCAGCCGGCCGGGACGATCGGCTCGGCGATGTCGCCGGTCTCGATCGGCAAGGGGTGTTCCGGCGTTGTCCAGAACGGGTCGTCGGCGCCGATCACCAGACCGGACAGACCCAGGCTCGACCAGTACGGCGACCCGGGGCCCGAGTACGGCTGCCGCATCGCTTCATGGCGGCCGAGCCAGCCCATGCTGAGCAGGCCGTCCGGAGAGAATGCGCCGCGCTCGGCGAAGTACCGAACACCGCCGACGGCGAGCCGGCGCAGCGTGCCCGGTGTCCACGGGTCGGCGTCGAAGATCACTCCGGCCCACGGGGCACCGACGGTGGCGTAGCGGTAGATCAGCGACCTTCCCTGGAACAGCGGCGCACCGTCGGCGCCGAACAGCCAGGCGGCCTGCGAGAGGTAGTCCCGCAGTCGCTCGCGATAGCGATCCAGCAGTTCGTCGACACCCGAAACGCCCTCGGACATCCGGCAGTACCAGAGGCCGAAGAGATGCATGACCCAGCCGTTGTACCAGTCGATGCTGCCGCGTTCCCCGTCGTTGTACCAGCCGCCGTCGAGATACCACGAGTCGAGCAGCGCGATGTTGTCGTTGATCAACTTCTCGTCGTGCGGTCCGTCGACCGAACGCAGGAAGGCCTGGGTGACGTTGGCGAACCACTTCCAGTTGTTGTTGCCGTAACCGACCTCCGCGCTGGGTACCAGCCAGTCGATGATCCGCTGTTGATCAGCGTTGCCGAGCCGGTCCCAGATCCAGGACCGGCTTTCGTGCAAGGCGATCGCGATGGCGGCGGCCTCGACCCGGCTCTGCGCGATGTCGGCGAGATCGGGCCAGCGTTCTGGCGACGACGGATCCGTGCCCGAGACCAGGCCGGCGGCGTACCATCCGGCATGATCATTCGGGTCGTCGGCAGCCGCTGACAACCGGAACCCCGCCGCAAGAAAGGACCGGGCGAACGCTTCCAGACCGTCGCTGACCTGCCCGGCACGGGAGGCCGGGCCGGGCAGGTCGAAGCGGGCATGTCCAGCTGTCGCCCAGGGACGCAATGCCAGCAGCGTGCGGTCGGCGAACGCCTCCAGGTGGACTCTGCCCCACCCGGTGTACGGCGCAGTGGGATCCTGGACGAATTGATCCTGATCGGGTCGATCTTGATGGGGTTGGTCGTTGTTGCTCAGCGCGGGCCGCCGTTCTTCTGCAGTTGGTCCTGATACTCGTTGCGCATGGCATCCCCGGCCGCCGTCTTCCAGGTGGAGATCAGATCCTGCAGCCCGGAGAACGGCTTGCGCCCCTGGATGATGTCGGCGATGCCGTCCTGGAAGTTCTTGTCCGCGGTGGCGTTCTTGGTGGCCGCCGCATTGGACCACAGGCCGATCGTGGGGTTGGCTATACCGGTCGGCACTTCCTTGGACTGGTAGGCATGCTGGGTGTCCGCGTCCTGCGGGCGACCCGGCTGGTAGACCGTGTACGGCGCGTCGGCCAGATACCTGATGGGGATGACGGTGTTGGTCTGGCCGGTCTTGGTCAGCACCGGATCGCCGGCGTCGGTCATCTTGTGGTCGACACCCTCCTGCCCGTACAGCCGGTACAGGTATTCCTCGGTGCCGAACGGAGCCGCCAGGTAGTTCAACGCCCGGAGGATCAGTTTGATCTTGTCCTTGTTGTCCTGCTTCTTCAGACCGGTGATCGAGTACACACCCGATCCGAAGTGCCAGCGGGCCAGCTTGCTGCCGTCCCGGTTGTAGTTGAGCATCAGCCCGAGCTTGAACTCCGGATTCGACGAGTTGTCGGAGATGTACTGCGCCCACCCCGGATACCCGTCGCTGGCGTTGATCGCGCAGGCCCCGGAGTTGAACAGGTTCTTGAACGGTTGTGCGGGATCGAAGGCGTTGGGGTGGATGACCCCGGTCTTCCACATCGCGATCAGGTCGGTGACCGTCTGCTTGTACTCGTCGGTCTCGTAGGTGTGGGTTAGCTTGCCACCCTCCTCACGCCAGGTGTTCGGCTCGTCGTTCATCATGCCCAGCAGCTGCCGCGGCTGGTTGATCAGGCTGAACGCCCAGGTCCGCTTCTTGGGGTCGGTGAGTTCCTTGGTCACCTGGACCAGCTCGTCGTATCCCTTGGGGTTGATCGGCAGACCCTTCGCCTCGAAGATGTCCTGCCGGATGAAGTGGTAGCTGCCGATCGCGCCGCGCGGAATCGGTATCCCGTACAGCTTCCCGTTGTAGACCGCGGATTTCCACGTCAGGTTGGGAATGTTGGCGAGGTTCGGATAGTCCTTGATCGCGTCGCCGCTGAGGTATTCGTCCAGCGGGGTGAAGCGGCTCTCCAGCAGCTGCGGGAAGTTCGCCACCACGACCATCTGCATGATGTCCGGCAGTTCGTTGCCGGCGATCACCGTGGAGAACTTGGTGCTGTAGTCGGCGTTGCCGATCATCTGCAGCTTGAGGTCGACCCCCATCCGCTCGTTCAGCCCTGCCCAGTAGCTGTTCTTGTCCGGACCCGGCGGGACCGCGTAGTAGATGTTGGCCATTCCGACCAGGGTCTCACCGTTGCCCGGCTTCTCCTGGACGACCTTGGGATTCTCCTTCGGAAAGTTGCGGAAGGCGTTGTCGACACCGTCGGCGGTACCGGGCAGGTCGGGTTTCAGGCCGGTGTACGGGATGTACGTCGGCAGCTGGACCTTGCTGTTCGCGCTGGCGTTGTTGGTGGTCTGCGCCCCGCCGCCGCTGCACCCGACCAACCCGGCGGCGCCGGCCATCGCGGCCAAGCCGCCGGCACCGGCCAGTAGGCGGCGCCGGGTGAACGCCGAATCATGAACACCCATACGAATCCTCCTCGACTCGCAGCAGTGATGATCTTGTTCCAGGGACTACTTGGGTCCGCCGTTCTTCTGCAACTGCTCCTCGTACTCCTTGCGCATCGCATCGCCGGCGGTCGTCCGCCAGGTCGAGATCTGGCTGTCCAGGTCGGAAAACGGCTTACGTCCCTGGATGATGTCGTTGATCGCGTCCTGGAAGTTCTTGTCGGCGGTCGCGTTCTTGGTCGCTGCAGCATTGGAGAACAGCCCGACCGTCGGATTCTTGATCCCGGTGGGCACCTCGACCGACTGATACTTGTGCTGGGTGTCGGCGTCCTCGGGATGCCCCGGCTGGTACAGCGTGTACGGCGCGTCGGCCAGATAGCGGATCGGGATGACCGTGTTGGTCTGGCCGGTCTTCGTCAGCACCGGATCGCCGGCGTCGTTGGTCTTGTGATCGACACCCTCCTCGCCGTAGAGCCGGTAGAGGTACTCCTCGGTTCCGAACGGTGCTGCCAGGTAGTTCAGCACCCGGAGCAGCATGGTGATCCGGTCCTTGTTGTCTGTCTTCTTCAACGCGCAGAACGGTCCGGCGCCGAACACGCCCGATCCCAGATGCCACGGCGCGAGTTCGGAACCGTCGCGGTTGTAGACCTTCATCAGGCCGAGCTTGAACTTCGGGTTGGACGCGTTGTCCGATCGGTACTGCGCCCACCCCGGGTAGCCGTCCATCGCGTTGATGGCCACGGTGCCGGCGTTGAACAGGTTCTTGAACGGCTGCGCCGGGTCGAAGGCGTTGGGGTGCAGGATCCCCATCTTCCACATCGAGATGAGGTCGTTGACCGACTGCTTGTACTCGTCGGACTCGTACCGATGGGTGAGCTTGCCGCCCTCCTCCCGCCACCCGTTCGGTTCGTCGTTGATCATCGTCAGCAGATTGGCAGGCTGGCCGATCATGCTGAACGCCCACCGGCGCCGCTTGGGATCGGTGAGCTCCTTGCAGACGTTGATCAACTCTTCGTAGCCCTTGGGGCTGGTCGGCAGGCCCTTCTCCTCGAACAGGTCCTGACGCAGGAAGTTGTAGGCGCCGATCACTCCGCGCGGGATCGGGATGCCGTAGATGTGTCCGTTGTAGATCGTCGATTTCCAGGACGCCGTCGGCAGGTTGGCCAGATTCGGGTAGTCCTTGACTGCGTCACCGCCCAGGTACTCGTCCAACGGCTGGAATCGCTTGTCCAGCAGAGACGGGAAGTTGGCGACCACGTTCATCATCAGTAGGTCGGGCAGGTCGTTGCCGGCGATCACCGTCGGGAACTTGGTCGGATAGTCGGCGTTGCCGACCATCTGCAGCTGGAGGTCGATGCCCATCCGGTCATTGAGCCCCTTCCAGTAACTGTTCTTGCCGGGGCCCGGCGGAACCGCGTAGTAGATGATCGCCATGCCGGTGACGGTGCTGCCGTCGCCCGGCTTCTCCTGTACCGACTTCGGCCGGTCCTTTGGGAAGTTCCGGAACGCGTTGTCGACGCCCTGTTCGGTGCCGGGCAGGTCGGGTTTCAGGCCGGTGTAGGCCTGATAGGTCGGCAACTTCACGGCGCTGTTCACGCTGGCGTTGTTGCTGGACGGCCCTGCGCCGCCCTTGCCGCACCCGACCAGACTGGTGGCGCCCGCCATGGCTGCCAGCCCACCGGCCCCGGCCAGCAACCGCCGACGGGTGAAAACAGTTGAGTTGCGATTCGCGGCGGTCAAGGCCGGTTCCTCCTATGGGTGATCACAGCATGGTGGTCTGTCATGTTGATCTTGGTTCTGGACGGATCTGTTCGGTTGTCGCGGAACGATCAGCCCTTGACGGCGCCGATCATGACGCCCTTCGCGAAGTGCTTCTGGATGAACGGGTAGACGATGAGGATTGGGAGAATGGCGATCACCAGGATGGCCATCTCCATGGACAGCTGCGGCGGCAGACCCTCGGTGCTGCCGATCTGTTCCCCGCCGATCGTCGTCTGGTTGACGACGTAGGTGCGCAACACCAACGCCATCGGCCATTTGTCAGCGGTCTGGATGTAGATCAACGCGTTGAAGAAGGCGTTCCAGTAGCCGACCGCGTAGAACAGTCCGATCACCGCCAGGACGGCCTTGGACAGCGGCAACACGATGCGGGTCAGGATGGTCAGGCTGGATGCGCCGTCGATGGCAGCCGATTCGAACAGCTCGGCCGGCAACTCCTGGAAGAAGGCACGCATCACGATCACGTTGAACGCGTTGACCAGCACGGGCAGAATCAGGGACCACCAGTTGTCGAGCAGATTGAGTTGTTTGACCAGCAGGTAGCTGGGGATCAGCCCCGGGCTGAACAGCACCGCGCCGAGAACCAACATCAACACCGGCCTGGCGGCGAAGGAGCGGGACCTCGAGAGCCAGTAGGCCAGCCCGGCGGTGGCCGCCAGCGAGAGCAGCGTGCCGATCACGGTGATACCGATCGAGATCACCAGCGCACGGGTCACCACCCCGCCGGACAGGATCGCCTGATACGCCGACAGCGACAGGCCCCTGCCCGGCCACATCACCATGCCGCCGGCGGCGGCGTCCAAGGTCTGCTTGTCGGCAAGCGAGGTGGCCAACACAGACCAGAACGGCAGGATCACCAAGGCGGCCGAGACCAGCAGCGCGATGAACTTGAGGAATTGGACGAGCGGATTGGGCCGCTCCATCCAGACCGGACGTTTGCCGGCCCGGGAACCGGCGCCGGTCTTCGCCGTCGCCTGGTCGAGGGTCGTCATTTCTCGTACACACCTCGCTCACCGAAGACATGGGCCAGTTTGTTCGCGCCGACCACCAGTCCGATGCCGACGACCATCTTGACCAGGCCGACCGCGGCCGACATGCCCCAGTTGCCGCCGATGATGCCGTTGTTGAACACCCAGGTGTCCAGCACCTCGCTGGCTTCGAGACCGACCGGACCCTGCTGCAGGATGATCTGCTCGAAGCCGACGTTCAGGCTGTTGCCCAGCCGAAGAATCAGCAGCAGGATGAACAGCCCCTTCAGCGACGGCAGGGTGATGTGCCACAAGCGCCGCCAGGCGCCGGCGCCGTCCACCGCCGCGGCCTCGTACTGCTCCTGATCGATCTGGGAGATCGCGGCCAGGAAGATGATCGTGCCCCAGCCGGCGTCCTTCCAGATCGCCTGGGTGGTGATCAAAGCCTTGAACAGGTCGGGCACGCCGATGATGTGGAACTGCGGGAGCCCGTGCTGGACCAGGAATGTGTTCAGCATGCCGGCGTTGCCGAGCATCTGCTGGAACAGAGCGACGACGATCACCCAGCTCAGGAAGTGCGGCATGTAGAGGATCGACTGCAGCAGCCGCTTCAGGCGCTCTCCGGCGAGGCTGTTCAGCAGCAATGCCAGGAACAGCGGCACCGGGAAGACCAGCACGGTCTGGATGATGGTCAGGATCAGCGTATTGACCAGGGCGTTGACGAAGGACGCTTCACCGGTCCACAGGAAGGAGAAGTTCTGCAGTCCGATGAACGGAGCCTCGGTGATCCCCAGGTAGGGCTGATAGTCCTGGAAGGCGATCACGTTGCCGAGCAGCGGAACGTACTGGAAGAGCACCAGCGCTATGGCACCGGGCAAGCCGATCCCGACCAGCAGCTTGTCCCGGGACAATCGTTGCAACCGGCCGACACGGCGGCGTCCAATGATTGCCGACTCCGGCGGAGGGACTGCGGTAATCGCTTCCCCAGCCGGGCGGGTCAAACTGCTTTGGCCCACGTGAACCCCTGCTCCCTTGTAGGTGATCCTTTTCTCGGCATCGCAAAAACGAGACCAACGCACCTGCGCGGCACTACCTTGACCGCAGCGGGAAGCGTTTGGCAAGGGTTTTCCGCAAATTGCCCAGCGAGTCGTTGTGAACGCCATGGGTTCCATTGCTCAGCGTGCGAACTGCGATCGCCCGCAGAGGGGTCCCGGGTCAGAAACGAACGCCCACCCGCGATCCGGGTGGGCGTTGCTGGGCCGGGGTGGAGGAGCTCAGGCGCTCTTCTCGCGGCGCTCGCGTTTCGGCAGCTTGTCCCGCGGCACGAGGGTGGGCAGGACGGAGTCCTTGACGACCTCCTCGGTGATGATCACCTGGGCCACGTCGTCGCGGGACGGTACGTCGTACATGACGTTGAGCAGCACCTCTTCGAGGATGGCGCGGAGACCTCGGGCGCCGGTCCCGCGCAGCAGGGCGAGGTCGGCGATCGCCTCCACCGCCTCGTCGGTGAACTCCAGATCGACGCCGTCGAGCTCGAACAGCTTCTTGAACTGGCGGGTCAGCGCGTTCTTCGGTTCGATCAGAATCCGGATCAGCGCGTCGCGGTCCAGCGGGCTGACGCTGGAGATCATCGGCAGCCGGCCGATGAACTCCGGGATCAGTCCGAACTTGACCAGGTCCTCCGGACGGACGTCGGCGAACGGGTCGTTGGACGCCGGTTTGCGGGACTCGATGTCGTTGTTGAAGCCGAGCGGACGCTTGCCGACGCGGGCGTCGATGATGTGGTCCAGTCCGGCGAACGCACCACCGACGATGAACAGCACATTGGTGGTGTCGATCTGGATGAAGTCCTGGTGCGGATGCTTCCGGCCGCCCTGCGGCGGGACGCTCGCCGTCGTACCCTCCAGGATCTTCAGCAGCGCCTGCTGGACGCCCTCACCGGAGACGTCGCGGGTGATCGACGGGTTCTCGCCCTTGCGGGCGATCTTGTCCACCTCGTCGATGTAGATGATCCCGGTCTCGGCCTTCTTGACGTCGAAGTCGGCGGCCTGGATCAGCTTGAGCAGGATGTTCTCGACGTCCTCGCCGACGTACCCGGCCTCGGTCAGCGCGGTGGCGTCGGCGATCGCGAACGGCACGTTGAGCATCTTGGCCAGGGTCTGGGCCAGATAGGTCTTGCCGCTGCCCGTCGGACCGATCAGCAGGATGTTGGACTTGCCCAGCTCGACGCCGTCATCCTCCGCGCGCCGGGCCGCGTTGGACGCCGACTGGGCCGCCTGCACCCGCTTGTAGTGGTTGTACACGGCAACGGCCAGGGCGCGCTTTGCGCTGTCCTGGCCGATGACGTACTGGTCGAGGAACTGGCGGATCTGCTGCGGCTTGGGCAGCTCGTCCAGGGTGCGGGCGTCCGCGCTCTCGGAGAACTCCTCCTCGAGGATCTCGTTGCACAGGTCGATGCACTCGTCACAGATGTAGACGCCCGGACCTGCGATGAGCTTCTTGACCTGCTTCTGACTCTTTCCGCAGAACGAGCACTTCAGCAGGTCACCACTCTCACCGATCCGTGCCATGCCAGCTCCTCAACCTTCGTCGTGCCATCTCTGGGCTGTGCCGTACGAGTTCTTCACATTAACCCGGCCGATTCTGCTTCGGCAGGATTTACCGCTCAGATGTATCGATCCTCGGGGCCGCCGCCGTCAGGCCGCGACCGAGGTGTCCTTCAACGACGTCAGGATGTCGTCGATGATGCCGTACTCCTTGGCCTCCTCGGCCGTGAGGTACTTGTCCCGCTCGATGTCCCGGCTGATCTCGCTGATGTCGCGGCCGGTGTCGGTCGCCAACATCCCCTCCATCAGCTCCCGGATCCGCATGATCTCCTTGGCCTGGATCTCCAGGTCCGAGGACTGTCCGTAGCCGCCCTCGGTGGCCGGCTGGTGGATCAGGATCCGGCTGTTCGGCAGGGCGAGCCGCTTGCCCTTGGTGCCGGCCGCCAGGATGACTGCGGCAGCCGACGCGGCCTGACCCAGGCACACCGTCCGCACGTGCGGCTTGATGTACCTCATGGTGTCGTAGATCGCGGTCAGCGCGGTGAACGAACCGCCCGGGGAGTTGATGTAGATGTCGATGTCGCGGTCGGCGTCCATCGACTGCAGGCAGAGCAGCTGGGCCATCACGGCGTTGGCGATGTCGTCGCTGATCGGCGTGCCGAGGAAGATGATCCGGTCCTCGAATAGCTTGGTGTACGGATCGATCCGGCGCATGCCGTAGGAGGTGCGCTCCTCCCATTGCGGGATGTAGTAGTCCATCCGCGGCGCCAGGTCGGTCCGGGAGAACGGCGCCGGGTTGGTCACACCAGCAGGAGGCGTACTGAAGTCTGTCATCGAAACTCCTTACTGGTTCGGGGAGTCGGCGGTCGACTGGATCTGCGACGCCGAGTGGAAGACGTGGTCGATGAAGCCGTATTCCCGGGCCTGCTCCGCGGTGAACCAGCGGTCGCGGTCGGAATCGGCCTCGATCTGGGCGAGCGGCTGCCCGGTGTGCTCGGCAATGAGGTTCTGCATCACCGTCTTGATGTGCAGCGACTGCTCGGCCTGGATCCGGATGTCACTGGCGGTCCCGCCCAGCCCACCGGAAGGCTGGTGCATCATGATCCGGCTGTGCGGCAGGGCGTAACGCTTGCCCTTGGCGCCGGCGCAGAGCAGGAACTGTCCCATCGACGCGGCCAGCCCCATCGCCACCGTCGCGACGTCGTTGGAGATCCACTGCATGGTGTCGTAGATGGCCATGCCGGAGTCGACCGAGCCGCCCGGGGAGTTGATGTAGAGCCAGATGTCCTTGTGCGGATCCTCTGCGTTGAGCAGCAGCATCTGCGCACAGATCGCGTTGGAGTTCTCGTCCTTGACCTCAGAGCCGAGGAAGATGATGCGGTTCGCCAGCAGGGCCTGGTAGACGTTGTCGTCCAGGCCGAAACCGTTGCTGCCACGGGCGGCGGACCGGACCTCGTTCGGCGAGACAGGTAATGCGTTCACGGTTGCGAACCTACCGTCCGGCAGGCGAGAAACTGAGGCCCGGTGCACACTGTTCGCTCAGGGCTTGACGACGGCACACCTTCGAGCCCGCTGTGGGCGGTGTCCGGCACCCGGGCCGGCGGCCCGGTCGGCCGGGTGCGGTGACGTACAGTCGGGGAATGGCATTGCTCTCCAACTTCGTGGCGACCAAGATCACCGGTGCCGAGACCGACCTCGGCAGCTATCAGGGCAAAGTCGTCCTGGTCGTCAACACCGCCTCGCAGTGCGGACTCACCCCGCAGTACGCCGGCCTGCAGAAGCTCTACGAGAGCTACAGCGACTCCGGCCTGGAGATCCTGGGCTTCCCGTGTGATCAGTTCGGCCATCAGGAGCCCGGCACGGAGGCCGAGATCGCCGACTTCTGCGAGCTCAACTACGGGGTGACCTTCCCGATGTTCGCCAAGATCCAGGTGAACGGACCGGGTGCCCATCCGCTGTACCAGTGGCTGACCTCGGCGATGCCCGGCGAGAACGGCCCGGACATCGAGTGGAACTTCGCGAAGTTCCTGATCAACCGGGACGGAGAGTTGATCGCCCGCTATTCGCCCAAGGTGACGCCGGAGGAGTTGGCCGGCGATCTGGAGAAGGCCCTGGCCTGAGGCCTTGCCCCGACGCTCCGGTCAGATGCCTGGCATCGGTGTCGTGATCACGCCGGCCGCGGGTCGGTCGCCAGGATCGCGTACAGCGCATAGTCCTGGCGACCATGATGATCATCGGCGCCGAATCCGCGCATCACGCCCTCGAAGCTGAAGCCGACCCGTTCCAGCACGGTACGCATCGCCACATTGGTCACCGCCGTGCCGGCCTGCACCCGGAACCAGCCGAGCCGGAACAGCTCGGTGACCAGCAGACGTACCGTACCGGTGCCGATCCCCTGTCCCCGTGCTGCGGGGAACAGGCTGATGCCGAGTTCGCAGGTGCCCGGGAGCCAGGCTCCCTTGGGTGCCCTGACCTGGATGTCGCCGACCAGCGAGCCGTCCGCCTCGATGCCGTAGCTGACGAACCCGTCGGCTTCCAGGGTCGGCGCCTTCTCGATCATCCTGTGCATCCGGCTCCGGAACTCGTCGCGGTCGCCGATGCTGTCGCCGAGCTCGGCGACCAGGACGTCGAGATCGGTGAGGCGCAGCGCCCGCAGCCTCAGCCGGTCGTCACCGAGTTCGGGCATGACCGGACTCTAGCGAGCCCGGCCATCCCGAACCGATCAGGCCGCGTGAATCAGGCCGCGTGAATCAGGCCGCGTGAATCAGGCCGCGTGAATCAGGCCGCGTGAATCAGGCCTGGGCGTCCTCGGCTGCGGCAGTGTCAGCAGAGGGCTCGTTGTCGGCATCGTCGGCCGAGGTCCCACCGTCCGCAGCGTCGTCATCCGCAGCATCAGCAGCATCACCGTTCGCGGCATCGCCGTCTGCATCCGAGGGCTGGGCGATGCTCCCGTCGGACTGCAGCGACGCCAGATCGAGGGTCTCACCGTTGCTGTCGGTGATCGTGGCCTGGGCCATGATCAGGTCGAGCACCTTGCCGCGCCGGATCTCGCTCATGTACTCGGCGACATGGTCGTGCTCCAGCATGTGCTGCAGTTCCTGGTCCGGGGTCGTCCCGCTGGCCTGCGCGCGGCGCACGATGTAACGGGTCAGCTCGTCCTGCTCGACACCGATCTCCCGGTCATCGGCGATCTTGTCCAAGATCATCTGCGCCTTCAGCGCGTCCGCGGACCGCTTCTCGGTCTGCTGCCAGAACGATTCGACGTCCTTCGGCTCATCCTCGTCGTCGTCATCGGAATCGGTGGCGATCTCGTCCAGGTACTGCTCCAGGGTCAGGCCGGCCTGCGCCAGCTGGCCCTCGATCTGCCCCTTGCGGGAGTCGACCTCGGTCTTCAGGACGCCCTCGGGAACCTCGACGTCGACCTCGGCGATGAGGGCCTCGAGGACCTTGTCCCGGGCGGCGTTGGCCTGCTCGATGCGGCTGTTCTGGGTCAGCTCGCGGCGCAGGTCGGCGCGCAGTTCATCGATGGTGTCGAATTCGCTGGCCAACTGGGCGAACTCGTCGTCCGCCTCGGGCAGGTCCTGGACCTGGACCTTTTTGACGGTGACCTCGATCTCGGCGTCCTCGTCCTTCAGCGGGCCGCCGACCAGCTTGGAGGTGAACACCTTGGACTCCCCGGCGGAGAGCCCGATCACGGCATCGTCCAGGCCGTCGACCATCCGGCCGGTGCCGACCTCGTAGGAGATGTCGGTGACGTTGGCGTCCTCGAGCACCTCGCCGTCCTGCCGGGCGACCAGGTCGATGATCAGATGGTCACCGTTCTCGACCGGGCGGTCGACCTCTTCCAGCGAACCGAAACGGGCCCGAAGCGAATTCAGCCGTTCCTCGACCGCCTCGTCGGTGATCTCGATGGCGTCGACACTCGCCTGCAGGCTGTCGAAGCTCGGTACGTCGAAGTCCGGACGGACGTCGACCTCGGCAGTGAACTCGACGACCTCGCCGTCCTCGAGCTTGGTGACCTCGACCTCGGGCTGGGCCAGCGGCGACAGCTTGTTGTCGGTGACCGCGTTGTTGTAGAGGCCCGGCAGGGCGTCGTTCAACGCCTCGGAGAGGATGGCGCCGCGGCCGAACCGCTGGTCGAGGATCCGCGGCGGAACCTTGCCCTTGCGGAAACCGGGAATCTGCACCTGGGCGGCGAGGTCGCGGTAGGCCTTGTCCATGTTCGGCTTCAGATCCGCGAACGGGACCTCGACCGTGATCTTCACCCGCGAGGGGCTCAACTGCTCGACGGTGCTGGGCACGTGTTACTCCTGAGGCGTGGTCGGACGCGTACGCCACGGCCACGTGACAACTAGACGGTTAATGTTCTCGCTTCGCGAGCCCGGGATCGCCGCAACGGCACCGGCAGATTTTGGGCTCAGGCAATCCTACGGTCGGCGTACCCGAGCGACAAACCTCACCCGTGGGCCAGCAGTTCCAACACCACGACCAGCAGTCCGAGGGCGACCAGCACCAGCAGCAGCAGGAACTTCTGCCAGGGCGCGATCCGGGCTCGCCGGACGCCGAGGTAGCCGATCGCCGCAAGGGTCACGATCAGCACCGTGCTGCCGGCGCGGAGCGAACGGTGCAGTTCCCAGCTGCCGATCCCGGCCAGCCCGAGGAAGGCCAACGGCAGCACGATGACGGTGAGTGCCTGCAGGCAGGTGGTGGCCAGGTATCTCAGTTCGTCGCGGTCCGGGAGGGTAACGTGGGTGACGACATGGGAGATCAATTCCGCGGTGAAAGCCGCGGTCACCGTGCCGAGAACGGTGATCGCCAGGGTCAGTGCCGCGCCGCGGACGCTCACCTCCCCGGCGTGGGAGTTGAGAGCGAGGATCACCGCCAGGGCGGTGAAGGTGACGTAGACCCGTTCCCGCAGACGCCCGGCACGGCGTTCCGCCGACTCCGTCACGCCCTCGCCCGGATCGGCGGAGTGGTCGACACCTCTGCTGCCAGCCATATCCTCAGCCTATCGATTTGCTGCATCACGGCCACGAAATCACCCGTAATGCGATATACGGTGAAAACCAGGTTCACCGAATCCGAATTCTGCAATTCAGCAGGGAATTTCCGGATTTGCATTGATTGATTTCACCTGGCGGGTCACGGTCCCGGTGTGACTTGGTTCGGTACGGCATTCTCCCGACTTGATTGCGGGCCGGAGCTGATACCGGTTCTGCAGGCAGTGCGGCGCGCCGACGATTGGCGCCGGCGCGAGTCGTCCTTGCAGGCGGTATACGAAAAACCTGCGGCGCTGCACAATGCGCTGCGGCTCTCGCGCCGGCGTGGGCCTTACTGCTCGGTGTGGGTGGCGGTCACGTGATACACCCGGCCACCCCAGCCGTCATTGGGGAACGCATCCGACACCCGGACGTAGACCGGTTTGATCCCGTCCGTGCCGGCACCAAGGTACGAGGTCAGGTCGATGCTGCGATCGGCCTTGTTGGAGCCGTCGGTGATCCGGCGGTCCTCCTTGAGGACCGTGGTCCAGTTCTGGTTGTCCGAGCTCACCTCGACCACGAATTCCGCGTCGATCGTCAAGGTGACCTCCGCCGAGACGGTGTCGGACGGGAACGGGAACAGGTAGGTGAAGTGGCTGTTGCCGTCGGCGAACCGGTTCTGTACCCCGTTGCTCTGCGACCCGTCGGGATCGAACAGCCAGGGATTCTCGTCGACGGTTCCGGTGTCGAAGTCGATGGAGTGAGCGACCAGCACGTCGGCCCGGGTGGTGAACCGCAGACCGCCGGCACTCACTGTCGCGGTGACCATGTGGTGGCCGTCAGCAGCATCGGCGGGCACGGTCACCTGCAGCGGGATGCTGCCGGAGACGGGATGGGCCGTGCCGTGCGGGTTGAGCCGGACCGACGACTCCGACGGGCTGACACCCCAGCCGGCCGGAACGTCCACCGACGCCTTCGCAGTGAACGGTGCGGCTCCGGTCGCCGAGACGCCGAGCTCGATCGTCACCGCGGTCGAACCGGTGGCGGCGGGCATGATCACCGGTTGGGCCGGCGACATCGTGGCGGCCAGCGACTGCTTGGGCGCCTTGACCGGGATGACCCCGATCAACGCGCTCAGCGCACTGGCCTGGGTGCGCCAGTCGAAGACGTTGGGATGATGATCGCTGCTGCCGCCGGACCAGCGGGTGCCCAGCCGATCGGCCGCGTCGCGGTCCTGCTCCCAGATGGTGTCGGCCTGTTTCTGCAGGAAGGTCGCGTACCGCGCGTTGTGGGTGGTGTCGACAAGATCGGTCCAGTAGCGCATGAAGATGCCCTTGAACTGCTTGCCGTTGTCGCTGCAGGTCTGGTCCAGGGCGTCGCAGGCCTCGGTCAGCACCCCGTCGGTGACGAGCGCATCGGTGTTCAGGGTCGCGTCGGCCAGGCTCCGTGCGGTGGCCAGCACCTCGGAATCCTTGGTGGCACGCCAGAGTTCGAGGCCAGCCCCGATGGCCAGTCCCTGGTTGTAGCTCCAGACCATCTGGCCGTTGTTGGCGCAGCTTCCGGTCAGGCCGTCATTGACCAGGCTGTCGGAGTTGATCATGCCGCTGTTGACGAACCAGTGCCACGCGGTGACCGACCTGCCCAACCACAACCGGTCGCCGTGGATCCGGTTGTGCAGTTCCGCGGTCAGCCTGATCCACAGTCCGTTGGTGACCGCGTTCTTGTAGGTGCGCTCGGCGTCCCACCACACACCGCCGCCGCAGGTACTGGTGTCCCAGTAGCCGTACACGTAGTCGGCGATGGTGACCGCCATGTCCAAGTACTTCCTGTCGCCGGTCAGGTCATAGGCCTGCAGCCAGGTCAGACCCCACCATTCGGAGTCGTCGATGGCGCGGCTGGTGAAGTTGCCCAGCAGTGGATCCCCGGAGAGGACGCCGGGCGGGAAGGCTCCCTTGTCCTTCTCGAAGGTGTTGTCCAGTTGGGCGAGATAGCGGCGGTCGCCGGTGCGCTGCATGTAGTCGCCGATGGTCTGCAGAGCGACGGCCGAGTTCCACCAACTGGACGGGAACCACGCCTTCACGGGCTCGTAGGAATCCATCAGCACGTCGGCGGCGACCCGGGCCCGGGCGACCGCCGTCGCCGGTGAGGTCGCGGACGTCGGCGAGGACTTCGGGGAGGAATGGCTCGGACCGGCGTGGGCCCAAGCGGCCGGGACCAGGCCGACCGCGAGGGCGACCAGCCCCAGCAGGACCCTCCGCAGGACACGGCCGTACGGCCGACGGGCGGTGATCATCGTTGAACTCCAAAGGTTGTGGGGGCGAAAGGTAAATCGTTTGGCCAGAACGCAGAGCAGTATCGCGGAGCCGGCGGAGGACCGTCAACGGTGGCACCCCTGCCGTCGCGGAGCTGCCCGAAATCCTTCTCCGTGATGTCCGATCGGGCAGAGTTCTGCGGAAGCAACCAAAGTCCCTGTCCGGATCCATCGGCCGCCGATACGCTGCAGCTACGCGGCGCTCAGGCACGGCTCAGGTACGGACGTCGCCGCAGAGTTGATCTTCACGCGATGATCACCACGCCCGCGGGCGCCTGTTGATCCCCTGGTATCTGCTGGATTGATTCTCTGCTCGGGGGCAGGTGATGAGTCTCGACATCGGCGTCGACCCCAACACGACGTCCCTGCTGACCGCGATCGGTGTCACCGACGACAACGGGCAACTGGTGGCGAGTTGGTTCGACGACCCGTTGACCGCCATCCGGCGGATCCTGTCCAACCCGACGCAACGGGCGGCCCTGCTGCGCCTGCTCGATGAACTACTGCCACCCCACCCGGATCTGCCCGCCTGGTATCCGCTCCTCGACACCGACGCCGGCAATCTCTACCTGACCGTCGAGGACGACATCATCGGGATCGCCGCCGCCCTGCACAGTGGGGTGCTCGGCTCCGGGGTCGGGAGTGTTCAGGGCAGCGTCCGGCTGCCACTGGTCAGCGTCGCCGGTGATCTCGAGGCGATCGCGGGCACGGCCGAGGGACCGTTGCAGGTCGGGGTGGACGTCGGCTTCACCGATCCCGTGATCCCGCTGACCCGGGTGGGGGCGGCGGTGACCGTACACCTGGACGAGACCGCTCCGCTCGGTGTCCGGGCGGGGATCCGGGTCACGGTGGACGACTTCAACCTCGGCGGCGGTGAGCCGACCGACCTGGTGATCGATTCCGCGACGCTCGGGGCCGATCTGATCACCGCGCTGCGGCTGCTGCTCCGGGAGGTCGTCGAGCTGTTGGCGGCCGAGGCCGGTGGCAACGATCAACTCGGCCGACTTGCCGACCACTTCTTCGCGCTGCTCGGGCTGACCGACGACGGTGCCGAGGACATCCCGCCGTTGCCGCTGCAGGAGATTCTCACCCGGCCAGAGGCGTTCCTGGACTGGCTGACCGACATCGTCGACACGCCGGGGACACTGACCGCCTGGGCAACTCACCTGGTGGGCCTGATCGGCGACGATCTCCCGGTCACCGGGACCTCACCCTTCCGGGCGACGGTGCTCGACTCCGACATCGTCGATCTCCTGCTGACGGTCGAGGTCACCGATGATCGGGACCTGGAGATCGGCCTCGAGGTCCGCGTCGACACCGGCCCGGTGGCCCTGTCCGGGGTTGTGACGGTGCTGCGGATCCCGCTGCCGGCGATCGGCGGAACGCCCCGCGACCCCGGGGCTCCGGTGCGCCGGACAGCGGTGGTGCCGGAGGTCACTGTGGCGCTGGTCGCTCCAGCTTCCGGCAACCTGATCACCGATCAGCCGGCCCTGCAGGTCGGCCGCATCGGTGCCGGCTTCCGGCTCACCGACGGCGCGCTGCAGCCCTGGCTGGCGTTGACCGAGGTGACCATCGACGGCGCGGATCACGGCGTCGTCGACCTGACCGACGCCGACGCGGTGATCGGGGCCGTCTCCGACGCCGCGTTGTCGATCTTGGAGGATGCGTTCGGCGACTCGTCCGCGGCCCGGGCACTGCTCACCCTGCTCGGACTTCGCCGCCCCGACTCGGACCCGTCATGGCCCCACCTGCTGGATCCGGCTGCACTCGGCCGCGGCCCGACGATCGCCCTCGGCAGTCTGCATCGCGGGATCCTGGCCGATGCCGACCATCCGTGGTCGCACATGCTGGAGCAGGTCGCGCTGCTGGTCGGGCTTGCACCGGACGTCACCGGTACGGGGACAACGACCGATCCCTGGATCACCCCCATCGCCACCGCCGGACCGGTCAGCCTGTCGCTGGCAGCCTGGAACGCGCGCAGCGACAGTGATCCGGTCGGCCTGCAGCGGCTGCGACTCGGACTCGCCGCCGACGCTGCCCAAGGCAGCTACGAGGCCGGGCCCTTGTCGAACTGCTGGCCGTCGACCTGCCAGCGGCCGGCACCGGCTCGGTCCAGCTTGTCGGCCGCTCCCAGCTGGCCGTCGAGATCACCCCCGACGGCCCCATCGACCTGTCCGGCATCCAGCTGTCGAGCGGGCCTGCGGCCGCACTGATCAGCTGGCGGCCCGGGGAACCGCCGATCTGGCAGGTCGGGATCGGCGATGTCACGATCACCCTCGACACCGAGGAGTTCGGTCCGTACGACTGGGCGTTGCCGGGTCTGCAGCCTGATCTCGGGCTGGGCGCAAACGCGATCCGGTTGCTCGGCCGACTGATCAGCTCGGCACTGCGATCCTGGGCCGGCGAACCCGGCTACGCGCTCACCGCCCTGCTCGGCCTGCACCGCGACCTTCCCGAACTGCCCGAGGACTGGCCCCTGCTGGCCGACCTGTTCAGCACCGGTGATCAACTCCAGCAGTTGCTCGACGATCCGGCCGGCACGCTGCGTGCCCACCTGCAGCAGGTGTTCACCGGCATCTCGACGGACGGGCGGCCCCTGGTGACCGGCTTCCTGCAGACGCTGGGTCGACTGCTGCCCTCCGACAGCCCGATCGCTCTCGGGCTGCCCGGCGTCGGCCCGATCCGCGGAAGCGGCCGCTACGACGATCCGTGGGTCATCCCGGTCGTCGACGCGTCCGGTGGCGCGTCCGGTGGCGCGTCCGGTGGCGCGTCCGGTGGCGCGACCACCGTCGACGGGCTGGTCTGGCTCGACCCCGGCGGACCGCCCGCCGACTGGATCGCGACGATCGCGCAGCGTGCCGACGCGGTCACCGACGGGCCGCTCCTGACCAGCTTCCTGTACGACGCCGCTGCCTTCCGGGCCGGGCTCGGCACACAACTCGGCGGCCGCAGCCTCGGCGACCTGGCCGCAGGACTCGATGATCTTGCCGCCTGGCTGACCTCCGGCGACGGACTGGTTCCAATCGACTCGCAACTACCCGCCGGCTGGACCCACGGCGACACCGTCGCCACACCACACGGACTGCTGCCCCGGGACCCTGCCGTGATCAGTCAGGTGGTCGCCAGGCTGGCCTCCGGATCCGGCCCGGTGCTGCTGGTGGCACCACCCTTCGCCGATCACACGATCTTCACCGAGCTGATCACCGTGATCACCGGTGCGCAGCCATCCCCGGACCTGCATTTCGACCTGCGCTCGCTGCCGAACCCGGCCGAGGTCGATCTGACCCGGATCACCACGGCTGCCGCGGCCTACACCGCCGACCTGCTCGCCGACAGCGCGGTCGCCGAAGTTGATCAACTGCAGCGCGTTGTCGAGCGGGTTCGGACGATCACCGGTCAGCGAGTCAGGCTGCTCGGCCATTCCACGGCCGGCGTCGTTGCCCGGAAGCTGGCCGCGGCGCATCCGGAACTGGTCACTGAGTTGATCACCCTGGGCAGTCCGCACGACGGTTCCGATCTGCTGCCGCTGACCGACCCTGCGGTGGCCGACGCGCTACGGGTGGCCGCCTCGGTGGCGGCGCCGATAGCCGACACCGCCCTCGGCGGGACGGTTGCCTGGCTGGCACAACTGCTGGACGCCACGGGTGGCGTCCTCGGCGGGCCGGTCAGCAGGAGCTGGTTCGACAGTGCGGGTGGGACCGTGAACGACACGGTGCCCGGATTCGCCGTCGGCTCCTGTCTCAGCGGCGATCTGCCCGGACTGCTCGCCGGCTCGGCCGTTGCCGGGCTTGCCGCCGCCGAGCCGCCGACGCACGTCGGCTTCGGGCTTCGGCTGGGACTCAGCACGCCCGAACCCGCAGACGGTCAGGGCGAATCGGAGCCGACGCCGATCGCACTGACCGCGGCGGCGCGGATCGATCTCGCCCGGCTGAGGCTTGTCCCGGGGGCGGCCGACCCACCAAGGCCGGCCACCGCGCTCGCCCTGGCCACCCGGACGTACCGTCCCTCCGGCTGGCTGGTGCAGGACGGCACCCTTCCGGACGGCCCGATCGACGCCAGGGTGCGGCTGGTGGAGGCTGGTGTCGTCGTCACCCCCGCCGGTGCTCCGGCACCCGGACCGAGCCCGGACGGTGGCCTCAGCACGACCGTCGTCACGGGTGGCCTCGGCATCGTGCCCTGGCTGCGCCTGGTCGACGCCTCGGTGGGCGCCGGACCGGTGCAGGCGGTTGCGCTCGGTGACGTCGATCTGCGGGAGGCAATGGACGCGGTCATCGCGGAACTGGACGCAGCCCTGGCGAACCCGGCCGCCGCGGCGGTCCTCGATCTGCTCCGGGCGGCCGGTGTGCTGATCGACACCTCAGCCGGTCCGCGTGCTTCGATCCAGGGCCTCGCGGACCTGGCGACGGTCCCGATCAGGACCCTCACCGAACGTCGCAGCGCGCTGCTGGCCGCACTCCGCAAGGTCATCGGTGACCCCAATGTTGATCTTGGCAACGTTGATGTTGGCGATCTCGATGCCGGAGCCCTGTCGGTGAGACTGCCGGAACTGCCACTCCGGCTGTCCCTGGACGACGCCGGAATGGTCATCCGTCTGGAGACCACCTCGGACCTGACCCTTGCCGGACCTTTCGCGGTCCGCGCACGGTTGGACCTCGACACCCGAACACTGGCGGTGAACCTGGACGCCTCCCTGCTGGCCGGACCAGTGGTTCTCCGCCGCGAACCCTCCGGCACCATCACCGTCGGCGCCGAACCCTGGCTCATGACGCCGCTCCGGCTGAGACCGTTCGACCTCACCGCCGTGCAGGACCGGCTCGGTGACCTCATCCTCGACCTGTCGGTCTCGGCGGTCGTCAGCGCCCTGCTCAGTGCCCAGGCGGGGAACCATGTCGTCATCCCGCCGATCAGCGCACTGGTCCGCGACCCCGTCGGCTGGCTGCGCAGCCCGAACGCACTCGGCACCGCCACCGGGCTGCTGGACGGTGACAAGATCAACGACCTGTTGCAGACGGTCGCCGGTGCTCTGGGTCTGGACGATCAGCGGGGCATCGAACTCCCCGGCGGCTTCCTGCTGCGGGTGAGCGGCAGCGATCCGTTGCAGGTCCGACTCTCCGGCACCATCGACCAGGGCGCGCCACTGCTCACTGCCGCTGTGGCGCTCGGCGTTGATCTGCGCACGCTCGGGCCGCTGCCCACTGACCTCCAGGCCGGTCCGTCCGGGTCGATCACCCTCGATGTGTCGTTGCCCGGGGACTGGGGTGACCTGACCGTTGCCTTCAGCGTCGACGGCGGCGGCGTCCGCCTGCTGATCACGCCGGACAACGTCGGCCCGATCCAGCTACTGCCGACAGTCACCGGGCTCGGTGAGTTGCTCGGAGACGCGGTCACCGCTCTGGTGCCGAAGGTGCTCCAGGAGATCACCGATGCACTACAGACCGAGCCGGAGCATCCGGTGCTCGATGTCGCGCTGCAGATCGCCGATGCGCTGGACATCTACGACGCCGGTGGCGCCGGCTTCCTCGGCGACGCGGAGAAGCAACAGCTGCGAAACATGCTCAGTCCCGGCTGGCTGCAGGCGCAGGTGTCCGACCCGGCCTTGATCGTCGGTCACATCCGGAGCCTCTTCCCCTCCGATGCCACTCCGGGCGTGATCCCGCTCCCGCCCGGTCACCGGATCCTCCGTACGGAGAACCGGCTGCGCTGGGAGATGGATCTGGCGCCGGGCTGTGTGGCCGGTGCCGAGCTGGGCTGGTCGACCGCCGGCCACCCCCAGGTGCGGGTGACCCTGGACAACCTGGACAGCGGCCCGGTCAGCATCGTGTCGGCACGGCTGGGCTATCTCGACGATTTCGAGGGCCTGGTGCGGGTCCGGGTCGAGGTCGGCGAGCCCCTGGATTGGTTCACTCCGGAACTGGAACTCAGCGCGGTCGGTGACCGGTTGGCGCTGCGGATCCTGCCGCTCGGCGACGCCGCGACCGATGACGTCGAGATCGTCCTGCTGCCGCAACCGGCCGTCACGCTCACCGCCGAGGGCGGCCTGATGGTGGCCGGCTCCTGGCTGCTGCCGCTGCTCACCCACTACCTCATCCCGCAGCTTGAGGACCTGCTCGAGGAGCCGTTGTGGCCGGGCGGGCCGAGTGCCCACCGGATCCTGCACGGCAGCGGCCTGGTGTCCAACGCCACGGGACCGCTGCAGATCGTGACGTCGTTCCCCGACCCCGCCGTGATCGTCACGGGCGCCCTGAAGACGGCGCTCTCCGGCGTCGCCGTGGACATCGGCGACGACCTGCACCTCGGCTTCGCCGAGGACGCCGGCCGGCTGGGCATCCGGCTGCAGGGATCGATCACCTTCCCCGGCGAGGTCTCGGTCAGCGTGCTCTTCGGCCACCACGAATGGATCGGCGACGATGCCGGGATCACCGCATGGGTGATCGGCCCGTCCGACGACCCGGCGGCGCTGCCCGCCACTCCGGCACCCGGTCTCGACATCGTCGGCGTCGGTGTCGGGTTCGCCGGAGCCGATGATGATCATCCGCTGTTCGGCGGCGAGGCCGACTCCGTTGTCCGGCTGGGCGGCCTGGCCGCGATGTTCTTCGGCAACTTCGCCTTCTGGGACGCGACGACACGACGGGCAACCTTCGCCGTCGACAGCCTCGGCGGCGCCGTCGAACTGAACAACGCGGCGATCCGGGTCAACGGCGGAGACGGCGACTCCTTCGTCGCTGCGCTGATCCCCCAGGAACTCGGCGCCGGATTCACCATGGCGGTCGCGTACCGCAACGATCGACTGGAGGTGCATGCCGGGCCCGGCAACCTGGACAACGGGATCGAGCTCACCTTCCCGTTGAACCTCAACATCCTCGACCTGATCTTCCTCCGGGAGCTGTACCTGGCAGCGGTTTTCGGGCAGCGGACCGACATCGTCGGCGCCCTGTCCGGCAACGCCGAGCTCGGCCCGATCGCGGTGACGGTGACCAGGGTCGGACTGCGCGTGACGATCACCGGCTCCGGCGCGGTGTTGTCGTTCAAGGCCCCGGACGGCTTCGGCTTCTCGCTCGACGCCTCGACGATCCGGCTCGGCGGCTTCCTGCTCGTCGACGAGGCACGCGGCCGGTACGTCGGGGCACTGGAGATCGCCGTCCTGGAGAAGTTCGCACTGACCGCGATCGGGATCGTCACGACCAAGAATGCCGACGGCTCCCCCGGGTTCTCGTTGTTGATGTTGGTCACGGTCACCCTGCCGGTACCGATCCCGCTCGGCTACGGGTTCTTCTTCGCCGGCGCGGGCGGGCTGCTCGGTCTCAACCGCGGGATGGACGTCGACCGGATCCGCAACGGGCTGCGTACCGGCACGGCGGACTCGATCCTGTTCCCGACCGACATCATCAACCGCATCGACGTGATCGTCCGCGATCTCGAGGAATCGTTCCCGGCGCAACAGGGACACTTCCTGGTCGCCCCGATGGGCCGGATCACCTGGATGAACCCGCCGCTGGTGACATTGACCGTCGGCATCATCCTGGAGATCGCACCTCAGCCGAACATCGCCCTGCTCGGCGTCCTGCGGCTCGCGCTCCCGACACCCGACGAGGCGGTGGTCGACCTCAAGGTTGCCTTCATCGGCGGCATCGACATCGGGTCGAGCCTGCTCTACTTCGACGCCGCGATCTACGACTCGTTCATCGGCTACGCCGACTTCAAGCTGAGCCTCGAGGGCGATATCGCCGTCCGGCTCAGCTGGGGGTCGAGTCCCGACCTCGTGGTCTCGGTCGGCGGCTTCCATCCCAGCTACACGCCGGCCGCACACCTCAAATTGCCGACGATGCGTCGGCTCTCGTTGTCACTGCTCAAGGACAACCCGCGACTGACGCTGAGCCTCTACTTCGCCGTCACCAGCAACACCATCCAGTTCGGCGCCCGGTTGGAGTTCTTCGTCGGCGTCGACGGGTTCTCGATCAGCGGCGACCTGGGCTTCGACGTCCTGGTCCAGTTCGTACCGTTCCTGATCGACGCACGGATGTGGGGCAGGCTCGCAGTGACCGCAGGTGGTGCGGACATCTGCTCGATCGGCCTCGATCTGGCGCTTCGCGGTCCGACCCCCTGGTACGCGCACGGCAAGGCCAGCTTCAAGATCCTCTTCTTCAGCATCAGTGTCGAGGTCGAGGCGACCTTCGGCGAAGCGCACGAGACCACGATCCCGGCCGAACCCGTACTCCCGAAGGTGCTCGACCAGTTCCGGGATCCGCTGAACTGGGCAGCTCAACTGGCCGCCACCGCCTCCGCGGGGGTGACCCTGCTACCGCTCCCGCGAGGTGAGCTCGTGGTGGACGCCGGCGGTCTGTTGTCGGCACGGCAGAACCTGATCCCCTTGGAGACCGACATCGGGCTGGTCGGCAAGACGCCGCCCAGCGACGTCCGTCGGGTCGCTATCCGCAGTCTCACCTTCGGCACCGAGGCAGCCGAATACTCCGATGTCACCGCTGCGTTCTCCCCGTCCACGTTCGCCGGTTCCACCAGCACCAATCCGGACCTGCTCAAGGCACCGGCGTTCGAGGAACGGCCGAACGGTGTCCAGGCCGACTCCGGACGGACTCTCGACGCGGACTTCGTGCTGCACCACGCTCAGACGTACGAAATGATCGTCATCGACGACCCGGATCCCGAGGCGCCGACCCCGCCGGCGGTGCGGGCCAACCCCCGACTCGTCTTCTCCCGCCTGGTTGCCGGCGGCGCCGTGGGCCGGTCGACCCAGTCCAAGGCACAGCACGGTCTCGCCGAGCGGGGCAAGGTGCTGGCGGCAACCTCCGCCGAACCGCTGTATGCGGTCACGGCCAAGGATTCCTTGGTCCCGCTGGGCGCCGACGGGACTCCCGCCGCCCCGGGCACCGAATTGGTCACCCGGACCGAAGCCGAGCAGCGACTCGCCGCGGTGCCGGACGACGGCCGGCGGTTCCAGATCGTCCCGGAGGTACAAATTGTCCACTGAGCTGCCGGAGTACAGCTTCCTCCCGTGGTCGCGACGCGGCATCGCGACTCTGGTCGACCAGGTCGACAACCTCGGCCAGACCCCGAACGCAGGCCCGAAGGATCGCGCCACCCTGACCGCGTCGATCACCCTGGAGTCGACACCGGTCCCCGGCGCTCCCACAACCGCCCCCGCCACTGTCAGCCAGCAGGTGTCCCTGGTCGGCCCGGGCGACATCAAGAGCTTCACACCCGACGCCGTGCTTCGCGCCGTTCCGCCCCACGGCAGCCTGAACGCGGCAGCCGGCGAACTGGCCTATGTCGAGTTCTACGACGAGGACTTCCCGTGGCGCTACACCCCCGCCCGGGCCACCGACGATCACCGACTGCGGCCGTGGGTCGTGCTGTTGGTACTCGCCGACGGCGAATACACGCGTACCGCTGTGCCCGGCGGGGTGGCCATCCTCACCGTGACCGACACCGCCCCATTGCCGCCGGTGACCGAGACCTGGGCCTGGGCGCACGTCCAGACCCAGGGCGATCTCGGTGCCGGCGACCCGCATTCCCTGCTGGACGACTATGTGGCGGACTCAGCGGATCTGGCGCTGTCCCGGCTGGTCTGCCCGCGCCGGCTGGAACTCGACACCGGCTATCACGCCTTCGTCGTACCGGCGTTCGAGGCCGGCCGGCTCGCCGGCCTGGGCAGTCCTGCGGAACCGGGCACCGTGCCTGCCCAGCAGCCCTCCTGGGGACAGGGCCGGCCACGGGTGTTCCCGGTGCTCTACGACTGGTCCTTCCGCACCAGTCCTGAGCTCACCGATTTCGAGACGCTCGCCCGCAGGCCACAGGCGTACCGGATCGAGGCGGAGGGCTTCGGAACCCGTACCCTCGACATCGCCGATCCCGGCGCAGACGTCGAAATTCCTCCCGGCACCACCGTCGAGTTCGAGGGCGCGCTGGCACCACTCGACTTCCACGGCCGCACCCCCTACCCTGCCTCACCGGGCGCACCGGTGATCGACCAGCTGCGGGAGGTCGTCGACCTCGCGGTCGATCTCCGAGACACCGATGTGGCCCCGACGAGCCCGGACACCGGCGAGGACCCGGTCGTCACCCCTCCGGCGTACGCCCGCAAACATGCCGGCCTGGAACGGGTCGCCGACGCCACGGGTCCGACGCAATGGCTCGCCGAGCTGAATCTCGATCCGCGCAACCGTGCGGCTGCCGGCCTCGGCGCCGAGATCGTCCGGCAACGCGACGAGGAATACATGGAGCGGGCCTGGGCCCAGGTGGAGGAACTCGACGCAGTCAACCAGCGACTCCGGGACGCCGAGCTGGCGATGAACACCAACGAACGGGTCTTCGCCAAGCACGTCTCCCATTCCACGACCGACCGGCTACTCGGTCTGACCGCAGGAGCACTCTCGGCGCTGCGCGTCGCCGAGGGCGACGACCTGACCGTCCGGGGCGAGGTGGACGCCAGCCGGGTTCCCGCCGCGGCACAGGCACCGGCCTTCCGGCGGATCATCCGGCCGGCCCGTCCGCTGATCAGGTCACTGACCGATGCCGCGACCGACCTGCAGAGCGGGCAGCCCAGCGAACCGCGGGGCGGGCTGCAGCGTGGGTTGCTCGACCGGCTCAACGAGGACCCGGACACCGCCGTGTCGGCAGCGCCGCCGGCGCCCGATCCGACTCTCGGCGTTGCGCCGAGCCTTGTGCTGACCGCCGCGCAGGCGGTGGCCGCCCAACTACCGCGCGGCAGGGATGTGTTGCCGGTGCTCGCCGGGGATGAGGTCGAGGCCCGGCGGATCGCCGGCACGCTCGCGGGCGCAACGCTCGCCGCGGTCCGCGCCGGGATCCGGTCACGGCTGGACTCCGCGTACCCGACCACCGACGCCGCCAACGCGGAACTGCGGGAGGAGGCGACCACCCTGATCGATGCGCTGAACACGCTGACCGTCGGCAGCGGTGACCAGCCGACGGTGCTCCGGATGCCCGCCCAGACCTTCACCGATCACTACGGCTCGATCATCGACGGCAAGAACTACCTCGGCGTGGTGATCGCGCCCAGTACAGCCGCCACCTTCGAAGCCCTGGCCCCCACCGCCGGGCTGAGCACCGCGGTCGATTTCGCGGCAGCGCTGGTCGACTTCTCCACCCTCGCCGGCTCCCGGCCCATCCCGCCACCGGCGGCCGAACTGCCCGCCCCGGCATCGCTGGCCGGTCAGGTGTCCTTGCAGTTGCGTCCGCAGGTGGCGATGCCGGCCCGATTGGAGACCGTGCTCGGCGGCGTCGGTGATCTGTCGGCCGACCTCGCCAACAACCGCCGGCTGAAACCGGTGATGGCCTACCCGGCGTTCGACGACCCGCTCTTCGAGCCGCTCCGGCAGCTGGGGCAGGACTACATCATCCCCAACATCGCGGGCCTGCCGACCGAGTCGATCGCGCTGATGGTGCCCAACGTGCGGTTCATCGAGGCCCTGCTGGCGGGCGTGAACACCGAGTTCGCCCGCGAACTGCTCTGGAACGAATACCCGACCGACCAGCGCGGGACCTACTTCGCATGGTTCTTCGACGCCGCCGACGCCGGCGAGGACAGGCCGCCGGACATTCCGGAGGTCCACCTCTGGAAGCGCGACCTCGGAGCCAATTCCCCGCAACTGGCCGGGCTGCTGGTGCTGGTGGTCCGCGCCGAACTGCTGGTGAGATTCCCCGACACCATCGTCTTCGCCCAGCACGGAGTCTTCAGCGACGCCGACGGAACCACGGTGCGGACGCTCGACCTGGCCGGTGAGGTGCGGTATCCGGTGATCAGCGGCCGGCTCGACCCTGACATCTGTTTGTACGGCTTCGAGATGACCGAGCAGGAGGCGGCCGGGACGACGACCGACGCCGGCTTCTTCTTCTGCTTCATGGAACGGCCCGGCCAGCTGCGCTTCGGTCTGGACCTGGACGAGGATCGGGGCTCTCCCGCGCCGCAACTGCGCAGCTGGGACGACCTGAACTGGAAACACCTGCAGGATGCCGCCGGGCCACCCGCGATCGGGCAGCTGCCCGCCCAGGTGCTGGTCGGTGCGAACGCCGGACTCACCCCGACGACCTTTGGACTGCCGGCCTGGGGCCTGAGCTCGGCGCACATGGCGTCGATCCTGTGCCAGAACCCGGTGTGGCTGGCCCGCCATGCGACCGACATGCTCCCGATCGAGGTACCGGGCGATCTGCCGGACGATCCGGCAAGGCGGGTACCGCGATGACGACGAACACGGTCGACTGGTCAACCCTGACAACCGATCCTGCCACGGACGCAGCCGTCGGTGACCTCACCGCGATCGCCGAAGGATTCGACCCGCAGGTCCCGGTTGTCCTCATCCCGGTCCGCGTCGAGACCCGTTTCACCACTGTCGAGGTGCCCGACACCACCGACCCGCTGGCCGACCTGCTCGACCACCTCGCCGACGTCAGCGCTGTCCTGCGACGACTGTCCGGACGCAGCTACGTCACCGAGCTGACCGGAACCGTCGCTGAGCAGAAGGTGTTCAAGAGAACGGTCGAGGTGCCGCTCTATGAGGCTGCCGAAACCGATCTGGCCGCACTGGCAACAGAACTCGATGCACTGCGCCACTCCGCGCAACAGCCCATCATCTCCGGGACGCCGGAACAGCAGCGCTCGCTGACCTCGGCGCTCAGTACGCTGCGCCGCGAGGCGGCAGCGGCCGACGAGGCGCTGGCCGGACTGCGGTCGGACTACCAACGGGACCGGCTGGGGACCTCACTGAAGAACCAGGTAGCCGTACTCGAGGAGCTGACCGACCTGATCCGCCGGAGGGTCGAGCCGGCTCTCCGACTGGCCGCCGACCTCGGCATCCGGACCGGCGCGCAGGTCGCCCGAGAGCTCGGTCGTACGCCGATCGGTCGACCGTTGCGCCCGGGTCTGCTGCCCGATCCATCCGTCGGCGGCGCGAGGACGCAGCCGCCCCGACGCGTGGTCTTCGACGACGGCACCAGCCCCGAAACCGTCGGCGCCCGACGGGCGGTACCGCTGGACCGGGCCCAACTGGTCGCCGCCGCGGAAGCCGCGCAAGTGATCATCGACCGGCTCACGGACCCCACCGCCGGCCTCGGCCCGGACCTGCACGCCGCGGCCGCCGGGATCACGGTGCTCCCCGGAGCGCTCAAGGCCGACCTGCTGACCCGGCTCGAGGCGGCTGCCGGCCGTCCGGGCGCCGCGGAACTGCGCGCCGAGATCGCCGCCACGCCCAGCGACCGACCCGATCTGGATGTCAGCGTTCCCCCGCGCACCGCCGGGACCGTGTGGACCCTGGCCCGGGCGAGCAGAACCGTGCACCAGTTGTTGGTTCGCATCTACCCCGAACCGATCGCCGTCGACTCCCACGAGGACGAGCTGACCGAGACCGAACGCGTCGACGGAGACAACTTCTGGTCCGCGACCTCGGCAGCGGGCGACGACGAGGAACTCCGCAAGGGTGCCTGGCGGGCACTGTGCATCGGCCGCAGCACCAGGCGGGCGGCCTGGATCGCCCGGGTCACCGAACCGGTGGTGACCGGACCGACGCCGGGTGCCACCCGGGCCAAGGCGATCATCGATGCGATCACCACTCTGGAGAAACGGCTGGCAGACCTCGGCACCGGGCGCATCCCGACCGGGCGCACCCCGACCGGGCCGGTTTCGGGTAGCCGCCGGGAGCCGGAGGTCGGGGAGTTGCAGACCTTGACCGACCGACAGCTCACTGCCGTCGTACGCGCGGTACAGAATCTGCAGACCACGGTCGAAGCCGCCGATACGCTGCCGGGGGCCGCCGTCACCACCATCGCCGGTCGGCTGCAGACTCTGCAGGCCACGGTCACCGGGCTCAAGACCGTGTTCACCAACGTCCCCGCCGACTGGATCAGACTGCTGGACGGGCTCACCCGCCGGATCGGTGCGCTACCGGTCGAACCGGTTCCCCGCCCCACGACGCCGGAGGTGGGCACCCGCAGCGGCACCTGGACGCGGGCTGCGTCGTCGACGGTGCTGCCGACCAGGTTCGCGGTGGTCACGATCGCCGACGGCAAGGCGAGCACCGTCGCGGCCGGGCGGCCGATCCCCGCCGACCTGAAACTCGGCCTCGATCCCTCCGGTGACACGTTCGCCCTGGACGAGGACGGCAATCTCGTGGTGCCGGACTCGATCCGCTGGATGACCGACTTCGACGAGGCCGAGGCCACCGGGATGGCGCTCCGCCTGACCCTGACGCCCGATCAGGCCGAGCACGGCTTCGACGAACTGCTGGTGTTCGGCCTCGCCGACGGCGACGCCGCCGACGGCGAAGCCCGACTCACCGCGATGCTGGAGAACCACCACTACACCGGTGACGGCCTGACCCTGCTGCCGGTCGGCACACCGACCAACAACACCGAGGACCAGCAGGCCGGTTACTCCAGCGCCGATGACCCGGACCGGGCGTACCCGATCGAACGCGGGCCTTCGCTGGTCACCGCGGTCGACGACTCCGACGGCAGCCGGCTGGCGGCCGCACTCGGCGTCGATGCCGCTGTCCTCTCCCACATCGAGGGCGCCGACGGCACCGATGCCAGCGATGCTTTGCTCACCAACCGGGCCCTCTACCCCGGGACCATCGGGCACGCCCTGGAGGAACTCGCACCCGCACTGATCAGCCGGGACGCCAGGAGTCGGCTGCGCGCGTACGCCCTCGGTGACGTCTCCGCCCGCAGCCTGCTGCCGGCGGTCCGGGTCGACGACCAGCCGTACGGGCTGCTCCCGGCGGTCGCTGTCAGCCGTTTCGTCCCGGACCTGCGCGACGCGGGATCCGACACCGCAGCAGCGGACGAACGGGCATGGCAGCAACGCTTCGAGGAGGTGCTGCTCCGGCTGCTCCGCCGCCTGCACCAGGACTGGTCTGACATCCGCACGGGATCGGCGGGAGCGCCCGGGGTCAGACACGCGCACAGTCTGGAGGTCGGCACCGCGGGCTTCGACGCCCAGCAGCACTTCCTCGGGATGCTCGGCCTGGAACCGTCCTCGGTCGGGTCGAGCTACCGGTTCGCCGTCAATGTCGCCGATCGCACCGGGGTACGCGGTCAACCCGATCTCGGCCTCAGCTTCGGCATCCCACCGGCCGACGGGTCGACGGTCGACACCGACGCCGCGTTCGGGCCGTTCGCACTGATGGAGCACCTGGCGGACGTCTTCCGGACCGCCTTCGGACTGCCGGCCGATTCGCTGCCGCGGGACCCCGGCACCGGGCGGGCATCCGCAGCGTGGCAGCCCGTCCTGGACCTGATCGAGACGTCACGGGCGTACGGCCTGCGGCTGCTCACCGGACTGTGGCCGCTGCAGGGCGTGGTGTCTGCGGCGGCGTCCGGGGCGACGCCGGACACCGGAACCTGGATCCGCAGCCTTCTGGATCTGACGCTGGCCGATCTCCGGTCGCGGACCGAAAGCGATCTGTCCAACGTCGGTCTCGCCGAACTGCTGGCCCGGCACGCCCTGCTGACCGAAGCCCGGCAGGCTGCCGCGGACAGCCTGCTGAGCAGGGGGCTGTTCGACGAGCCGGCACTGGCGCTGCTCGGCTCATCCAGCCTCTACCAGACCTGGTCGAACGGCTCGCTGTCGCAGACCTCGGCCTGGGGCCTGCTCTTCAGCACCGTCAACCACCTGGTCGAGATCGGCGGCTCTCAGGCGGCGGTGCCCGGCGACCTGAACAACCGCTTCATGGCCGAGGTCATCGACGCGAACCGGCCGACCCGGGTACGGAACCATCGCACCGACGTTGGCGACTTCTCCCGGTTGCCCGCCGAGCGGATGACTGCGCTCACCCGGGAGCACCTGGATCTGTGCAGCTACCGACTGGACGGCTGGCTTTCCGGACTTGCCCACCGGCGGCTCCGAACGCTGCGCCGGCGTCACCCGGGCGGCGCGCAGGTGGGCGCGTACGGGTGGGTCGAGGACCTGCGACCGGCTCCTGCAACCCCTCCGGCAACCGGAGTTCCGGCCGCGCTGGCCGGACTTCCCGGCCGACCGCTGACCTCCGACCCGAGCGGCGAGGGGTTCATCCAAACACCGTCGCCGACCCATGCGGTGACCGCCGCGATCCTCCGTGCGGCCTATCGGTCCCAGACCGCCGAGGGCTCCTTCGGCAACGAGATGTCGGTCAACCTGTCCTCCGACCGGGTCCGGGTCGCCCTGTCCCTGATCGACGGCGTCCGCGCCGGGAACGATCTTGGTGCGCTGCTCGGCTACCGGCTGGAACGCTTCCTGCACGAGTACTACGCGCGCCCGGACACACCGCAGGTCGTCGAACTCGACTCCGCGATCTTCGGTTTGCGGCGGGCGTACCCGACGGTCGCCGCAGTCGACCCCGACGCCGGCGCGGTGCCCGAACCGACCCGCTACGTCGTCGACGGGCTGGCGCTGGTCCGCACCCTGCTGGACTGGGTCTCCGATCACGACCCGGATGCCGAGGGCACACTGTTCGAAACCTTGTCGGCCCACCAGAGCGATCATCCCTGGGGCACGAAACCGGGTGCCCTGCCGCCGAGGGCCGACACCGACAAGCTGTCCGGGGTGCTGCGCGGGATCGACTCGATCGCCGATGCGCTGGACGCCTTGGCCGACCTGACCACGAGCGAGACGGTCCACCAGCTGGTCCGCGGCAACCATGCGCGGGCGGCCGCCGTGCTGACCGCGCTCGGTGAGGGCAAGGCCATCCCGGATCCGGAGGTCACCGGCACGCCACGCACCGGGCTGCCGGTCAGCCACAAGCTGATCGTTCAGCTGCCGGTGATCAGTGCCGAACCGGTGGTTCCACCGGCCGGCTGGGAGGCTGTACCGATGTCTCCGCGGGCCGCCCTCGAACCGACCGTCAACGCCTGGCTCGCTGCGCTGCTGGACGATCCCGCGGCGATCCGGATCCGGCTCCGCTCCGACCGGGCGGCCACCGGGACAGCACTGCCGGAACTGTCGGTCGCCGAGCTCGGCCTGCAGCCGCTGGACCTGGTCGCCCTGGTGGCCGACGGCTTCGATTCGGCGATCGGCGCCCTGACCGCACGGGTGCTCGACGAGTTGCGGCCGATCGATCTTCCGCCTGATCAACCCGGGGTCGTGACGTCGGACGGGCCGCAGACGAGCGCGACCGACAGTTGGACGATCGAATCGTTGCGGGCGCCGGCCTGGGGCCCGGGCATCCGCAGTATCACCGATGTCGCGCCGCTCTTGGAGAGCTGCGCCGATCTGCTCGGGAAGTCCAAGCCTGCGATCGCTTCGGACTACGCCGCCCCCGAGTTCACCGCCACCGCCGGGGACGGAGTGGACACCGACGACCTGGCCATCCGGGTGCAACGACTCCTTGACGGCGCCCGACAGGCGACCGTCACGCTGGCCAGGTTGCTGGCCGAGGACGCCGCGCTGGACGACAGGGTGCTGGACAGCGATCCGGCGGTCTGGTTGGGCACGATCCGTGCTCCCGTGCCGGAGGATCCCGCGGCCGAGCACCCGAGCGCCTGGCTTCCGGTGCTCGACATCACCACCGGCACTCCGGACGAGGTCGCTGCCCAGCTCGCCCGGTTGGACGGGTTCTGGGCTGACCGCGAGGCCTGGCGGTCCGCGGCCAAGGCGGCCCAGACGTACGGGATCCGGGTCGGGCTGCCCCGGCGTTACCTGTCCCGTCTCCAGGTGAGCACCGAACTGCTGCAGTCGGCGGAGGTCGCCTTTCTCGACCTCGCCGCTCGCTGCCGGGCAGCCGGGGACACCCTGGCCGCCGCGGCCGACCCGGAATCGGTGGGTGCCTGGCTGCAGGCCGCAAAGGATCTCCTGGGCGACAGCGTCACGCTGGTGCCGCGGGTCGGGCTCGATCCGGTCCGGGCGGACCTGCAGACCGCACTCGATGCCGATCTGGTGCATTCCGGCGACCTCGACTCCTGGCTGGAAGGAGCGGCCGCGGTCCGTGCCGGGGCGGCCGATCTGACCGACCTGCAGGTGTTGGCGGAGGCGCTGGGGCGTACGGCATTGACCGGCTCGGTCGCGCAACTCCCCCACGTTGACGGTGAGCCGTGGCTCGGCGGGCCGCTGCCGGACCCGTCCGCCCTGGCCGGCAGGGTCAGCGTTGTCATCTTCGGAGCCGATCAGCTGCCGCCCGACGGCAACACCGGCGCGGCGCTGATCGTCGACGAGTGGAGCGAATCGGTTCCCTACCGCGAGGAGATCACCGGGGTGGCGCTGCATTACGACCAGCCCGACGCGACCGCACCGCAGGCGATCCTGGTCGCCGTGCCGCCGGAGCTGGACAAACCCTGGACGCTCACCGATCTCGCCGCGACACTGCACGACACGCTGGAGATCGCTCGCAACCGGCTGGTCGAGGTGGAGCACATCGGCTTCAGCCGCTACGGCCAACTGCTGCCGCTGCTGGTCGGCGAAGTGGTCCCCAACGCCGCCGGAAGTGATGTTGCCGGTGACCGCGTGGTCCTCGACTTCCACCAGAACAATCCCTAGGAACCTGCGATGGCGTTCATCTCTGCGACCTGCGAACCGCTGCGGATCTGGTCCCGGCTCGAGCCCCGGGCCCGGGAGGTCGACTTCGCCGGCGCGCTGGCGGCCAAGATCGCCGATCCGATGTTCATGCTCGGCCGGCAATGGCAGTTCGGCGAATTCGCCGGCACCGATGCCGGGTCGGCGATCTTCGCCACCCTCGCCCGACAGATCAGTCCGGTGGTGGTGCCGGGCGCCGGTCCGGATGACGGAGTGGATGCGGTCACCGAGGGGCTGCCGATCTCGTTCCCGCTGATCGTTCGGGCGCGGCTCGGTCGCACCCTGCTGAGCCGATTGGACGCTGCCGTGATCGACTCCGGGGTCGACCCGGACGACTACGACCCGCTGGTCTACCGGGAGATCTTCTATCGGTTCTTCGGTCCGCTGGACACCGAGCCGGTCGACCCCATCGCGATCGCCCGCGATCGCACCGCGCAACGCGCGGCGCGGACCCGGCACGCCCTGCGTGGTCGCTGCGTCGACGGTGTCCGGGTGTACGAGTTCACGCCGCCGGATCTGACGGTCGCGATGTTCCCGGCCGAGTTCGCTGCGGCCCTACCCGGCGGCCAGGCGGAGCTGGTGCGCGACGTACTGCTGGCCTACCGGAACTGGTTCGAAAGCACCTATCTGCAGCCTGCGCCGGGCACCGGCCCGGACGGCAGTCACTGGGAGGGCGATCAACTGGAGTATGCGGTCAGCGGCGAGGCCCGAGGCGGCGGAACGCGGACCGAACTGAGCGCGGCCGAACATCAGGGCGGGCAGCTCGACTGGTACTCCTTCGACCAGGGCGCCACCCGTTCGGTGACGACAGCCGAGGCGGCAGCCGACGAGGCGGCAGGGGCGACCATCGACGTACGGACCGTGATCCCGGTGCCGGCCGAATACCCGGGCATGCCGAAGCCACGCTGGTGGCAGTTCGAGGACGCCGCTGTTGATCTTGGGAAGCTCAGCGCCGATGCGACCGACGCGGCTCGCATCGTGGTCAGTGAGTTCGCGCTGCTCTACAGCAACGACTGGTTCACCATCATCGGCCGGCAACCCGTCGGCAGCGTCGCCGAACTGCAGGGCGTGATCGTCACCGACACCTTCGGCTGGCGGACCCTGGTCAAACCGACGGTCGAGCCGGCCGGTTCCGACTCGACGCGATGGGATGCGTTCAGCCTCGCGCCGCGACCGTCCGGGGCGACCCGAGCGCCGCTGCCGCAACACCTCTATCTGCCACAGACCCTGCCGCAGATCAGCGACGGGGAACCGCTGGAGCAGATCGTCCTGGTCCGCGACGAGACGGCCGACATGGTGTGGGCGATCGAACAGCGGATCCCCGACGGCCTGCACGGATCCCGGGATGCCGCCGAGGCATCCCGGCGGATGCGCCAGCAACTCGACCCGACCGCCGACATGACCGACACGACCGACACGGCCGGCACCGCCACGGAGGCGACCGAGGGCACCGGAGTCGCGCGACTGCGCTACATCCTGCAGACCGAGGTCGCCGAGAACTGGATCCCCTTCATCCCGGTGCACCTGCCGGGCCAATCGCGGGCGATCCAACTGCAACGCGGCACCATGCGCCGAACGATCGGCCCCGACGACACGGTGATCCGCCCGATCACCTCGATCCTGCGGTCCGGCATCGATGACGAGGACAACCGGCTGGCGCCCTACTACATACATGAGGAGGAGGTGCCACGGTCCGGCGTCCAGATCAGGGGCCTGCTGCGCCGGGCTCGCCGGTATGACGGCACGCCCGTTGTCTGGCATGCCCGTCGCGTGACCTCCGGCCGTGGCGAGGCCAGGTCCGGCCTCGCCTTCGATCGCATCATCGGCTGATGGGTCGGACCGAAAGGGAAGCAACTGCGGTCCTTTCGACTCTTGACCGGGTCCATTTCGCGGCCAAGGATGAGATCACCATTGGTAGTGCAGAGCACACTCGAATTTGTACCGGGGAGCTGAAGAATTTCAGAGCCGATGGGAGTCCTCCTGGGCGGTTGCCGTGCGTTCTTCTCCGTGGATGCGGAGTTCCGTTCCGGTCTTCCGTTCAGGGGGCACTGAACCTGCGTCCGCTGGAGGCGATGTGCGGGTCGTCGTGCTGACCGGACTGGCCGGATCCGGAAAGACGGCGATGCTGGGCCGCCTGGCCTCCGCCGGAGAGCAGGTCGTCGATCTTGAAGCACTGGCAGCACACCGGGGATCGAGCTTCGGGCGCATCGGGATCGCTGCTCCTCTGCCGAGCGAATCGGGATTCCATGCCGCAATCCGCGCCGCACTCCGCGTCTGTGATCCGAACCGACCGGTATGGCTGGAGGACGAGGGGCCCCACATCGGGCCGTTGTGGCTGCCGCCGGAGGTCGTCGGCATGATCACAACCGCCGAAACGGTGGAGCTCGCGCCACCCTTCGACGATCGCGTCCGTCGGCTCGCCGGCACCTACGGCAACGTTCCGCCCGCCGAGTTGATCAACGCGACCCAGCGGATCAGACGACGACTCGGCAATCGCCGTACCGACAGGGCGATCAGCCATTTCCACGCCGGACGGCCGGAGGCAGCGGTCAGGGTGCTGCTGGAGTACTTCGACGACGGGTACGCCCGGCGCAGCTCCGATGATCGACGGTCCCGGTTGCCGTTGCAGGAGTTTCCCCCCGCTGTCCTGACGGCGTCCGATGGTGGCGCAGCCTCGGATCTGGTCGTCGGAGTTGATCATGCCGCCGGAACCACCGTGCGGACCGGAGTTGATCATGCCATGGGAGTTGATCACGCCGCTGCCGACCGGACCGGTGCCGGGCGGTGACCGACCTGCCGAGCCACAACCGGTTGCTGTGGATCCGGGGGTGGTGGGGCGGAACAGGCAGATTGCCCGGCAGAACGCAGAGAAGTGTCGCGGAACCAGCGGCGGACCGTCAACGGTGGCAGCCTTGTTCTTGTGAAACCTCGGGCCGGACGGGAACGGCTGATGGCGTCACTGGTGATGCTGGTGGCGTTGATCACCGTTGTTACGGGGTGTACGAGCACCGGAGGGCAGGTGCCCGACCGGGCCGGCACGAACCGGCCGGTCGAGGGTCCCAACGCGCGCCCGAATCCGAGGTCGGCCGACAACCGGCCGAACATCGTCTTCGTACTGACCGATGACCTGTCGGCGAACCTGTTGCGGTACATGCCACGGGTCCGGGCGCTCCGGAAGGCTGGCAGCAGCTTCACCAACGACTTCGTGGTCGACTCGTTGTGCTGTCCGTCGCGCGCGGCGATCTTCACCGGCGAATACCCGCACGACACCGGGGTGTTCGACAACACCGCACCCGACGGCGGATATCGGGGATACAACGGCCATCACAATCCGCGGAGGTCGTTCGCGGTGGCGTTGCACAAGTCGGGATATCGGACAGGTTTCTACGGCAAGTACCTCAACGGTTACAAAGTGCGACGTCCACCGGCGCGCGGCTGGGACGACTGGCATGTGGCTGACAACGGGTATCCGGAATACGACTACGCGCTGCGGGAGAACGGTCGGATCACCCGGCACGGTCACCGCCCCGCGGGGCTATCTGACCGGCGTCATCTCCAGGAAGGCGACCCGTTTCATCGAGCGGGCGGCCGGATCCGGCAGACCGTTCCTGCTCGAGGTGGCAACCTTCGCGCCGCATCGACCGGCAACACCGGCACCGCGGGACGTCAACAAGTTCCGCCGGCTGAAGGCGCCACACACCAGGTCGTTCAACAAACCGGTCGCCCATGCCAGCCGCTGGCTGAGAACGGTTCCGGCGCTGTCGAGGGCGGAGGTGTCGCGGATGGACGAGCGATTCAGAGGCCGGGTGCGGTCGGTACAGGCCGTCGATCGGATGGTCGGGCGGCTCCGTCGCCAGCTTCGCGCACTCGGGCTGGCCAGGAACACCTACTTCGTGTTCAGCTCCGACAACGGCTTCCACCTCGGTGAGCACCGGCTCCGGCCCGGGAAGCGGACCGCCTTCGACACCGACATCCGGGTCCCGCTCATCGTCGCCGGACCGGGTGTGCCGGCCGGCCGCCGAGTGACTGCGATGACCGCGAGCATCGACCTCTGCCCCACGTTCGAGGAGATCGCCGGGCTACGCCCCGGCAAGCGGGTGGACGGCATCAGCATGCTGCGGTTGTGGCACGGCAGGAAAGTCAAGCACCCGCGGAAGGCTGTATTGGTCGAGCACCACAATTCCGACGGCCGGAAGAGCAACGATCCCGACTACCAGGCGAACCGCCACGGTGACCCGCCGGACTATGCCGCGATCCGGACCCGGAGGGCGCTGTATGTCGAGTACGCCGACGGCGAACGGGAGTACTACAACCTGCGCAAGGATCCGGCCGAACTGAACAACCGCGTCAGGCGGGTGCCGAAAGCGAAACTCGTCACGATCCGCGCCCGGCTGCACGCGATGCAGCGATGCCACACGGCCGCGTCCTGCCGACGCGCTGCCTCCCGGTGATCAGCCGGTTCATCGAAACTCCCCGCGCTGACCGATCAGTTCTGCGCCTCCGCGTCGTCCACCGCGTACGCAACGCAGCCGCGCCGCGCCGTCGAGACCGAAGGACGACATCATGAGCCGCAAGGTGACCGCCCACCAGTACAGCTCCCTCAACGGCGTCGTCGAAGCGCCGAACCTCTTCCAGTTCGACTCATTCGGCCCCGACGAGGACGAAGCGATCTCCGCATCCGTGGCCGGAGTCACCGATGTGGTGATCGGCGCGAACCTGTGGCGGGAATGGTCTGTCTTCTGGCCGGAGAGCGACATCGAGCCGTTCGCCTCCTTCATCAACTCGGTGCCCAAGCATGTGATCTGCTCCGCGCCGGCCGGCGAGCTGCCCTGGAACAGTACGGTCATCACCGGTGATCCGGTCGAGTATGTCAAGGCCCTGCGTGAGGGTGGCTCGGACGGGACGATCAGCGTCGCAGGCGGCATCGCCACCATCCGGTCACTCTTCCTCGCGGGCGTCATTGACGAGTTGACGGTGACGGTGTTCCCGGTCATCACCCCGGACGGCGCTCGTCTCTTCGACGACACCGCGCCGCTCACCCGGTTGCGGTTGGTCGACTCGCGCTTCACCTCGGTCGGCAACGCGATGCTGACCTATGCGCTGCCCGACTGACCGGAGGAACTTGCCGGTCAGGCCGGCTCCGGTGTGTCCCAACCCGAGACGAACCACTCAGCGGCGCCCGTGGCGGGATCGTACGAACGCCGCTTGATGGTGCCGATGTTGCCGCCGTACACATGGATGCCGATCGTCGGCCCGTCACCCACCGCGGTGACGGCGTGGACGTCGTCGTCGGTGGTGCAGCAGATGGTGACCTGGCCGCGGCGCCAGTCCTGGACGCCCAGCGCTGCCAGTGGCTCCTGCGGCGCCTCGGCAGTTGGCTTGAGATAGCGCTGTTCCCGCTCGGTTCCGGCGTAGATGCCGACGACACCCCAGGTCTCGTGTGAGTGCACGGGGGTCTGCTGGCCGGGACTCCAGACCACACTGGCCAGCGACCACCGATCTCCCGGGTCGATGTACAGCGGATAGGTGAGGTGGCGCTCCTCGGACGGTCGGGCGACCTCCCGCGGAAGTCGGTAGTCTCCGGCGAGCAGCTGCGACATCAGCTCAGCTACCGCCGCGGTGAGCTCGTACTCGTCGTCGGTGCGGCAGACCACGGAGTCCACCTCGGCGATGAATCGATCAAGTCCTGTTCCCATCGCGAACCCCTTCCGGTCAGCACCATGCTTGCAGCGGAAGCGGCGGAGACCGGGCCGATTGATCGGCGATCGTCACAAATCTTGGGAATACTGTCCGACCGACCGAGACCCCGGGGCCGACATCGGGTCTCGTCCCGTACGACGCGCCAACTCGGGCGCCCGCTCGGTCCCGCGCCACCTACTCTGCCCCGCACCATTTACTCGCGCCCCGCACGACCTGCTCGGGTGCGTACCAATTACGCCGCCCGCTCCACCTACTCGGTCCCGCACCCGCACCACTTACTCGTCCCCGCCCCCGCACCACTTACTCGCCCCCGCACCACTTACTCGCCCCCGCACCACTTACTCGGCCGCGCACCACCTGCAACGGGTGCGCGGACGTGCAAAGGATGCGCCGCCGACCAAACGGTGCGGGACGACCAAATGGTGCGGGACCGACCAACCGGTGCGGAGACTGACCAAACGGTGCGCGGCCGGCCGAGGAATCCCGGCTCCTGGCCAAGATAATCCGACACCGACCCCTCGATTCCTGCCAGTCGGCGAGCAGGCATTGACCACCGAAGCACCCGATGTTCCAGACTGACTTCACCGTTCAGCAATCGGGAAAGGCAGGCCGATGACGACCGCGAAGATCAGCCGCACGGTGATCAACCTGAAAGGCGGAACAGCATGACCACCTACATCAGGACACTCCTCCTGATCGCCGCGATCTACCTGGCGGCACTCGGTTTGGCGCTGTTGATCGTTCCGACCCGGTTCGGTGTCGGTGCCCTACCGGAGGATCCGTCATCGGAGTTGATCGCGTTGCTGCGGCTGCTCGGCGGACCGATCATCGGTATTGCGGTGCTCAACTTGGTCGCTCGGCGGGCCGATGTGGCAGTGGTACGCCGTACGGTCGTGCTGGGGAACCTGGTCGGGTTCGGGATCGTCGCGGCCAACGACGTCGTCGGTGTCGCCACCGGCAATGCCCGCGATCTGGCCCAGATCTTCCTGGTGGTCCACGTGGCATTCACCATCGCGTTCGCCGTGGCGCTGGCGCGTCAACCGGCCCCACAGACTGCCTAGCCGTGCTCGGGGCCGGCACGGGTCAGGTCAACCGCCCGACGCTTCGGTCCGACTCCGTCCGGGACACCCTGGTGGAGCCGCGGGATGTAGATCATCTTGTGGGTCCGGCCGTCCAGAACGGTCGACTCGACAAGTTCCAGATCCAGCTCTGCTCCCCCGTGGAACAGCGAGGCCGCACCGGCACGACCGGAGACTGCCGGGAACATCATGACCTCCAGTCGGTCGACCAGCCCTGCGGCAAGCAGCACTCGGTTCAGCGAGATGCTGCCGTGGCAACGCATCGGGACGTCCGTGGTCCGCTTCAGGCGGTCGATCGCCGACACCGCGTCCTCGTCAAGACGCGTTGAGTTCTGCCAGCCGAGCGGCTCCTCGAGCGTCGAGGAGAAGACGATCTTCGGCAGCGTGTTCAGGCTGTCGTAGTACGGCTCGTCGTACTCGGCCACGAACTTCCGGAACTGCCGAAATGTCGTTCCACCGAAGACGAGCACCTGGTGCTGCGCGAGGGTGCGTACCCGGTCCTCGATGACCTCGGGACCTTCCTTCCCCCAGTATCCGGGCCAGCCGGCGGCCATGCCGTAGCCGTCCAGGCTGCAGAAGAAGTCGACGGTGAACGTTGTGCTCATGATGTGCCTCGCTCCGATCGTGTCGGACCGGCCTCGTGGTAGCCGCTCTCGACACTGCTACGAACCGGAGCGCACGATCGGACACTGCGGACCAACACTCGCCCGAAACAGAACGCGAGACGGGCGCCGACCCGGCAAACGCGATTGGAGCGGATGACGGGAATCGAACCCGCATGACCAGCTTGGAAGGCTGGGGCTCTGCCATTGAGCTACATCCGCGCTGTCGACCCGGCTGATCGCCGGATGACAAGCGGACAGTGTACTGGTCGTACGCGTCCGCTCACCAAACCGGCCGTCCGAGCGGGATGTCGGCCGGCTCAGAACCCGTGATGGCGCCGATGGCGGCCCGGCATCCGCGTGCTGATCAAGCGCAGCAGCCGCTCCTGGCGGTCCTCCTGATCGTGCCGGGCGACATGCGCCGAAGCCATCCGCTCGTCGTTCGGCAGCAGGGCGAAGCAGGTCAGACAGAGCAACGGAGGGGTGCTGATGGCTTCCGGGGCCTCGATCCAGCGGGGACGAGCCGCGTCGCTGTCCATCCGACCTCCTCGCGTCCGGCAGTAAGGCCCCAGCCTAGGGGTCGAGCTTCAGCCGGACGACGGCGTCGGCGACGCTGGTCAGGCTCACCGAGCGGCTCCGGGCGTAGCGACGCAACCGGTTGAATGCCTCCCCGGGGGCTATCCGGTGTCGTGCCACGAGCACCCCCTTTGCCTGCTCGATGATCACCCGGCTGTCCAATGCAGACTGCAATTGCTCGGCGAGCTCCACCTGCTTGCGGTGGTACGAGGCGTTGACCAGATAGGCGGTGGCCATATCGGCCATCACGGCCGCGGCGGCGACATCCTCCTCCGGCCAGTCCCGGAGGCCGTCGGCGTAGAGATTCAGCGCCCCGATCGGAGCGTCATCCTCGCCCAGCCGCATCGGCAGCGAGGCAACCGCGGTGATCCCGACCCGGGCGGCCGCGTCGCAATAGTCCGGCCATCGATCGGCCTGGCTGGCCAGATCAGTGACAGCAACGACCTGTCCGCTGCGCACCGCAGCCACGCACGGCCCGACCTGGACCTGCTCCTGAACGCGTTCCACCTCGGCGATGGGGGCGCCGTGGGCGTTGTCGAACTCAAGACGGCCGTCGTGGATCAGACTGACACCACTCCCGATGAGCCCCAGAGCCTCCGAGACCCGATCGGCCAACTCACCCAGAGCAGCGTGCACGTCGTACGGACTGAGCAGCACCCGGGTGAACTCCGAGAGCGTTCTCACATACAGTTTGTGGTCGTACATCGCTCGGTTCTGAGCTCCTGGGCAGCAGGCAGTCAACACTCGGTCGGAGGATGCGCGGCTCCCGCGATGAGCGCCATTCCCGTCGATCTACCCGAATCGTTCGACGGCCAAACCGTCGGCCTAACCGCCGCGGCATCATGGTCGGGGCGACCGGACTCGAACCGGCGATCTTCTGCTCCCAAAGCAGACGCGCTAGCCACTACGCTACGCCCCGGCGCGCCACGATCGGCGTGCCCGACGAGTCTAGGGCACCGTGAGACCGCCTCAAATTCATTCGACCCTCCCCCGCGCAAGGTGTCGCCAGCGCGTTGCCGTTCGTCAACCGCTGATCAATGCAATCGACGGCACCCAGGAGGCGGCATGGCGCTGACATCATCGAATTTCCCACGCTCGACGGCGCGATGCAGGACGCAGACGGAGCCGACCGCACACCGTGGGTACGGCTACGGGGCGATTCATTTTCCGGGATCGACCGGGCCGGCGTCGAACCGACCTCACGGTGGCATCCTTCTGCTCGGCAGAGATGAGGCCAAGATCGTCGGTCTGACCAGTTCGAAGAGTCGATGCCTGGCACCGGCGATGCGGCTGACCCGGTCGAAATCAAGATCAGTCTCTCCCGGCTCGGACGGACAGACTAAGCGGTGGTGGCCTACCCGTGGGCCGCGGAGCTGGCCACGGACGAGCCCGAGCAACGATTCCTGCGCCGCAGGCTGCAAGCGATCGCAGGATCCGGCCCCGGGCGTCAACGACGGGCCGGCGCCGCCGACGCGATCTCCGGCGCCGGCTCGCCGATGATCAGCCGAGCGATCGCGTCCCCGATCCGCGGTCCCATCGTGAGCCCACCGGCTCCGTAACCGGTCGACACGTACAGGCCTGGCCGGTCCGGTACGGGACCGGCCACCGGAAGATCATCGGCCAACGGCCGCAGCCCCACCCTGGTTTCGATCAAGGTCGCATCGGCCAGTCCGGGCGCCACCGACATCGCGTCCTGCAACACCTGCAGCTGCCCGGCGACAGTGACGCGAGTGTCGAAGCCGCTGCCCGTCTCGCGGGTCGCGCCGACGGCGATCCTGCCCTCGTCGAACGGGACCAGATAGTGATGGCTGATCGGATGCACCGTCGGCCACCGGCTGGTGTCGGCCGCGATCCGCAGGTGACTGATCTGACCCTTCTGTGGTTCCACCGGCACGCGGTAGCCGACGGACGCCAGCAGCTCCCGGCTCCACGCGCCCGCCGCAGCGACCACGGCGTCGGCGGCCAGCACCCGTCGGTCGACGGTGATCGTCGGCCGTTGACCGTCATGATCAAGAACTGCGTGCTCGGAGATCCGTTCGGCACCCAGTTGCTCCGCGGCTTGTAACAACGCGTCGCGCAGGGTCCGGCCGTCGACCCTAGCCCCGCCGGAGATGAAGATCGCATCCAGCCCGTCGGCCAGCGGCGGGAACAGCTGCCGTGCCGCGGCGTTGTCGAGCCGGTCGACCGTACCGATCACATCACCGTCGGCTCCTGCTGCGGCCTTGCGGCGGATCACCCGCCCGTAGGTCTCCTCCAGCAAGGTGGGGTCGGAGTTGACGATCAGACCGCCGCTGCGCCTGAAGTCGGTGCTGGCGATGCCCAGATCGTCCAGCAGCCGGAGCAGTTCGGGATAGAACGCTGCACCGGCCGCGTACAGGTCGTAGTACGGCCCGTCCTCACTGATTGCCCACGGCATGATGATTCCGGCGCCGGCGGCCGTGGCCTGCCCGGTCGCTGCGTCGTCCACGATCGTGACGGCGGCCCCCCGGCGGGCGAGCCCGAACGCGGCACTCGCCCCGGCGATTCCGGATCCGATCACAACCACGCGAAGATCATTGCGTTGTGTCGCCATCGCAGCACTCTAGTGGCCGGCGTCGGGATCAGCTTTTGAGGCGTACCACCTGCGGGTCGTGATCACTGGTCTGGTCGGTGTACTCGGCGTTGAGGTGGATCACCTGGTAGGAGACCTCACCGACCCCCTTGGTGGTCAGAATGTGATCAAGCACCTGGGAGATCCCGTTGTAGACGTAGGTGTAGCGCTGATCGACGGGAAGGGTGGTGATCAGATCGGTGAGGATCGCCGGATCGTTCCCGGAGGCGGAGCCGGTCTTCAGCACCGACAACGCCGGGCTGAACTGGTAGTCGTTCAGGTCACCGACAACAACGACCCTGGCGGACTTGTCTACGCCGAGGATCTTGCTGACGAAGGAGTGAACGGCGGCTGCCTGGCCGGACCGTTGGATCTCGGAGGTGCGCTTCGGATACTGATAGCGGCCGTCGGCGTTCTGGTCCCCGCCCTTGGAGTCGAAATGGTTGGCGATCACGAAGACCGGCTTCTTCCGGAACCGGAACTCCCCCACCAGCGGCTTGCGGCTGTCTGTCCAGACCTGGTTGGTCGGGTCGATCCGTCCCGGGGACAGGGTGAGTGCGGGCGCGCCCTTCGACCGGGCCACCACGGTCGCCGTCACCGAACGGTCGACGGTCACGCTGCCCCGGTCGACGAAGGACACCCGATCGGCGTTGTAGAGGAAGGCGTTCCGGATGTTCCCGCCCGGTTGTCCGCCGTCCTTGTCATCGACCGGATCGATCTCGCGCCAGGCGTAGCGCGGCCCGCCCGCTGCGACGATCGCATCGGTGAGCTTGGCCAGTGTGCGGTTCGCCGCGACCACTCCGTCGTCGGTGGCACCGTCGTTGTCCTGGACCTCCTCCAGCGCGACGATGTCAGGGGACGCCAGGTTGTCGATGATCCCGTCGGCCAAGGCAGCGAACTTGCTTGTCGGATCCGTTGGCGCCAGGTTCTCCACGTTGTAGGTGGCGATCGCCAGCTGGCGGGCGGTCTGGGCAGTCGCGACCCCGGCCGGCAGTTCGTTGTGCTGGACGGTCCCCACCGTCGTCGCGGCGACGGTGTAGCCGCCGAAGGACGACCATTCGACCGGTCCGATGGTCGCACCGGTGATCACGTCGCCGACTTTGACGTCCAGGGCGTGTCCGTCGATCGGGGCGATCTCCAGCCGTCCGGTCGGAGTCCGGTCCTCGGCGAGGATCTCGGTCCCGCCCCGGTAGCTGCGATTCTCCTCCGGCTTGACGGTCACGTACTGCTCGCCGTACTGGTTGCTTGGCCCGACCACCCGGGTGTCGTCGACCTCCACGCGCATTCCCTCGTGCGATTCCCAGAAGTCCAGCACCGAACGCTCCGGCGAGAGCGGGGTGTCCTCGATGGAGCTGCCGCCGAGATCCGGAGCGTACACGTCAGGAAGATCGGATCCGGTGATCTTCTCCGCCGCAGGCAGTTGTTGATCATGGGCGAGGACGATCACCTTGCTGGAGTTGATCTCCGTGGTGGACAGGTTGGAAGTGGTGGACACCGACTCACCGCTGGACAGCGGGTAGTAGTCGCGGACGGTTCCCGAGACCAGCACCGAATCGCCGGCCCTCACGGTCGGCGACGACGTAAAGACGAAGATCCCCTCACTTGTCACGGGATCGTCGTCCGGCTTCGGGTCCTGGATCCAGAAGCCGCGGCTACTGCCTGAGGAGCGTACGGCGGTGACGATGCCGGGGACGTTGGTCACCTCGTCGTCGACATGCGGCGAGATCCAGGCGTCGCCCTGCAGGTCATGGATGCGCAGCGGGCCGGGGTCGCCGGTGCCCGTGCCGCTGTCGCTGGTGTTGGCTGCCGCCGGGGTCGGGCCGCCGGAACCGAAATCTGCGGAATTGTCATCAGTGTCGGCCGAGTCACTGCGCTGCACCGAGGCTGTGTTCGAGGCGCCGGCTACCGGCGAACCCTCACTGATCGGCGCGGTTCCGAAGCCGACAAGATCAACGGCGGCGTCGACACATCCGAGTGACGTGGTGCAGGTGAGGTTGTCGGTCGAGTGCACCAGGGCAACAGTTCCGGAGGTCGCCGACATCGCGATCTCCCCCGACACGTCGGGATCCGGCAACGGCGTGCTGCCGCCGCTGCCCTGGGCCTCGGCGATCAGGTAGTACGCACCCGGTGCGATCGATCCGGACAATGGTGTCGACTGCCAACTTCCCGTGGCGGACCCGGAGTGGTACTGCACCGACCAGCCGTCGACGGCGACCGCGCTGCTGCCCCGGTTCGTGATCTCGATGAAATCCCGGGTGTAGGCGGCGCCCGAGTTGCCGCCGCCGCCGTACACCTCATTGATCAGCAATTCGTTCGAGGGCGCGGCTCCGGCCGGCGCGGTTCCACCGATCACGGCGGATGCTGCCGCGGCCACCGCAACAGCGGACGCAGTGAACCAGGCGGCGGCACGGGATCGAGTCGGCTTCTGCACGGCAACTCCCTCGGACTTCGACCAGGCTGGGGACCTGCGACACTCTGGCACGGAATATGGTGTGGCGGCCAGATCTCTCGGGTGAAGGATTCATGTCTGTGTCTGCTCTGCCGGCTGACGGCCTGTCCCATCGCAGGCGGATGGCCGTGTTGGCGACCTGCTGCATGAGTCTGTTCATCGTGTCGCTGGACTCGACGGTGGTCAACGTCGCGTTGCCGACGATGCGCCGTGATCTTCACGCCGGCGTCAGTGGCATGCAGTGGACGATCGACGCGTACACGCTGGTGCTGGCCACCCTGTTGATGTTGGGCGGATCGACCGGGGACCGGCTGGGTCGCAAGCGCGTGTTCCAGGTCGGCCTGGTGATCTTCGGCACCGCGTCGGCATTGTGCGGACTGGCACCGTCGCTGGCCTGGTTGGTGGCGTTCCGGATGCTGCAGGCGGTCGGCGGCTGCATGCTCAACCCGGTCGCGATGTCGATCATCACCAATACCTTCACCGAACGTGCCGAGCGGGCGCGGGCGATCGGTGTCTGGGGTGGTGTCGTGGGGTTCAGCCAGGCACTCGGACCGCTGATCGGCGGCGGCATCGTGGATTCGATCGGTTGGCGGGCGATCTTCTGGCTGAACGTGCCGGTCACCCTGACCGCGATCATCCTCACCGGTCTGCTGGTGCGCGAATCACGCGCGGCCCGGACCAGGCGGGTCGACCCGGTCGGGCAGGTGCTGGTGATCATGATCCTCGGCTCGATCACGTACGCGATCATCGAGGGCCCGGATCGCGGCTGGGGCAGCCCGGAGATCATCTTCTTCTTCAGTCTGTTCCTTGCGGCGCTGGTCGCACTGCTGGTCTACGAACCACGGCGTACCGATCCGTTGATCGAACTCGGCTTCTTCCGCAGCATTCCGTTCGCCGGCGCTACCCTCATTGCGATCAGTGCGTTCGCCGGCATGTCGGCCTTCGTCTTCCTCACCGTGCTGTACCTGCAGAACCTGCGCGGCATGTCGGCCTTCGATGCCGGCCTGCACACGCTTCCGATGGCAGGCATGACGGTGATCCTGGCCCCGCTGTCCGGCCGCCTCGTCGGTGTCAAGGGCCCCCGCCCGTCCCTGCTGATGGCGGGCGTCGGGAGCACCGTCGCGGGCTTCCTGCTCACCCTGCTCACCATCGACACTCCGACCTGGCAGCTCTCGATCACCTATCTGGTCTTCGGTGCCGGCTTCGGACTGGTCAATGCACCGATCACCAACACCGCAGTGTCCGGAATGCCACGGGCGATGGCCGGCGTCGCAGCAGCCACCGCGTCCACCAGCCGCCAGATCGGAGCCTCACTCGGCGTCGCGTTGTCCGGAACGATGGTGGTGCGCGGCACACTGCACGGCCCGGTGCCCGGCCCCGGCGGCTGGATCATGATCATCTGTTGCGGTGTTGTCGTGCTCGGCCTGGGAGTGCTGACCACCGGCCCGTGGGCCCGACGCAGCGCCGACCGGCTGGCCGATCTACTCGACTGAGATCGCAGAACAGGCGGGGCGTCGCCGACGGGTACGCTCCGCGTGAGTGTCGGCCGATGGGAGACAATTGCCGCTGTGAGGAGCCGGGCTTCAATCCTGCATCTCGACCTGGATGCGTTCTTCGCCTCGGTCGAGCAGCGGGACAAACCCTCGCTCCGCGGCAAGCCGGTCGTGGTCGGCGGCATCGGGCCGCGCGGCGTGGTGTCAACCGCATCCTATGAAGCCAGGATCTTCGGCGTTCATTCCGCGATGCCCACGGCGGAGGCCCGCCGACGCTGCCCGCACGCCGCCTACCTTGCCGGACGCTTCGACGCCTACCGGGCGGCCAGCAGAAGCGTGATGGGCGTGCTGCGCGCGGTGTCGCCCCTGGTCGAGCCGCTCAGCCTCGACGAGGCGTTCGTCGACCTTGCCGCCGCCAGCCGGCCGATCGGCTTCGACCGGCCGGCGCTGGCCGAGTTGGCCAGGCAGATCAAGGCCGAGGTGGCCGAGGCGACCGGCGGGTTGACCGCGTCGATCGGCATCGGCACGTCGAAGTTCATCGCCAAGCTTGCCACTGAGCTCGGCAAACCCGACGGCTTCACCCTGGTCGAACCGGGGACCGAGGTGGAGCTGATCAGTCCGATGAGCATCCGCACCATCCCCGGAGTCGGCCCGGCGACCTTCGACAAACTGCGGCGGATCGGAATCTCCACCATTGCCGACCTGCAGGCGATCGACATCCAGGAGCTGGTCCGTGAGGTCGGACGGGCGCACGGAGCGGCGCTGAAGGAACTGGCCTACGCTCGCGACGACCGCTCGGTTGAGCCGGAACGTGAGGCTAAGTCGATCTCGGTCGAGGACACCTTCGAGACCGATCTGGTGGATCGGGAGGAGTTGCTGCGGATCATCGAGAACGACGCACAGCAGGTCGCACGCCGGTTGTCCGCAGCGCGACTGCTGGCCAGAACGGTGACGATCAAGGTACGACTGCACGGCTTCGTCACCCACACCCGCAGCCGGACCCTCGCCGGCGCCACGGACCGGGCCGAGTTGATCACCCAGCTGGCCAGGTCGCTGCTGGACGAGGTCGACACCAGCCCGGGCGTCCGACTGCTCGGCGTCGGTGTCGCCGGTCTCACCGACGTCCTGCAGGAGGATCTGTTCTCTGTCCAGCACAACGATGTCGCCTCGGACGAGGATGCGATCGACGGGACGGTCGCGGGCGACCCGGCCGCAAACCACCCGGCTCTCAGTGCGCCGGTCGGGCCGGCGGTCGAGGTCGGCGACCGAACAGTCGCCGAGAGCCCCGAGATCGACGACCCTCGGATGCTGGACGGCCGACCGGGCGGCGGCGTCGACGCCGAGGCCGCCGGTCTGCACCGCGTACGACGGCGGATGGACTGGCCGCCGGGTGCCGATGTCGAGCACGAGGTCCATGGCCGCGGCTGGGTCTGGGGCGCCGGTCTCGGCCGGGTCACCGTACGCTTCGAGACCGCGGCCAGTGCGCCCGGGCCGGTGCGCACCTTCGCGGTCGACGACCCCGCACTGCATCGTGTGTGATCATGGACGGATGTGGATCGGCTGGATCGAGTTCGACCTGCTGCTCGGCGACGTGCACTCACTGAAGGAGAAACGTGCCGTGATCCGGCCGTTGGTGGCCGAGCTGCGGCGCAGGTTCCAGATCAGCGCCGCCGAAGTTGATCATCACGAGCTGTACCGCCGCTCCGTGGTGGGTGTCGGCTGTGTCGCCGGCGAGCGCGGTCACGTGATCGAGGTCCTGGACAGTGCCGAGCACCTGATCGCCGGGCGCCGTGAATTCGAGTTGTTGTCCGCCCATCGGGGGTTCGCCCGCTCCGATGACTGAGCGGCGCCGACCGGCGTGATCGCCGTCAGACGGCCGGTCGGCCGAGTACCAGCCAACCGATGGTCTCGTCGACGTCGGCCGACGGTCGGTCCGGCGCTCCCGGCGGGAAAAGCGTTGCCGCCAGGGCCGAGGTGCGGATCCGATCAGCCAGCGTGTGCGCGCTGATCCCCCACCGGCGTTCCAGCTCCGCCCCCAGACCGTCCGGCAGCAGATCGAGCACCGCGGCGGCGTAACAGGCGGCACCGGGTGGCAAGCCGCCGATCCGCGACCCGGGGAGACCGGAGCCCAGCCCGGCCCCGACCGCCATCGCCGCTTCGACGGACCGGTCGGTGCTCTCCGCCGTCGACGGGCCGGTGACAGTGATCAATTCCAGTCCGGCCGCGGTGTCGACCAGATGATCATCGGACTGGTGGTCGGGCTGGTGAAGGTCTCCGGAATCGTGGCCGGCTGCCAGTTCGCGCAGCCGACCGATCACTGCTGCAGGGCTTCCGCCGAGCGCCAGTTCGGCAAGACAGATGCGGGTTGCCGCCAGACCGAGTCCGGGCACCGCTCGGTCCGTGGCCAGCACTGCGTCACGAGCCCGGCGCAGCGGCTCCGGATCGCCGGTGCGTACGCTCTCCTGTGCCAGGAACGCCTGGTTCATGATCGACAAGTCGTTCGCGTCGAGCAACCGCTCGGTGTGCAGGGCGAGCGCATCCTCTGCATCGTCGAGATCATCGGCAAGTCTTCCGACCACCGCCTGCTGCAGACCGAGTGCCGCGCCGGGTCCCGGCACGACCCCGACTCCCGCCGCGGTTCGCCGGTCGAGCCACGACCTGCTCATCTCGGTGATCAATTCCTCGACCGGCGGGACCCAGGCGAGATCGATCCGGGTGGTTCCCCGACCGGACCGGAGCTCGACCGGGAATCGGCCGGGCCGGCCGCTGGACAGCACCTGGGCGTCGTCCTCGGTGCTGACCACGACCGGGTCGTCGGCGACCACTGCGCTGTCGGGGTCGGCAATCTCGTACGACTGGTTCAGCGCGAGATCAGTTTGTCCGGACAGCACCGGCTGACGCGCACGGCTGATGTGGGCGGTGTCGGCTGCGGTGTGGATGCGCCATTGCAGGACGACCCGGCGATTGGCCGGCAACAGCAGCTCGCCGGTGGCCAGGCCGGGAACGTCGCCGCCGACCAGTTCGGTCACCGAGCCCTGGGCCAATTCGGCCACCAGCAGCGGCCCTCCGCCATCGGCCGGCTGGATCGACCAGAACGCGTCACTGCCGACGGCAGCGGCCCACCCGACACAGCCGTCGGCCGGGACCACCGGGCACAACCACCGGTTGATCCGTACAGGTGACGAGGACGTGTTCACCAGCATGTGTCGCTGCTGCCAGTGCCCGGAGAACGAGTTGCGTACGGTGTATTCCAGCTGCGGATGGTCGGTGACGGCGTAGCGGGCCTCGGTCTCGTCGACGTCGGTGATCAACCCGACAGGCTCCCAGCGCTGGACGCGGCCGTCCATGATCAACTCACCGGGCGCGTGCTGCGCGGCGAGGTAGTCGACACCCGGCCGCGAGGCGCACCGGACGCGTACCGGGAACCCGGCCGGGCCGATGGCGACCTCAAGATCGTCGGGGCGGAAGGTCAGTTCCTGCGTTGACATCGTCCACACCAGAAGAGATTGCGCCCGGCGAGCACCTCGGTCCGGACCCGCGATCCGCAGACCAGACAGGGCATGCCGGCCCGGCGGTAGACGTACACCTCGCCGCCGTGATCATCAACTCGCGGCGGTCGTCCCATCGCCTCCGGCGTGTGTTCGGGGCGTACGGTGTCGATCCGGTTGTCGACCACGCCCTGCGGCATCAGGGTGATCAGATCGTCCCAAATGGCATTCCATGATCGGCGGGTGAGTTTCTTGCCCTCGACGTGCGGGCGGATCCGGTTCCGGAAGAGCACCTCGGCCCGGTAGACGTTGCCGACGCCGGAGAGGACCGTCTGGTCCATCAACAATGCCGCGATCGGCCTGCCGGAGCGGTGGATGCGACTCCAGGCCAGCTCGGGGTCAGCGTCCTCGCGCAGCGGGTCGGGGCCGAGTTGGGCGATCTGGGCGGACAGTTCCTCGGGGGTGCGGACCACGCACAACTGCGGGCCGCTGAGGTCGGCGGCCAGTTGGGGTGTGGCGATGCGCACGCGGATCTCGCCCTGCGGTGGTGCCGGCGGTCCGATCCGGAACTTGCCGATCAGGCCGAGGTGGATGTGCAGCAGATGATCTTCGAAGTCGATCCACAGGTGTTTGCCATGGGCCTGTGCGCCCGAGCACGCCCGGCCGCTGAGGATCGCCGCCGATTCGGCGAACCGGCCCTGCGGACTGGACACCTCGGGACGGGTGCCGGCGAAGGCGTCGGTCAGATCGAGCGCGAGCCGGTGCAGGGTGTGCCCCTCGGGCATCGGCGCCTCCTTTTGGTTGAGCTTGTGACCGAATCGTGGCCGGAGTCTGCCTCCGGTGCCCTCGCAGACGACCTAGGATATGCGGGTGATCGCAGAACGCGATCGGCGAGGGGTCGCCGAGGACGTGGGGGAACTGCCGGGTCGGGACTTCGGTCGCGACGGAGTCTCCGGGCTTGTCAGCATCGACCGTGCCATGCGGGCACGTGATGTGTCACGCCCTGGACAGGCCGAGGAGGAGTTCGCGCTGTCCGTCGTTGACAGCCTGATCGCCCGGGCCGAGGGCCGCCGCCCCGAACGCGTCTCCTGACCGCCTCGTCGTACACCCGTACCTTCTAAGCGACGCCGTCGACGCCGCACGTTTCCTCGACGGCGCACGCTTTCTGCCGCACTTCGTCGGCGCCGCACCAGTTCCTCGACGGCGCACCAGTTCCTCGACGCCGCACCAGTTCCTCGGCGCCGCACCAGTTCCTCGGCGCCGCACCAGTTCCTCGACGCCGCACCAGTTCCTCGGCGCCGCACCAGTTCCTCGACGCCGCACCAGTTCCTC
>Ga0164243_10000553_pt1 | contig 68074 bp, 34 predicted proteins | sample OricompcompostOP_FD_108781 | JGI IMG/M metagenome (GOLD analysis project Ga0164243, IMG submission 108781) | Organic Plus compost microbial communities from Emeryville, California, USA - Original compost - Organic plus compost (OP) | ecosystem: Engineered > Solid waste > Mixed feedstock >... | reverse complement strand
CGGGCGTGGCTCCGGGACGAGACGCACTTCCTCGGGCAGCCCGTTCACGTACACCTCGCCGCTGTCCTCCCGGGCCTCCAGGTCGACCCGGGCACCGGCGATCGGGAAGCCGGAGATGCGCAACTCCCCGAACCCCTTGGGCAGCACCGGCGCGATCCACACCTTGCCGTGCGGCACCCACGGGTCGACGCGGAGCAGGAGCCGCATGAGCTGGATCGGGGTGGCCGAGGCCCAGGCCTGCGGCGAGCACGAGGTCGGGTACGGCACCGGCACGTGGAACTCCGCCCTGTCGAATCCGCAGAAGAGCTCGGGCAGCCGGTCGCCGAAGGCGCGGGCGGCGTCGAACAGGCCGGTGGCGATGCGCTGGGCCTCCTCCACGAACCCGTAGCGCATGAGCCCGGACGCCACGAGCGCGCTGTCGTGGGGCCAGACGGACCCGTTGTGGTAGCTCATCGGGTTGTACGCGCCCATGCCGGAGGCGAGGGTGCGGATGCCGAAGCCGGTGAACATCAGGGGCGACAGCAGGTGCTCGGCCACGGCCGGGGCCTTGTCGCGGTCGATGATCCCCGACCACAGGCAGTGGCCCATGTTGGAGGCGAGCGCGTCGATCGGGCGGCCCTCGTGGTCGAGCCCGACGGCGAAGTGGCCGCGGTCGGGCAGCCAGAATCGCTCGTTGAACCGGGCGCGCAGCTCCGCGGCCCGTTGCCGGAAGCGCTGCTCGGTCTCGGTGTCGCCCACCTCCTTGGCGAAGTAGTGGCGGGCGATGTAGGCGGCGTAGACATAGCCCTGCACCTCGGCTAGGGCGATGGGCGGCCGGGCGATCGTGCCGTCGGCGAAGTTGATGCCGTCGAAGGAGTCCTTCCAGCCCTGGTTGAGCAGGCCCTGGTCGGTCTTGCGCTGATACCACAGGAACCCGTCGCGCATGCCGTACCGCTCGATCCACTCCAGCGCGGCGTCGGCGTGCGGGATCAGCCGCTCCACCGCCGCCCGGTGCAGGCCCCACCGGCGCAGCTCGCCGAGGAGGATGACGAACAGCGGGCTGGCGTCGACCGAGCCGTAGTAGGCGTGCCCGGCGGCCGACGTGTCGTCCTGCCGGGCGCCGTAGCGCAGCTCGTGCATGATCTTGCCGGGCTCCTCCTCGGTCAACGGGTCGACCTTGGTGCCCTGCAGGGCGGCCAGCCGTCCCAGCGTGCCGTGCGCCAGCTCGGGATCGAGCGGCAGGGCCATCCACGAGCTGAGCAGCGAGTCGCGGCCGAACAGCGTCATGAACCAGGGCGCCCCGGCGGCGACGGTGGGCGGCAGCTCCGGTTGCCCGGGATCGAACAGCCGCAGTGCGCCGAGGTCCTTCTGCGACTGACGCAGGATTCCCGCCAGCGCGGTGTTGGTCGTCGTCACCTTGGGCAGGCGCTTGTCCCACTCGAAGAGCTGACCGGCCCGCTGGACCAGCGCGGGCGACAACTGCTTCTCGGTGTACCACGGCTCGGTCTCGATCCCGTCGATGATCGGGTTGGCCTGCACGCAGCCCGCCCACTCGCCGCGCGCCGGCACCACCACGCGGAAGACGAGCAGGCGCGGGTTGATCATCGGCAGCACGGGGGTGCCGTCGGCCTTGGCGATCACCCGCACTCCCCTGGCCTTGCTGCCCGAGAACATGCGCAGCGACCGCTCGTCCGCGACGGTGGTCACGTCGGCCACCCAGTGCACCCGGTGGGTCTTCACCTCGAACAGGTCGCACACGTCGGAGCCGATGTGCAGGGTCACCATGCAGCCGGCCGGCTCGTGGGACATGTTGCGGATGGTGATGTCCTCCGACAGCCCGCCGCCGACGTACCGGTCGCGCACGATCAGCAGCGTGCTCTCGGCCTGCCCCGGCCGCGGCGATGTCCGGCCGACGAAGGTCGCGTGGTACGGCTCGCCCGCGAGGACCTGGAGCTCCTCGATCGGGCTGTCGTCGACGCGCAGCTCCCAGTGGGACAGCAGCCGGGTGTCGGCGTAGTAGATCCCCTGCGCCGACCCGGGCAGGATGTCGCCGTTGCGGGCCGACACGCAGAACGATCCCCCGGCCACGAGTGTCATGGCCCCGCCGATGGCGCTGGGCTGTCCCTCGAACGTCCATCCGCTCGTCATGCCGATCACCCCGGCCCCCGGTGGCTGTTCCGACGGTGCCCTCATACCCGGAGGTGGCGCGAATTTTCGCCTGATATGCGGCCTTGTTTCCGTATCCAGTGATCCAGAGGGGTTTACTCGGCCATGACCCGGCGTTTCCTACCCTTCCGCCATGCACAGGTGGATGAGCTCGGAGGGGCATGAGGTAGACGTGGTCGTCATCGAGGGCCGCGCCCTGCTGCGCGTGCGACACCTGGGCTACCACATCGGCTACTGCGCCTCCGTCGCGGAGGTGGCGGCCCACCTCGATCTCGCCGACCTGGTGGAGGTCGTCGACCTGCCTCACGCCGCCAGGGGCCGTGGACACGGATGACCCGTGGACACGGATGACCCGTGAACAAGGATGAGGGGTGAGCCGGACAGGCTCACCCCTCCCTCTGATCACCGCGTCGCCTCACCGCGGCGCGGACGCTCAGTCCTCCCAGCCCGGCATGTTCCAGAAGCTGTCGGCGGCGGCCGGCTTGGGCTGTGCCTTGGCCTGGGCCTTGGCCGGGGCCTTGGCCGGGGCCTTGGGCTTGGCCTTCGCGGTGGTCTTCGCCTTGCCGGCCTGCGGCATGCCCCAGCCCGGCATCATCCCGCGCACCCAGGCGTCGGCGGCCTCGTCGTCGTCGGCCTTCGACGGCTTACCCGCGAGGTCGTTGCCGGACATCTTGGTAATCGTCGGCTGGTTGGACGTGGGGCGAAGGAAGACGTCCTGCGGCGAGCCCTGGCCGCTGTTCCCCTTGGCGGGCATCGTGAACATGGAGCCCGGCTGCGATCCGCTCACCTGGTTCCCGTTCGCGCCGGCCAGCGGGCCGCCTCCGGCGGGATTTCCGACCGGCTGCGTGCCGGCCTGCCGGCCCTGGGCCGTGTCGCCGCCCGGCGCCTGCCTGCTCTGGTCGTTCGCCGCCGGTCCGCTCGCCCGATCCTCGGCCTCGTCGTCCGCCGGGAAGAACGGGCCGACCTTCGCGCCCTTGTCCAGGATGTCCAGGCTCTTGGACGCGACGACGTCGGGCTCCTCCGGGTGGTTCATCGCCATGGCGGCGATCTGCTTGCCGGGCGACATCGGCTCCTTGGCGGACAGCGGAGCCGGGTCCGCGGGAGCGGGGCCGGAAAGCAGGGCCGCAGCGAGTACGGCAGTACAAAGAGGCATGAGAATTTCCCCCGAAATCTCGTGGACGGTACAAGAACGAAGGTAAGCGCACGATGCCGGGCCATCACGGACCCGATGCTCAGTGTCCGGTCAAATAAGAGGATCAGCCGCTTCAGGACATAGACTCCCAGCTCACCCCCTGCTTCGCTCATTACGGAAATGACCGCGCCATGCTCCAAGTGCCCGTACGGCAATGCATGCGGTGAAATCGCGCGGCGAGAGACCGGGGAAGAGGCGGGAGAAGGCGGGGAAGCGGCCCGGGGACGGCGTGAAGGACACAGGGAAACCGCGAAAAACGGAACGGGGGCGAGCCGTGAGCGGCTCACCCCCGTGAAGGCTGTTTCCGTACGACGGCCGATCACCTCGGCATGAGAACCTTGTCGACCGCGTAGATGGTGGCGTTGCTCGTCGCGATGTTTCCGCAGGTCACAGTGGCGTCGTTGACCTTGAGCGTGGAGTCGGACCCCGTGACGGTGAGCTTGCGCCCCTCGAGAGTGGTGAGCTCGCCGTGCATGTCCGCGGGCGCCTTGCGCCCCTTGACCACGTGGTAGGCCAGCAGCCCCCGGAGCGACTTGCGGTTCTTCATCAGCTGGTCGAGCTGGCTCTTCGGGATCTTGTTGAACGCGTCGTTCGTCGGCGCGAACACCGTGATGTCCTGGGCGGAGTTGAGCGTCTCCACCAGGCCGGCCTTCTTCACCACGCGCGCCAGCGTGGAAAGCAGCGGGACGTCGGAGATCGCGGTGCCGACGGGCACCTTGGCCAGCTCTGCGGGGCTGCCCTTGCCCGAGGCCGGCAGCGAGGAGCAGCCCGCGCCGACGGGCGTTCCGGAGACGGACGGAGACGCGGACCCCGACGCGGTGGGGCTCTCGCTCGCCTCCGCGCTGGGAGTCTCGCTGGTCATGTCCGTCGCGGTCTCGTTGGCCGCGACCGGAGCGGGATTGCCGCCGCCCTGGCCGCCGCACGCCGCGGACATGGAAAGCGCCGCGGTCAGGGCGGCAAGGGCGAGCAGACGGGTATTCATGATCGTGTTTCCTTAGTCGTGGAAAGGTCGTTGCTGGGTGGTTGGTCGGGTGCGTGATGAGACACGGGACGGGCGCACCGATCGGTCCCGGGGACCGGACGCGGTGCCCGGCGTGCCACCCGCACGACCGTCCGCGCCGTCGGCGACCCCTGTGGACGGCGACACCGGAAGAGCCCGCCACACGGGCTCAGGACCGGTGTGGCGGGCCGTTCTGACGGGCCGGTCACACGGGCCTCTTCCGTCAGGCCGTCTGGGGTTGGCTTACTAGCGCGGCCGCTGATGCTGGCGGGGCCTGGTGACCGGCTTCTTGCGCGCCGTCTTCGGCTGGGCCGCCTTCTGCTCCGCCTGCGGCAGCGGATAGATCCTGGTCGACTGGACGCCCTGCACCGGGCCGAAGGTGAACGGCTGCGGCGCCTGTGCGTTCGAGCCGGAAGCGACGACTGGCCGGATGAAGACGTCGCGTGTCTTGGGATCGATCACCGGGACGTACTTGGTCGTGGTCTCTCCATCGGCCTCCGTGCCCTCGATCGTGACCGGCGAGCGGGGAGCCGTGGCGCTGTCGTCGCGCTCGCCCTCCGTCCCGCTGGGGGTCATCCATGGCGGCGCCTGGGGAATGGTGGACGAGGGTCCCCCGGCCTGCGGCACCATGGCGGGCAGGGTCGCGAATTGCGGCCGGCCCGTGGACGGCGACGCGGCGTTGGTGTTGTCCGTGGTTGCCCTCGTACCGGGCGGTGCCGGGTCCGGCGGCACGGCGGCCGGCCCGGAAAGCAGGGCGGCGGCCAGTACGGCTGTGCAGAGAGGCATGAGACTCCCCCGAGGTCATGGATGGTACGAGCACGACGGTAAGCGCCGCACCGGGGAGTGATCACGCATCCGACGACCAATGTCCGGTCAAGCATGATGATCGGGCGCTTCACCCGTAAAGATCCCATCAGTCCCGCGAGCGGCCTCGGCACGGCCGTGGAGAGGGCCGGAGCGGGACGGGCAGCGGGGCCCGTAGGGTGCCGTTTCCTCACGGGACCCGCGGGTGAGGGGGCCGGACGGGCTCGCCGGCGCACCGCCGCTTCGCCCGCGGTCTCACTCGGGCAGCCTGACCTCGATCGGCACCACGATCGGCGGACACTGGGGCGGGTGCGGCACGGGCCGCCGCTCGAAGTAGTGCTCCAGGGCCTGCCGCAGCCGGTCGAGCGCCTCGTCGACCGAGTGCCCCTCGCAGGCGACCTCGACCTGAACGCACCGCGCACAGTACAGGCCGTCGTCCTCGGGGGTGACGGTCGCGGTCAGCCGCACGGTCCGTCCCATGCTCCCACCGTGCGCGGTGACGGGCCGAGGTAATCCCGGCGCCCGGGCAACAGTACGGAGATCCCCCGCCCGATCGGCTCGGCGACCTATGCGCTTCGCGCCGATTTTGCCTGATAGAGAGGCATTTCGGTGGCCAGTCGCGAGGCGGGCGGGCTTCCTCGGGTAGGGCCGGGCCCATGGGCAAGAAGGACAAGAAGGAAGAGCCGTCGGCGGGCGACGAGGTCACCTGGAAGAGCCACGGCGGCGAGGCGGCCGGCAAGGTCGAGAAGAAGATCACCGAGCGTACGGAGGAGGCGGGCCGCACCGTGGCCGCCTCGCCCGAGGACCCGCAGTTCCTCGTACGTAGCGACAAGAGCGGTGGGACGGCGGTGCACAAGCCGTCGGCCCTGCATCCGAAGGAGTGACGTGACCGCCGACAGGAAGCAGACCGCCGCCGAGTTCGGTGAGGCGGTCAACATGTCCGCGGACGAACTGGAGCGATGGCTGCGCGAGGAGCCGTCGAAGGCGGTCGGCGACAAGCCGGACGGCGGCGAGTCGACGGGCCGCGAGTCCGGCCGGCACATCGTCGCCATCCTCCGCAAGAAGACGAGCGAGCTGGACGACGAGGACTACGCCCACATGCGCAAGGTCGTCGGATATGTCCGCCGGCACCTGGCCCAGCGCCCCTCGGGCGACGTGCGGGACACCCGCTGGCGATACTCCCTCATGAACTGGGGCCACGACCCGCTGAAATAGCGCCTTCGAACGGCCAGGTCCGCCGCCCCGGGGGTACGCAGGCACCTCACCTCGTGCCGCCAGGTGCACGACGGGCGGTCCGCGACGCCGGGTCCCCCGCGTGCCGACGCGAGGTGCCCTGCGGCAGGTCCGCGACCGGGTTCGCGAACGTGCCGCCGCGCGTTACCGCCAGGTGCACCACAGCCGGTCCGTGACGCCCGGTTCGCGGGCGCGGGGACGCGCCCGCCGTGCCGGTCGTCTTGCCGCCGCTATGTCGTCTCCGACGAGTCACGCCCCGCTGCGCGTGGCCGAGGTCGGGGGGTATGGCGACGGAGACGCTAATCAAGCGTCTTCTTCCAGTGGAAGCCGCCGGGCAGGTTCACGGTGAGGGTGCGGCGTCCGTCCGCCGTCTTCGTGACGCGGAAGGCGCGTCCGCCGAAGCTGTGCCCGACGCCGCCGCGCGAGAGGTTGAGCCTGAACGGTCCCATCTTGATCGCTTTTCGGTAGCTCCAGCCCATGAGTTCCTCCTTGTTCTGCCGTGGCCTCGCGACTACCCCGGAGGACGATCAGCACACCGGCCGACGGATCATCTCCGTTTACGACCGTGCTGCCGGGTATGGCCACCAAAGAGCAATCCGGCCGTCAGGAACGCGATCGGATCGCCGAGCGGGCGCCGGAGGCGACGGACCCGACCTCGTCGGCGGGTCTCCGCCTCCTCGCGGGGACGCCTGCCCGAGAGCGGAAGGAGCTGTGCGATGGGACACGCCGGAGTGATGCTGGAGACCTATCCCGCCGACCTCGGCGGCGTGGACAGGCAGGTGCTCGCCAAGTGCATCGAGGCCTGCTTCGACTGCGCGCAGACCTGTACGGCCTGCGCCGACGCCTGCCTGAGCGAGCACGCGGTGGCGGGGCTCGTCCGCTGCATCCGCACCAACCTCGACTGCGCCGACATCTGCGCGACGACGGGCCGGGTGCTGTCGAGGCACACCGGCTACGACGCGAACCTGACGCGCGCCCAGCTTGAGGCGTGCGCGCAGGCGTGCCGCAGTTGCGGCGACGAGTGCGGCCTGCACGCCCACATGCACGAGCACTGCCGGGTCTGCGCCGAGGCGTGCCGTCGCTGCGCCCAGGCCTGCAACGAGTTGCTGGCCGCGCTCGGCTGAGCACCCGCACTCTGACCTTCTCCCCGAGGCCGGTTCATCAGGGCGGCTCTCTTGGCGGCTTCCACGGCGCGGCCTCGCCCGCCGTACGTCGCGGGGGCGTTGGCATGGCCGCGGCAGGGACCGTGTAAAAACTGTTCCTATGGCAAAGGAAGCGGACGAGGAGCCGATCGGCGACGACCTGGAGGCCGTCACCGCAGCCGTGCTCACCGCCTCGCGTGTGCTCGTCGCGATATCGGCACGGTCGCTGGCCGCGGCGGAGGACCGGGTCACCCTGCCGCAGTTCCGCATGTTGATGGTGGTCGGACAGGGCGAGACCAAGCTGGTGACGCTGGCGGACAAGCTCGGCGTCAATCCGTCGACGGCCATGCGCATGGCGGGCCGCCTCGCCGTCGCCGGCCTGCTGAAGCGCGAGGTGAATCCGCAGAACCGCCGGGAGACCCTGCTGCGGCTGACCGACAACGGGCGGCGGATCGTGGAGGAGGTCACCGCCCGGCGCAAGGAGGAGATCGCCGCGATCCTCACGCGAATGCCGGCGTCCCAGCGGCAGGCCCTCATCACCGCCATGCGGGAGTTCAACGACGCGGCGGGCGAGCCGCCCGCCCGCATCGCCTTCCCGCTCGGCTGGCCCGGCCCGTCCGCCTGACCACCGCCTGAGCGGCTTCCACGCCGTCGCCCCGGGCACAGGCCGAAATCCAGGCGCAGGGTCGTCGGAGATTCAGCGCCCGGAGGCGGCGCAGGCCCCGGCGATTCAGCGCCGGACGCGGCTTCCGCGGGGTCGGCTCAGGGCGAGCGCCCTGGGATCCAGCGCCTTGAAGGGGATCCAGTGCTCTGAAGCGCGACCCCGGAATCAGCAGCCGTCGGCGGCGCAGGCTCCGGGGATGAGCCCGGGGGCTCCATCGGCGCCGGACGGCACCTCACCCTGGTCCTGGCTGCTGCCGCCCTTCGAACCGCCGCCCTTCGAGGCGCCGCTCGTCTTGCCAGACGAGCCGGTCCCGGTGTGGCCCGTGCTCTTCCCTCCGGAGGCGGAGCCGCCGCCCGAGGAGGCGGAGGCGGTGTCCGCGCCGCCACCACCGGACGCCTGCGATCCGCCGGCGCCCTGGTCCCCTGCGCCCTGATCGTTCGCGCCCTGATCCGCTGAGCCCTGGTCGGCCGGGCCCTCCGCGTCCTGTCCGCCCTCGCCGCCCAGTCCGTCGCCCTGTCCGTCGCCCCGTCCGTCGCCCCGTCCGTCGCCCCGTCCGTCGCTCTGTCCGTCGTCCGCGGCGGAACCGGTGTCCTGGGCGGGGGCCGACTGGCCGGTCCCGGCCCCGGCGGGCGGGTCCGCGGGACCGAACCCGCCGCGCAGCGCGAAGCCCGCTCCCCCGGCCGCGAGCACGGCCACCAGGGCCACGGCGGCGATGACGACGGGCTTCATGTTCCTGGTCCTGGGGGGCGGCTCCTGCCGGCTGGAGAGGATCTCCTGCCGGAGCCGGTCATCGTGGCTCGTCTGTGACGGGACGCGCCCTTGCATGCGAGACAACTCCCAGCGGTCGTGTTCGGGGGAAACCTCCACGGCTTCCGCGGGTGGCTGCCCACCCTAACTCCACCCGTGACCAAATTTCACATAGACGGCTAAACAATCATGAATCTCCATAGGCCGCCGGACCTGCGGTGTCACGACAAGTCCCCCGAGCATGCTCATTCTTGAGCAAACAAGGAGTAAAGGCCCTCGGTAGCATCCCAGTGCCACTCCGGCTTCCCGCCCAGATCAGCGCGTGGGAGACCGAGACCCCGCCCGGCCGGTCACCCGTCAAGCTGAGCGCCGTACAGCGAAGGAAGAATCGATGACGGACGCCCGCCTTGCCTTTCCCGTGACGGAACGGGCCTGCCCGTTGGATCCGCCGCGGGAGTACGCCAGGCTCCGGCTCGAACGGCCGGTCAGCCAGGTCGACCTGCCCAGCGGCCAGTGGGCGTGGCTGCTCACCCGGCACCAGGACGTGCGGGCAGTGCTCGACGATCCTCGGTTCAGCTCCGACATGAGCCGGCCGGGGTTTCCCAACCTCTACGCCAAGCCCGTCGAGCCCGTGCTCAAGGGCACGTTCATCCGCATGGACGGCGAGGAGCACGCCCACTATCGGCGCATGCTGACCGGGGAGTTCTCGGTGAAGCGTGTGGAGGCCATGCGCCCGGCGGTCGAAGCGGTCGTGGACGGCTGTCTCGACCGCATCGAGACGTCCGGCTCCCCGGCCGAGCTGGTGCGCGATCTGGCACTGCCGGTGCCCTCCCGGGTCATCTGCGGGATGCTCGGCGTCCCCCACGAAGACCACGGCACCTTCGGCGGCTATCTGCAGACGCTGTTCGACGCCAAGAGCGACCGCGAGCAGATCGGCGCCGCGAAGACCGGCCTCGCGGCCTACCTCGACCGGCTCGTGGCCGACAAGGAGCGCGAGCCCGGCGATGACCTGATCAGCCGTCTCGTGACCGAGCAGGTGCTCCCCGGACGGCTGAGCAGGCAGGAGCTGATCACGATCTCCTGGATGCTGCTCGCCGCGGGTCACGAGACGACCGCCCACATGATCGGCCTGGGGGTGCTGACCCTCCTGGAGCACCCCGATCAGCTCGCGGCGGCCAAGGCCGATCCGAAGCTGATGGCGTGCGCTGTGGAGGAGCTCCTGCGGCACCAGACCGTCATGCAGCTCGGCATGACGCGGGTGGCCGTGGCGGACGCCGTGGTCGGCGGGCAGCTCATCCGGGCCGGCGAGGGCGTCATCGCCCTCCTCGCGATGGCCAACCGCGACGGTGAGGTCTTCCCCGACGCCGACAGGTTCGACATCCGCCGCGGCGCGCGCAACCACGTCGCCTTCGGGTACGGCCCGCATCAGTGCCTCGGGCACACGCTCGCCCGGCTGGAACTGCAGGTCGCGTTCACCCGGCTGTTCGAGCGGTTCCCGGGCCTGCGCCTGGCAACCCCCGTCGAGCGGATCCCCTTCCGCTACGACGCGATCGTGTACGGCGTGCAGGAACTTCCCGTCACCTGGTGACAGGGGCCGCGCGCCCGCAGGACGAGATCGGACGAGCCGGTCCCCGTACGCCGGGGCGGCCGAGGAGGAAGTATGCGTGTCAGCGTCGACACCAGCCGATGTTGCGGAGCGGGGACGTGTGTCCTCATCGCGCCCGGCGTCTTCGACCAGACCGACGACGAGGGCACGGTCGTCCTGATGGACCCGTGCCCTCCGCGGAAGTTGTGGAACGACGTGCGGGAGGCGGCGGTCGCGTGTCCCCGCAGCGCCATCGACGTCGACGACGAATGAGGGGCAGGGCCTTCCCTGCCCCTCATCGCGTCCGGGATGCGCCGGCGCGGCGCCTGTGACCACCTCTCGAACTCCGACCAGCCCAAATAGGCACGACAATGCGCACGATAAGCGCACTTTTCACATTAAGCATGCTTCGCTTAAACTCTAAGCGGATCATGAGGCGTTGACATCATTGGGGGGTGTATGCGTCGGGCATCCGGCTCTTTACAGGTTGGCGAGCGGCTTCGCGCCCTCTGTTGTACCGCTTCCGATCACACATCTGTCGTCAGACTCAACCGCAACGAGCATTTATACGTATGCGGTGAACAGGCGAGTCATCTCTACATCATCATCAGCGGCCGGCTGAAGACGGTCAGCGTCTCGCGCTCGGGCAAGGAGTGCCTACTGGGCATCCACACCTACGGCGACCTGCTGGGCGAGTCCTGCCTGCTGGGCGGCAGGCGGGGCGAGACGGTGACCGCGATGACCCCGGCCACCCTGCGCAAGATCCCCCGGGCGAACTTCCTGTCCGCGCTGGCGGACGACGGTCTACTCGAGGACTTCCTGTGCTACCTGGCCCATCGCCTGACCGAGCAGCAGCAGGTGATCACGAGCCTGGTCACGGCGGACAGCGAGGAGCGCCTCGCGCACACCCTGCTGCGCCTGGCCCGCAAACTGGGCACGCCCAAGGCCGGGAAGCTCTGCATCCACGACAAGATCACGCAGGAGGAGCTGTCCGGCATGGTCGGCACCACCCGCTCCCGGGTGGGCTATTTCCTCAAGCGCTTCCGCGACAGCGGGCTGATCGAGAGCCGGCCGGACGCCTTCCTGGCGGTGGACGAGGAACGGCTGGGCGACTACATGGAAGCGATTTCCTGAAATTCGGACGAACGTCGTCCGGCGGAACAGGACGGCCGGGGCGGTTTTCCGCGCCCGGCCGTCGGCCTTTCATCCGAACGATTTCGAATCCTCAGGAATACAACCGATCATCGGGGGTAGGAAAATGCTTTTTGGACCGCCGGGGCCGCCCGTGATCATGCGGGCGCGCGGAATACCACGCTGCCGTTGAATCCGCCGAAGCCGAAGCCGTTCGAGAGGGCGACCCCGATATCGGCGCGGACCCCGCCGGTGGCCGGCGCGAACCGGAGACCCGGGTCGGCGGGGTGCGCGAGCCCCGGGTTGGGGTGAACGAACCCGCCCCGCATCTGCACGACGGTCGCCACCGCCTCGACCACCCCCGCCGCCGCCAGGCAGTGGCCGGTAAGGGCCTTGGTGGAGTTCACCCAGGCCCCGCCCACCGCCTCGCCGAGCACCCACCGCAGCGCCTCCGCCTCCGCCGCGTCCCCCAGCGGGGCTCCGGTGCCGTGCGCGTTCACGTACGACACGTCGCCGGGCGAGACGCCGGCCCGGCTCATCGCCCGGGTCATCGTGGCCGCCTCGGCCTCGCCGTCGGGCTCGGTGAGGCTGTTCGCGGCCAGGCGCAGGTCCCATCCGGCCAGCTCGGCGAGCACCTCGGCGCCCCGCGCCCGCGCGGACCGCCGCGACTCCAGCACCACGCACGCGGCGCCCTGGCCGTAGGCGAAGCCGCCGTGCGTCTCGTCGAAGGGCGGTCCCACCGGACCCGGGGCCATCGCGCCGACGTTGAGCAGGGCCCGCTCCTCGATGGCGGACAGGTCGGCGAGGGCGCCGACGACGAGGCACACGTCGGCCTCTCCTGTGGCGACGAGGCGGGCGCCGTGCACGAGGCCGGCGTTGCCGCTCGCCGAGGCCGCGCCCACGGTGCAGCCCTCCCCCCTGATCTGGAGCAGCTGGCTGATCGTGCCGACGTGATCGGTGTCGAGGAGCCGCAGGGCCGCACGCGGGGGCAGGTGGGCGGGCCGGTTCGCGTACCGGTCGTGCAGGTCCGTCAGGTGCCGACCGGTCAGGTTACTCCCGGCGACCACGAGCCCCACGCGGTCGCCCGGCACGGCCGCGATGTGCAGGCCCGCCCCGATCCAGGCCTCGGCGGCCACGCCGACGGCGGCGCGCAGCGGCAGCGGGGCCCGCCGGGTGAGCCGTTCGGCGGAGCGCCGCAGGGCGTCGGGCGCGCCCGCGGGCAGGACGGGCAACGCCTCGCGGACCTCCTCGTCCAGCAGGGCGGCCGGAGGGCCTCCGTCAGGGCACGAGCACACGCCCCGCCGTCCCTCCCGCAGCGCCCGCTCGAACGCGCCGGCGTCGCCCGCGATCGCACAGACCACGCCGACGCCCGTGACGGTCACCGTGTGCATCGCAGCGCCTCCATCGGAACGTGCCGCTCAGGCATGCGTGCGCAGCAGTTCGACGAGCTCCCCGACCGGCGCGCCCTGACGGAACTCCGACAGCGGCACCTCGATCGCGAGCTCCTCCATCACCGCGGTGACGATGTCGGCCCGGTCCACGCTGTTGCAGCCGAGGTCGGCCAGGCTGCGGTCGGGCGTGATCTCAGCCGGGTCGATCTCCGGGACCACCGCCACCGTCTGCCGCCGGATCGATTCGAGGATCGCGACATCGTCCATGCACCCCTCAACTCCCTTCAGATCCACTCGTACCGGCGGTGGTGGTCCTCCACCGCGCGCAGGGCCAGCATCGGGCGCCGGTCGGCGCACCGGTCCAGAAGGTGCTCGTAGGCGGCCACGTCCACCTTCCGGTCGCGCTCCGGCACCAGGCAGCGCATGTTCTCCGGCAGCACCTCCAGATATTCGGCGAAGGTCAGCTCGGCCCTGGCCGACAGCCGGCCGGCGATGTCCATGGCCGCGACCTCCTCGGCCGACCTCTGGTCGGCCACACCGCTGAAGAACTCCGACGAGCAGCCCGAGCCGTAGGAGAACAGGCCGACACGCAGCGGCGCGGCGGGCCGTGCGGTGTCGAGCGCGGCGGCCAGGGCGAGGTAGAGCGAGCCGGAGAAGAGGTTGCCGACCTCTCCGGGATAGGTCAGCGACGGGCCCACCCGCCGCTCGAAGTCCGCCTCGATCTCGGCCGGGGTCGCCGCGGTGAACTCGCGCAGCAGCTTGCGATGCCCGGCCTTGACCATCCCCGCGAACGGCGTGTGCAGCGCCAGCAGGTCGAACGTCGTCATCAGGTCGACGTCCTCGACCCGCGCGCGGTAGTCGGCGAAGCTCTCCCGCAGGCACTCCAGGTAGGCAAGCAGCGACCGGTCCACGTCCGCGATGTCGTACGCCGGGGAGGGCCGGGCGGTGTCGAGCGTCTCGAAGCTGTAGAGGCCGAAGGCCCCGGGGTCGAGGGCGAGCACCCGCGGGTCGTCGCCGACCAGCATGGCGACCGCGCCGCTGCCGGTGGCCGGCTCGGCGTACTCCGCCCGTTCGTCGGCCAGCGCGACGTCGGTGGCGATCACCAGCGCGCGGGCGCCCGGCGAGACGTCCGACGCGACATAGGAGGCGGCCAGGCGCAGCGCTGCCGTCGCCGAGTAACACGCCTGCTTGACTTCCAGCAGCCGGCAGTGCCGGCCGAGGCCGAGGTGCTCGTGCACGTACGACGCGACCGACTTGCTGTAGTCGACCCCTGACTCGGTGGCCGTGATGAGGAACTCGACGCTGTCGCGTTCCTCCTCGCCGAGCCGCTCCAGCAGGGGTGCGGCGGCGTTGACCGCGTTGGTCACCGGGTCCTCGAACGGCAGCGCCACCGCGCGGCGCGCCATCATGAGGTTGCCGAACCTGCCGGTGTCGAGCCCCCGCCCGGCGAACAGCTCGGCGACCGGCACGCACGCCACGCCGCCGTACACGTTGAGGGACTCGATGCCGGTGAGCCGGTCTGTCATCGTCGGCCCTGCCCTTCCTTGATCGACGCGGTCCGCCCGGCGGCGCCGGGGCGCTCGTCACCGGCTCCGAGGCGGAGGAAGCCGGCCAGTGCGTGGTTCACCTCTTCCGGGTGTGTGACGCAGGGGAAGTGGCCCGCGTCGGGGATCTCGACGTACCGCGCGTCGGGGATGAGGCCGTGCAGCAGATGCGCGGTCTTGAGCGGGATGACCGAGTCGTGGCGGCCCTGGACGATCAGCGTGGGCACCGAGATACCCGGCAGCCGGCCGAGCAGGTCGGGCTCGGCCGCGAAGACGTCGAGGTAGCGCAGGCCGATCCGCGGGTCCATGCTCTCGCAGCGCAGCAGCGCCGCCTCCAGGTCGTCCCGCTGCTCGCGGATCCGGGCCGACCCCGATCCGGCGACGATGTGGTCGAGGTCCTCGGCCACCACGCGTTCCAGCCGGTTCACGGCGCCGGCACGGTTGGCGTACTTGTACGACCCGCAGATGATCGACAGGGACGCGGTGGCCTCGGGATGCCGCAACGCGAAGTTCTGCGCCAGCAGGCTGCCGAACGACGCGCCGGCGACGTGGACCGGGAACTCCACCCCGAGGCGGCGCAGGACGTCGAAGTGCAGGGCGGTGATGCCGTCGAGGCTGATGTCGCCGTCCGCGGTGGTCGCGCCGACCCCGGGGTGGTGGATCACCACGACCCGGCACCGCCCGGCCAGGTCGCGGAACTGCCGGGCGAACACCCCCGCGCCCATGTTGAACGGATGCATCAGCAGCAGCGTCGGGCCCTCGCCCGCGCTGAGCACCTCGACCTGCCCCCCAACGTACGCCACGAGCGTGCGCCGGACACCGGGAGCGGCCTCCCGCACCGCCGCCCAGTTCTGGTCGGCCGGGCGGTAGCCCTCGCGCAGCACGTCCTGGATGTCGGACGGCACCTCCCCGGCGGGACGGTAGGCGGCGCGGGCGGCGTCGAGGGCCGTGACCGGCTCCTCGGCCGTCACCAGGCACGGCACCTCGGCGGCGGAGCCGAACAGCCCGGTCAGCCGCTCGGCGACGAGATCGATCTCGGCCTTGCCGTAGCCCAGGGGGACGGCGAGCCGGACCAGCCGGTCGCCCGCGAGGTGCGGCCCGCCGCGCACACCGGTCTCGCGGAACATCCAGGCGAGGAACGACGGCACCGGATGGGGCAGACCGGCGAGGTGGTCCATGCGGGACAGGTCGAGCAGCAGGCAGTGCCCGCCGGGGGGCCCACCGGTGGGGCCGGCGAGCGGCACGCCCGCGGCGTCGAGACTCCGCCACAGGGTCCGCACGCCGCGCATCCGCTGACGCACCAGCTTCAGCACGCCCTCGCAGTCGGCGAGGGCCAGCGACAGCGCGCGGCGGTCGAGCAGGTTGAGACCGGGCCCGCGCAGCTCGGCCTCCTCCCGCAGCCGCGCCGCCACCTCGGGCAGGCGGGTCGCCACCAGGCCGCCCGCGTGGACCCCGAAGTCCTTGGTGGCGCTCATCGTCACGACGTCCGCCAGGGAGAGCAGGTCGCGTACCACGTCCCACACTCCGCGGCCCTGGTGTCCCGGCTCATGCTCGGCCACGAAGACGGCGTTCTCCACCACGCGGGTCGCGTCGACGACCACCGGCACACCCTGCGCCGCGGCACGCTCCCGCACCTGACGGAGATTGGCGGCCGACACCGGTGCGCCGCCCCCGGCGTTGCCGGTCAGCTCGACGGCGACGAAGGCGATCTCCCCGGCCTCCAGCGCCCTGTCCAGGGCGGCGAGGTCCAGGTCGCCGCCGAAATGACCGCTGGAGACGGACGGCAACGGGACGGGGTCGAAGCCGTTGTCGGCCAGGTTGAACAGCAGGGTCGGGAAGAGCCCGTTGTGCGGCACGGCGCCGCGCCGTCCCGGCCACGACCGGCACAGCAGCGCCTCGGCGGCCCGGCCGGACGGCGCCGCGACGACCGTTTCGAACGGCAGCCAGGGCGGGGTGAGCTCGTCGCCCGCGCCCGGCTCGGCGGCCCGGCGGATCAGCTCCTCGGCTCGCCGCGCCACCACCTCGTCCGTACGCTCGGCCCACGAGTCGGTGACCAGGTCGAACTCGACGGCCTCCGGCGGCAGCCGCAGCGGGTTGTGCCCGTGAGCCGCCAGCAGCGCCTCCCGCTCCTCAGCCGTGACCGCCGGACCGGCGTCGCCTCTTCTGGAGGGGCCGGACGAGACGGCGACAGCGGCGGGCGCGCTCACGGCGGCGCGACCGTCGGAAGCGGGGCCGTCGTCGGAGGCGGTGGGGCGGTCGGGGGCGGCGGGTGCCGTGATGCCGGTGGGCGCGGACGGGTCCGCGATCATCAAGATGACGTCGGCGACCGGGGTCCGCGGCCCGTCGGCGGGCTGGCAGAGGTAGAGGGGCACGTTCACGGGCCGGAACTTGTTCTTGAACTGGAAGTTGCCGGCGCCGAAGATGCCCGCGCCGCGCAGCTCCTCCAGGCCCTGTTCGACCTCGGGCGCGGCGTTCGGCGAGTCGCACACCTTGGCCCCGAAACTCGCGCCGAAGCTGAACAGCGTGCACCCCTCCGCCACGAGGACGCCGATGATCTGCACGATCGCGTACTCCAGACCGCCCAGCGGGCCGTCGGCGGGATAGAACTCCACGTCGAGCAGGTAGCCGTTCTCAGACGGGATGCGGGTCACGACCACCGCGTTCGCGAGAGCGTCGTCCAGGTAGGTCAGGAAGACCCGGTGCCGCTCGTCCAGCAGGCCCTCGCGGATCTCCTCCCGGACCCTGCGGACGTACGGGTTGGTCATCTGCTTGCCGCCGGCCCAGCGGTCCACCAGCTCGGCCAGCCGGCGGTCCGTCGCCGGGTCGGAACCCGAGCGATACTCCACGGTGCGGCAGGAGCCGCTGCGTTCGAACCGCTGGACCATGTAGCGCAACCGGCTCATCCGGCCGCCCTTCAGCGTGAACCGAGACAGGTCCTCCAGGCGCTGCACCGCACCGAACGGCGTGGCGGTCAGGCGGTGGCCTCCCGCCTCCTCCAGCCGCCGCAGCGACAGGAAGCTGGCCCTGAGGCCGCGGCCTCGCGCGTAGTCCAGGTATTCGGCCGCGAGCTCGGTGAAGTGCTCCTCCGAGCCGACGTAGCTCCAGGAGAAGAGGTCGTCGTCCCGCTGCGAGAACGTGAAGAACCCCTGGCGGGACGAGCCCAGGAACAGCAACGGCGCGATGTCCCGGCCCGCGAGCCCGGTCTCCTTGGCGTAGCGCCGCTCCAGGTCGGCCACCACCTCCCGCAGGCCGGGCCGCCCGGCGACGGCGGCCCGCGGGACGATCAGCGGCGCGCCCTTCTCCTCGGCCGATGATTCGACGGCTCGTGACGCGCTGCTTCCGGTGGCGCCGTCGGGGATGCCGGGGCCGACGCGGCTGGGGGCGCCGTCACCGGACGCGCCCAGCGAGGCGACGGCGGCGGCCCCGAAGGTGTCCCGCAGCCAGCGGGTCAGCTCGGCGAGCGTTGGCCGGTCGAACAGCAGCGACTTGCGCAGGCCACCGAGCCGCTTCTCCAGCGCGCTGATCACGCGCAGCATGTCGAACGACGTGAGCGCGTTGTGCTCGAAGCTCCGCGTCGGGTCCAGCGGCCGCCGGATGACGCTCTCGACCAGGTCGCGCACCGCCCGCTCGGCGGCCTCCCGGCCGTCGCCGTGCTCCGCGTCGTCCCCGCGCATCGCAAACGCGTGGTTCCCGTTCATCTCAGAGGTGCGGTTCCCGCTCAAGGCACCGCCCGCCGGGGCACCGGCCGCCGGAGCATGGCCGTTCGGCGTGTGGCTGCCGCGGGCGTCGCCGTCGTGAGTGGGCCGACCGCCGGACGGCGCGGTCAGCGACGTGATGTGCGCGGCGAGCGCGTCGACGCTGTCGTGCTCGTACATGTCTTCGGCCTTGAGTTCCAGGCCGTACGCCGCGCCGAGCTTGCGGGCGAGGTCCATCCGGAAGATCGAGTCTAGACCCAGCTCCGCGAAGGGCCGGTCGCCCTCGATCTCCTCGGCCGGCATGGCGAGGATGCGCGCCAGGTGTTCTCTGATGCTCCGCGTCACCGGCGCCGCCGCCTCGGCCGTCACCCGCACGAAGGCCGGGGCGGCCACCGGCCGCGGAGTGAGCTCCGGGGGGGCATGCAGGGCGGCGGGCTCGCTCGACGCGGTCCGGCCGCCGTCCGCGGGTGCCGCCACGCCTCGTGCCGCGGGCTCGGGACGTTCCCTGGGCTCGCCGGGCCAGGCGGGGTCCTCCTGTCCTCGCGCGGCGTCCGGCGGGGCGAGCCGCACCCGGGCCCGGCGGGCCGGCCGGGGTCCCATGCTGTGCCGCACGTGCTGGTTCGGCTTCTGCACCGTAACCTCCGTGATGACCTCCGGGACGGGACGGGACTCCTCTCGGGTGAACCAGAACCTCGTCCGGCTGAACGGGAAGCTCGGCATCGGCAGCCTGCGGGGCGGCCGGGCACCGCGGCCCGCCCGCCGGGCCCTGTGCGCGGCCCAGTCGACGCGCGCCCCGGCGACCCAGGCACGGGCCAGCGCGTGCAGGTCCTCCTCGTCACAGGGGCCGGCGTTCCGCGCGGCGGTGCCGAGGTGGATGACGCCGTGGTGGCCGGGCGTCGTGTCACCCGTCGCCCTGTCACCTCTCGCCGCCGTGTCGCCCTCCGCAGCGGCGCGCAGCGCCGACACGAGCTCCTCGTGGCTCGCCGCCACCACGGCGAGCCGTTCGCGCAGCTCCTCCCGGCCGGCCTGCAGCGTGTACGCGACGCGCGACAGCTCCAGGCCGGGCCGCTCGGCGAGGAAGCCCGCGAGCCGGGTCGCGTACGCGCGGAGCGCCCCGCGGGTCGGCGCGGACAGCACGAACAGCTCGGGTCCGGCGTGCGAAGACTCCACCGTCTCCTCCTCGCGGGTCACCGCCCGCTCCAGCACCACGTGGGCGTTCGATCCGCCGAAGCCGAACGAGCTCACGCCCGCGCGCCGGATCGGCCGCCCGTCGGGCCCGGGGGTCACGGGCCACGACAGGGCGGCGTCGACCAGGTGGAACGGCGTTCCGTCGAGCCGCAGGTAGGGGTTGACCTCTCGCCGGTGGAGGGTCGCGGGCAGTTCCCCGTGCTCCATCGCCAGCAGGACCTTGAGGACCCCGGCGATGCCGGCCGCCGCCTCCAGGTGGCCGATGTTCGTCTTGACCGAGCCGATGCCGATGTGGGGGGTCCGCGGCATCGGGCGGCCCCACTCCTCGTACAAGCGGCTGAACGCCTTCTTCAGGCCCTCGATCTCGATGGGATCGCCCAGGCGGGTTCCCGTCCCGTGCGCCTCGATGTAGGTGACCGTGGCCGGGTCGGCGCCCGCCTCGCGGTGCGCCCGGACGAGCACGTCGGCCTGCGCCTCCGGGTTGGGCGCGGTGAGCGACGCCGACCTGCCGCAGTGGTTGACGGCGGTGCCCCGCACCACCGCGTACACGTGGTCGCCCTCGGCGAGCGCCCGGTCGAGCGGCTTGAGCATCACGACGCCGACGCCCTCGCCGCGGACGTAGCCGTCGGCCGCCGCGTCGAACGTCTTGCATCGTCCGTCCGGGCTGAGCATGCCCGACTGGGTGAAGGCGACGAACACGTCCGGGTTGAGCAGCACGTTCACGCCTCCGGCGAGGGCCGTCTCGCACTCCCCCGCCTGGATCGCGCGGACCGCGCGGTGGATGGCCACCAGGGCGCTGGAGCAGGCGGTGTCCACCGCCTCGCTCGGGCCGCGCAGGTCCAGCAGGTGCGAGACCCGGTTGGCCAGCACCGCGTGCGCGACACCGGTCGCCATGTGAGCCTGGACCGGCACGCCGTGCCGGGTGAGCAGGGCGTCGTAGTCGGAGGTCGCGACCCCGGCGAACAGCCCGGTCGCGGTGCCGGCCAACTCCGAGGGCCGGTGCCCGGCGTCCTCGATCGCCCGCCACGCCGCCTGCAGGAACAGCCGCTGCTGGGGGTCCATCAGCGCCGCCTCCGCGGGTGAGATGCCGAACAGCCCGGCGTCGAACGCCGCGACGTCGTCCAGGAAGCCGCCCTGCAGGTGCCGCGTCCGATCGTCCGCACGAAGGTCGGCACGGTCGTCGGGCACCGGGCCCACGAGGTCGTCGCCGCGCATCAGGTGGCGCCAGAACTCGGTCAGGTCGGACGACCCGGGAAGCATCCCGGCCATGCCGACCACCGCCACCTCGACCGGCCCGCGCGCACCATGCGGTTCTCGTACGCCGCCGTCCCCGTCGCCCGCGTCGCCGCCCCTGGCCGCACCCGGTTCCGCGGCTACGGTGACCGGCTCGTCTGCGGCCGGCCTGTCCGTCCCCTCGTCGGCGGGCCGCTCCCGGTTTCCGTGCCGGGCGGCGAGCTCGGCCCGGTGGTGGGCGTCGAGGTAGGCGGCGAAGCCGGTCAGCGTGGGGCACTCGAACAGAACGGTGGGCAGGAGTTCGAGCGAGTAGCGCTCGTTGACCTCGTTGATCAGTTCGGTGAGCGAGACCGAGTCGAAGCCCAGCTCCATCAGGTCGGCGTCCGGGTCGACCTCCGACTGGTCCACCAGCAGGAAGCGGGCGGCCACCGCGCGCAGGTCGCGCTCCACGTGCGCCGCATACCCCTCGGCGTGCTGCCCGCCGCCTTCCTCCGAGGCGTGCGCGGGCGCCCCGCCGGAGGCCGCGCCGGAAGCCTCGTACGCCACGCGTGACGGCATGGCCGCGTCCCGAGCGCCGGGACCGCCGGTGGACTCGGCGACCGCCGGCTGGAAGACGACGAAGCTCGGCTCGTCCCCCGCGAGCGCCCGGCGGAACGCCTCCAGGCCCGCGGGGGTGCTCAGCGGCGCGATGCCCCAGTGACGGGCCATCAGGCGTTCCGTGGCCTCGTCCACGGCCATGCCGCCCTCTCGCCACAGCGGGTAGCCGATCGCGACCGTACGGCCCGCGCGCCGCCCGGCCTGCCGCTCCTGCTCCCGCTCGCGGGCGAACGCGTCGAGGAAGCCGTTCGCGTATGCGTAGTCCGCCTGGCCGAGGTTGCCCATCTCGGCCGTGGCCGAGGAGAACAGCACGAAGAAGTCGAGCGGGTCGTCCCTCGTCAGCGCGTCGAGGTGGAGCGCCCCGTCGATCTTGGGAGCCAGCACTTCGGCCACCTCGCCGGGCGTCTTGAGCACGGCCCGGGCATCGCGTGTGACGCCCGCCGCGTGGACGACGCCGTGGAGCGCGCCGAACTCCTCACGCACCCGCTGGAGCAGGCGCTCGGCGTCGGACCGTACGGCGATGTCGGCGGCCAGGTAGCGCACCCGCACGCCCTCGCGATCGAGGGCCTCGACACGGGCACGGCGCGTCTCGTCGAGCGGGGAGCGCCCGGTCAGGACCAGGTTGACCGGACCGTGCCCGGCCAGGAACTCGGCGACGAGCAGCCCGAGGGCACCGGCTCCCCCGGTGATCAGGTAGGTGCCGCCGGGGCGCAGCGGGAGACCGGCGACGTCGGCGGGCGTGAAGTCGTCGAGTCCGCGGACGTGGCGTCCCGCACTGTCGTACCGCACTTCGGTGACGCCGCCGGACTCGGCGCAGAGCTCCTCCGCCAGGAGGGCGGCGAGCCGCTCGCCGGATGTGCCGGGATCGACCTCCACCCGGGCGGCCGTGAAGCGGCTGTGCTCCAGGGCGAGAGTCCGCAAGGTCCCGGCCACGGCGGCGTACGCCGGGCGGATCAGCCCTGTGCCGTCCCCGTGCGCCACAACGGCGCGCAGCGGTGCCCCGCCGTTACGCCCGAGGATCGAGACGGCGGTCCAGAACGGCGCGTGGAACCCCTCCCGCACGTCGGCCGACGCGTCGCGAGCCCCGGCGGCCGGTACGCGCAGGAACGCGTCCGGCAGCAGGCCGCGACCGGCGAGGTCGTCCATCACCCGCCGGCAGTGGTCCGGGTGGCCGGGGATCAGCGTGTAAGTCCCGTCGTCGCGTCGTCCGTAGTCCGCTCCGGCGACCACGGACACACAGGTCACGCCGCGTCCCGCAAGCTCGCTCCCGACGGCCAGGCGCAGCGGCTCGTCCGCGAGGTCGAGCAGGGCCACGCGGGGCGGGCGGCCCTGGCGCGGCGGACCGGCCGGACGCCAGACCGGACGCAGATAACGGCACTCACCGGCCCCTGCATCGCCTTGGGTGGCCGTCGCGACAGCGGTGGCGGCGGCGACACTCGCCCGGGCGGCGTCGATGGAGCCGGCGCTCTGCCACCCGCCGCCGTCGGAGCCGCCGATCGGGGCGCTGGTCGAGGCGCCGATCGGGGCGCTGGTCGAGGCGCTGGTCGGGGCGCTGATCCGGCCGGTGCCCGCGGGGGCGGGCTGCGTGACCGGGGCGACGGTCAGGCCGTCCACAGCGAGCAGGACGGCGCCGTCGTCGTCGACGAGCCGCAGGTCGAACCGGCGGCGTCCCCGAACGTCCCGGGCCTTCTCCACGACGTGGACCCAGCACGCGGACGGCAGGGGGACCAGGAACAGGGCCTGGTCGAGCCCGACGGGGACGTAACCCGCCGATCCTTCGACCAGCGCGGCGGCCGCCTGGAAGGCGCCGTCCAGGAGGGCGGCCTGGCGCGCGAGGCCGCCGTCGTCCCCGTCCCCGCCCGTCTCCTCCGCCGAAGGCTCCCCTGCAGAGGAGCCATACGCGGCTTGCGCGGCCTGAACGCCGCGGGCCGCCACCGGGTCCGGCTCGGCGGACAGAGCGGACACCGCCGACATGGCGAGCGCAGTGGGTGCTACAGAAAGGGCGGGCACGATCGGCACTGTGGGTGCGGTGGACGTAGTGGATACGGCGAGCGCGGTGAGGCGGGCCAGGCACTCGCCGTCGCCTACACGCAGGGCGGAGACGACGCGGAGCCCGGGCCCGTAGTCGAGACCCGCCCGGCCGAGCTCGCGGTAGAAGCCCGCGACGTCGATCTCCCGGCCGCACCGGGACCTGATCGCGTCGAGTTCGAGCACCTGCGCGCGGTCGCGACGAGCCGCCTGCGGTCCGGTCACGCCGTCAGCCGCCGGGGCCGCGGCAGCGAGCCGGGCCAGCAGGCCCTCGGTGTACGCGGCGCCGTCCCGGCCGGGTCCGAGCACCCGGAACCGCCGGGCGTCTTCCTCCTGGATGAAATGGACCGAGACCTCGCGGATGCCGGATTCGAGGTTGATTGGGTGGTGCCAGCGCACGTCGCGCAGGGCCACGGCGGCGCCGGACAGGCCGGAGGCCGAGCGGACCAGTCCGAGGACCGCCGCACCCGGCAGCCAGCGCACCCCGCCAACGCGGTGATCCGTCAGGTGCGGCTCACCGCCGTCCAGCCGCAGAAGCGCCGTCTCCCCGGAGCCGGGCCAGCCCGCGTCCGGCGGCACGGACGTCATCGAGCCGCCGAGGGACGCGGCGCGCGCGTCCCCGGCACCCGCACGGGTGGGACCTGTCGCAGGTGTCGCGCCGGTCGTGTCGGGCGCGCCGGTCGTGTCGGGCGCACCGGTGTTGACGGGCAGCACCGGGCCGTCCAGGTCCAGCCAATAGCGGCGGCGCTGGAAGGGATAGGTGGGGAACGACGCCCGCAGAGGCACGGGAGCGGACCACAGCACGGGCCAGTCCACCGGCGCCCCGGCCACCCACACGCGGGCGAGCTTGGGAAGGCTGCGCCTGGCCAGGAGCGTGGCCACGAACTCTGCGCCCTCGTCGTCGTCCAGCAGGAGCAGGGTGCCGGCCCCCTCCGCCCTGCCGGTGACGACGTCGGGATGCGGCTCGCCCGAGACGTACGCGCGCAGGCGCTCCGCGAGGCCCCGCCGGTCGGTCGCCAGCACCGCGAGGCGCTCCGTCATCTCCTGGCGGCCGACCTGGCTGGTGTAGGCCAGCTCGCGCAGTGTGGCGTCGCATGCCGCGTCGTCGTCCACGAAGTCCGCGACCCGCGCCGCGTACGCGCGCAGCCGCTCGGCGTTGCGGGCCGACAGCAGGAAGAGCTGCCGATCTCCGTCGTCGGCCAGCCGAGGCCGGCTCTCTGTATGTTCCTCCACGATGACGTGCGCGTTCGCGCCGCCCGCGCCGAACGAGCTCACCCCGGCCCGTCGGGGAACGGCCCGCGGCCCGCCGCCGAGGTCGACCACCGGCCGCGCCCACTCCCTCGCCCCGGACGACGGAAGGAACGGCGACCCCGCGAAATCGATCTTCGGGCTGAGGGTCTCGAGGTGGACGCAGGGCGCGATCGTGCCGTGGCGCATCTGGAGCAGCACCTTCGTCAGCCCGGCCACGCCCGCCGCGGCCTCCAGATGACCGATGTTCGCCTTGACCGAGCCGATCGCGCACCGGCCCGTGCCGTGGTCCCCCGCCGCGCCGAACGCCCGGGTGAGGCCGGAGACCTCGATGGGGTCGCCCAGCTCGGTGCCGGTGCCGTGGGCCTCGACGTAGCTGATCGTCCGGGGATCGACCCTGGCGCGGCGCAGCGCCTCCGACACCAGCTCCGCCTGCGCGTTGGGGTTGGGGACGGTGAATCCCGCGGTCTTTCCCCCCGCGTTGACGGCGCTGCCGCGGATCACGCCCCAGATCCGGTCGCCGTCGGCCAGGGCTCGGTCGAGCGGCTTCAGCAGTACGGCGCCGACGCCCTCGCCGGGCACGTATCCATCGGCGCGGGCGTCGAAGACCTTGCACGCGCCGTCGGCCGACAGCATGTTCATCGCGCACAGGGACACGTGGTGGTTGGGGTGCAGGATGAGGTTCACGCCGCCCGCGATCGCCATGCGGCACTCGCCCCGCCGGATGCTCTCCACCGCCAGGTGCACGGCGGTCAGCGAGGAGGAGCAGGCCGAGTCGACCGCGAAGCTGGGCCCGGACAGGTCGAAGAAGTACGAGACCCGATTGGCCACCGACCAGTAGGCGGAGTGCGCCCCTGACAGGCGCCCCCGCGGCCACTGGGTGGCCCCCAACTCGCCGTACGTGCCGTACATGATGCCGACGAACACGCCGGTGCGCGGTTCGCGGGTGTGCTCGCCCAGGTAGCCCGCGTCTTCGAGCAGGTTCCAGGTCGTTTCGAGGAACAGCCGTTCCTGCGGGTCGATGTTCACCGCGTCGCGCGGCAGTATGCCGAAGAACCCGGCGTCGAACTTGTCGACGCCCTCGATGAACCCGCCCCACCGGCTGTAGGTGCGCTGCGGCCGGCCGCGGCGCGGGTCGAAGTGCGGGCGCCAGTCCCAGCGGTCCGCGGGCACCTCGGTGACGCAGTCGTTGCCCTCGGCCAGGTTGCGCCAGAAGGCCGCGAGGTCGGGCGAGCCCGGGTAGCGTCCGCTCACCCCGATGATCGCCACATCGACCGGCCGTGCCCCGTCCGCGCCGCCGTCAGCATCGCCGTCACGGACAGCCGAGGGCGCGCGGGACGTGGCCGCGGAGAGCACGGACGCTCCGGAGGCCGCGGGCGCCCCGAAGGCATCCGGGAGGTCGGAGGAGCCGGGAGCCTCGGCGGACGTGGAGAGTGCGGGCCGATCGGACTGCTCCGGCTGCTCCGGCTGCCCGGGCCACTCAGGATGCTCGAGAGCGATCACGCCGCTCAGCCGCTCCGCGTGCTCCCTGGCGAGGTATCGGGCCAGCTGCTCGATCGTGAGCTGCTCGAACAGCAGGGTCGACGGCAGCGGGCCGAGGTCGCGCTCGAACCGGTTGATGATGTTCAGGCTGATCAGCGAGTCGATGCCGAAGTTCTCGAACGTGGTGCGCTCGCCCAGGTCCGCCTCTCGGAACTTGAGCACCTCGGCGAAGACGCGCTTGACGTAGTCGCGGGCCTGCCGGTCGAGTCGCACGCCCACCGGCACCGGGACCTCACCCGTGCCACCGGTCACGGTCGCCGGGGCCGCCTCCGTGCCACCTGCCGCAGGCGCCACCCGGCCGTCGTCGGCGGCCGGCGACGGTGCTGCACCGTCGCCCTGCCGAGCGCCCGCGACCACCCGAGCCCCTGAGGTCTGCCGGTCTCCCCCGGAGCCAGGCGCGACACCCTCGATCCCGAACCCGGCCAGACCGGCGGGCCCGGCCTTCACGACGAGGGCCTGCGGCACCCCGGCGGCGACGATCCGCGTGAGCGCGGCCATGCCCTCTGCGGGCTCGATGGAGCCCACGTCGAGGTCGGCGAAGCGCCGACTGTGCCGATCGTCGGCACCCATGCCGACGGCCCCCCAGTAGCCCCAGTTCACGATCACGGCCGGGGCCGCCCCCGCCTCCCGCAGGTGCAGGCCGTACGCGTCCTCGAAGGTCCCCGCCGCCGCATAGGCCGCCTGCCCGGGGGTGTCCACGAACGTCGCGGCCGAGGAGAAGAGCACCAGGAAGCGGAGCGGCTCACCGCGCAGCGCCTCGTGCAGGGTGACCAGTCCCGTGGTCTTCGGCGCCAGCGCCGCGAGGAAGGTCTCCTCGTCGAGGTTGGCCAGGGTGCGGTCCCCCGGCACGGCGGCCGAGTGCACCGCGCCGTCGACGGGCCCGAACCGCTGCCGGACCCGCGCGACCGCGTCGCGCAGGGCGGCGGGATCGCAGACGTCCGCCCTCTCGTACACCGCCTCGCCGCCCAGGCTGGCGATCTCCGCCATGCGGCGCTCGATCTCCGCGTCGCGCTCGCGGCGGCCGATCCACGCCAGGCGGGCGCCGTGGGCACGGGCGAGGTGGCGGCTCAGCTCATAGCCGATGCCGCTCGCCCCGCCCACGACGAGGCACACCCCGCCCTCCGGGAACGGCAGGCCGGCGGCGGGAAGCCGGGCCGGTACGAGCGTGCGCGTCCAGCGGCGGTCTCCCCGGCGCACCACGATCGGCGTGCCCTCCGTTTCCGCCCGCACGGCACGCGCGGCCGCGCCGGGATCGGGCACGTCGCCCAGGTCGACGCAGGTGACGGTCCACCGCGGATACTCCGCGCCGAACGCGCGGGCCAGGCCGAGCAGCCCCGCCGCCTCCGCGCGTGCCGCCGCGTCGGCCGGTCCCCCCTCCATGCCGTCGAACGGCACCGCGCCCGAGGTGACCACCGTCAGCGTCCCCCGCCCGGGACGCTCCCCCGCGATGAGGGCCTTCATCAGCCGGAACAGGCCGAGCATGACGGGATGCCCGGAGGCGTCGCCGGGACGCGTACCAGCCAGGTAGTAGACCCGGTCGTATGGCGGGTCGAGCCGCGCCGGATCGAGTTCGGCCAGCGGGAGTGCCCGGGTGTGGCCACCGTTGTGGAGCGCGAGCAGCGCGCGGGCGAGCGCGGCCGACTCCTCCGTGTGGACGACCAGCACCCGCCGCCCGCCGTCGGCGTCCGCACCGGCAGGGACGCGCTCCCGCGGCCCGGCCTCCCGCCATTGCGGCACGTACAGCATGCCGTCCAGGGCATCCGGCACCGGTCGTACGACGAGACCGGACAGCCGCACCAGGACGCGTCCGTCGCGATCGGCCACCTCGATCGTGAAGTGGTGCTCGCCGTCCCGGGTGACGTGCGCGTACGCGGGGCCGGTGAGCGGCGCGAGGACGTCGACCAGGTCGGCGGAGAACGGCACGGCGGGGCCGGTCGCGCCGTCGGCGACGAGGGCGGCCGCCGTCTGCAGCGCGCCGTCGAGCAGCGCCGGGTGCACGGTGAAGCGGTCCTCGCCCGGCCGGGACCCGACCGGCGTGCCGTCCGGGGCGTTGGTGAGCGTGCCCAGCGCCTCCTCCGGGCCCAGGAGGACCTCGGTGAGGGTGCGGAAGGCCGGGCCGTACTCGATTCCCGCCGCGGTGAAGGTCCTGTACAGCTCGTCCGCGGTCCGCCGCTCACGGCAGCGGGCCCGGATGGCGGCCAGGTCCAGGGTGTCGACCTGGCCGTGCGCCGGGGACACCCGGCCGGTGACGTACGGGGTGGCCGGGTCGCCGGCCGTCAGCGCGAACGTGCCGTCGGCGGCCAGCTCGACATGGACGGGCCCGTGGTCCGCTCCGAGCGGACGCAGCCAGCGCACCGACGACAGCGTGAACGGTGGCGTGGAGCCCCTCCGCGTGGCGGCGCCGGCCACGGCCTCCACTGCCGCGGCGGCGGGCAGGATCGGCTCGCCGTTCACCTGGTGGTCGCGCAGGAGCCAGGGTACGGCGAGCCCGAACGCGTCCTCCCGTGCCCGCCCTTCCGGCATGGCCTGCGCGGTCCGCGGGGTGGGCCGGTCGGAGCGGGGGCCGCCGATCCAGTGCCGGTCGCGGGCGAACGGGTAGGCCGGCAGCGGCACACGGCGGGGCCGCCTGCCGCGGTGACGGTGCGCCCAGTCGACGGCCTCCCCCCTTACGTAGGCCGCGGCCAGCCGCTCCGCCTCGCCCGCTGCCTTGTCCGCCGTTTCGTCTGCCGGTGCCCCTGCCGCTTCCCCGGCGGGCTCGGCGCCGACCGGCGTGGCGATCAGGAAGGAGCCCGGCGCCCGGCCCGTACGCAGCAGGGCGCGCAGCCGCTCCTCCAGCTCGGGCAGGTCGCGAGCGACGACGGCGGCCCGTACGGGAAGGTGACGGCGGCCCACGGCGAGCGTGTACGCGACGTCCTCCAGCGTGCACGACGCGGGCAGCGCGGCGACCGCGCCGGCCAGGTCGGCCAGCCGGCGGCGCAGCGCCTCGTCGGTCCGTGCGGAGACGGGCACGACGTGAGCCTCGTCCGAGGAGTGACCGTCACGTGGCACCGGCCGTGGCGGCTCGGCGACCACGATGTGACAGTTCGTGCCGCTGAAACCGAAACTGCTCACCGTCGCGACCCGGCCGCCGGACGGGCCCGGCCGCCAGTCGGTCAGCTCCCGTACGACGTAGAACGGGCTGCCGTCGAAGTCGATGTGGGGATTGGGCCCGTCGAAGTGGACGGCGGGCGGCAGCTTGCCGTGCCGCATCGCCAGGAGCACCTTGATGAGCCCGGCCACCCCGGCCGCCATCGTCGTGTGGCCGACGTTGGCCTTGACCGAGCCGATCCCGCAGAAGCCCACCCGGTCGGTGCATGTCCTGAACGCCTGGCTGAGCGCCTTCACCTCGATCGGGTCGCCGAGCGGGGTGCCGGTGCCGTGCGCCTCGACGTACCCGATGTCGTCGGGGCGGACCCCGGCTCTGCGGTGCACGGCGGTGAGCAGGTCGGTCTGCGACGTGGCGCTGGGCGCGGTGATGCCGTTGGTCCTGCCGTCGCCGTTCACGCCGGTCGCCCGGATGACGCCGTGGATGTGGTCGCCGTCGGACAGCGCGCGGTCGAGCCGCTTGAGGACGACCACGCCGATGCCCTCGCCGAGCACCGTGCCGTCCGCCGAGGCGGCGAACGGGGCGCACCGGCCGGTCGGCGACAACATGCCCACCTGGCTGCAGCGCACCTGGAGCTGCGGGGTCAGCATCAGCGCGACGCCGCCGGCGATCGCCGTCTCGCACTGCCCGGTGCGGATGCTCTCACAGGCCAGATGGATCGCGACCAGGGAGGAGGAGCACGCGGTGTCCACCGCCATCGTGGGCCCGGTCAGGTCGAGCAGGTACGAGACGCGGGCCGCGAGGATGGAGGGCGAGGTGCCGAGGAAGCCGTACCCGCTGTCGAGCACGCCCTCCTCCTGGAGCAGCCGCGCGTAGTCGCCCGCGCCCGAGCCCACGAAAACCCCGCAGCGCGGCGGCCGGCCCGAGCCGGGAGCGGCGTAGCCGGCGTCTTCCAAGGCCTTCCACGCCTCCTCCAGGAACAGCCGCTGCTGCGGGTCCATCACCTCCGCCTCCAGCGGCGATACGCCGAAGAAACCCGCGTCGAACGCGTCGACGTCGTCGAGCATGGCCGCCCAGCGGCTGCACGACTTGCCGGGGACCGTGCGGTCGGGGTCGTAGCACGCGTCGGCGTCCCACCGGTCGCGGGGGATCTCCGTCACGGCGCAGCGTCCGGCCGCCAGGCCGGCCCAGAAGGCGTCCAGGTCGGGCGCGCCGGGGAAGCGTCCCGACATGCCGATGACCGCGATGTCGTCCCCGCGCAGCCCGCCGTCCGGGACCGCCCCGCCGGACTCGGCGCGCTCCGTTGCCGCACCGGCGGTAGGCGGCGCACCGCCGTCGCACGCATCCACGGTCGTCTGGTCGCCCGGAGGCACGTCGTCGTCCGGTTCCCTGACGGCCGCGCCGTCCCTTGGCCGCGAAGGCTCCTCCGCACCGTCGGCCTCCGCCCACGCGCCGTTCTCCGGGGCCTGCGGGGAGGGCTCGGGTGTGGGACAGGTGGCGACCGGACCCGCGGCGCACAGTTCGTGGACGAAGTCCGCGAGCCGCTCGACGGTCGGGTGGTCGTAGACGGCGACCGAGTCGAGTTCGACGCCGAAGCGCTCGCCGAGCTCCTGGCGCACCAGCTCCGCCGTGATCGAGTCCACGCCCATGTCGCTGAACGGAGTCCGCGGGTCGATCTCCTGCCTGGAGACGTAGAGCTGCTCGCACAGCGCGTCCTCGATGGCCCGGACGATTTCCTCACGCGGCACGTGCGCCGTCTGCTCGGACGGCGCCTCAAACACTGTCTGCTCGGGCGCTGCCTCCTCATGCGGCGTCTCTTCGGGCGGCGTCTCTTCGGGAGGCGTCGCCTCGGGGAGCGTCGCGTGGACGGCGAGCGGGCGCGACCCGCCGGCCGCCACCGCTCGCCGGGCCGGGCCGTCCTCGGAGGCATCGGCGGCGTCCGCGGCATGGGCATCGGCCGCGACAGCGAGGGACACGAGCGCCTTCGGCGCTTCGGTTCCGCCGCGCCGCCAGTCACCGAGCCAGCAGCGCTCCTCGGCGAAGGGGTATCCCGGCAGCATGGGCACCCGCCGGGCGGGGCGGGGGTGGCACGCGGCCCAGGGCACGTCCGCGCCGCCTGCCCAGGCAGCGGCCACCTCCGCCAGCCTTCCGGCCCGGAAGAGCCGTACGGGGTCGGAGCCCGCGTGGACGCCGTCATCGCCGACCGCACCGGTCGCCGGCTCGATGGCCGATCCCGCCGCGGCTCCGGTCTCCGCCGACGTCCACGACCGGACGCCGTCTCCGGGCTCGCCGTCAGCGAAACGGGACAGCGCCGTACGGATGTCCTCAAGGTCGTCCGCCAGCACGGCCAGCCGTACGGGCATGGGAGTCCGGCCGACCTGGCTCGTGTACGCGAGGTCGGCGAGCTCGGGCAGCGGTTCCCCGTCGTCGCCGGGACGCAGGAAGGAGAGGTAGGCGCGGGCGTACTCCCCCAGCGCGTCCCGTGTGCGGGCGGACAGGACGAACAGGTGCGGCCCCCTGCGGCGGGTGCGGCGCGGCGGCCGGGGCGCCTCCTCCAGGATGACGTGGGCGTTCGAACCTCCCGCGCCGAAGGCGCTCACGCCCGCCCGGCGGGGCCCGCCGCCCTCCGGCTCGGGCCACCGCTCCAGCCGCTGCTGCACGCGGAAGGGCGAGTTCGCGACGTCGATGTGCGGGTTCGGCTCGGCGGCGTGCAGCGAGGGCGCCAGAGCCGAGTGGCGCAGCTGGAGCAGCGCCTTGGTGACGCCCGCGATGCCGGCCGCGCTCTCCAGGTGACCGATGTTCGACTTGACCGATCCGACGGAGCGGACGCCCGGCGCGAGCCCCACGCCGGCGAACGCCTGCCGCAGGCCCTCGATCTCGATGGGGTCGCCGAGCGAGGTGCCGGTGCCGTGCGCCTCGACGTACCCCACGGTGCGGGGGTCGATCCCGGCCCGCCTGACGGCCTCGCCGATCACCCTCGCCTGCGCGGCCGGGCTGGGGACCGTAAAGCCGCTGGTCCGGCCGCTGTGGTTGACCGCGCAGGCGCGGATGACCCCGTAGACGTGATCGCCGTCGGCGAGGGCCCGGTCGAGCGGCTTGAGCAGCACGGCCCCCGCGCCCTCGCCCGGCACGTAGCCGGTGCCGTCCCGGCCGAACGCGCGGCAGCGCCCGTCGTCGGACAGGAACTGGCCCTGCGCGAGCTGGAGGTATTTCTGCGGGTGGACGCTCAGGTTGACCCCGCCCGCGAGCGCCAGGTCGCACTCGCCCCGGCGGATGCTCTCGACCGCCAGGTGCAGCGCGGTGAGCGAGGACGAACAGGCCGTGTCGAGGGCGATGCTCGGGCCGTGCAGGTCGAAGGTGTAGGACACGCGGTTGGCGATGGCCGAGTGCACCGCCATAGGGCGTACGCCGTCGTCCGCGGAGTCGAGGAGCTGGTAGTGATTCCACATCACGCCGACGAACACCCCGACCGGCAGGCCGGAGAGCGCGACGGGCGGATAGCCCGCGTCCTCCAGGGCGTGCCAGCCGACCATCAGGAACAGCCGCTCCTGGGGGTCCATCCGCTCGGCGTCGCGCCGTGAGATGCCGAAGAACGCGTGGTCGAAGCGGTCGACACCGTCGACGAAACCACCCCAGCGCCCGTACGTCCGGCCCGCCGTGCCCCGCCGCGCGTCGAAGATCTCCTCGTGGTCCCAGCGCTCGACCGGCACCTCCGTGACGCAGTCGCGCCCGCCCGCGAGGTTGCGCCAGAAGGCGCGCAGGTCCCGCGCCTGCGGATAGCGGCCGGCCATGCCGATGACGGCGATCGGGGCCGGTTCGTCCCGCCCGGCGGCGCCCGCCCGGCCACCCACCGTGCCAGTGGCGGGGGCTCCCCGCCCTCGTGCGGCGCCGGTCCGCGCGCCACCCGGCATGGCCGTGCCGTGCTCTGCGGGCTCTCCGGACTCCCCACGCTCGCCGGACTCTCCGCACTCCCGGGGTGCGACGGCCGGGACGGTCCTGCCGACGACCGCGGGGTCGCCGTAGGCGGCGACGATCGTCACCTCGTCGTACGCCCCCGCCTCCTCCAGCGTGCGCAGCCCCACCTCGGTGGGCATCGGGGCCAACCCCGACGACGCGCGGGCCCGCTCCAGCGCCTCGGGCGCGACGCGCATGCCTCCTTCGGCCCAATAGGGCCAGCCGATCGCGAGCGTGCGCCCGGACCGGTCGGGCCGCTCGGCCCGCACCCGGGCGAAGTGCTCGACGAAGGCGTTGCCGTACGCGTAGTCGCACTGGCCGGGGTTCGGCAGGGTCGCCGACAGCGAGGAGAACAGCACGAACATGTCCAGGTCGTCGTCCGCCGTCGCCCGGTCGAGGTTGACCGCGCCGTCGATCTTGGTCCGCAGGACCTCCGCCGACGCCGCCGGGTCCTTGGCGAAGAAGACGGCGTCGCGGACCAGCCCGGCGCAGTGGAAGACACCGTCGACACGGCCGTACAGCGCGCGCACCTTGTCCAGGGCTGCCATGGTCTGCGAGGCGTCGGTGATGTCGGCCCGGAGATGGACGACCTCCGCGCCCGCCTCCTCCCAGGCCGCCATCCGGGTGGCCGTGCCGGCCCGCAACGGCCCCCGGCCGAGCAGCGCCAGCCGGGCGCGCCAGCGCCGGGCGAGGTGACCGGCCAGCAGGGCGCCGATTCCGCCCGTGCCGCCCGCCAGCACGTAGACCCCGCCCTCGCGGAACCGCAGGGGCTCGCCTCCCGGCCGGGCCCGCGTGTATCCGCGGACGAACCGCTCGCCGTCGCGATACAGCACCTCCCCGTGGGCGTCCGCCACCACTGCGCCGGCGTCCGCCCCGGCCGCGGCCTCGGTGACGATCGCGGCGGCGAGGGCCTCGACGTCGCCCTCGTCGGCGTCCACCTCCACCCGGCGGCAGCGCAGCGCCGGGACCTCGGCCGACAGGGTGCGGGCCAGCGCCCCGACCGCCGCGTCCCCGGGGCGCGCCGCCCCGTCTGGGGCTGCGTGGACGTACAGCACATCGACCGGCTCGGCGATGCGGTGGTCGGCGAGCGCCGCGGCCAGTGCCCAGACTGCGTGGTAGGGCCCGTCCCGATCCGCCGTCTCCGCACCGGCGAGATGCGCGGTGCCGCCGGGATCGCCGACGACGACATAGGTCCTCGGCGCGGCGGCGGTCCTGGACAGCTCGCCGAGCAGCAGGCGTGCCTGGTCCCGATCGCCGGGACGCATCTCGCAGGTGTCGCGGTCGATCACGGCGAACGCCTCGCCCGCCGTCACGTGCACGACCCGTCGGCCCGTGCCGGCGATCCCGTCGCGCAGCGCGTCGGCCAGGACCGCGGTCCCGCCGACAAGGACGAGGTCGCCGGGCTCGGCAGGCTCGCCGGGGCCACCAGCATCACCGGGGGCACGGAAGTCATCGCGCTCGCCGGTCGGCGCGGCCGGGCGTGCCGCCCACACCGGAGCCAGGCACGTCATCCCGGTTTCGCCGGACGCGGCGGCCGGGCGTCCGGCCGTTTCCGCGACGCCGTCCTCTCCGCCGGAGCGCGCCACCGGTCCGTACGTGTCCACCAGGTGGCGGGCCAGGCTGTCGATGTCGCTGAACTCGAACAGCAGGGTGGGGTAGAGCCTGCTGCCGACGACCTCCTCCAGATCGCGGCTGATGCGCAGCATCGCGACCGAGTCGAGCCCGAGCTCGTAGAACCCGGCATCGGTCCGGACCTCCGCGGACTCCACGCCGAGCAAGCCGGCGATCAGCTCCCGCAGGCGCCCCGCCATCTCACCGGCCGGGTCGCCCGTCTCGCCGGACTGAACGGCCTGAACGGGCTCGCCGTCCACCAGCTTCGTGATCAGCTCGGGATGACGGATCCGCTTGCAGGTGAGCTTGCGGAACTCGGCGACGAGCAGGCCCTCCTCGTCGTACAGGAAGCAGTCGTTGTGGACCACGTCGCCCGAGGTCGCGAACTCCTCGGGCGACGGCACGTGGACGTGACACCGGCCGCGCAGCGGCCGGTGAGCGCGGAAGCGCTCGATGAAGACGGGAATGAACGGGTCGCCCGGCGACGGCCGCTGGCCGTAGGCCACGATGGAGGCCGCGTCGAGTACCGCCGGGTGCAGGTGGAAGCCCTTCCCGTGGCCGGGTCCCGCGCTCTCCAGGTCCAGCTCGGCCAGCAGTTCGCCGTCCCCCTGGAACAGCGGGCCACGGCAGCGCATGGGGGCGCCGTGCTCGATCCGCTCGCCGCGGGCCTGTGCGTACAGCTCGGCGATGTCGCGGCGGGTCGTGGCCCTCGCCCTGACGGCGGCGAGATCGAGCCGCCCGGGCTCGGGCCCGCCGGCGAAGCGGAGCTCGGCCGAGAAGTTCCGCCGCCAGGACGAGTCGTCGCCGCCCGCCTGGCGGCTCTCCCCGGTCACCTGGCGCACGCCGTCCTCCTCGGGGCCGACGAGCACGCGGATCTCCCGGTCGAGGCCGTCGGCCGTGGCGACCGCCTCGGTGAACAGCACGTTGTGCAGCTCCGCGCGCCGGTGGTCGAACCCCTTGGCGATGAGGATGCGGTAGACGATGTCGAGGAAGGTCACTCCCGGCATCACCGACACACCGTGCACCCGGTGGTTCTGCATGATGAAGTCGGCGTGCCGCAGCGACAGGCGACACTCGATCTCGGGCATCGAAGCGTTCCTCTCCTCGGTGTGCTCAGAGCGCGCGTGACGTCGCGGGGATGGTAAGAACGGGTCCGGCGGCGGCTCAGCTCAAGATTGAGCGCCCAGGCGGCGCAGAGCCCGCTCGCGCAGCGCCACCCGGTCGGCCTTGCCGTTGCGGCTCAGCGGCATCTCGTCCAGCGGCCACAGGTGCCGCGGCAGCATGTACGGCGGCAGCCGGTCGGCCAGCCGCGCGGCGAGCGCGGCCGTGTCGGCGCCTCCACCGGCCACGAACGCGACCAGGACCTTCCCGGTCTCGTCGTCCAGCGCGAACACCAGCGGCTCGCAGCCGGGCGCGGCCTCGCGCAGCGCGTGCTCGACCTCCGCCAGCTCGACCCGGTAGCCGTGGATCTTCACCTGGGAGTCGTCCCGGCCCAGGTGCACCAGCCCCGCCTTGTCGTCGAGCCGGACCCGGTCGCCGGTGCGATACCACGTCCTGCCGTCGGCCTGGTGGAACCGGCCCGCGTCGTTGGCCGGGTCGAGGTAGCCGCGGAACATCTGCGGGCCGGTCATGCACAGCTCGCCGGTCCGCTGGCCGGGCTCGGCGTCCTGGCCGAGCATCAGGAAGTCCATGCCGTCGTTGGGGTAGCCGATCGGCACGGTCTCGCCCTCCCAGTCGAGCGGCTCGCCCGCGGGCCAGCGGTAGGCCGTGCAGGCGATCGTCAGCTCGGTCGGGCCGTAGATGTTGTCGAGGGCGGCGTCCGGGGCGGCCGCCCGCATCGCCCGTGCGGTCTCGACCGGCAGCGGCTCTCCGCAGAAGACCGCGTAGCGCAGCCCGGCGAGCGACCCGGGCGCGAGCGCGTCCCTGGCCCGCACCGCGTTGACCAGGCTGGGGGTGGCATGCCAGACGGTCAGGCCGTACGACCGGACGTACCGGGCCGGGTCGAGGGCCTGCAGCCGGGTCAGGGCGCACAAGCAGGCCCCGCTGCCCCAGGCCATGAAGATGTCGAACATCGCCAGGTCGAAGGTGAGGTCGTACACCTGACTGAAGCGGTCGCCGGGGCCGACGTCGTAGCGCGGCAGCGACGCCCGCAGGAACGCGCTCACGTTGCGGTGCGCGATCGGCACCCCCTTGGGCCGCCCTGTGGACCCCGAGGTGAACAGCACGTACGCGACGTCCTGCGGCGTGCGGCCCGACGGCGGCCGGAAGGAGTCCGCGTCGTCGTCGCCGGGCACCCGCACGGGCACTCCGGCCGGCGCTCCGGTGTCGGCGTCAACGGCGTCGGAGGCCAGGACGACGCGGACGCCGGCCGCCTCGGCCACGCGCGCCGCCTGCGCGGCCCCACCGGCGTCCACGACCAGGGAGTCCACGCCGGCGGCGCGGGCGATCTCCGCGTTGCGCTCGGCCGGCGCCTCCAAGCCGAGCGGCACGGCCGCGGCTCCGGCGTACAGGGCGGCCAGCAGGCCGATGTACGCCTCGACGCTCTTGTTCGCGAGCAGCCCCACGCGGCGCGGCGCCCGCCCGCCCTCGGTCAGCGCGGCGGCCCAGGCGCGGGCCCGCCGGTCCACCTCCGCGTACGAGAGGGTCACGGCGTGCACCCGCAGAGCCGGGCCGCCGGGATCGCGGGCCAGCCCGTCGAGGAACCATTCGTCCAGCAGCCGCTCCGTCATCAGTCCTCCTGAAGCTCGAACCGCACCGCAACCGGCGGCCCCGCGACCGGAGTCAGGGCCGGCCCGACGTCGCGCGCAGCCGGGTCAGCAGCGCCCACGCGCTCCCCGGCGTCCGGAAGTTGGCGGGCACCAGCTCCTCGTCGGGGAACGTCACCCCGTACGCGTCCTCCAGCGCCGCGATGAGCCCCACGGTCGCCACCGAGTTCAGGCCGAAGGCCGCCATCACAAGGTCGGGTGCGAGCGGGGCGCCCTCCGGCAGCGTGGGAAGGTACGGCCGCAGGACGCTCTCGAACGTCTCGTCCCAGTGGTCGGTCACCGTTCGGTCCGCCTTTCGCACTCGATCGACGTCGCGCCTATGACGGCGGCGCGCCATGCGAGCGTGCGGTGTGGCGGCCCGCACGCGGTCCGGGCGCCTGGGGGGCGCAGGCCCGCCGCGTACCGCCGGATGCTAGGCAGGCGCGCCGGGCCGATGCCGCTCAAAGTTGAGCAGACGGCCGCGGGCCGGTCTGGCGACGATCGAAAGCATGGCTCGTGACGTGCTGCTCGGCGGTTCGTCCGCCCTCCTCGCCGCCCGGCTCGCCGACCGTCTCCTGGCCCGCGGCGCCGGCCGGGTGACGATCGTCACTCCTCCCGGACGGCCGCCCGCCGCCACGGGCGGCGCGGCTTCCACGGACGACCGGCCGCGCGATCCGCGGCTGCTGGTCGTGGACGCCGGGCCGACCGGCGACCTGCCCGAGGATGTGCGGGCCGACGTCGTCTGGCTCCTCACGGGGGACGCCGGGCCGGTTCCCGGCCGCGACGCCCGTGCGGACGCGGCGCTGGCCCGGAGCGTCGTCGCTCGCCTGCCCGTGCTCGGCGCGGCCGGGATCGTCCACGTGACCGCCGACGAGCTGTGCCGTCCCCTCGGCACGTCCGCCAGGCCGGTGGACGCCATCGTCGCCTGTGTGCACACCACGGTGGAGGAGGAGGTCGCCACCGCCTGCGCGGAGCACGGGATCGGCCACCGGCTGGTGCGCACGGTCTCCCCCGTCGGCGCGCTGTCGCCCGCAGGCACGGAGTCCGGCCCCGACGCGGTCGCGACGGCCGGGGTCGTGCCGCCGGGCGTCCGGCCGGGCGAGCCCGTGCCCGCCGGGCTGCACCGGTTCCTGGCCGCCCTGCGCTCTGTCGTCGACGAGGTCACCGCCCGTGCGCCGGACTACTTCGGCACCCGGCCCCTGCGGTGCCTGGTCCCCCCGGAGTCCGTCGTACGGCTGACGCCGATGGACGAGGTCACGCGCGTGCTGGTCGAGCTGGTGGACGATCCGGCGACGGCGGGCGGCCGGTTCCGCCTGGCCGCCTCCGGCGTCGTGCCCGTGGACGGCCTGCTCCAGCGGATCGGCGACGTCTACGGGGTGCGGCTGCTGCCGGTCCAGGACCCCGCCGAGCTGGATCCGATCGACCGGCTGCTACACGACCGGCTCACCGGGTTCCTGGCCGAGCCGTCGCCCTGGACCGGCTACCGGGAGACGACGACGGGACCGCGCGAGTGGGCGCCGCCCGCTCAGCGGGCGCTGCTGCGCCGGGTGCGCCGAGCCCAGGAGGCGGCCGAAGAGGCGGCCCGCGACCGTCAGGAGAGGGTGCCCGAACGGCTCGTGCGCACCACCATCGACGTCGCCGGACGGCCGCTGACCTACCACCTGGCGGTGCCCCCCGCCGTGCCGGGACCCGGAGGAACTCCGGCCGGAGGGGGACTCGGAGCCGAGCCGGTCGTCCTGCTCAACGCCCTGGGCCAGAGCCCGGCCTTCTGGCACCCCCTGATCGACCGGCTGTCGGCCCGGCGGCGCGTCCTGGTCGTGGACCCTCGCGGGCCCGAGGACGACGGCCCTGCGTCCGTGCCCGGTCTCAACGAGCACGCCGACGACCTGGAGGCCGTGCTCAAGAACGAGAGCGTCGAGCGCTGCCACCTCGTGGGCTGGTGCACCGGGCCCAAGCAGGCCGTCCGGTTCGCGGTGCGCCGCCCCGACGTGGTCGCCTCGATGGTGTTCCTCAACGGCTCGTTCCGGGCCGAGGGGGGCCACGACGGTCTCGACACCCCGTACGAGCGGAACCTCGACTACCTGTGCCGGACACTCGTGCGACGGCCGGAACAGGCGGGGCGGTTGCTGCGCCTGTTCGGGGGCGAGGACCCACCCGCCTCCCGCCCCGATGAGGTGCTCGCCCTGACCAGCGACGCGTTGCGGGAGGAGGTCCGTGCGCCGTTCCTTTCGGCCCAGGCCCTGGTGCCCTACGCCTTTCAGATGCTCGCCTTCTGGGGCGACGACGTGTCGGCCGAGGCCGGGCAGGTCCGCGTCCCGGTCCTGGTCGTCGGCGCCGAGCACGACCGGATCGTCTCCACGCCGCGGCTGCGCGCCGCGGCGGCGCGTTTCCCCTCGGGACGCTTCGTCGAGCTCCGCGGCGCGACGCACCAGTGCCTGTACGACCGCGCCGACGTGCTGGCCGGGTTGATCGAGGAGTTCGTGGCCGATCCCGCGGCGATGACCTGCGCTGACGCGACAGCCGGCCTGGCGGGTGAGGTGGACCGGTGACCGTACGCAGGGCGCCGGCGAGCCCGGCGACCGGTTCGAGACGGTTCGACGCGGTTGGAAGTGGTTCGAGACCGAGGAGGAACGCCCCATGACGCAGGCGATGTCGTTCGACCGCGTCGCCGACAGCTACGACGAGATGCGCGGCGGCCTCGAGCGGGGCCGCCAGTCGGCGGCGTGCCTGGCCCCGCACCTGGTGGCCGGCACGACCCTGGAGGTCGGCGTCGGCACCGGCGTGGTCGCGGCAGGACTGCGCGAGCTGGGACATCCCGTGATCGGGGTGGACATCTCCGCGCCGATGCTGCGCCGCGCACACGAGCGGCTCGCCGGCCGGGTGGCGCGGGCGGACGCCAGGGCGCTCCCCCTGCCCCGGGGTGCGGTGGCGAACGTCGTGTTCGTCCACGTCCTGCACCTGGTCGGGGACATGGCCGCCGCCGTGGCCGAGGCGGCCCGCGTGCTGCGACCCGGAGGGCGGCTCGCCGCCGTGCACGGCAGCCCCGTCGCCGACCCGGACGAACTGGTGGAGGCCCTCGACCGGCTGGCGCCACTGCAGCCGCCGCGGCCGGACACCCCGGAGGGGCTCGTGTCCGCCGGTGAGGCGGTGGGCCTGCGGCCGGTGGAGCAGCACTTCGCCGCCGAGTACGAGAAGGCCACCTCGCCCGCGGAAATGGCCGAGAGCATCGAGCGGCGGGTGCCGCCGTACCTGTGGCACGTGCCCGGCGACGTCTGGCGGGACGTGGTCGTCCCGGTCGTCACCGGCCTGCGTGCGCTCCCCGACCCCGAGCGGCCGCGGGTGCAGACCTGGCGCTCGATGTGCACGGTCTTGGAGAAGCACGGCTGAGGCCGCCGAGACAAGCCGCATAAGCCGGAGCTGCGCGGGAGCGGGACTCCACACGCCGTTCCGGGCGGCCCTTTCGACTTCCAGTGCCCTTTCGGCTTTCGCGGCCGCCTCCCGGGCCGCGACCCAAGCAACAGCCGCGGTCCCTGCCCGGCCGGTGACGAACCGGCCGCGGCTCCAGCCCGGCCGTGAGGAAGCGGCCCCGGCCCGGGCGGACTCAGCCGCGGGCCGGGGCGGGAGGGCGGACGCCGCCGGGCTCAGCGAGGGATGAGCTCGAAGGCGATCGCGAGCCGGCCGCCGAACCGCTCGCCCGTCTGGCGGGCCATCGCGGTCAGCGGGCCGCGCACGTCCCTGACCGGCGGCCGCAGGCCCGCCAGGTAGGCGCGGTGCGCCTCCAGGGAGGCCACGGCCTTGTCGATGGAGTCGGTGACGTCCACGGCGTGGGTCGGATGCGGCGAGTTGGCGATGGCCACGTGCCGCACGCCCTCCCAGGGCTCCAGGCCGAGGTCGCGGAAGATCCAGCGGTTGCCCGCGTCGCCCACGGCGTCGAGCAGGGCCCGCCCGGTGTTGCGGTGGTCCGGCGGGTTCCACCGGCCGCTGAGGAACCGCTCGTGGTGGTTGAAGCCGATGACCAGCTCGGGCCGGTGCCGCCTGATCTCCTCGGCGATCCGCCGGCGCAGCGGCAGGCCGTACTCGATGACGCCGTCGGCGTGGTCGAGGAAGGTCACCTGTTCCACGCCCACGATCGACGCGCTCTCGCGCTGCTCGGCCTCCCGTACGGCGGCCGCCTCCTCGGGCGGCATCCCGTCGATCCCGGCCTCGCCGCGGGTGAGCAGCAGGTAGCTCACGGACTTCCCGGCGGCGGTCCAGCTCGCGACGGCTCCGGCGGCGCCGAACTCGATGTCGTCCGGATGGGCCACTACCGCTAGTGCCGTGCTCCAATCGTCGGGCATAGGCTGCAGTTCGTCGCTCATATCATTTAAATTAGCACGTGAAGCCATTCTCAATAAAGGCCGGAAGCCGCTTTTATAATGCGCCGAAAATGCTCAATCCTGAGCAGACGAACCCTCTTCCATCAGGCATGATCCTACGGAACAGCATTGTTTCGTTCCGCAGAACAGTGCCGTCGTTCCGCACCCGAGAAATTCAGCGAAATTCGAGACGCGGGAGGTTTCCGATGGGAAAGACCGCCACCGGGACGATGAAATGGGAGCCGTGGCAGCCGCAGCCGTACGCCGTGCAGGACAGCGGCCCAGTCCTGTCGCGGGGCACCGTCGTCAACCACTACACCGGCGACCTGGTGGCCACCGGCGCACTGGAGTGCCTGGTCCTCACCGAGGCGGACGGCACCAGCCCGTTCCAGGGCCTTGAACGGGTGACCGGCAGCCTCGACGGCCGCCAGGGCAGCTTCGTCTTCCGGCTCGACGGCGTCGTCCGGCCGGGCACAGCCGAGGCCACCCTGACCGTGGTGCCGGGTTCCGGCACCGGCGACCTCAAGGGGCTGCGCGGCGAGGCCCGCTACACGAGCGGCAACGTGGGTCCGGACGGTCACGCGGAATTCACCTTCGAGTACGAGCTCGACTGATCGGCTGCGTACCATCGGAAATCGCGGCGCCGTCTGACGGCCGGTGAAATCGCCGTCATGCGACGCCACCGCGCAGCATATGTCCGTCTGCGCCTCCGGAACGGGCCCGTCCGGCTCGTCCGGAGGCGTAGCAGGCCAGAACGAAGGGAGCTTCACCATGTCAGCCATCGGCACTCTCGCCGCGGTTTCGCTCGACTGCCAGGATCCCGCCGCGCTGGCGGACTTCTATCGCCAGGTCACGGGCTGGGAGGTGGTGTTCAGCAGCGAGAACTTCACCTACCTCGCCGGGAGCGACGGAGGCGTGCGCCTGAGCTTCCAGCGGGTGCCGGACCACCCACGGCCCAGCTGGCCCGACTCGGCCAAGCAGTTCCACCTCGACTTCAGCGTGCCCGACCTGGACAAGGCGGAGCAGCAGCTGCTCGAGCTGGGCGCGACCAAGCCCGACTTCCAGCCGGGCGGCGACAAGTGGCGGGTGCTCCTCGACCCCGCGGGACACCCGTTCTGCATCACCACGTACACGGGCTGAACCTCGTTCTCCCGGAACCGGAAGGGGCCACGGCGGCGACGCCGTGGCCCCTTCCGGTTCCGCCTCAGCCCCAGTGCTGCGGGGTGAGCAGGACGTCCCGCGTGGTGCCCTGGACAATGATCTTGTCCCAGGCGCCGCCGCCCTTGTCCATCGAGATCCAGTCCTGGATGAACGAGGCGCGCGGGGCGTCGGGGTCGGTGCGCGCGTCGAGGCCCATCAGCAGGTACATCACGTCCAGCGAGCGCATGTGGATGAGGAAGTGCGCGCGGTCCATCCGGCCGAACGACTCCTCGTACAGGAAGACCGTGGCCAGGCCGTCCATGTTGAGGTTCATGTTCTCGGCCACGGTCCGCGCGAACACGCGCGCCTCGGCGCGGTAGCGGTAGTCGAAGTCGACCGTACGGCGCATGACGACGCCCGCTGTGGCCGAGTTGAGCGTCTTGTCCGCCGGCATCGCGGTCTGCTCCTGCGCCGGCCGTACGTCGAACCGGGGCAGGCCGCCCTCCCCGGGGACGATGGGGCTCATCGCGGGGTCTGCGGCCATCGCCTCGGTGGCGGTGCCGAAGATGCCCCACCGGTGCGGGAGCATGACGGTCTCGCGCACGCTGCCCGCCTCGAACAGCTCGTCCCAGACGTCGGCCTCGTGCGCGCCGAAGACGCCACCGCGGATGTCGCCGCCCGGGCCGCCCATCGCCAGCAGTGTGCCGTAGTCGGCGTACGACGTGAAGTGCAGCAGCCAGTGAAGCCGGTTCCTGACGCCGAAGGTCTCCTCGTAGACGAAGGCCGTGGCCGTCCCCGCGTGCTTGGCGTTGATGTGCTCGGCGATCTCGCGGGCTGCTTTCCTGGCGGCGCCACCCCGCCCACCGCGGATCTGCGCCACCCTCTCGACGATCACGCCCGCGTTCCCCGAGTGCAGGACGCGGTCCGGGGACTGCGAGGTCTGGTGCAGCGCCGGCGGCACGGTCGTCTGTGTGGTGCTGTTCGACACCGTCTACTCCTTCATGGACGTGGGATCTGCGGGGATGCGGCCGTCGAGGCATCGGGCGGCGCCGGTCATGAGCCGCTCGGCGATGACGTCGACGTGCCGGTCGCGCCAGTCCTCCAGCTCGCTGCCGCGGACGAACCGGTTGAACGCGCCCATCGCCGGGCCGCAGTGGATCTGGTAGTTGGCACGCTCGGCCGGGTCTCCGGCGAGGGCGAGCCGGTTGGAGTGGGCGAAATACCACTTGAAGACCAGCACCATCCGGTGGCGCGGGTCACGCTCGGCCTTCTCGACCACGTGGGGCCGCCCGCCGGACAGGTAGTGGTCGCGGGTCTCCCGCCACACCTCCTCGACGGAACGGCGGAAGAAGGTGCGCTCGATGCTCGCCAGCGTGGCCGGGTCGATCTCCTCCAGCGACCGGTGGCGCTGGTAGAGCTGGTGCAGCTTGGTCGCGCGGGCGGCGAACAGCGTCCCCTTCCGCACGACCTGCACCCGCGCCCCCAGCTCGAACATGTCGCCCGAGGGCGCATACGCCGTGTCCTGCACGTCGAGCCCGGCCAGCAGGTCCTTGACGGCCTCGGAGGTGCCGGCCTCGGGCGAGCACTGGTTCACCGACCCCGTCAGCACGAAGTCGGCCCCGAGGACGAAGGCGGCGGCCACCGCCTCCGGCGCGCCGAGGCCGCCCGAGGCGCCGAGCAGGATCGGGGTGCGATAGCCGTACCGGTCCGTGAGCTCGTCACGCAGCCGGCGCATGGCGGGGACCAGCGTGAGCGCCACACCCGCGTCGGTGTGCCCGCCGGAGTCCGCCTCGACGCAGACCTCGCCGCCGACCGGCAGCTCCCGCGCCACCTCGGCCTCCGCGGGGGTGAGCCCGCCCTCCCGCACCAGCCGGTCGAGCAGCGCCTGCGGCGGCGGGCTCATGAACGCGGTGGCCACCTCCGGGCGTGACACCTTCGCCAGCACCCGCCGTACGGCGACCGGCCTGCCCTGGGCGTCCCGGTGGGCGCCGCTGAAGCGGAAGCGCACCAACGGGGCCGTGACTCCGAGGTACGCCGCGGCCTCGACGAAGCGCACGTCGTGCTTGAGATACAGGGTGACCGTGCGCTCCTCCCTTGCGGGGTCGTCGAGGTCGTTGAGGAGGTTCATGCCGAACGGAACTTCGGAGCCGAGCCGGCGCCGGATGTCGAGCAGCGCCTGCTCGGTGCGCTCCAGGGACAGCCCCCCAGCACCGAAGAAGCCCATCAGACCCGAGCGGCCCATGCGTACGACCAGGTCGGCGGAGGAGATCCCCTTGTACATCGAGCCGGCGAGGTAGGCGTAGCGCAGCCCGTACTCGCGACGGAACCGGGCGGAGCCCAGCTTCTCGGCCGCCGACGCGAGCCGCGCGTCCGCCTCGGCGGCCGGGGCCGTAGGAGCCGGGTTCGCATGAGCCGGCGTCATGGGGGCGGCCGGCGTCACGGGAGCCGGGGCCTGAGGGACCGGAGTCACGGTGGCCGGGGTGCGGCAGGCCGACCGCCACAGGCCCGTGAGCACCGTGCCCGGGCCGACCTCGGCGATCTCGCGGACGCCGCGGTGGAACAGGTAGCTCATGCTGTCCCACCAGCGGACCGGACTGGCGATCTGCCGGGCAAGCAGGTCCGCCACCCCGTCCCGCGGGTACGGCCGGGCGGTGACGTTGGCCACGACCGGCACCCGAGGAGGCGCGAACTCCACCTCGCGTAGGAACGCCGCAAACTCCTCGGCCGCCGGTCGCATGTGCCGCGAGTGGAAGGCGGCGCTGACGTTGAGCGGCACGCAGCGGGCGCCGCCCGCCCGTTCGACGGCCTCGACGGCCCGGGCCATGCCCTCCGGGGCTCCGGACAGGACCACCTGGTCGGCGGAGTTGTGGTTGGCGACGTCGACGTCCGCGACGCCTGCCTCCTCCAGCAGCGCCGCCACGGTCGCGGCGGGCAGGCCGAGCACGGCCGTCATGACCCCGCCGTCGGCCCGGCCCATCAGCTCGCCCCTGCGCCGGACCAGCCGTACGCCGGTGGCCAGGTCGAAGCAGCCGGCGGCGAACAGCGCGTCGAACTCCCCCAGGCTGTGCCCGGCGTAGAAGTCGGGTTCCGGCTCCTCCCGCAGCCGGGCCAGGTGGGTCAGCGCGTTGACGACGAACAGCGCCGGCTGGGCGTACTGCGTCTGCCGGAGCCGTCCGTCGGGGTCCTTCAGGCACAGGTCGCGGATCGAGTAGCCCAGGATCGCGTCGACCTCGGCGCACAGGCCGGGGAAGAGGTCGAAGAGCCCCTCCCCCATGCCCTTGCGCTGCGACCCCTGGCCCGGGAAGAGCCACGCGCGCATGATCAGCCTTTTCCTCCTCCGCCGGGTGCCGGCGGGCGCGGCGCGCCCGTCCGGAGCCCGGACTGGTCCGCTGTCACCGGGGAGCCGTCATCGGGGAAGCTGGTAGGGCACCAGAAGCGTGTCGTGCAGCGTGCCGTCCACGAAGGCCCTGGCCCAGGTGCCGCCGCCGCGGTGGGGCGCGATGAAGTCCTTCTCCAGGATCCGGCGGAAGTCGGGGTCGTGGTCGTCGAGGTGCATCAGCGTCAGGTAGTCCTCGAACGACCGCAGGTGGATCAGCCAGTGCAGCTGGTCCATCACGCCGAAGGTCTCCTCGTACAGGTACGACGTGACCCGGCCGGGCAGGACCTTGTTGACGTGGTTCTGCCAGGCGAAGGCGAAGTAGCGAGCCTCCTTGCGGAACTCGTGCTTGGCCTGGCCGACCCGGTGCAGGACGAGCTCGGCGTTGGCCGAGTTGAGCTGCTCCGACAGCGGCTGGGAGCTCTGCTTCCAGGCCGGGTCGACCCACAGGTCGCTCGGGACGTCCTCCTCGTTCTCGTGGTGGGCGCCGTGCTGGGGCACCAGGATCTTCTCCTGCATCGTGCCCTCGACGATCAGGCGGCCCCACGCGCCGACGCCGTCGTCGTCCTTGACCCGGTCGGACTCGAGAAGGTCGATCATGGTCTCGTCGTGGTCGACCATCTCCAGGCTGATGCCGTAGTCGTTGGGCGACTTCCAGTGGATGAGCCAGTGGAGGCGGTCCTGCGTGCCGAACGCCTCCTCGTAGCAGAAGAAGGAGGCCCCGTTGAGGTCGGAGTCGTTCATGTGACGGACGACCTCGGAGAAGAACTGGCGGCCCTCGGCCCGGTGGCTGTACTTGAGCTGGGCGTTGCGGGCGATGATGAAGCCCGAGTTGCCCGAGTGCAGCACCTTGTCGGCGGGGACGGAGGTCTGGTGCTGGGCCGGCCTGATCCGGCCCGCGTCGAGGGTGGACACCGCCGTGTCTGACATTGCGCGATCCCTTCTCGAAGATCGGCGCGCGCCTGACGGATCTGCCCGCCGAGCGCGTGCGCCGCGTTCGGAGGAGACGATGGGGAACTGCGGCAGACGCTACTTGGCCGGTCAGAGCGTGTCTGCGCAATGTTGCGCAAGGAAAGGGGGCCCGATCGTCGATCGGGCCCCCTGAGATGCGACGGGTCATCCGAAGGCGATGGCTCGGCCGGAAGGCGGCCTCGCCGGGAAGGCAGCGGCTCAGCGCGGGCTGTTCGCACGGCCGCCCTGCTCGGCGCCTGCCTGTTCCCGGCCGTCGCCGTTCGGCGTCGTCCCCCCGCGGGGCTGCTCGTGCCCCTGGGGCCGCTCCGGCCGCTCGGGCTGCTTGTCGCCCGCCGCCTGCTGGGTGCCGTCGGCCGGCTGGGGCATCTGCCGGGGCGGCACCTCGCGGAGGAAGAGCGACACGACCAGCGCGAGCGCGACCACGGGCACGGCGACGAGGAAGACGTCGTCCAGAGCCTGCGCGAACGCGGCGAGCACGTGTCCCTTCAGGGGCTCGGCCAGCCGCTGGATGGCCTGCACGTCGTCGGCCGCGACGCGCACGCCACCCGCCTCGTCGGCGAGATGGCGGGCCAGGCCGGAGCTGAAGACCGCGCCGAGCACCGCCGTGCCGACGGCCGCGCCCATCCGCTGGAAGAAGTTGGCCGCGCCGGTGGCCGCCCCCAGGTCGCGCATCTCGACGGCGTTCTGCACGGCGGTCAGGACGGGCTGCATGGTCAGGCCGGTGCCCGCGCCGAACACGAACGAGAGCACGGCCACCCACCAGTACGCCGTGTCCACGGCGAGGCGCGACAGCGGCAACATCGCCAGCACCAGCAGCACGGAACCGAGCATGGGGAAGATCTTGTAGCGGCCGGTACGGGTGATGAGGTTGCCGGAGACGGCGGTGGCGATGATGATCCCGAACATCGCCGGCAGCATCGCCAGGCCGGCCGTCGTGGGCGACATGCCGGACACGACCTGCAGATATACCGGCAGGAACACGATGCCGCTGAACATCGCGGCGCCGGCGAGGAACCCGAACACGTTCGCCACTCGGAAGACCGGGTTGCCGAACAGCCGCAGCGGGATCACGGGCTCGGCCGCACGCCGCTCGACCACGACGAACAGCACCGCGGCGACGGCGAAGACGGCCGGCAGGGCGAGCGACCCAGGGGCGGCCCAGCCGTACTCCTCACCGGCCCAGTCGAGGTAGAGCAGCAGCGCCGTGACACCGGCGACGATCAGCGCGGCGCCGAGGTAGTCGACGTGGTGTTCCCTGCGGGTCACCGGCAGCCGGAGGACGGCCGCGACGACCGCCAGCGAGACGAGGCCGACCGGTACGTTCACCCAGAAGATCCAGCGCCACCCCGGCCCGTCGGCCAGCCAGCCGCCGAGCAGCGGCCCGCCGAGGCTGGCCAGGGCGAAGACCCCGGCGAAGTACCCCTGGTAGCGGCCCCGCTCGCGGGGCGGCACGACGTCGCCGATGACGGTCAGCGCCAGCGCGAACAGCCCGCCTCCGCCCAGGCCCTGCAAGGCCCGGAACGCGATGAGCTGCCCGACGTCCTGCGCCAGGCCGCACAGCGCCGAGGCGAGCAGGAACAACCCGATCGCGGCCATGAACGTCGACCGCCTGCCGTACAGGTCGGAGATCTTGCCCCACAGCGGGGTCACCACCATCGATGTGACGAGGTAGGCGGTGACCACCCACGAGAGCATGTCCATGCCGCCCAGGTCGCTCACGATCCGGGGCAGCGCGGTGCTCACCACGGTCTGGTCGAGCGCGGACAGCAGCATGCCGGCCATCACGCCGGCCACCGCCAGCCGGACATGCGCGGCGGACAGGGCGGGGGGCGCCTGCCCGGCGGGGGGTGCGCCGCTGGCTGTGGTGCTCATCGATTCCTCCCGTCTGATAGGGAACGTGGTCCGCGGACTGCGCCCGCCGCCCCGGGCCGGCCCTCCGCTCACTCGCGAGGACCTCTCGGGACAGGCCGCCGTGCGGACCTCGGTCCTACTCGGTGAAGGAGAGCTCGAGCAGCGACGCGACGAGCCCGTCCTCATTCTGACTGGTGTCCTCACTGCCCGCAGTCCCGGTGGTTCGACCTGTCGCCGTCACCGTGGGATCGGCCTCCCGGCCGAGCCACAGCCGCTTGCGCCGGAACACCGGCGCGGGCAGCGGCTCGCGGGGCGCCGGAGCCCCCTCGCGCAACCGCGGGTCGAGCTGGGCGGCGACCAGATGGGCGTTGGTGCCGCCGAGCCCGAACGAGCTGAGTCCTGCCACCCGCATCCGCTCCCCCGGCGCCCAGGTGCGCAGCCGGGTGTTCGGGAAGAACGGCGAGGCGTCGAAGTCGAAGCGCGGGTTGGGGGTCTCGCAGAACAGCGTGGGCGGGATCTGGCCGTGCTCGACGGCGAGCACCACCTTGATGAGCCCGGCCGCACCCGCCGCGCTCAGCAGGTGGCCGACGTTCGACTTGACGCTGCCGATCGCGCACCAGCCGGTCCGGTCGCTGGTCTCGCGGTACACGTCGGTCAGCGCGCGCAGCTCGATCGGGTCGCCGATGAGGGTCCCGGTGCCGTGCGCCTCGACCATGCCGATCTCGTCGGCCCGCCGGTTCGCCGCCGCCAGCGCCTTCCTGATGACGTCGGCCTGGGCCGCCGGGTTCGGCGTGGTGATACCCATCGTGTGGCCGTCGTTGTTCACGGCCACGGCCTCGATGACCGCGTGGACGCGGTCACCGTCCGCGAGCGCGGCGGCCAGCGGCTTGAGCAGCACCGCCCCGCACCCCTCGCCCGGCACGAAGCCGTCGGCCCGCTCGTCGAAGGTGGCGCAGCGGCCCGACGGAGAGATGGCGCGGGCGGCGCTGAACTCCAGGTAGGGCTGCTCGTCGAGCAGCACCTCGACACCGCCGGCCACGGCGACCTCGGCGTCGCCGGCGAGCAGGGCTCGGCACGCGAGCTGCACGCTGACCAGCGAGGACGAGCAGGCGCTGTCGACGACCAGATTGGGCCCGCGGAAGTCGAAGTGGTGGGCGACGTGGGCCGCGATGAAGTTCTGGTCCGACTGCAGCACCGCGGGGCGCAGCCCGGCCCGCCTGCCGTAGGAGGAGATCCGTCCGCCGACGAACACGCCGACGTCCCGCCCCCACAGCTCGGCCCCGGTGTAGCCGGCGTCGGCCAGGCAGGTCGCGGTGGCCTCCAGGAACAGCCGGATGCCGGGGTCGAGGCAGGTCGCCTCCTCGTCGCCCATGCCGAAGTAGGCCGCGTCGAAGTCCTCGATCCCGTCGAGGAAGCCGCCCCATCTGCTCAGCGACCTGCCCAGCGCGGGAACCGGGCTGTACAGCCGCCGATGGTCCCACCGGGACACCGGCACCTCGGCCACCGAGCAGCGTCCCGACAGCAGGTTGGCCCAGTAGGTCTCCACGTCGGGCGCGCCGGGGAAGCGGCAGGCCATGCCGATCACCGCGATCTTGCCGGCCGTCGCGTCGTCCCTCCCCGCGTCGGCGGACGGCACGGCCCGTTCCATCACGGTCACGGGACCGGCGGCCGGCATCGAGCCGGAGCCGGGTTCCGCAAGCGCGCCCGGAACGGGTTCCTGAGGCGAGGCGAGGCCGGGTTCCCCAAGCGCGCCGGGTTCCGGGACCGCACCAGAGCCGGATTCCGAGTCCGCATCGGGACCGGGTTCCGGGGCGAACCGGGCGAGGTAGGCGGCGAGGCGTTCCAGCGTGGAGTGGTCCAGCAGGACGGACGGCTCCAGCCTGCGGCCCAGGTGCTCCTCGATCTGCTGGAGCAGCTCGCCCAGCATCACCGACTCGACGCCCAGCTCGGCGAAGTCGACGGTGGGATCGAGGTCCCCGGCCGGGAGCCCCACGTTGCGCGCGAAGAGCTCCACCAGCCACGCGGGTGGGCGGCCGCCGGTCGCGTCCGCGCTCACCGGCTGCCGCGCCACGCTCGGCACGGACGGCACGGGCGGGGCGGCGGCCGCGCCGATGAGGCCGGCGCCCGCGCCGCTGGGGACGTCGCCGGTGAGGGCGGAGCCCCCCTCCCGGACGTCCCAGGGAGCGGCGGAAGCCGTACCGGTCAGCAGCAGGGCGCCGGGATCGGGCGCGACGTCGCGCAACGGCGGACACGGCAGCACCGAGGCGCCGCCCGGCAGGGCGTCGGCGGGCAGGGCCAGCACGCGCTCCAGCACGCGCAGCCCCTCCGCGTCGCCGAGACTGCCGAGCCCCACCGGCTCGCAGACGTTGGGACCGCCGCGTCCCGACCCGCTCTCGTGCCACATGGGCCAGTTGACCGAGCGGAACGCACCCTGGCCCTGACGGGCCTTGCTGCTCACGAAGAAGTCCATGAAGGCGTTGGCGGCGGCGTAGTCCGCCACTCCGGCGGCGAGCCGGGGCACCGCCGCGCACACCGAGGAGAACGTGAGGAAGAACGCGGGCCGGTCGGCCTCGCAGACCTCGGCCAGCGCCTCCAGGCCGTCGGCCTTCGGTTCCAGCACGGCCCGCATCTCGACCGCGCCCTTGTGCGCGAAGACCGGGGTGCCCCGGCCGACCCGCCCCGCGCAGTGGACGACGCCCGCCACCGGGCCCCACGCACCGCGGACCGATCGCAGGAACGCGGCGAGCCCGTCCCGGTCGGACAGCTTCCCGGTGTGCGCCCGGACCTCGGCGCCGAGGCGCTCCAGCTCGCGCACCGTCGCGACTGCGGCGGCCGCGGGCTCGGTCAGCGACGGGTCGTCCCACCGCTCCCTCGGCGGCAGGGAGCGCGCGCCCACCAGCGCGATCCGGCGGGCGCCGCGTTCGACCAGGTGGCGAGCCATCCGGGCGCCGATGCCCCGGGTCGCCCCGCTCAGCACGTACGGCGCGTCCGCCGCGAGCCGCAACGGCACGTGCGGCGCCTCGACCGGCACGAGCCGGGGCTCGTGACGCCGTCCCGCGCGGTGGCAGACCTCGCCGTACCGGCCGGGATCGCCCCACTCCTCCAGCACCTGCCGGGCGACCTCGGCCGCCTGTGCGGCGGGCACGTCAGTGTCGAGCACCGTCGCCCGGACCTTGCCGTACTCCACGCCGAGCACGCGGACGAATCCGGCCATGCGGGCCCCGGCGAGCGTGGCGGGAGCGCCTGGCGCGCCGAGCAGCCCCCGGGTGACGTGGACGACCCGTAGACCGGCGGCGTGCCGGTAGGACACGAGTTGCTGCAACATGGCCAGTCTGGCCTGCCACCGTCCCGGCCCCGCCGGGGCGTCGAGGTCGCACAGGTCCACCCATCCGGACAGGTCGGGATGCCGGGCCAGCAGCACGCCGACGGCCTCGACCGCGCCCGCCTCGTCGTCGTAGGAGAGCACGCCGACGTCGCCGGGAACAGTGCCCGTTCCGTTGTGGCCGGAGTCGCGGTGAGCGCGGGCGGCGCCTTCGCGGACCAGCAGCACCCGTCCCAGGCCCGCGGCGCGGGCCAGCTCGCGCGCCACGTTCTCGGTCCTGTCATCGAAGACGCACAGCAGCGGCCCCTCGCCGGACGCGGGGAGGGGTGCGGCGCCGGCGGGCACCCACTCCTTCCGGTAGAGCGGGATCTCCCGGCCCGTGCGAGGCCCCTCGCCCGTCTCCCGCCCGTACGGCGTGCCCGGCGTCTGACGGACGTCGGTGGAGGCGGCGACCGGCGTCACGGCGTCGGGCTCGAACGGCCGCTCGGGCAGCCAGCAGCGCATCCGGGCGAAGGGATACGACGGCAGGGCGATGACGCGCGGTGAGAAGCGCCCGGCGTCCCGTCCGGCCTGCTCGGGCTGGGAGGTGCCGGAGTGCCGGACGCGGAGCTCGTGCAGGCGCGGCCAGTCCACCCGGCCGCCGCCCACCCAGTGGGCGGCGATCTCCCGCAGCTCGTCCTCGCCGGGGGCGTACGCCGGACCGTACGCGGCATCGGAGGCGGCATAGGAGGCGGAGTGCGGCCCCGCGAGCGGAGCGTGCCCGGCGTCGGGGGCCGGGACGCGCGGGAGCACGGGTCCCGGCTCCTGCCCCGGGCCGGGGGTGCGGCCCCGCAGCACGCCCGGCGGTTCCTCCCCGGCGGCGACGCGCGCCAGGAGACCGGCCGCCTCCCGGAGGTCCGCCGTGACCAGGGCGAGCCGTTCGCGCAGCGGCTCTCGGCCGGCCTGCAGCGTGTAGGCGACGTCGGCCAGATCGTGGCGGTCGCCCGCGCCGCGGAGCCAGGCCGCCATGCGACCCGCCAGCCGCCGCAGGGCGTCCGGGTCCTGCCCCGACAGCACCAGCGCCTGCGGGCGTCCGGCCGGCCGCCCGTTCGCGAAGCGGGGCCGCTGGGGCATGTCCGCGTACTCCTCCAGGACGACATGGGCGATCGTCCCTCCGGCGCCGAAGGAGCTGACGCCGGCCCGGCGCGGCAACGGACGGCCGTACCCGTCCTCACACTTCGGCCAGGGCGCTGTCTCACGCTGTACCCGGAACGGCACGCGGTCCCAGGCGATCTTCGGATTGAGCTCCTCGGCGTGCAGGGACGGCGCGAATGTGCGATGCCGCATCTGGAGCACGACCTTCGTCAGGCCGGCGATGCCCGCGGCGGCCTCCACATGACCGATCGACGACTTGACCGAGCCGATCGCGACGGCGCCGGGGGGAAGGCCGGCGTCGCCGAAGGCCCGCATGAGCCCGTCGATCTCGATGGGATCGCCCAGCGCCGTTCCGGCTCCGTGCGCCTCCAGATAACCGATGGTCGCCGGGTCGACTCCCGCGTCCCGCAGCGCGTCGCGCACCATCTCGCCCTGCGCCGCGGGGTTGGGCACGATCCAGCCGTTGGTCCTGCCCATGTGGACGACGGAGCTGCCGCGGATCACCGCGTGCACGCGGTCGCCGTCCTCCAGCGCGTGGCGCAGCGGCTTCAACACGACGACGCCGACGCCCTCCGACGGAACGAACCCGTCACCGCCCCGCCCGAAGCTGCGGCAGCGCAGGTCGGAGGCGGTCAGCTTCATGCGGCGCTGCTGGATGAACTTGTTCGGGTGCAGGGACAGGTTGACCGCGCCCGCGATCGCCATCTCGGCCTCGCCCCGGCGCAGCGCCTGCACGGCCAGGTGGACGGCGACCAGCGAGGACGAGCACATCGTGTCGACGGTCATGCTGGGCCCGCGCAGGTCGAAGTGGAACGAGACCCGGTTGGCGATCCCGCCGATGGCCGACCCCGAGTCCTGGGGGTTGCCGCGCAGGGTCTGCTCGACGCCGAAGAAGGGGTACTCGTTGTACATCGAGCCCGCGTACACCGCCACCCGGGAGCCGTGCCGCTCGCGCAGCCGCCGCCGGGGGTAGCCGGCGTCCTCCAGTGCCTCCCAGGTCACTTCGAGGAACAGCCGCTCCTGCGGGTCCATGAGGGCGGCGTCCCTGGGTGTGATGTTGAACAGCAGCGGGTCGAACATGTCGACCTCGTCCAGGAAACCGCCCCACATGATGTCGGCGGGCCAGCCGGGGCGACGCCGCGCGGCCGGCAGCGGTCCGACGCAGTCACGCCCGGAGACCAGGTTCTCCCAGAACCGGTCGAGGTCGGGGGCGTGCGGATACCGTCCGGCGATGCCGACGATGGCGATCGCCCGGTCGTCCTCGTCGCGCTCGCCCTCCTCGCGCCGGTCGTCGCGCGCCACGAGCGCTCCCTGTCGGTCCCGCGCATCCCCGGCATCCCGCTTCCGCGCATCCCCGCCCTGCGCCTCCCGGAGCCGCCACACCCGGTCCTCTGCCGCTCGGTCCTCTGCCGCCCAGTCCGCCGTGTCCGGCTCGGCCGGCCCGGTGTCGCCTTGGGCGTTCTCGTGTCCCCTCCCAGGGGCGGACGCCGTACGGGCCGCCTCGTCCGCGAGCCAGGGGCCTTCGAGGCCGAGGAGCGCTCCCGCCACCCCGGCGAGGTCGCGGTGCTCGAAGAAGAGCGTCGGGGAGACCTCGCCCAGGTCACGCGCCAGCGCGTCGTTCAGCCGGGCCACGATGTACGACGTGAGCCCGTAGTGCTCCAGCGGCACATAGGCGTGCAGCTGGTCCACGGCGATGCCGGAGACCTCGGCATACCGCGCCTTGAGGTAGTCCTCCACCTGGGCGCGCAGGAGGGGGTCGTCCGCCGGGGCGCTGCCGGGGTCGGCCCCGCCCCGGTAATCCGCCCGGCCCCAGGAATCGGCCCCGCTGACGGGAGGGGCCACACCGCCGGAGGTAGCACCGGAGGGAGCGGAGGCGGGCCCGTCCCCGGCGACGGCCTGGGCGGTCTCCGCCCGCGACCGGTCGGAGAAGGGTCCGTCGAAGGGATATGTGGGCAGCGGGACGCGAGCGCCCGGCACCGGCCAGCAGTCCTCCCACGCAACGTCGTGCCCGGCCAGCCACGCCGACGCGGCCTCCGTCTCGGAGAGCACTCCCTCGTCGGCCCCCGGCGTGGCCTGGCCCGCCTTCGCGGTCGCCGTCCCGGCGCCTGACGCCCCCGCAGGATCGCGGCCCGCCGGAGCCGTGCACGTCCCGGGAGCACCCGCCGCCAGAGCCGCGGACCTGCCGGGGGCGCCCGGCGGCGGGGCCACCGCCGTTCTCAGGGCGGGGTGGTCGCGACCGGCCGCCATGGCGTCCAGGGCCTCGGTCAGGGTCTCCAGGTCGGCGCAGCGCACCGCCAGCCGATGGGACATCGCCACCCGGCCCGTCTGCAGGGTGAACGCCACGTCCGCCGGCGAGGGGGCCATGCCGGCGGCGCGCGCCGCGACCAGATGGTCCCGCAGCCGCCGGGCGTAGCGGCTGAGGTGTTCCTCGCTCGCGGCCGACAGCACCACGACGTGCGTGCGGGGTTCGGGCCGCGCCGCCCGGCCATGCTCCGGGTCCGCGGCCCAGGAGGCTCCCCGGCCGGTGGCCCAGGGGTCCACGAGCCGTTCGGGCTCTGTCCGGTTCATCTCGCCTCACAGATGCGTCGACGGTCGGTCTACGGATGTGGTCACGTGCCGGCCGGAACCGGCCGGGCGCCGGGAAGCACCAATGTCGTCAGGCGCCGGCCGAGCAGGTCGGCCGCGGCCTCCATGAGCCGCGCCGCCTGCACGTGCGCTGTCCCCACGTGCGCTGTCCCCACGTGCGCTGTGCCCACGTGCGCCGCCTCCGCCTGGCCGCCCACGGCGAGGAACGGCGAACGAGCCGATGCGCGGCCGTCCGCGCCACCGGGGGCCGCGACCACGAAGTCGGCGCCGAGCACGAACGCGGCGGCGACCGCCTCGGGCGTCGCGCACACCACCCCGACCCGGATGTGGTGTCCGCAGGCGGCCACCGCCTCGTCGCGGCGGCGCAGCGCCTCGGGCAGCCGGACCTCCAGCCCCGGGCCATCGGACGAGCAGTCGAGGCAGACGTCCTCACTCACGGGCAGACCCCGGGCCACCTCCACCTCGGCGGGCGTGAGCGCCCCCCGGGCCGACAGCTCGGCCAGGAGCGGCTCCGCCGGGGGCCGCATCAACCGTTCCACCAGGTCGGGCGCCGCCACCCGCACGACGAGCCGGTTGGGCGCGACGGGCAGACCGGCGGCGTCACGGTAGGCCCCGGCGAAGCGGAAGCGCACCAGCTCGGGTGGCGCCTGGGTCAGGTGTCCGAGGGTCACGTGCAGGAAGCGCACGCCATAACGCAGGAACAGGCCCACGCGCCCCTGGTCCACCTCGTCGCCGCCCGCCACACGGCGGCCGTCCAGGGCGACACCGTACGGCGCGGCGGGACCCAGGTCGCGACGCAGGCGCTGAACGGCCCGCTCGACGTCGCCGGCGGGCAGCCCGTCCACGCCGAGGAAGGCGAGCACGCCGCGCCGGGCCGTCCTGGTCACCTCGTCGGCCGAGCCCGCCGCGCTCGCGTTCTCCAGCGCCGCGCATGCCAGGCGCGTCCCGTAGTCCCTCCTGAACGTCGCCGCGCCGAGGCGCTCCGTCCGGACGCGGTACGGCTCCCCGCCGGGGGCACGGCCGATGGACACGCCACCGGCCGGCCCGGCGGAATCGGACGCGGACGGGATGAGGTGTTTTTCGGCCTTGCGCCACAGTTTGGTGAGCACCTGACCGGGGCCGATCTCGCGGACGTCGCGCACGCCCCGCTCGGCCAGGTAAACCATGGTGTCCCACCACCGCACCGGGCTGCGCACCTGCCGCGCGAGCAGGTCGGGCAGGGTCTCCGGCCGGTGCGGGCGGGCGGTCACGTTCGAGATGACCGGCACGCGCGGCGGGGCGAAGTCCACCGTGCCCAGATAGTCGGCGAACGCCGCGGCGGGGAACGCCATGTACCGCGAGTGCGCGGCGATGCTCACGTTGAGCAACACGCACTTGCCGGCCCCCGCCCCGCGCAGGACGGCGGCGAGCGCGCGCACCGAGTCCTCCGGGCCCGACAGCACGACCTGGTCGGGCGAGTTGTGGTTGGCGAGGTCGACGTCGGTCGCGCCCTCCTCGGCCAGCACCTCGCGCAACCGCTCGATCGGCATCCCGACGACGGCGAGCATGCCGCCGCCCCGGGCGCGGGCCATCAGCTCGCCGCGCCGCCGCACGATCCGCAGGCCGGTCTCGAAGTCGAAGCATCCGGCGGCGTGTAGCGCGGCTAGCTCGCCGAGGCTGTGCCCCGCGAGGTACGCGGGGGCGGGCCCCTCCTCCAGCGCCGCCCGATGGGCGAGCGCGGCCACGGCGAACAGCGCCGGCTGGACATAGCGCGTGTCGTGCTGGAGCCTCTCCTCGTCTCCCGCGCACAGACGGCGCAGGGAGACCCCGATGATCTCGTCGGCCCGGGCGACCATGTCCGGATAGCGGTCGAGCAGCCCGGCGCCCATGCCCTGGCGCTGCGCCCCCTGTCCCGGGAAGATCCAGGCGACGCTCATGTGCCCCTCCTTCCGTCCGCGTCCGCGAGCGGGCGTGTCCCACCCCCCGCGCCGGTCTCCCACGGCATCCGCTGATGCAGGGTGAAGGCGGCGATCCGGTCCCGTACGGCCGGAGCCGCCATCAGGCGGGCGAACTCGGCGGCCGCGACGCGGCCGGCCTCCTCGGTCACGGGCCAGAGCAGGCCGAAGTATCGTTTGGCCTCCCCGATCGCCTCGGTAGCCACCTTGGTCACCCGGAACTCCAGGCGGCCGAGCGCGGCGGCCGGGTCGTCGCACACCTCGTCGACCAGCCGGTCGCGGTGCGCCTCCGCCGCGGGCACGGGCCTCGTGGTCAGCGTCATCGCGTACGCCGGCTGGAAGCCGGTGCGCCGCACCAGGAACGGCAGGACCGCGCACGGCAGCAGCCCCCACAGCGCCTCCGGCAGGCTGAACGTGCTGCGGGGCGTGGCCAGCACGAGATCGCAGGCCGCCGCCAGCCCGACCCCGCCCCCGGCGGCCTGGCCGTCGACCTCCGCCACCACGACCCGGGGTGTCGTGCTGATCCTCCGCAGGAGGGCGTGGAAGTCCGCCACGCCGCCGTCGCCCTCGGGCGCGTCCACCGCCTCGGCGAGGTCCATGCCCGTGCAGAACACGCCCGGGCGGCCCGCGAGCACGACGATCCGGCAGTCCGGCCGGCGTTCGGCCTCGTCCAGGGCGTGCCGGATCTCGGCGATCGTGCGGGCGTCGAGACCGTTGCGCCGGTCCGGCCGGTCGAGGGTCACCCGCATCGTGTCGGGGGACGCCTCGACGCGAATGCCCCGATAATCCATGGTCATCTCCAACGGCGGTGAGGGCGACGATCCGGTTCTACCGGCGGCCGGAGGCGGCGTCTGCTCACCATTGAGCAGGCCGCGTCCCCGCTTCCGGGGGACGATTGCGGCGACGCGTCCCCCAGGGCGGGGAACGGGGAGACACGGAGACAGGACAGCGGGCTCGGAGGCGGAACCGGAGGCGGGCCGAGCGGTGACGGTGACGGGACGGGTGAGGGGACGAGCGGCGGAACGGGCGGCGGCGTCCACGGGCGGAACGAACTCGCCGGAGCCGCGGATCGCGGCGGGCGATGCGCACGTGTGGATGGCGGACCCGGACGGGCTCGATCGGAACGGGCTTCTCGGCGGCTACCGCGCGGTGCTGTCGCCGCGGGAGCGGGACCGGGCCGCGGGCTTCCGGTCGGAGGCCGACCGGCTGGCGTTCGAGGCCGCGCACGGCCTGGCCCGAGCCGCGCTGACCTGGTGCGTGCCCGCCGTCGCCGCGGGCGCGTGGCGGTTCACGACCACGCCCCACGGCAGGCCGGAGATCGCCGATCAGCCGCCCCACCGGCCGCTCCGGTTCAACATCTCCCACACCGCGGGACTGGTGGCCTGTGTGGTCACGCTGGGCGCCGCCTGCGGGGTGGACGTCGAGCGCGTGCACCGCCGGGCCGACCCGCTGCGGCTGGGCCGCCGGGTCTGCTCACCCGCCGAGTATGCCCGGCTCGTCCCGCTCGACGACCTCGACGCCCGGGCCGACCTGTTCTTCCGCTACTGGACGCTGAAGGAGGCGTACGTCAAGGCACGCGGATACGGGATGACGCTGCCGATGAACCAGTGCGACGTCGAGAGGGCGGCATCCGTTCCAGCGGGGGCGCCTTTGGCGGTGGAGGGGCGGAACGTGGCCCGGTTCGGGCCGCAACTGCGGGACGACCCGGCCCGATGGCGCTTCGCCCAGTGGCGGCCCGGCCCGCGCCACCTTCTCGCCCTCGCCGTACGGCGGGAGCCCGGTCTGCCCTGCGCGGTCGTCGTCCACCCCGCCCCACCGCCCGTTCCATGAGACGCCCGTGCTGTGAGACGCCGCCCGTGCGGTGAGACGCGGCGCTCGGCAGGCTCGTTCATGAGATCACGGACAGCAGGCGCCGCAGGTCGGTCCTGAGGGCGTCGATGAAGTCGGGCCGCACGCCCTTGAGATAGAAATGGTCGCCCGCGAAGACGCGGAGGGTGAAGGGGCCGGTGGTCACCTCCCGCCAGGCCAGCATCTCCTCGGGCGTGACCTCCGGGTCGGCGTCCCCCGTGAGCCCGGACACCGGGCAGGACAGCGGCGGCCCGGGGAGGGGCCGGTAGGTCTCGTTCAGCGTGAAGTCGGCCCGCATGCCGGGCACGAACAGCCGCAGCAGGTCGGGCTGCCGCAGCACCTGGTCGGGGATGCCGTTCAACCGGGCGACCGCCGCGACGAACTCCTCGTCCGGCAGGCCGTGCAGGTCGGCGCGGCGTTTGGGCAGGTGCGGGGCCCGGCGGCCGGACACGACCAGCCCCGCGGGCGGGGCGGCCGGGCCCACGGACAGGCGCCGGGCCACCTCGTAGGCCACCGCCGAGCCCATGCTGTGGCCCATCAGCGCGTACGGCCGGTCGAGATAGGGCAGCAGGCCGTCCACGACGGCGGGGACGAGTTCCTCCATCCGCGTGTACGGCCGCTCCCGCAGCCGCCATTCGCGGCCTGGCAGGACGACCGGGCAGACCTCGACCTGCGGCAGCAGCAGCGGCCGCCACGGCCGGAAGAAACCCGCCCCTCCGCCCGCGTGGGCGAAGCAGAACAGCCGGGCCGGCGCGTCCTCCCGCCCGGCGTCGCTGCTCAGCCATGCCGGCGGCGCCGGCTCCGGCCCCTTCGGGTACGCCTGCGCGATCGTCACGCGACCACCTCCTCCCGTCGTCCGTCATCCGGCGGAGCGCAGCACGACGTGAGCGTAGGACCCGCTGGCGCCGAGCGCGTTGACCAGGGCGCGCAGCGGCTCGCCCGGGCGGCGCGGGGGCCACGGCTCACGCCGGTCCGCCAGGCGCAGCGGCAGCGCGTCCCAGGACACCAGCCCGCCGGTCCGCCCGGCCAGGGTGGGCGCGATCTCCCGGTGCGCGAACTGCAGCAGCACCTTCGCGAGCTGCGACATCCCGGCGGCCGACTCCAGGTGGCCGATGTTGGGCTTGACCGTGCCCACCGGCACGCCGCGCCCGTCACCCGCGGCCGTCCCCACGAAGACCTCCGCGAGTGCCTCGATCTCGGCGGCGTCCGCGACGCTCGCCCCGGCGGCGGCGCACTCGACGTACCCGATCTCCTCCGGCGTACGGCCGGCGCGGCGCAGCACCTGCCGGATCGAGTCGGCGAGCGCCGGGCTGTTGGGCGCGCCGAAGCGCACGCTCCGGCCGGAGTGGCCGATCCAGGTGGCCTCGACGACACCGTGAGCCGTGTCGCGGTCCCGCGCCGCCACCGCTGCCGGGCGCAGCAGGACGGCTCCCGCCCCCTCTCCGAGCACCCACCCCGAGGAGGCGGCGTCGAACGCTCCCGCGGAGCCGCCGGGCGACACGAGCCCCAGGGCCGACAGCACCTCCGCGTGATAGGGGTGGCAGACCAGGTTGACCCCGCCCACCAGAGCGGCGTCGCACTCGTCCCTGCGCAGGCTCTCCACGGCCAGGTGCAGGGCGGTCAGCGACGACGAGCATGAGGTGTCGACGGCGACGCTCGGCCCGCGGAAGTCGAAGAAGTGCGACACCCGGTTGGGGATGTCGGAGGCCATGGCGGTGACGGCGGCCGGCTCGCCCCGCCGCCACGCGTCCGCGCCCGCCTGCCGATGGTCGTGCCACATCACGCCGGTGAACACGCCGATGCGCGGCGCCGCCCGGCGCAGCGAGGCGGGAGTGTGCCCGGCGTTCTCCAGGCACTCCCACATGACCCGCAGCATCATCCGCAACTGCGGGTCGAGTGTGCGGGCCTCGGCCGGCGAGATGTGGAAGAACAGGCTGTCGAAGTCGCCGGCGTCGGGCAGGAAGCCGCCGGTCAGGCCCGTGGCGCCGGCGGCCCGGCCGGCCGGCATGGGGCCGAACGCCTGCCGCCCCTCGACGAGGCCGTGCCAGAACTCCGCCAGACCGGCCGCGCCCGGAAAACGCCCGGCGACCCCCACCACGGCGATCTCCGCCGCGCGCCGCCCGTCCGAGGCGGGGACGAGGGGTGCGGCGAGCCGGTCGCGGCGGGCGGCGCCGAACACCGGCCGCTCCCCGGAGGCGGTGACCGCGGGCACGGGCCGGGCGGGCACGCCGCCGAGGAACGACTGCAGGAACCGGTGCCCGTCGCCCAGGCCCAGCCGTTCGCAGACCGGCTCGAAGGCCACCGCCCCGACGGGGCAGAGCCCGACACCGCACGCGGCCTGGCCCATCATCAGGAGCTGGCCCATGTATCCGGCCTCCAGGGCCAGATAGCGCGGGGCGTCGTCGCCGTACAGGGGCGCGATGCCGTCGAGCTGCCCGACCAGGTACAGCTCGAAGCAGGCCCGATCGTAGACGGGCCGGTTGTAATAGAAGTGCGCGGAGCGGCCGATCCCGTCCGCCGGCCCGACCAGTTGCAGCGCGTGCTCTCCCGGCCGGTAGTAGTACAGCCCGCCGGCCACGCCCTCCACGCGCCGCACGTGCAGATACACCTGGACGGAGTAGGTGTCCCCCGCCGAAGGGTAGAGCCGCCGGCCCCGCTCGCCCGGCGCCGACGTGCGCAGCAGGCTGAGGAAACGGCAGAAGTCGTCGTACGGCAGCGCCGCCTCGGCGAACTCACGGTGGCTGCCGCGCCAGTCGTAGTGCTCGGGCGCGAACTCGGCCGCGTCGAGCGGGACGATGCGCTCCCCCGCCAGCCGGGGCCGCTCACCCCATCGGCCGGCCTTGAACGCGGCCCGCTCCTCCGGGGAGAAGAAGTCGACGCTTCCCGCGGCAGGCGCACCGCCCGCGCCGCCGTCGTCCAGCCCGGTCGCGGGCCGCGCGGCGCCGTTCGTGGCGGGCTCGGAATGCGGGACGCCGGACCTCGCGGCACCGTCCGCGGCCGGAAGGCCCGGCGGCGGGCCCGCGGTCGTGGACCCGTTCGGCGCGGCAGGGGCCGGCTCGGCGGCGCGGGCTCGCGAGGGCGCATCCGTCTCCCGCCCACCGTCCGCGGGGGACTCCCCTCCGCCCGCGAGCCGGGCCGCGACGTGCCGGGCGATGGCGGCGACCGTGGGCTCCGACAGGAGTGTCGCCACCGGCACCCGCTGCCGATACCGCTTCTGCAGTTCGCCGGAGACCTGCACGATGGTGAACGACGTGGCGCCCTGGTCCCACAGGTCGTCGTCGGGTCGTACGGCGGGCACGCCCAGCCGTTCGGCGAACAGCGCGGCGATCTCGTCGCGCAGTTCTTCGACGCCCGGCCCGCGGGGTGCCTCCCGCGGCGGCTCCTGCAGTGCCTCGCTCGGCGTCTTCCCCGGTTCCTCCGGCTCGGTGTCGGACTCCCGCGCCGGGCCGGGCGCGTCGGTCAGCGGCCACGGCAGGGCGTCCCGGTCGAGCTTGCCGTTCGCGGTGGCCGGGAAAGTGCTCACGAACCCGACGAAGTTGGGCACCATGTATTCGGGCAGCGTCTCGGCCGCGAACGCGCGCAGGTCCCTGACCTCCGGCGGGGTCGGACCCGACGGCTGCACGTACGCCACGAGCTTGCGATCGCCCGTGTGATCGGGCCGGGCCAGCACCACGACCTCCTTGACCCCCGCGTGCTGCCGCAGCCGGTGCTCGATCTCGCCCAGCTCGACCCGGAACCCCCGGACCTTGACCTGGTTGTCGGCACGGCCGAGGAAGCAGATGTTCCCGTCGGGGAAGAAGGAGGCCCGGTCACCGGTCCGGTACATCGGCTCGCCCGGCCGGGACGCGAACGGGTCGGGCACGAACCGCTGGGCCGTCAGCTCCGGCTGGTTGTAGTAGCCCAGGCTCAGGCACTCGCCCGCGATATAGAGGTCGCCCTCCACGCCGACCGGGCACGGTTCGAGGTGCTCGTCGAGGATGTAGTAGCGGCTGTTGTCGATGGGCCTGCCGTACGGGATGCTGCGCCAGGCGGGGTCGATGTCCTCGACAGGGAAGTAGTTGGACCACACGGTCGCCTCGGTGGCTCCGCCCAGGCTGACGATGCGCGCCCGGGGGAACACCGCCCGGACCTCCCCGGGCAGGGACAAGGGGGTGTAGTCGCCGCTCAGGAACACCAGCCGCAGGTCACCGGTGCCCGGCCGGCCCGCGTACGCGGGGAGCAGCGGGGCGAGCTGGGTGAGCGTGGTCGGCGCCGAGTTCCAGAAGGTGATCGGCTCCCGCAGCAGCACGTCGGCCAGCTCGGCAGGGTCGCGCTGCTCGGTCTCGTCCGCGACGTACAGCCCGGCGCCCCGCCCGAGCAGCCCCAGGATGTCGAACACCGACAGGTCGAAGCCGAGCGAGGTCACGCACAGCCCGACGTCCGAATGGCCGAAGCCGAACTCACGGTAGGCCCAGTTGAGCAGGTTGAGCACCGGCCGGTGGGCCACGGCGACGCCCTTCGGCCGACCCGTGCTGCCGGAGGTGAAGATGACGTACGCCGTGCTGTCCGGGGTGGTGACCGGCGGCGGGTTCTCCTCGCCGCGCGGGTCGTCGCGCACCGGGTCGAGGTCGACGGGGAGCACCTCGACGCCCGCGTCGTGACACCGGGTCTGCGAGGTGGACAGCACCAGCGCCGCGCCTGCGTCGCCGAGCATCACGGCCGCCCGATCCCTCGGCAGGTATGGCTCGACCGGCAGATAGACGCCGCCCGCCTTCAGCACCCCGAAGACGGCGGCCACCATGTCGGGCCCGCGCCGCATCGAGATGCCGACCACGGTCTCCGGGCCCACACCGCGGTCGCGCAGGTGCCAGGCAATGCGGTTGGCGCGCCGGTTGAGCTCGGCGTACGTCATCGTGCCGCCACGCCAGCGCAGCGCCACGGCGTCGGGCCGCTTCCTTGCCTGCCGTTCGAACAGCAGGTGGACCGGCCCGTCGGCGGGGAACTCGCGGGCCGTGTCGTTCCACTCGTAGAGGATCTTGTGCCGTTCGGCGGCGGACATGCCGCCGGGCCGCTCCCGCTCGTCGACGAGGCCCGCCAGCCGCTCCCGGAAGTCGGCGAACGCCGCCTCGGCCGTCCGCTCGGGCAGGCCGCCGGGGTCGATGTCCCAGCAGATCTGCAGCCGGTCGCCCTCGCCGACGGCCACGCAGTCGAGCGAGACGTCCGGCGTGCACGTCCGCCATTCCCCGGCGGCGACGCCCGGCGGCAGCGGGTGTCCGTCGAGGTCGAACACACCCGTGTAGACGACCGGGTGGGCCAGACCGCCGCGCCGGGCGGCGACCCGGCGCAGCTCGGCCAGTCCGCTCGCGCCGTCGGCCGCCGCGTCGGCCGCGAGGAGACGCTGGTGGTCGCGGGCCCGCTCCAGCAGCGGTGCCTCCCCCGGGGCGTACGGGATCCAGCTCAGCGCCGTGTGCTCTCCCGGCCGGCACGGCTCGGCCCACCCGGGCCACCGTACGACCGTGAGCGCGAACGTGCCGGGCAGCCGGGCGGCCAGCGCCTCGCCGAAAGCAGCCAGGATCACGGCGTCGGCCGACACCCCGGCGCCCTCGGCGATCTCCTGCAGCCGCCGGCGTCCCGGCAGCGTCGCCTCCAGCCGCGTACGCCGCCGGCCGCGTTCCTCCCCCGCCGCGGGCGAGGGCAGCGCGGGGCCCGGCGGCAGCTCGGCCAGCCGTTCACGCCAGTACGCGACCTGCTCGGGCGAGGAGGCCGGGCGGTGGTCGCGGGGGTCGGCGGCGGGCGCGGGAACGGCCGCCGGGTCGGCGTACAGCCGCCACAGCTCGCGCAGCAGAAGATGGATGCTGCGGGCGTCGGCCACGGCCAGGTCGACCGCGACGTGGACGGTGGCCGCCCCCTCGGATCCGGTGGTCCCACGTGGGGCCGGGGACCCGCCCGCCGGGAACGTGCCCGCGTCCCCCGGGCCGGAGGCGCCGCGCGTCACCTGGATCTCGGCGTGCGGCCCCCGCCCGAGCGGGAACGGCCGCACGGACAGCGCCGCACGGACCGACTCGGCGTCGAGGCCGGACACGGGGACGTGCCACCGGCGGGGCGCCCTCGACCGCACGAGCAGCCGCCCGTCAACGGTCACGGACGCGCGCAGGGGCTCGTACGCCTCGGTCAGGCGCAGCCACGCCCGTTCCAGGCGGTCCACGTCGAGATCGGCCACCTCAAAGGCGTGGTAGACCTGGCAGCCCTCCCCTCCGGACCGCCGTGCCACATAGTAGGCCTGCTGCAGGTCGTTGAGCGGCAGGACGCGGTCGCCGCAGGGGTCCTCGGCCGCCAGCGCGTGCAGCGTGTTCGCGAACCTGGCGAACACCGCCTCGACGCCGGGATTGAGGCCGTCCGCCACGTCCCAGCGAAAGCGCAGCTCGCCGTCCTGTTCCCACATCTGGTGGTCGAGCCCGACACCGGACGTACGGGTGACGGCGTAGCGGACGTCGCGGCCGAACCCCGGCGGCTCGGGCCGCGCGCCGAGCATGCTGGTGAACACGACGGGCAGGGGTGGCGGGGCTCCGCGCCACAGGCGGCGCAGCACCTCCACGCCTCCGACCGCCGCGTGGTCGAGATCCGACCACAGCAGCCGGTGGACCTCGCGCGCCGCCTCGCCCAGGTCCATGCCGTCCAGGGCCGGCACCGGGAAGACCAGGCTGGAGGTGAACGGGCCCACCAGCCGGTCGGCCGCGGCGGGCAGCCGCACCCGGTCGGTGGTGGTCAGCACGAGTGAGAACGGCGTGTGCGCGCCCGCCCATGCCAGGGTCTCGGCGAACACGGTGAGGACGAGCGCGGTCGGCGACACGTTCCAGGCGGCGGCCCGCTCGCGCAGCGTCCGCCACTCGGCCTCCGCCAGCCCGCCCTCCAGGGGCCGCCGCGGCTCCCCCGACGGCACCGGGACGGGCACCCCGGCCTCCGCCGCCGGCGCCGTACTCGCAGCGGCCGGGACGGCACGGGGCAGGGCAGGGCCCGGGGGCAGGTCGGCGAGCCGTCGCCGCCAGTGGTCGACGTCGGCATGGTAGGCCGGAGTATCGGCGTGCGCACGCAGGCGTTCGACGCACTCGCGCACACTCGGCCCGGCCCCCGGCGGTTCGGGCAGCGGGTCCCCGGGCCGGACGTAGGCGCGCCACCAGTCGGACAGCAGCACGTCGAGACCGCGGCCGTCGGTCACCACCGCGTCCACGTCGAGATGGACGACGGCCCGGCCGTCGCACGCCCGGGTCACCTCGACGGCGAACAGCGGCCAGTCGCCCGGTTCGTGCCGCAGCCGCGTCAGACGCCCCCTGACCTCGGCCACTCGGTCGTCGAGATCGGCGTCGGCCACCTCGTGGACCGGCATCGTCCAGGGGCCCGCCTCCGGCATCACCCGCTGTCGTCCGTCCTCGATCAGCACGGCCCGCAGCATGTCGTGGTGGTCGACGACCCGTCCCCACGCCTCCTTCAACCGGTCGGGGTCGAGCCCGGCGATCTCGAACTCGCGGTAGAGGTGGCAGCCCACCGGGTCTGGCCCGAGGTCGGGATGCGACCCCGTGACGTACGCCTGCTGCATGGGCGTCAGCGGGAACGGCGCATACCGGTCCTCAGGTGCGGCCCCCTCGCGGAACGTGGCGAGGGACGGCTGCCCGCGGAGTTCGGCCCCGCGCGGTTGGTTTCCATGCGGATCGTCCTCGTGCAGATCGTCCTCGTGCAGATCGTCCTCGTGCAGATCGTCCTCGTGCAGGCCGTCCGCCGACAGGCTGCCCTCGGGCAGCGCCCCGGCGATCCGTCCGGCGAGGTCGCGCAGGCCCCGCGCGTCGCGCAGCCACTCCAGCGGCACGTCGGCGCCCAGCTCCTCCTTGATCTCCAGCACGAGACGGGCCGCCGTCATGGAGTCCAGCCCGTACACCGCGAGCGGGATGTCGTCCGCGGGTGCCTCGAGGGGAACCGGGCCACTGCCGGTGCCCGCCGCCCTGCCGGTGCCGGTGGGCAGCGCGGCGGCCAGCATCCGCCGCAGCGCCGCCAAGACCTCGTCCACCGGCGCGTCCACCGG
>Ga0164243_10000551_pt1 | contig 68282 bp, 58 predicted proteins | sample OricompcompostOP_FD_108781 | JGI IMG/M metagenome (GOLD analysis project Ga0164243, IMG submission 108781) | Organic Plus compost microbial communities from Emeryville, California, USA - Original compost - Organic plus compost (OP) | ecosystem: Engineered > Solid waste > Mixed feedstock >... | reverse complement strand
TGACTCATAATCAGGGGGTCCCAGGTTCAAGCCCTGGTGGGACCACAAGACAAAGCAAGGCAATCTAAAAAAGGTTGCCTTTTTTGTTTCCCTCAAATCGGCCACGAATAGGCATTTGTGGATTATAACCGACTTTACAGTATTCTCCAACTCCTTTTTCTGTTCTCACTCCATGACCCGCTCACCTTAAAATTTGGGTCAGAAATGGGTCAGAAACTAAAATCCCAGAAAGGAGAAATCAGTATTACAGACTTTCAGGGCAGGATACGGCTACGTTGGCGGGTGAATGGCCAACGATATTCATTAAACCTTCCCTTTCCCTACGCCCCGGAAAATTTGCTCATGCTTCGGTAAAGGTTGCCGAGATCAAGCTGGATATTTTAAAGGGGAGTTTTGATACTACCCTTGAAAAGTATAAGCCTAAGATTGAAGCTCCTGTTCCGGCTGTAAAAAGCAAAATACCGGCAGACACAAAGGAAGTTTATTTATCGGAAGAAGGACGCAGGTTTTTAAACGCGTAATGTATGTTGCGTCATACCTGCAAAACCGGGAACAGATATCCTTATAATCCGCACCTTTCAGTCAGCTCCGTTACTTTCTTCTCCAGTTCCACATTTTTCTTGTGTTCCGCAATAAGATAAAGGGTAAGCTCTTCTATCTTTTGCAGCAATTGCTTGTTCATTTCGCTTACATCCAGCCCTTCTTTTTCCATTACAGCAGCTGGAGGAAGCTCGCTCAGGCCTACTTCCCTGGCATCGGGCGCCCAGTCGTAGGTATAGCCCAGCCGTGTCCAGGGGTGGTAGTAATCCGTAGCGGATGACAGGGAGCGATAGTAAGAATAGATAATGTTGCCATCCAACCAGGTGCTATAGGTGGCGCGAACGCCGCTTATTAATACGGGGCTGGTAGTGCTGGTATGGATGGCCGGGTTGCCTGCGGGGCGGAAAAGCTGTTCCGCCGGTACCCATATTTTCGCAATATGCGTAATGGAATCATCGACCGGGTAGCTGTCCGGGAGCCGCATAAAGAAGGTGGCCATCAGCCATAGTCTTTACCGTGAATGTTCTTCCATTGCAGGCCGGCGTTGTCGGGGTAATGGTCTACAGGGTGTTAATTACTTCTGTGCTGTCAGCTATCATAGCGTCTGTAATGGAGTGCGCACAGCCCTTCCAGCGTATACTCAGGCCGGGGCGACGCTACATTATCGTCTTTTTTACAACAATAAAAGCGAGGCTTATACAGAAAGCGATACGGATCAATGATCCGGGTAGGCGTTTAAGGTTTTCATAAAGATATAACTGGTTATATGGTTATAGGAGTGGGTGTAATAGCTACGTTTCAGTCAAAATACACAACTTTTTCCCCAATGCCGCCAACCAACCATTTAATATTTTACATTTTTCTTTTAATCTTTACGCCCATTATGAAGAAGAACAGGGGACAATTTTGCTTTATCTGCCTGCTGCTGCTTTGCAGCAATGTGCAGGCACAGGACCAGTATGAACTGAACAGCGGCTGGCAATGTGCCAGTATCTCCGCCGTTACCGAAAAAGGAGAGACCATTTCCAACCCGGCGCACACGCTTACCGGCTGGCAGCCCGCTACCGTACCAGGTACCGTGCTGACCACCCTGCTGAATAACAGGCAGGTGCCCGACCCTTTTTACGGGATGAACAATGAAAAGATACCGGACATCTACCATACCGGTAACGATCATTATACCTACTGGTTTGTAAAGGACTTTACGGAGCAACGGCCGCAGAACGGCCGCCAGGTATGGCTGCACTTCCGCGGTGTGAACTACGGTTGCGACATTTACCTGAACGGGCAGCGTGTGAATACAACCACACACTATGGCATGTTCCTCCGCCAGACCTATAACATTACCGGCCTGCTGGCCAAGGACGGCCGTAACCGCCTGGCCGTGATCGTATACCCGGCTGCTACGCCCGGTAATCCCAATGGCGGCCAGGGCGGCGATGGCACCATTGCCAAAAGCGTGGCGCACCAGTACACTGCCGGCTGGGACTGGATACAGCCCGTTCGCGACCGCAACACCGGTATCTGGGACAAGGTGACTATTGAGCGCACCGGCCCCGTGAACCTGAAAAACCCCCACGTCATTACCCGTGTACCCGGCACCCGCCTGCCCGGAGGGCCGCAGGCACCGGCCATTGTACAGGTGTCTGCGGAGCTGGAGAACGCCTCCGGTAAAAGCGTTACGGGTACGCTGCAATACCTGCTGGACGGTCATACGGTGTCAAAGAAAGTAACGCTGCCGCCGCATGCTACCACCGAAGTGCAGCTGCCCGACTATACGCTGCAGCAGCCCCGCCTCTGGTGGCCCGCCGGTTATGGTCCGCAAAACCTGTACCCCCTGCAGCTGCAGTTTACAGCAGCCGGCAACGCCCTGAGCGACCAGGAAACCGTACAGGTAGGCGTGCGCGAGGTACAAACGCCCTGGAATGAATTTACCCGCAGCAGACAGGTGATGGTGAACGGGCAGAAGATATTCATTAAAGGCGGCAACTGGATCATTTCCGATGCCATGCTGCGCTTCTCCAAAGAAAGATATGATGCGGAGGTAAGATTCCACCGCGATATGAACCTGAACCTGATCCGCATATGGGGCGGCGCCCTCACGGAAAGGCCGGAATTCTACGAAGCCTGCGACAAGTACGGCCTGCTGGTATTCCAGGATTTCTGGTTTTCCGGCGACTGTAACGGGCGCTGGGTAGATCCCATGAAGAAAGACGACCAGTGGACCCGCCGCCAGTACCCGGACGATCATGGCCTAGTGCTGCGGTCCATCAGGGACCAGGTGAAGATGATCCGTAACTATCCCTCGCTGGCTTTCTGGTGCGGCGGCAACGAGATCACCCCGCCGGAAGACATCATCATTCCTATCAAGGATTCCATCCTGCCTGTATTGGACGGTACCCGTTACTTTTTTGACTACTCCAATTCAGACAGCATGTCCTTTAATTTCCTGGGCGGCAATGGCGACGGACCCTATGGCATCCAGGACGTGGAAACTTTCTGGGCGCACCGCACCTTCCCCTTTAACTCGGAAATAGGCTCTGTGGGCGTGGGCGACTATGCTTCCCTGGAAAGGTTCATCCCCCGGGAAAATATGATAGCACCGCAATACCCCGGCGAAGTGGATTCCGTGTGGAAATACCATAAGTACATTGGCTACGACGGTCACATAGACCGTTACGGCAAAGCCAAAGATGCAAGGGATTTTGCCAACAAGGCCCAGCTGGTGAACTACAACCAGTACCGCGGGCTGATGGAAGGCTTCAGCGCGCATATGTGGGAGTGGTATACTGGTGTGATCATCTGGAAAACGCAAAATCCCTGGACGGCCATGCGCGGACAGATGTACGACTACTACCTGGACCCGAATGCCTGCCTCTATGGCCTGCGCAACGGCAGCGCGCCCCTGCACATCATGTACAACCCGGTAGACGGCATGGTGATGGTGGCCAACAATACCTTTACCGCCCGCCGCTCCATGATGATGGAAGTGGGCCTGTACAATATGGACGGCCACTACAAGCGGCTTACCCAGGTGTTCACAGATATCGGGCCTACCATTGTTAAGAAATACCTGTCTGTTAAAAGAGCGGTAGATGAAGCCCGCAAGGAACAGGGCGCTTTCCTGCGCCTGCGCCTGCTGGACGAGCACAAGCAGGTGATCACGGAGAACTTCTACTGGCTGCCCGATGCCTCCGGCAACTATTCCGGCCTGCAGCAAATGGCTGCTGCAAAGGTGCAGGCCACGGCCCAAAGGATCACGAAGGACAGCATTACCGTTACGCTACGCAACCCGGCCAATGGCCCCGTGGCTTTCTTTAACAGGATAGCGGTGGTGGATGCGCAGACAAAGCAGCGGGTACTGCCCGCGTTCTATAGCGACAACTACATTTCCGTAATGCCCGGTGAGGAAAGAACAGTGACGGTGAGCTATACACCGGCGGGTGATAATAACACGGCCATTGAGCTGTATGGCTGGAATGTGAAGGAGGAGTACATTGCCGTTCAATGACCGGTTAACAAGCCGCAACCGGCATAATGCGGCCGGATAGTCCCGGTGCTGCAATATCGGCCTGCTTTTGATCATTTAAAAGGATAAGGCAATACGCGCCAGGATAAACGCCGCTCTTTCCATCACCGTACCTTTCGGTACCTCTACCAGCTCATAATCATATGCCTGGTACACCTGTTGCAGCACCTCGCAGGTGCGGACCGCTTCCGCAAAGGTCTGCTTTCTTTCCGTGTCCGTATGGTAGATCTCTTCCCAGGGAGGGAACAGGAACACCTGCCGGTTGTACCGGAGCCGGCCGGCGGCGGCATGCAAGGAAGCATCCACCGGTAGCTGGTTGAGCTGCGCATGGCAGATCACGTCCGGTATGCCGCGGTCATAAAAGCAGGTGCCGGCTGGCGGCGCAGCATCAAAAGCGGCGATGGTCTGCGTTTGCATCAGCCGGGTGTAAAGCGGCATGTTCTGCCAGGGCACGCCATCCCCGCCGGCAGCTACCTGCTCCCGGATGATCTGCCGGGCCACTTCGGGCATACAGGCATATCCCATTTTTTCCAGCTGTGCTAGTACGGTGGTTTTGCCCGCCCCGGGGCCACCGGTCAATACAAAGCAGTGCGCTTTGCAGCATTGATCTGTTGCAATCATATGAACAATGTTTAAGTAAAACGGATAATGAGCTGTGGAGCAGGTGAATTGTAAAATGGAGGATAAAGAAGTGTGCTGCAAAGATACCAAAATGCCGTATTACTGCAAAGGCGCATCCGGTAGCGCCGCTACCAGCCGGTCTATCAGGGGCAGCTGGCCTGCCAGTATCTTCTGCCGGGCCTCGGGAATGGAATGCCAGGCGGCTTTGTCCACTTCAGGGAAAGATCTTGTTTTGCCGGAACGCGGGGGCCACTCCATTTCAAAGGTATTGCTGCGGATAAGGGTGGTATCCAGGTCGCCCTGCAGGGCCCAGACATGCACCAGCTTGCCGCCCTTTTGCTTTACCGGCCCCAGGGATAACAGGGTGTTCATATCTGCTGCCGGCTGCATGCCGGTTTCTTCTTCAAATTCCCGCAAGGCAACGGCCAGCAGGTCATCGCCGCTTTCCGCCTCACCCTTGGGCACAGACCAGGCGCCTGCCTCCTTTCCAGCCCAGAAAGGGCCGCCGGGATGCACCAGCAATACCTGCAGCTGATCCTGGTAACGGTACAATAGTATACCTGCGCTGGTTTTGCCCATACCTGCAAATTTATAGTATTAAATTTGTACGCATGGGAAAGTTTGAAAAGATGCCGGATCAGCAGGTTATAAAGCTGAACGGGCTTTCCGTGATAGAATCCTGTACGCTGACCGGTGCGCCGGAGGGCCACAAAGGCAGCAAGTTCCTTGCCGAGCACCTGCTGCTGTACGTACTGGATGGCAGTTATACGGTAAAGCACGGAACGGAGCACGCAGTAGTGCAAAAAAATGAGATGGTGCTGATCCGCAAGGCCATTGCAATAGAATACCAGAAATTCGGCGCCCCGGAGAACAATAACCGCTTTGAGGCCGTGCTGTTCTTCCTGAAAGACGAGTTTATCCGCGAGTTCATCAGGTCTTCCGGCTTCCGCAACGGGCATGGCAGCCAGGAGGATACGGCCATCTACAAGCTGCCGGCCACCAGTAAGCTCCGGGGATTCATCAGCTCCATACAACCCTATTTTGAAGACCCGGACAATATTTACCAGGGGCTGGTAAAAATAAAGATGATGGAGCTGCTGTATGACCTGGCCCATGCAGACCCGCACCTGCTCCACCAGCTGATGCACCTTAACAGCCCGGCCAGGAAGGATATCAGCCTTATTATGGAGTCCAGCTTTACCAACCCTGTTTCCCTGAGCGACCTGGCCTATATGGCCGGCAGAAGCCTTTCCAGCTTTAAAAGGGATTTCCGGCTGGTCTATAAAATGTCGCCGGCCCAGTGGATACGGGAAAGGCGGCTACAATACGCCAGCCACCTCCTGCGCACCACGGACATGGATGTAACGGACGTGTGCTATGAAAGCGGCTTTGAAAGCGTGGCCCATTTCTCCCGCAGCTTCAAGGAGTTCTTCGGCATCAACCCCTCGGAGCTGAAAAAACGGCCGGTGAGCTAAAACAGCAAGAAAATTGGGCTGCACAGGCAAACAGCGGCGGTATATACGGCTATAGCTTTGTCCCCAACAAAATCCAATGCTGTTTACCATGAATACGAAAGCTTATGCAGCGCCAGACGCTACCAGTCCTTTGGGTCCCTTTAGCCTGGACCGCCGGGAACCCGGTCCGCATGATGTACAGATAGAAATATTATACTGCGGGGTGTGCCACTCGGATATTCACCAGGCCCGCAATGAATGGGGCAACTCCATTTACCCTATGGTGCCGGGCCACGAGATCGTGGGCCGGATCACAAAAGTGGGCGATCACGTTACCAGGTTCAAGGTAGGTGACCTGGCCGGCATCGGCTGTTTTGTGGATTCCTGCCGCAAATGCCCCGCCTGCGCCGCCGGCCTGGAGCAGTACTGTGAGAATGGCATGTCCGGCACCTACAATGGCTACGAACAGGACGGTAAAACCCCTACCTACGGCGGTTATTCCACCCAGATCGTGGTGGATGAGCAATATACGCTGAAGGTATCTCCCAACCTGCCTTTGCAGGCAGTGGCGCCGCTGCTCTGCGCCGGCATCACCACCTATTCTCCCCTGCGGCACTGGAAAGTGGGCAAGGGCCATAAAGTGGGAGTGATGGGCCTGGGCGGCCTGGGGCATATGGCCGTGAAGTTTGCCGCCTCCTTTGGCGCGGAAGTGACCATGCTCAGCACATCTCCCTCCAAGGAAGCAGATGCCAGGCGCCTGGGCGCGCATCACTTTGCGCTTACCTCCGACCCCGCTGTGCGGGAAAAGCTGGGCCGCCATTTTGACTTTATCATTGACACGGTATCTGCTCGGCATGATTACGCGGCTACCCTGGCCATGCTGAAAACAGACGGGGTGCTGATATGCGTAGGTGCGCCGCCGGAACCGGCGCAGGTGCCTGCGTTCAGCCTGATCCCCAACCGCCTCAGCATTGCCGGCTCCATGATAGGCGGCATACGGGAGACCCAGGAGATGCTGGACTACTGCGCGGAACATAATATTACTTCCGATGTGGAGGTGATACCCATCCAGCAGATCAACGAGGCGTATGACAGGATGCTGAAGGGAGACGTAAAATACCGGTTTGTGATAGATATTGCCAGCTTGCGGAATTAACCGCATTGCCGGCTAAAGGTTAGCAGAGGGTCCATAGTTCCCGGCAGGTATTGCAGGGAACTATGGACTTTTATTTCCCGCGGAAAAATTGTATCTATGTTGCCGGTTAGCCATTCATGCATCAGATCGCCGCCATAAGATCCGGTTCCTTTGCCGTTTTTGAAGAAGTATATTACCAGTTTCACGAAAAACTGTATTACTATTTCCTGAAACGCACCGCCTCAGCAGATGTGGCGGAAGAGCTGGTACAGCTTACCTTCATCAAACTGTGGCGGTACCGCGGTCATTTGAATGAGCAGCTGCCTTTATCCCAGCAGCTGTTCCGCATAGCCAGGACCACATTGATAGATGTGCTGCGCCGTAAAGCGCAGCAACGGGCCGTATCCCTGCCCAATCACTGCCTGCCGGAAGTGGAGGACACCACTGCTGCCCGCGAGGAGCGGGAAACCCTGCACCTGGTACGCCAGGCCATTGAGACCCTGCCCCCCGGCCGGAAAAAGATATTCCAGTACCGGATAGAGGGCTTTTCCAACCGCGAAATTGCCGCCCGCCTCTCCCTCTCTGTAAAAACGGTGGAAAACCAGCTGAACCGCGCTATCAAGCAGCTCCGCGAGGTATTGTAACAAATGCTGCCTGCCCCGGTGGGTGCAAGCGGTTTTTCCGGCGTAGTATATTATAATTATTAAATAAACCGGGATCCTACTTTTGCCACATGATGATAGACCGTGCACTCGTAGAAAAGTTCCTGCAGGGCCAGTGTACCGCCCTGGAGGCTGCAGCTGTGGCAAAATACCTGGAGCAGCACCCCGAAGAGCTGGAGGCCGTACTGCCGGAGCAGGAATGGGAGGCTTTTGAGCCGGGCGCCCGCCTGCGTGCCGCGGATAGTGACCAGATGCTGGACAGGGTGCGTCATGCTGCCAAAAGATACCGGTACCGCAGCCGGGCCGCTGCTGCTGCAGCCGTCCTTTTGCTGGGCGCCGGCGCCTGGTGGCAGCTGCATCAACAGGCAACGCAGCCGCCTGCTGCCCTGGCGGACCACCGCCGGGAGGCCCCTGCCGCGGATACCCTGGTACAGCACACGGGCAGTAATGCCCGGCGCATTGTATTGCCGGACAGCTCTGAGGTAATGCTGGAAACCGGCAGCACGCTGCGGTGGCGGCAGGGATTTACAGCCACGCAGCGGGCACTGTACCTGGAGGGCGCCGCCACTTTCGGGGTAACAAAAGACGAGGGACGACCATTTATCGTATATTCAGGAAATGTAGCAACCACCGTGCTGGGCACCACTTTCAGGGTCTGCGCCTATGAAGGGCATAAGACCGTGAAGGTAAGACTGCTGTCCGGCAAGGTAATGGTAAAAACCACAGGAGCTTCAGCCGCTGGGGAGATGGTGTATTTAACGCCCGGCCAGGAATGCGCTTTCAACAAAGGACAACGCTCGCTCACGGTGTACCGGTACGAGCCGGAAAGCGCGCCCCGGGCGCCGTTAAAAGGCAGCATCAGAGACAACGGCGAAGAGCTCCTGTTTACCAGCGTACCGCTGCCCCAGGTGCTGGACAGGTTTGAAACAGTGTACCATGTCCGCATTACCTTTTCCCCGCAGCAGCTGCGCAAATATTATTTCACAGGGCAGATACGCAAAAGCGACGCCCTGGCAGGCACCCTGCAAACAATAGCCACCCTCAACCGGCTGAAGGTTACAAAGGATAGTACCGGATACCATGTCTTTAGATAAAAAACCGTAAAAGAAAAAATGCCGCATGCATAATAAAATGATCGCAGGATCACTCATTATGCATGCGGCATTATTCTTCAAAGATCAATTACTCTATAGGCGCCCTTCCCCGTATTATGCTTAAAAGGATCGCAATAACTGCCAATACCAGCAACGCATGTATCAACGCGCCTGCTGAATACACAAAGAAGCCTAACACCCATCCTATGATCAAAATAAGGGCTATCAGATACAGTATGCTTCTCATATGAAAATGTTTTGGTTACCAACTCAGGTAAAAAATCTGTGCCAGACCCGTAGCGCTTTATTTATAATAACATAGGGGCTTTACCCCTGCTTTTTCATTGTGGAAGGGATTCCACCATGCGGGCAAAAAATAGGTCATAGGCCGGGGCCGGAGGATGCATGACCAGACGTGCGCATGGGTACGCATTCAAATGGTCGCATTTTTGAAATACCAGTTAACAAAAATTGATAGCACATGACCTTTCCCAAAGTGATGCCCCTGGGCGATAGCGAGATCATACAACAAAAGCTGGGCATAGCGATAGTAGGCCTGGGCGACTACAGTACGGAACGCATCATACCGGCCCTGCACCAGACCAATTACTGTGGCCTGGAAGCAGTGATATGCGGGGAGGGCCACGATAAGAAACAGGTGGCGGACAACTATCATGTGCGGCGGGAACAGGTGATGCATTACGACGAGATGGAGACCCTCTGCAACAATAAAGCGGTGCAGCTGGTGTACATAGCGGTGCCCAACAGCCTGCACCGCAAATATGTGCTGAAAGCAGCCGCTGCCGGCAAGCACATACTGTGCGAAAAGCCGTTGGCCCCCACCGTAAAGGAATGCGCTGAAATGGTGGCCGCCTGCAAGGAGCACGGCGTAAGGCTGTATACCAGCTACCGCCTCCAGTTCAGCCCATACCACCAGGAGATATCCAGGCTGGGCACCACCCGGGTGCTGGGAAAGGTAAAGCATATAAAAGCCGCTAACGGTATCCGGCTGGATGCCGGCACCGGCTGGCGGCTGGATAAGGAGCTGGCCGGTGGCGGCTCCCTGCTGGATGTAGGCATATACCTGGTGCAGGCCTGCCGCTACGTGACGGGAGAAGAGCCGGTAGCTGTGAAAGCATCCGTACAGAACAAACGGCCGGACGTGTTTAAAGAGGTCGAGGATACGGTGCACTGGGAAATGCACTTCCCTTCCGGCGCTATTGCAGACTGTACCTGCAGCTATTCGGCAACAGACAGCTTCATCACAGTGGAGGCGGAAAAGGGCTCCTTTTCCCTGAACCCCGCCTTTACCTACGAAGGGATACAGGGGCAGGTGAACAGGGAAGCCATGAAGTTTCCCGAAGTGATGCCCGAAGCGCTGCTGCTGGACCATGTGGCGTACAGTATCCTGTACAAGGCTTCATCGCCGGTGAACGGCACGGAAGGAATGAAGGATATACGCATCATAGCGGCCATTTACCGCAGCATAGCCTCTGGCCGGGAGGAGCGCCTGTAGCAGAAATCATTTACAAACATCAAAACAATGTAAGCCATGCAACACAATGAAAGATTAGTCGAATTATTAAGCGACCTCGTAAGAATTAACAACGACCGCATAGAAGGCTACGAGAAAGCCATTGCGCAAACGGACGACGCAGACCTGAAGGCGCTGTTCCAGCGGATGGTGGATGAAAGCCGCACTTACGTAGACCAGCTGAACCAGGAACGGGTGCAGTCTGGCAGCGACATTGAGACCGGCACCACGGCCTCCGGCAAGATATACCGCACCTGGATGGACGTAAAGGCCACCTTTACCGGTAATGACCGCCATGCCATACTGGCCAGCTGCGAGTACGGGGAAGATGCGGCCCAGCGTGCCTATGAGGAGGCCCTGGCTTCGGATGTGCCCATGCCTTACAGCGTAAGGGAGCTGATCGCCAACCAGAAGGGCGCGCTGCGGCGTTCGCACGATACCATTAAAACATACCGGGATATGGAGAAAGTAGGCTGATATCGGCGTTTATGTTGTGCATAGCGAGAATGTTGTATTCATTTTGTTCAATTAGCCCGGTTTGCATGGTTGTTCATGGTGCCGGGCCTAAATTTGGGCAATATGTTACGGTGACTGCTTATCTCCATAAGCGTCCCCAATAGTTTAAATAATCAATGGATTTAGGTTTTCACAATGCCTTCCACCTGCAGGCGGAAGGCATTTTTTATGGGCTTACCGGCTGCCGGCCAGCACCCGGTCCCAGTCCTTCCATACGGGCTCATAGCCCTGGGCCTGCAGCATGCGGGCAATAGCGGCGGGGCTGCGCTCGTCCGATATCTCGAACTGCTCCAGCGATTGCGGGTCCGCAGCATAACCGCCGGGGTTGGTGCGGGAGCCGGCGCTCAGGGAGGTGATGCCCAGCTTTATCACATGGTTGCGGAAGCGTTCAGATTCGCGGGTGGAGAGGCTCAGCTCTACATCGGGGTCCAGCAGGCGGTACGCGCAGATGAGCTGGACCAGTTCCCGGTCGCTCATTTCCACTTTGGGCGGCAGCCCGCCGGCACAGGGCCGCAGCCGCGGAAAGGAAATGCTGTACCGGGTTTGCCAGTAGGTCTTTTCCAGGTAGCGGAGGTGCAGGCCTGTAAAAAAGCTGTCTGTACGCCAGTCTTCCAGGCCTATCAATACGCCCAGCCCGGTTCTATAGATACCTGCCCGGCCCAGCCGGTCGGGGGTTTCCAGCCGGTAGTGGAAATTGGACTTGCGGCCTTTGGGATGATGCAACCTGTAATCTGCCTGGTGATAGGTTTCCTGGTACACCAGCACGCTTTGCAGGCCCAGCGGTATCAGGGCTGCATAGTCCGACTCATCCAGCGGCTGCACCTCCATGCTGATGTGGGAGAAATGCGGGCGCACCAGCTCCAGGGCGGCCTTGAAATAATCCAGGCCTACGGTTTGCCAGGCTTCGCCGGTTACCAGCAGCACATGCTCGTAGCCCATGGCCTTGATGGCCTGCACTTCCTGAAGTATCTCCGTTGCGTTCAGGGTTTTGCGGCGGATCTTATTATCCAGGCTGAACCCGCAATAGGTGCAGATGTTCTGGCACTCATTGGAGAGGTACAGGGGGATGTACATCTGTATGGTATTGCCAAAGCGCTGTCGGGTGAGCTGGTGGCTGAGCTGGGCCATCTGTTCCAGGTAAGGCTGCGCTGCGGGCGACAGCAGGGCCATAAAATCGTCCAGGCTGCGCCGGCTGCCGGCCAACGCCCGCTCCACGTCTTGCGCGGTTTTGCTGTAAATGTCCGCCTTTACGGCATCCCAGCTGTATTGATCGAATATCTCTTTAAAACTTGCCATAAAAGCATTAATTATCATCATCCAGGAAGGCTACCAGCGGGCTGGTAGCATGGGCCTGCGGGGAGCTGCCGCCGGCCCCGGCCTCATAAGCCTGCCTGCCGGCCTCCACGGCCTGTTTGAATGCCAGGGCCATGCGCACCGGGTCCTTTGCTACGGCAATGGCAGTGTTCACCAGCACCGCATCGGCGCCCATTTCCAGGGCCCGGGCCGCGTCAGACGGGCGGCCGATACCGGCGTCTATTACTACCGGCACCCGGCTTTGCTCAATAATGATCTCCAGGAAATCAAAGGTCTTGAGGCCCTTGTTGCTGCCAATGGGAGCGCCCAGCGGCATTACGGCGGCTGTGCCCACCTCTTCCAGGCGCTTGCACAGCACGGGGTCTGCATGCACGTAGGGCAGCACCACAAAGCCCAGCTTTACCAGCTCCTCTGCTGCCAGCAGCGTTTCTACCGGGTCTGGCAGCAGGTAGCGCGGGTCGGGGTGTATCTCCAGCTTTATCCAGTTGGTGTCCAGGGCCTCGCGGGCCAGCTGGGCGGCATATACCGCCTCCCTGGCGGTGCGCACGCCGGAGGTATTGGGCAGCAGTTGCAGCTGCGGGTGCTGCAGGTGCTGCAGTATATCGTCTGCCTGGTCCTGCAGGTCTACGCGCTTCAGCGCAACCGTCACCAGCCCGGAGCCGGAGGCCAGCAGCGCCTGCTCCATTACCGCTGCGGAGGAAAATTTGCCGGTGCCGGTAAACAGGCGGGATTGAAAGGTGCGCCCGGCTATTGTCAATGGTGTCATGATCGTTGGTTTAAGCATGTCTGTAAAATATTATCTACTACTGCCCGCGGGTTGGCTGCATGGGTAATGGCCCCGCTCACGGCCACGCCGTGCACGCCGGCTGCGCGCAGCGCCGGCACGTCGCCCGGTAGAATGCCGCCGATGGCTATTACGGGAATGCGTACCTGCTGCGCTTCCAGCTGCTGCATAATACGGGCAATACCTTCCAGGCCCAGTATGGGGCTCAGCTGTTGTTTGGTAGTGGTAAAGCGGTAAGGCCCCAGCCCTACATAGCTGGCCCCGTCCTCTACGTGCTGCAGGATGTCCTGCAGGGTGTTGGCGGTGCCGCCCACCATCAGCCCTCCGCCGGTGATGGCCCGGGCAGCGGCCACGGTCATATCATTTTTGCCTACATGCACGCCTTGGGCATTCACTGCTCTGGCAATGCGGGGGTAGTCGTTGATAATGAGGGTGGCGCCGTACTGATCGCATATTTGCCGGGCCGTACGGGCGGCAGCCAGCACGTCCTCCGGCGCAGCGTCCTTGATGCGCAGCTGTATCCATTTGCAGCCGGCCTCGCAGGCCGCCTGTATATTGGCAATATGGCCTGCGGCAGCTGTTTGTTGCGATATGTAATGCAGGTGACTGATCATAAGTGATGATATCCTAATAAAGATGAATGACTGGAAAGGAACCTTTCCGTATAAGCCTTCCCGTTAATACAGGCTACGGGCAGGGTATGTCCCAGCGCCAGCTGTGCCGTAATGGCGGCGGAAAGCACGCAGCCGGAGCCATGCTTGGCATACACCTGCTGCCGGCCGGGCGGCAGGTTATACTCGCCATCGGCGGTATACAGGGCGTCCCAGCCCGGGCGTTCCGGGTGGTGCCCGCCTTTGAGCAGCACCGCGCAGTGTCTGCTCAGCCTTACGGCGGCGGCCTGCCCGTCGTGGTGCGGCTGCCCGCTGCCCAGCGCCAGCGCTTCCTCGTAGTTGGGCGTAAGCAGGTACAGGTAAGGCAGCACGGCCTGCCAGGCTGCAGCCTGCGCGGCTTCGTGAAAGTTGAAACCGGCAGTGGCCTTCAGCACAGGGTCCAGGATGATGCGGATGCCGGGCCGCAGCGCATGCAGGGCGCGCACTACTTCCAGCAGGGCAGGCACATTGGCCATGATGCCTATTTTGCAATAGGCCGGCGCAAACTTTTTCAGCAGGGGCCTGGCCTGGGCAATGATGCGGCTGGCCGGCAGCCATTCCACGGACAGGAAATGCTGGTCCGTTTGCACGGTCAGCGCCGTACAAATGCCCAGCCCGTATATCTTGTGGGCCTCAAAGGTTTTTATATCGGCCAGCAGCCCGGCGCCCCCGCTGGGGTCCAGCCCGGCCAGGCTCATTACGTATGGGCGTTCGCGTTCCATATGCTGCTGATGTGTTTGTACTGTTCCACCGCCTTGTGCGGTGTTTTCCAGATGGCGCCCAGCAGGGCAATACCGTCAAAACCCATTGCCCGCGCCCTGGCGGCATTGGTATGGTCCACCCCGCCCAAGGCAAGTATGCGCGCGCCGCCCTGCGGCCGCTGCAGCCGGAAGCTGCCGGAGTACCGTCCTTTATACCCCGGTTTGGAGATGCTGTCAAACACAGGGCTTAGCAGCAGCAGGTCCCATTCCCGCGCAGCGGCCGGTAAAGCGGCCGTGTGGTGGATGCCGGTACTGCGCAGGCCGTACGGCGGGTGCTGTGCTGCAGGCAGCGGGTGGCCGCTGTTGCGCAGGTGCTCGCTGTAATGCACGCCCATAAGCCCATAGCGGCGGCATAGCTGCCAGTGCTCCGCTACCAGTATCCGGCTGTAGCAGGCCGGGTCCACCTGGTCCAGCAGGCGGGCATACTCCTCCTGCCCGCAGCCCGGCTTGCGCAGCAGCAGGGCGTTTGCGCCGGCGGCCAGCAGCTCCTCCCAGCGGGCGGCCTCGTGTGGCAACAGTTCCGGATGGGTAATGACCAGTAGCATGCTGTTACAAATAAATATCCCCTCCCTGCAGCTTGAATGCCTCGGATTGCGCCTGCATGCCGGCTTCCAGCGCTTCCTGCTCTGCTACGCCCTGGCTGGCGGCAAAATCGCGCACCTCCTGGGTGATCTTCATGGAGCAGAAATGCGGGCCGCACATGGAGCAGAAGTGCGCTATCTTGGCGCCCTCGGCAGGCAGCGTTTCATCGTGGTAGGCCCGGGCGGTTTCCGGGTCCAGGGACAGATTGAACTGGTCTTCCCAGCGGAACTCGAAACGGGCCTTGCTCAGCGCATTGTCCCGGTGCTGGGCGCCGGGGTGGCCTTTGGCCAGGTCTGCCGCATGGGCGGCTATCTTGTAGGCGATCACACCCTGCCGCACGTCTTCCTTATTGGGCAGGCCCAGGTGCTCTTTGGGCGTTACGTAGCACAGCATGGCGGTGCCAAACCAGCCTATCATGGCAGCGCCAATGGCAGAGGTAATATGGTCGTAGCCGGGCGCAATATCGGTGGTTAGCGGCCCCAGCGTATAGAAGGGCGCTTCCTGGCAGTGCTGCAGCTGTTTTTCCATGTTGGCCTTAATGAGCTGCATGGGCACATGGCCCGGCCCTTCTATCATTACCTGCACGTCATGCTGCCAGGCTATTCGGGTAAGCTGGCCCAGGGTTTCCAGTTCGGCAAACTGGGCTGCGTCGTTGGCATCGGCAATGCTGCCGGGGCGCAGGCCATCGCCCAGGGAAAAGGCTACATCATAAGCTTTCATGATCTCGCAGATCTCCTCAAAATGCGTGTACAGGAAATTCTCCTGGTGATGGGCCAGGCACCATTTGGCCATAATGCTGCCTCCGCGGGATACAATGCCGGTGGTACGTTTAGCCGTTAGCGGTACATAGCGCAGCAGCACGCCGGCATGAATGGTAAAATAATCAACGCCCTGCTCGGCCTGTTCTACCAGGGTATCGCGGAAAATATCCCAGGTAAGTGCTTCCGCCCTGCCGTTCACCTTTTCCAGCGCCTGGTAAATGGGCACTGTGCCGATGGGCACGGGCGAGTTGCGGATAATCCATTCCCGGGTTTCGTGTATATGCTTGCCGGTGCTGAGGTCCATGATGGTGTCTGCCCCCCAGCGGCAGGCCCATACGGCCTTTTCCACTTCCTCCTCTATGCTGGAGCTGACGGCGGAATTGCCGATGTTGGCATTGATCTTTACCAGGAAATTGCGGCCAATGATCATGGGCTCGCTTTCCGGGTGGTTGATGTTGGCAGGGATGATGGCGCGCCCTGCAGCCACCTCCTGCCGTACAAATTCGGGGGTAATGAAGCGTAGTGGCGTGCCGGCCCCGAAGGAGTGGCCTTTGTGCTGTTGCCACAGCTCGTTGTTTTCCCTGAACAGCTGTTCCGCGCACTGGTTCTCCCGGATAGCGATGTATTCCATTTCCGGGGTGATGATGCCCTGGCGGGCGTAGTGCATCTGTGATACATTACGCCCGGCTTTTGCACGGAGGGGCGTTTGCAGGTGGGCAAAGCGCAGGCCGTCCAGCTGCTGGTCTGCCAGGCGCTCCCGGCCATAGGCAGAGCTGGGGCCGGGCAGCGGTTCCACATCCTTGCGGTCCAGTATCCAGGGCTGGCGCAGGCGGGGCAGCCCCTGCCGCACGTCAATATTAACGGAAGGGTCGGTGTAGGGCCCGCTGGTATCGTATACCACTACGGGCGCATTGTCTACGGTATCGCCGTTTTTCCCATGCAGGCGTGTAGGCGTTAAAGTTATCCGGCGCATGGCCACCCGGATATCATGCAGTTTTCCCGGCACATACACTTTGCCGGATGCCGGGAAGGGCGCACGGCTGATCGTATGCTCAGAGGGTTGTTGAGACATAGTTGAAAGATTTAAATGGTCAGAAAAAGAAGGGGAGGCAGTATCATCCCCCCTGCGTAGCCCGGATGATAGTCACCTTATCTGCCGCCTGCAGCGTTTGCTGTTCCCAGCGGGTTTTCGGGATCACCTGGTTGTTGATGGCAATGGCAATGCCTTTTGCGGATGGTAGCTGAATAAACTGTAAGAGCGCAGCAACAGTAGTGGATGGCTGCACCGCATAAAGTTTATTGTTCACAAGTACTTCCATGTGTTGACAGGAATTTTTAAGATGAAGCAATAAACTTTAAGGATGTGAAATAAGAAGAGATAGATCAGTAACTTTTCCCTCCGGCAGTATGAGCTGCGTCAGGTACTGAGGGTATTATCTCAGCTTCCCGGCTTGCCACCGGGAAACACCCCTAAAGTGAAGCGTAAAGGTAATGGTTAATTTTTAATTAGCACATTATAATCTCTATCTTTGACCTGTTACCTTCTGCATATATGATCAGACATTTGCTAGTACCAGTGCTTGTAACCGCCTTGGCCGCCTGCCGTGAGCAGCCCAAAAAGCCCGATGCTGCTGTAATGGAGGACAGCAGCCTGCTGCAGCGGATAGATACGGCGGCGATAGCGCCTGCGCCAGATACCGCCTTTCTTCAACCCGATACCGCCACCTGGCGGCCGGAACAGCTGGTTGGGAAATGGCTGCGCCCGGTACAGGGGCGTGACAAGGAGATGCAGGGTTTCCAGCTGAAGAAGAACGGCAGCGCCGTATCCATCAATATGTATACGCTGGTATATGAAAAATGGGAGCTGGTAAAAGATACCCTCCTGCTGTGGAATCATACGCAAGGGGAGCAGCAGCAGGACTCTGCCGCCACCATAGATACCACCATTATAAAAGACCTTACGGATTCTACCCTGGTGCTGTTCCCGGTGAAGGCCGCCGAAGGGTACCTGGAGGAGTATATCAAAGGTGAAAGGTAAATGCTCACCTTTCACGCCATCAGCTGTATGTAAGCCATAACCCGATCACCAGTGATACCACGGCCATAAAAATGCCGCCGGCCGCCAGCTGCATGTCGTCAATATTCTTGCGGGCCATCCATAAACAGATAATACCGGTTACAGCGGCAATGCTGCCCAGTATAATCGCGGTAGAGGGGGTCTTGGTAAGGAATGAAATAATTGCGGCAACAATGCCGGCGCCCAGCCCTATAAAACCGGCTATCTTGGTAGTTGCTACGTGATGTTCGTGTGCCATAACTGATAATTATAGATTATAGGAATACTGATATCTCCATCATGAATTGACAGGCTTTTCCACTAAAACATCCGTTTTTTCCCAGGGTACTTTCAATAAGGGGCCTATTTCCTGGTAACGGGGCTCCTGGTATTCATCCAGTCCATATTGTATCCGGGTGGTGTCCGGCACTGTTACAAAAGTGCCGCAGATGCGGTCCCAGATAGAAAATATATTGGCATAATTGGAATCTGTTTCCGGCTGGTAGCGGCTGTGATGCACCTTGTGCATGTCCGGCGATACGATCACCCAGCTCAGCGCCCGGTCCAGCCACTGCGGCAGGTGTATATTGGCATGATTGAACTGCGACATGAGGGCGGACAGGCTCTGGTACAGCATTACCATCCAGATGGGAATGCCCATGATCACAATGGCCACTGCCAGCGCCAGCACCCGGAACACGCTTTCTACGGGGTGGTGCCGGAGGGCGGTGGTCACATCTATGGACGTGTCTATATGATGTATCTTGTGGAAATGCCACATCCAGGCCACCTTGTGCTGCACCAGGTGTATGAGGTAGGCGCCTATGAAATCCAGCATCAGCAGGGCCAGGATGGTGTGCAGCCACAGGGGCATGCCGGTCCAGTACAGCAGCCCGAACTGCTCCCGGCTGGTCCATTCCGATGCCTTCACGATCAGGAAGGCAAAGCCCAGGTTAATAACGGCGGTGGTAAGGGTAAAGAAAAGATTGGTGCCTGCATGCCGGTACCGGTTGTACCGGAAGCGGAACCGTGGTATAAAGCCCTCTATGATCCATAACAACAGCAGCCCGGCCACCAGTATGGCCGTACGGTAAGAAGAGGGGATGTTGGCGAAGAATGCTTCCATGAAGAGCGGTGTTCAGTTATCGTGGAACGGGAATTAACAATGCCTTTCTGTTGCAATTCAGTTACTGTCCTGTCTGTTTTTCTCCGCTATAAATTACGATTTTTTGCGCAATTTATTTTGCCGCAAAGCCAGTGCCAGCAAAGAAAAAAGCAACCTCTCTGGCAGAGATTGCTTTATATATAGGCAAAAATAGCTATTGGCTTTTAGCAGTTAGCAGGCTGTTGGTTTCGCTCCGGTGCTAACAGCTATGCCGCTAATAGCTAGTTATTCAGCATTAATGGCATTACCAGCATCAGCAGGTCTTCGTTGTCTGCCTTTTCAGACGGTTTCAGGATACCGGCTTTGGTAGGAGTGGACAGCTCGATGGAGATCTCGTCGCCCTCGGCCGCGTTGAGCATTTCTATCAGGAACTTGGCGTTGAAAGCGATCTGCATATCGTCTCCGCTGTACTGGCAGCTCATGCGCTCTGTACCTTCAAAGGAAAAGTCCACATCCTGGGCGGTGAGCTGCAGCTCGCTGCCGCTGATGTTGAGCGCTACCTGGTTGGTGCTTTTATTGGCAAACACGCTTACCCGCTTCAGCGCATTCTGGAAGTCGGATTTGGCAACGGTGAGGCGGTAGGGGTTGTCTTTAGGTATTACCACCTTGTAATCGGGGAAGCGGGCGTCTATCAGGCGGCATATCATCTGCGCCCCGTCGTGCGATACAAAGAAGTGGTTCTGGCTGTAGGAGATCCTTACTTCGCTCTCGTTGTCCGGCAGGGCAGACTTCAGCAGGTTCAGCGGCTTTTTGGGCACGATAAAGGTATCGGCCTGGGGGCAGTTGGCGTCTGTTCTCACGTATTTTACCAGGCGGTGCGCGTCGGTGGCTACAAATGTGAGGCTTTTGTCCGCCAGCTCAAAGTATACCCCTGTCATGGCCGGGCGCAGATCGTCGTTGCTTACGGCAAACAGGGTTTTATTGATGGCCGTTACCAGTGCAGACGATTCCAGGGTAAAGGAGGTGGTATCGTCGGCAGCCGGTTCTTTCGGAAAGTTCTCCGGGTTTTCTCCCATCACCTTGTACTTGCCGTTGTCTGAAGTGATCTCTACGGCATAGGAGTTCATATCGATATGAAAGGTCAGCGGCTGGTCGGGCAGGTTCTTCAGGGAGTCCATCAGTATCTTGGCCGGGATGCAAATGCGGCCGCTTTCCTTGGCTTCTACCTCCAGCTTTACCTTCATTACAGTTTCAAGGTCGGTAGCTACTACCGTAAGTTGGTTCTTGTCAATCAGGAAAAGAAAGTCTTCCAATATTGGCAATACCGTGTTGGAGTTAATGACCCCGCTGATCTGTTGTAATTGCTTTAACAAAGTAGAGGAAGAAACAATAAATTTCATTTGTTAATGTTTGTTTTCTCAATGGTCAGATGGAACCTGTTTGGTTTCATCTGTTAATGTTTGCTTTTTTATGGTCATTCACATGTCATCTTTGTGAATGCGAACAAAGATAGAAAAATTACCAGTTCGCTAATTTACTAGTTTGCCTGTTACCAAGCTTCACCCGTCCCCTTTTTGTAAACCGGTTGCAATTGCGGGCACGGGAAAGCGCCGTTAAACAAAATGCAAGACTTTTACTTGCCTGATTAGATAAATTTCATTTAAAAGCGGGTTATGTTGAATGGACCGAAAAGAACCTGACCCTTCTTTCAAGGTATGTACAGAATCGGTTACCTTTGGCGCGCGAAAAAAAGTTATTAACACTAAAACCGGGTTTTATGCAACTGTCTCATTTAGCCGAAACGCTGATCGGGTCTGAAATTATTAAGCTGGCCGGTGAGATAAAGGAGAAGATGGCCAAAGGCGAGCAGATCTACAACTTCACGATCGGCGACTTTGATCCGAAGGTTTTCCCTATTCCGGCTGAGTTTGAGCAGGAGATCATTACCGCTTATAAGGCGCATTATACCAACTACCCCCCGGCAGATGGTATTCCCGAGCTGCGCAAAGCGGTGGGCGGGTTTATTGCAGAACGCGAAGGGCTGGCCTACGACCCCAACAAAGAGATCGTGATCTCCTGCGGCGGCCGTCCCATTATATACGCTACTTACCGGACCATAGTAGATCGCGGCGAGAAAGTGATCTATGCTACCCCTTCCTGGAACAATAACCACTATACGCATTTCCTGGAAGCGGAGCACGTGGTGCTGGAAACCACGCCGGAGAACAATTTTATGCCTACGGCTGCCGGGCTGAAGCCCCTGCTGAAAGGCGCTACCCTGCTGGCGCTGTGCTCTCCGCAGAACCCTACGGGCACCACCTTTGGCAAGCAGCAGCTGGAGGAGATCTGCGACCTGGTAATAGCCGAGAACAGAAGTCGCGGCGCCGGTGAAAAGCCACTGTACATCATGTATGACCAGATGTACTGGGTGCTGACCTATGGCGAAACACAACACTACAACCCCGTGTCCCTGCGCCCGGAGCTGAAGGATTATACCATCTTTATTGACGGGATGAGCAAGGCCTTTGCCGCTACCGGCGTACGTGTAGGCTGGGCCCTGGGGCCGGCGCATGTGATCGGGAAGATGAAAGCCATTCTTTCCCACATAGGCGCCTGGAGCCCGATGGCGGAGCAAAAGGCCGCTGCCCGCTACCTGGTGCAGCAGGATAATGTGAATAGGTACCTGCAGCAGTTCAAGGGAGAAATAGAAGAAAGGCTGCTGCGTATCTATGAAGGGTTTATAAGCCTGAAAAAGGCCGGCCATCCGGTAGACTGCATTGCCCCGCAGGCCGCTATTTACCTCACCATTCGCCTGGACCTGAAAGGTAAGCAAACGGCAGACGGTACTGTACTGCAGGACCAGGCCGCCGTTACCTCCTACATACTAAATGAAGCCCGGCTGGCGGTAGTGCCCTTCTATGCCTTTGGCGCCGCCCGGGACTCCTCCTGGTACCGTCTCAGCGTAGGCACCTGCGTGAAGGAGGAAATACCGGCCATGCTGGAGCAGCTGAAAACAGCGTTGGGAAAATTGCAGTAGAAAACCGGAAATAAAGAGACAAGAAATAAGAAAAAGCAGGAGACAAGTAGCAGCAGACCTGATTTGCGCTGCCGTCTCCTGCTTTTTTACGTTATCCTGTTTCCCGCTTTTACCAGGACCTCACCAGGACCCCACCTGGAAAATACCTGGGTTTCCGGAGGGAAAACACCCTGTTTGCCCGGGAACAGCATGGGAAAATCCGACTTTTTGACTTTCATTATCGAAAAGTTAAAAAACTGTTAATTGGTCAACTTTGTTTACCAAATCTGGAAAATTCACTATTTTTGACCCGGAAACTAAAAAAGTCGAAAAGTAAAATGATTGCAGAGACCAAAGATGAAATGCGGGAGAGGATACTGGAGGCTGCTCTGAAACGCTTTACCCACTATGGATCAGCTAAAACGACCATGAACGAGATCGCGGACGACCTGGGCTGTTCCAAAGCATCGCTATACTATTATTTCCCGGATAAAAAGGGACTGCACAAGGCAGTACTGATGAAAATAGCGGACGACTTCTTTGCGGAGATGGAAGCCGAGGCAGATCATATCATCTCCGCCGAGGAATGCCTGAAACGTATCAACTGGATCCGGAGCAATTTTCTCCAGCGCTTTTGCCGCCTGGAGCTGTTTAAAGTGATGAATGAAACGCAGACGGAAGAAATGCAGCGGTTGATCAAGGCGGCAAAGGAAAGGGAGCATAGGCTGATCACCCGTATTATCCGGGCCGGCATTGCCTCCGGCGAGCTGCAGGCGGAAGACCCGGAAAAGGTAGCGCTCCTGTACAACCAGGCTATGATGGGGCTGCGCTTTTCCGTGCTGGACTACCCGCCGGACCATGTAGACCTGGAGCGGGAGGATATTCAGACAATAATGGAACAGCAGCAGTTGCTGACAGATATATTCATAAAAGCACTTAAACGGCGTTAAACGGGAACTATGACGGTGCGGAACAGGATATTGGATACAGCGCTCCGGATGTTCCGGACATACGGGATCAAAAGTGTGACCATGTTCGATATTTCACGCGAATGTGGTGTTTCCAAGAAGACGGTGTACGAGCATTTCACAGATAAAGCGGAACTGGTACAGGAAGGCATACGTACTTTACTGGAAATGCTGGCGGAACAGATGAACAGCGCGCGCAGGGAAGCTGCGGACGCTATAGATGAGCTGATGAGAACTACCCGGGACATTGAAGTGCTGGGCCGCACCATGAACCCCGTGATGCTGTTTGAAGTACAGAAGTATCACCCGCAGGCAGCGCAGGCTATCGCGCAGTTCAAGCGCGAGGGCGTGCTGCAGCACATCCGGGAAAACCTGGAGCGGGGCATAGCAGAAGGATGGTACAGGAGCAACCTGAACATGGATATTATTGCCCGCATGCGGCAATTGCAGCTGGAATCGGCATTCGACCCCTCTCAATACCCTGCGGAACAGTTCAACCCGCATGAGGTCATGCAGGAGGTCACTGCCAACTACATCATGGGCATTGCCACCCTTGAAGGCCACAAGCTGGCAGCCCGGTATTTACAATACAAAGAGGAAAACATCAGCACTGCTTAAGATCAAAGGGTGAACAGATGGACGCCGCGCATACCCCGGGGTACGCGTACAGGCCGCTCCATGCCCTGAAAAAACTAAAAATCAAGAATGAAACGGTTAAAGCTATTGCTTATCCTGCTTACCGGGATAGGCGTGTATAACGGGTATGCGCAAACTGAAATGACATTGCAGGAATGTCTGAAATACGCCCTGGACCATAACCAGCGGCTGGCATATACCCGACTGGATGAAGACATGGGGCGCTTCAGGACCGCCGAGGTAAGGGCGCGCGCCCTGCCGCAGATCAACGGCAGCGGTACGTATACCAACAATATCAAGAAACCGGTTTTTCCCCTGCCTGGCGACGTGGTAGGGCAGCCGGGGCAAACCCTGCTGCTGGAATCCGGCCTTACCCACAATCTTTCTGCCGGCGCCACGCTGGAGCAGAAAGTATTTGACCAGACCGTGTTTACCGGGCTGAAGGCTGCCAAAACCACGGAGGAATATTACAGGATGGCCACCGTGCAGTCCGAGGAGAACGTGATCTATAACGTAAGCCAGGCCTACTACCAGGCGCTGGTAACCCGGGAAAAGATACGCGTGCTGGACGCCAACATTGAAAAGCTCAGCACCCTGGTGGAAACCACCACCACGCAGTTCCGGAACGGCCTGGCGCGCAAAATAGACCTGGACCGCATCAAGGTGAACCTGACCAATTACAGGACGCAACGCACCCAGCAGCAAAACCAGTACCTGCTGCAGTTGAACCAGCTCAAACAGCAGATAGGCATGCCCGTAGGCACGGCACTGGACCTGCCCCGCGCCTCTTTTGCCGAGCTGGAAGATAAAACAGCCGCCGGCCTGGCCTTTGGCAGCCTAAACCTGGACAACCGCATCGAATACCGCCTGTTGGACAAACAGACCGAGCTGCAGGAGCTGCAAAAGAAGGCCTACATCGCCGAGTATTACCCTACCCTTTCGCTTACCGGCAGCTACTCTTACAATGGCCTCAGCAATAATTTCGATTTCCTGAAATCCAAATCCAACGGCTCTACTGCCAACTGGTACGGGATGGCTTCTGTGGGGCTTACGCTGAAGATACCCATCTTCGACGGCTTTGGCCGCCGCTCCCGGGTAAACCAGGCGAACGTAACGCTGAAGCAGCTCAGCAAGCAGAAGGAGGAAACCGCGCTGGCGCTCAATACCGCTTTCGAGAATGCCAAGCTGCAGGTAAAGAGCAACCTGAGCACCATACAGGCGCAGCAGGAGAACGTGAACCTGGCCAACGAGGTATACAACTCCACCCAGCACAATTACAAGCTGGGCCTGGCAGACCTTACGGACCTGCTGGACGCGGAGACCTCGCTCACCGAAGCGCAGAACAATTACAACGAGGCGCTGCTGCAGTACAAGCTGGCAGAGCTGGACATCATAAAATCAAATGGTAATCTTAAAACCTTGCTGAACTAAAATACCCTTAAACATACAACTATGCATATGAAGAAGATATTTATCTGGGGTGGTTTAACCGTACTGGCCGTAGTGGTGATCATGTGGAAGCTGGGCGCCAACAAGAAAGAGAACGAGGCCAAAACAGCATTCGTAAAGCAAAGCAATACCGGTGAAGTGCCCGTGCTGGTGCAGAAAGTAGCCAGGCAGGATTTTTCACAGGGCTTTTCCGCCAACGGCAATTTTGAGCCGGTGCGGGAGCTGACCTACCTGGCAGAAACTTCCGGGCGTATCACAGCGCTGTACGTGCAGGAAGGCAGCTATGTAAAGCCCGGCCAGGTAATGGCCCGCATAGATGACGAGATACTGGGCACCGACCTGGAAAATTACAAGATCAGCATGAACCAGCTGAAAGTAGACCTGGAACGGTATGAGAGCGCTTTCAGGACCGGCGGCGTGACCCGGAAGCAGGTGGACGACATCCGCGTGCAGTACGAACAGGCCGTAACACGCTATGAAGCTGCGAGCCGCCGCATCCGCGACACCCGCGTAAAAGCCCCCATACAGGGCGTGATCAATGCCCGGTACGTGGAAAAGGGCGCTTACCTCCGGGCCGGCGACAAGATGTTTGACATAGTGGATGTGTCCCGCCTGAAGCTGGCCGTGAGCGTGCCGGAAGCACAGGTGGTGCGCCTGCAGAAAGGTGACCGGGTAAAGGTAACGGCCAATGTTTTCCCGGAGCTAACGTATGAAGGCCGCATCACTTTCATTGCCGCCAAAGGTGATAACACGCTCAACTACCCGGTGGAAATGGAGGTGGACAATGTGAGCGGCCAGCAGCTGAAAGCAGGCATGTACGGCACTGCCCATTTTGAAATGCCGCAGCGCGCGCCCATGATGCTGATACCGCGCACGGCCTTTGTAGGCGGCGTAAACAGCAACCAGGTATATGTGCTGGCAGGCGACAGCGCCCGCTTGCGCAAGGTGATAGCCGGCCGCATCTATGGCGACCAGGTGGAAATACGGGAAGGGCTGAAAGAAGGGGAGACCGTGATCACCAGCGGGCAGATCAACCTGGTGGATGGTGCAAAAGTAACGGTACAAACCCCTGCCGGTTAAGGAACAGGGAAGATATTTACTGAAGCAGGGCGCCGGCACGGAAACCAACAGGCTGGAGCGGCCATCAGGCCGCAAAAGAATAACGGACAGGCAAGCATGCCGGCCCCGCTTGCAGTAACAGCAATGCGCATACGAATAAACTGACTGACGAATGAAGATCACTGAAATATCCATTAAGCGGCCTACCATTGTGGTAGTGGTGTTTACCATACTCACCCTGCTGGGGGTCATGAGCTATCAATCGCTGAACTACGAGCTGCTGCCCAAGTTCAGCAACCCCATCGTGACCATTACCACCGTGTACCCGGGAGCCGCGCCCGGGGAGGTGGAAGCTACCGTTACCAAGAAAATAGAGGATGCCGTGGCTTCCATGGAAAAGGTGAAGAAGATCACCTCCAAATCATCGGAAGGGCTGTCGTCTGTTACCGTGGAGCTGAACAGCGACGCCAACGTGGACATCGGCCTGCAGGATGCCCAGCGTAAGATAAACGCCATCCTGGCAGACCTGCCGGAAGACGCCAAACAACCTTCCCTGAATAAATTTTCGCTGGACGACCTCCCCATCATGACGCTGTCTGCTACCGCCAATATGGACGACAAGCAGTTCTACGACCTGGTGGATAAAAAGATACAGCCCCTGCTGTCCCGCCTGCCGGGCATGGCCCAGGTATCGCTGATAGGCGGCCGGGAGCGGGAGATACAGGTGAACATAGATCCTGCAAAGCTGCAGGCATACAACCTTTCCATCCTGCAGGTACGGCAGGTGGTAACCAATGCCAACCTGGACTTTCCTACCGGCAAGGCCAAAACCGCCGAGCAGCAGATCCTGATCCGCCTGGCCGGCAAATACAAGACCGTGGACCAGCTGCGCAACCTGGTGCTGACCACTACGGCAGACGGTACGCAGATACGCCTGAAAGATGTAGCCGACGTACAGGACGGGCAGAAAGACGCCGAGCGCATTGCCCGGGTGGACGGTATCAACGCCATTGCCCTGCAGCTGCAGAAGCAGACAGACGCCAACGCCGTAACCGTGAGCGAGGAAGTGAAGAAAGCCATTGCCACCATTGAAAAGGATTATGCGCAGAACGGCCTGAAGATATTTGTAGCCAACGACTCTTCTGATTTTACCCTGGAATCTGCCGACTCTGTAATACACGACCTGATCATTGCCATTGTGCTGGTGGCGCTGGTGATGCTGCTGTTCCTGCACAGCATCCGCAATGCCGTTTTTGTAATGATCTCCATCCCTGCCTCGCTGATCGCCACCTTTATCGGCATGCAGCTGTTCGGCTTTACGCTGAACCTGATGTCGCTGATGGGGCTTTCCCTGGTGGTAGGCATCCTGGTGGACGACGCCATTGTGGTGCTGGAAAATATATACCGCCACATGGAGATGGGCAAGAACAAGGTACGGGCGGCCTTTGACGGCGTAAAGGAGATAGGCTTTACCGTTACTTCCATTACTCTGGTGATCGTGGTGGTGTTCCTGCCCATTTCACTTACTGACGGGCTGGTGTCCAAAATACTGCGGGAATTCTGCGTGGTGGTGATGATCTCTACGCTGCTCAGCTTACTGTCGTCCTTCATGATCGTGCCGCTGTTGTCTTCCCGCTTCGGCAAGCTGGAGCATATGACCGGCAGGAATGTATTTGAGCGCTTCATCCTGTGGTTTGAAAAGCAGCTGCAGCGCTTTACGGACTGGATGACCGGCCTGCTGAAATGGGCGCTGGCGCACAAGGCCGTTACCCTCATAGTGGCTGTGGTGCTGCTGATCGCTTCCTTTATGCTGATCGGTAAAGGGTATATAGGCGGGGAATTCATTGCCAAAGGCGACAGGGGACAGTTCATTGTGCAGCTGGAAATGCCGAAGGACGCATCCGTGGAGCAATCCAACCTGGCTACCCGCAAAGTGGAGCAGTACCTGTCCACGCAGCCGGCCATCACCCGCCTGATCACTACCGTGGGGCAAACCAGCGAGGACGGCTTTGGCGTGTCCCAGTCCACTGCCTATAAATCGGAAATTACCGTAATGCTGGTAGACCAGGACCAGCGGGAACCGGTGGACATATATGCCGCCCGGACAAAAACGGCGCTGAAAAAGCTGCTGCCCGGCGTAAAGGTGAAAACCATCCCGGTAAACATCATGGGTACGGCAGACCGCGCGCCCGTGGAGCTGGTGGTGATGGGCACGGAGCTGGACAGTGTAATGGCCTATGCCAAGCAGGCCATGGACGTGCTGCGGAAAATAGACGGCACCAGCGATGTGAAGCTCTCCGTGGAAGAGGGTAACCCCGAGATCAATGTGCAGGTGGACCGCGATAAAATGTCGGCCCTGGGCCTTACGCTGGACCAGGTGGGTAGCGCCATGCAAACCGCCTTTAGCGGCACTGCGGACGATTCCAGGGTGAAGTTCCGCCAGGGCGACTATGAATACGACATCAATATCCGTTTTGACGATTTTAACCGGAAGAATATTCAGGATGTGGCCAACATACAGTTTGCAAATAACGCGGGCCAGCTGATAAAGTTGTCGCAGTTTGCCGCCATTACCGAGGGCAGTGGGCCCAGCCGGCTGGAAAGAAGGGACAAGAGCACATCCGTATCCGTGCAGTCGCAGGTGATAGGACGGCCCAGCGGTACCGTACAGCAGGAGTTTGATGCAGCCCTGCAACAGCTGCGCAAGCCGGCCGGCATCTCCTATGTATATGGCGGTGATGCGGAGAACCAGGGCGACTCCTTCAGCACCCTGGGCATTGCCCTCCTGATATCCATTGTAATGGTATACCTGATCATGGTGGCGCTGTATGACAGCTACGTGTATCCCTTTGTGGTACTGTTCTCCATACCGCTGGCCATTATCGGTGCCCTGCTGGCCCTGGCGCTCACCAATAATACGCTGAACATTTTCACCATACTGGGTATGATCATGCTGATAGGGCTGGTGGCCAAGAATGCCATCATGCTGGTGGACTTTACCAACCAGATGAAGGAAGAAGGGCAAAGCACCTATGATGCGCTGATACATGCCAACAATGCGCGTTTGCGCCCCATCCTGATGACCACCATTGCCATGGTGATCGGCATGCTGCCCATTGCGCTGGCCACCGGCGGTGTGGCCGCCATCAAGAACGGCCTGGCCTGGGTGATCATAGGCGGGCTGACCAGCTCCATGTTCCTCACGCTGATCGTGGTGCCGGTGGTGTACAAGATCGTGGACAGCATTATGCAGCGCTTTGGCTGGGGCAAGCCTTCTGTGAAGCGCCTCATCCGGCAGCGGATGGTAGCGCCTTACGGCAGGGAGCTGGTGGAAGACCGGGAAGCGCTGGAAGCGGAGCTGTCCGTGAACTGATAAGCAGATCATAAAGAAAGTAACACCATAAGGGCTTGTTACTACTAACAGTGTAACAGTTGTAGGTTTAAGGAATGGCCGGAATACTCTTATTCCGGTCTTTTTTTTGCCCCTGTGGGGGTGGCTGTGCAGTGATAATGCCCACAGAAGGGATATTTACAAGAGTTTTCCTTAACCCCTCGCCCTTTGCCTCACCGCTTCAAACCGGTGCTCTTTTACCGTTTCCCCGTTCTCAAATACTGTTTCCAGCACGTTCGGCAAGGCGGGCGCCTCCTGCTCCCCTATGGTCCGGTAGGTGTCCTTGTCCTTTACCAGCTTCAAGCGCCCGGCTTTGGACTGTTTGAAGGAGGTACGCAGGTGGCCCTGTGCATCCAGCTCCACCGGCATTTTCTGCACGTCAATGCTTTGGCCGTTCACTACGGCATGGGAGCATTTCAGGGCAAACTCCTGCGTATCGCGGTTTACGCGCTGCAGCAGGGCGCCGCCCATGCCCAGCGCCAGGTTTTCCGCGCTGATGCCGGCCCGCTGCAAAGCGGTGTAGATATCCCCAATGGAGGAATAGTTTACGCCGTCGCCCTGTATTACCCGCACCTGCGGCGGTAGTACCCGGTATCCTTTTTCATTGATGGTGTAGCCAAACTGGCGGAAGAGGATGTCAAACACTTTCAGCAGGGTTTGTACCGGGTCGCCGCTGTCCGGCCGTATTACCAGCGTGCCGTCCCTTCTCATGACCTGCTCTTTGAGGAGGCCGCCCCAGTATTGTTCGCAGGCGCGGAAAATATTATAGGAGTCGGACACGCAGGCTACTACGCCGGTGGGAAAGGTATTGAGCACATGCCGGAATATTTCCGGCTCTCCTTTTTCTCCCAGCAGGGTAACAATGGAATGTTCCGTAGCGGGAATGGACAGGCCGGGCGCCTGCTGTGCGTGGTAATAGCGTTTGGCAAAGGTGGAAGCCGCCAGCGTGTCGCTGCCGGAAAAGCTTACCAGGTGCGCGCTGCCGCCCAGCCCGGCGCTTTCTACGGAGGTGGCGCCCCGGAACCCGAAATCGTTCAGCACCAGGTCAATGCCGGCAAATGCAGCCGGGCTGGCCGTGCATTCATAGTAGTGCGTTACCAGCTTGCGGATCTCCCGGGAAAGGGTGGCCACGGTGCAGGGGTACCATACCTGCATCAGCAGCGTTTCCAGGAAATTGGTGAGCCAGTAGCAGGCGGGGTCTGTATTCTCAATGGTCATCAGCACCTGGCGCACGGGCACTACGGTACCTTCGGGCACAGCTGCAATGCGCACCGGCAGCCGGCCGCCATGCGCCTGTACAATATAATCGAATTTGCTGCGGTCAAACACATCGCTGCGGCCAAATACTTCCAGCAACATGCTTTCTGCTGCGTCTATCTTTTCCCTGGTGATCACGGGGCCTTCCAGGTAAGCCTTCAGGAAATATTGCAGGCCGTAGAACACGGTCTCTTCAAACTTGCCGCCCCGGCTTTCCAGGTAAGCGTAAATGTACTGTGTGCCCGGCAGGTACAGTTTGTGATGTGAGTACTTGTAGGCATCTGCCAGCAGAACAAGATTCCCCTCCATGGTAATGATGGTTTGATCAGGTTGCCGCTGTTGCCTATTGCAGGTAGTGGTCTATCTGCGCGGTGCCTTTGTGCAGGTTCACGAACAGCGGGTTCTTCTGCGGATCGAACACAATGATGGTGTGTGCTTCCCAGGCATCCTGCGGGGTGGGCAGCTCAATGATCACCTCCTGCCCGTTGGCCCGGCGGAACAGCAGGCTGTCCCTGGCCGCTACGTGCCGGGTAAACTGGTGCTGCTCCAGGTAGGCGGCGATCTCCTGTTGCTGCTGCTTTGCGGCTGCTGCAGCCGTATCGCCGGCTGCCGGCTGTACCTGCCGCAGCACATAGCATTTTTCCGTGATCAGGTCATACTGGTCGGTGTTCTGTTGCTCCCGGGACGTGTTGCATGCTGCCAGCAGCACGATAGATAATAACAAATAGCGCATGGTCAGAATTGTATGTTAAAGGTCTGTTTTTGAGTGCCTCTTTTAACGGTTACGGTTGTTTTGTCGCCTTTCTTAAAGGTAGCCAGTGCTTGCATGTAGGTTTCCAGGCTGCTGACCGGTTGTTTGCCCAGCTGTACGATCACATCGCCGGCGGCCAGGCCTGCCTGCTGTGCCGGCTTGCCATCGGAAATGCCGTCTACCCGCACACCGCCCTTACTGTAGGTATAATCCGGCATGATGCCCAGTGTAACGGTAAAGCGTGTGGAGCTTATCTGCGGTTCCCGTGTAGGCATGAACATCAGCTTTTCCTGCTTGTTGGCCTTTTCTATGAGCCGGTATACCAGCTTTATCACGGCCAGCTCGCCTTCGTAGTTGATCTTGTCCGCATCGTCGGTAGGCTTGTGATAATCCGCATGGGTGCCGGTAAAAAGGAACAGCACCGGTATCTGCTGGCGGTAGAAGGAGGTATGGTCCGAAGGGCCTACACCGGAGGAGTCGAAATGCATCTGCATGCCTTCAGCGCTTTCGTGCAGCAGCGGCGTCCAGGACGGAGAGGTGCCGATACCGCCCACCTGCAGCCCTTTGGCGGCATCCAGGCGGCCCACCATGTCCATGTTGATCATAAAGTTCACCTGCTCCAGGTCTACCGGCGGATGGGCGGTAAAATATTTGGAGCCGAACAGTCCCAGCTCTTCGCCGGAAAAAGCGGCCAGTATGAAATTATTGTTTTTAAAACGCCCGTCCTTCAGCAGGCGGCCCAGCTCCAGCAGGGCGGCGGTGCCGCTGGCGTTGTCGTCGGCCCCGTTGTGAATGGCTTTCTCCCCTTTGGCCAGTGAGTTATGGTCCTCTCCATAGCCCAGATGATCATAGTGGGCCCCCAGTATGATCGTGTTGGGCGCATCGTTGTCAATATAGCCGATCACGTTAGTGCCGGTGCGCCTGCCCTGCTGAAAGGCTACCTGCATGCTGATGCGGAAGCCGCTGGCATTGTCGTCCGCCAGCTTCCTGCTGACAGCGTTGTTCACCCATACTGCGGGAATGGGCAGCGGCGCCGGTTTTTCACGCAGCCATTGCCGTACGGCGTTCATGTCTTCCCTGCCGTTGAAGAAGATCACCCCGGAAGCCTGGTTCTCTGCCGCTTCCCTTGCTTTTTCCAGGTATTTATCCAGGGCCGGCGCGTGGGGGTTCAGCTCCATTTCCTGTACATCAATGAGCCAGATGTTATCCGGCTCCTTTACGGCAGGCAACACATCCCCTTTGGCCGGTTTTTCCGCGCTGAAAGGCAGCGGTACAAACTGTTCGCCGGCTGTGAATGAAGCATCATTGATGGTGAGCCGGGATGCCTCGCCGGTTTCCCGGCCCTCCCACACCGTAAAGGTTTGCAGGTAGCCGTTGTCGCCCTTGGGCAGCAGGCCGGCCTGTTTCATCTCCCCGGCAATGTAGGCGGCTGCCAGCTCCTCTCCCGGGGAGCCGGTGCGGCGGCCTTCCAGCTTGTCGCTGGCCAGGTAGGTAATATGTGCTTGCAGGTTTTCCAGGGTTTTCCGGTCGGCTTTTCGCTGAGCAGGCAGGTGTATGGTAGCCGTCAATAATACAAATAACAGAAGCCAGGTGATCTTTTTCACAGTTGAGATTTTAGGGAGTGATATATATAAGGACTTCAAACCATCATCGCATCCACAAAATTAGGCCCTCTCCTTTAATGTGACCCCTAAAGTGCAATTATTGCACCAAATTTAGAATTTCGGGCTATTTTTGCCGCGTTTTAAAACCAATCATACCCAAATATCAAGAAAAATGGCAGCAATCAGGAATACGCCTTTCACACACAAACACATTGCGCTGGGAGCAAAAATGGTTCCCTTTGCAGGCTTTAATATGCCTGTTTCGTACAGCGGCATTAACGACGAGCACCAGACCGTGCGCAGTAACGCCGGCGTATTTGATGTAAGCCATATGGGCGAGTTCATTCTGAAAGGCCCTGATGCGCTGGACCTGATACAGCGGGTTACCAGCAACGACGCTTCCCGGCTAACAGCGGGCAAGGCTCAGTACAGCTGCCTGCCCAACCGGGAAGGCGGTATTGTGGACGACCTGCTGGTATATTGCCTTGAAGCCAATAAAGCATACATGCTGGTAGTAAATGCCAGCAACATAGAAAAGGACTGGAACTGGATCAGCGAGCATAATACCAAAGGCGTGGAAATGCACAATATTTCCGAAAAGACCTGCCTGCTGGCCATCCAGGGCCCGAATGCGGCCAGCATCCTGCAGCCGCTCACAGATATTGACCTTGTGAACATGAAATATTACACCTTCAGCAAAGGCGTTTTTGCCGGGGTGCCCAATGTGCTGATCAGCGCTACAGGCTATACCGGCGCCGGCGGCGTGGAGATCTATTTCGAGGACAGGGACGGCGCGCCGGACAAGATCTGGGACGCTATTTTTGAAGCGGGCGCTGCCAAAGGACTGAAGCCGGTGGGCCTGGGCGCACGGGACACCCTGCGCCTGGAAATGGGCTTCTGCCTGTACGGGAACGATATTGACGACCGCACCTCCCCCCTGGAAGCCGGCCTGGGCTGGATCACCAAGTTTACCAAGGACTTTACCGCCCGGGAGATACTGGAAAAACAGAAGGCCGCCGGTATTGCACAAAAGCTGGTGGGCTTCGAGATGACAGACAAGGGGATTCCCCGGCATGACTACGAGGTAAAGAATGCCAACGGCGAGGTGATAGGCCGGGTTACCTCCGGTACCCAGTCGCCCTCCCTGCAAAAGGCCATTGGCCTGGGATATGTGCAAACGCCGTATGCTGCGCTGGACAGCGATATCTATATTGCAGTAAGGGACAAGCTGCTGAAAGCTAAAGTGGTGAAAGTGCCGTTTTTAGGATAGCTTTTAGCTGTTAGCTATTAGCCATTAGCAGCAGGAAATATTTATCTTAGCCGGCGCTAACAGCTAACTGCTAATTTTCACAACCATATCTATGCCTACTATTCATTTAACAACTGTTATCCATGCACCCGTACAACGGGTGTTTGACCTGAGCCGGAGCATTACCCTGCATAAGCGCAGCATGGCCCATGTAAAGGAAGAGGCTATAAAGGGCCGCGTTAACGGGCTGATCGAGCAAAATGAAACGGTTACCTGGCGGGCGCGCCACCTGGGCAAAATGCGGGAGCTGACCTCCCGCATCACGGACATGCGCAGCCCGGATTTCTTTTGTGATGAAATGGAGCAGGGCGATTTCAGGTACCTGCGGCATGAGCATCATTTCAAGCCCATTGAGAACGGTACCGTGGCCATTGACATCATGGAATTTGGTACGCCTTACGGCATATTGGGCAGGTGGCTGGAACGGCTTTACCTGCAACGTTACATGTGCCGCCTGCTGGAGCAGCGGAACAAGGTGATAAAGGAGTATGCGGAGAGCGAGCGCTGGCGGGTGATCCTCGATTAATTAATAATGAATAATTAAGAATTAATGATCGGAGGAACAGTGTTACGTTGAAACGGCTATGTTACAGGTATTATTAATTATTCATTCTTAATTATTAATTTGAAGAAATGACAGAACAGAATGGGAAGCCCTCGCTGGAAGTATGCCTGTCGCCGGCCCTGCTGCACCTGTATGATGTAAAGAACAGCGTGGTGGTGATCATAGATGTATTACGGGCCACTTCCACCATTTGTACGGCCCTGTACAACGGCGCCGCCAAAGTGATACCCGTAGCGGCTGTAGAGGAGTGCGTGAGCATCGGGCGGCAGCTGGGCGCTATTACAGCCGGGGAGCGGGATGGGAAAATAGCGCAGGGCCTGGAGCATGGGAACTCCCCTTTTGAATACCCCCGGGATTTTGTGGAGGGAAAAACGCTGGTGCTTACCACTACCAATGGCACCAAGCTGCTGCATATGGCCAAGGACGCCATCCAGATCATCACCGGCTCCTTTCCGAATATCTCCGCGGTGTGTAACTACCTGGTTGCCCAGGGGCAGAACGTAATACTGGGCTGCGCTGCCTGGAAAGACCGGGTGAACATGGAAGACACCCTGTTTGCCGGCGCCGTGGTAAGCCGCATCCGGCAGCATTTTTCCGTGAACTGCGATTCCGCCCTGGCTGCGGAAACATTATACCATGCCGCCCGCCCCGACCTCTACGAGTTCATGAAAAAAGCCTCCCACTTTCAGCGCCTGGCCCGCTATGGCCTGGAAAAGGACATCCGCTACTGCCTTACGCCCGACGGGGCCAATGTGCTGCCCCTGCTGAAGAACGGGGAGCTGGTAGCGGGGTGATGTGCGAATGTGCAGATGAATGTGTGCTACGGGTAATATCTTACATTTGCATATTTGCACATCTGCACATTCGCACATTATGTTCTACATCTGCACTACCTGCGGCATTCAATACAATAACACCCCTCATCCGCCGGCGCACTGCCCGGTTTGCGAGGACGAGCGCCAGTACGTGGGGCCGGGCGGGCAGTCCTGGACCACGCTGGAGCAGGTGAACCGGCAGCACCGGAATATAATCGAGCTTACGGCGCCCGGGCTCTACGCCATTTACACCACGCCCTCCTTTGCCATTGGGCAGCGGGCCTACCTGCTGGTAACGCCGGGCGGCAATATTCTCTGGGACTGCATTGCCAACCTCGACGCCTCTACTATTGATATTATCCAGAAGCTGGGCGGCATCAGGGCCATTGCGCTGTCGCATCCCCACTATTTTTCCACAATCGTGGAATGGAGCCACGCCTTTGGCCATGCCCCGGTGTATGTGCATGCACAGGATGCCCGCTGGCTGGGCCGAACAGACCCGGTGATACAACTGTGGGAGGGCGCCACGCAGCCCCTGTGGGACGGCATTCGCCTGGTGCTGTGCGGCGGGCATTTTCCCGGCGGCAACATCCTGCACTGGCCCGGCGGAGACGAGGGGCGCGGCACCCTGCTGGTGGGCGATGTGATACAGGTATGCCCCGACCTGCGCACCGTATCCTTCATGTACAGCTACCCCAATTACATACCCCTGCCCAAAAAGGATATCCTGCAGATACAGGCGGCCGTGCAACCCCTGCATTACAACGCCCTGTACGGCGCTTTTGGCCGCAATATCCGCAGCGGCGGCCGCGAAGCGGTAGCGTATTCCCTGGAAAGGTACCTGCGGATATACGAATCCTGAACGGCTGCTGCTACATGAGCACCCCGCTTCTGCTATTTCAAAAATTCTGCTTATTTTTGTGGATTGCCTTTTAAAGAGCTGCTAAATATTTTAGTTGTAGAAAGTATTGGTTATGCCGCTACCCCAGTTATTAAAATATGTCTATAATAACGGCACCGACGAGGTGATCCGAAGGGGGAAACGTATCTTCGCTACCGGCGGGGTAGAGCTGATAGAAGCTGACCCTGTGCTGCGGTCCGCCACCTTCCGGGTAAAAAGCGATACGCACGCCAACTACTACCGGGTTTCCATTAACAAATACCACGAAGTGTCCGGCATGTCCGTACGCTGCCAGTGCCCTTACAACCTGGGCGACATTTGTCGGCACGAAGCAGCCGCCCTGTTCCAGCTCCAGGAAATGCTGGACCGGAATCATTTTGACAGCTTTGAAACGCAATATGACCAGCAGCACACGCTGGTGAAAATGAAATCCATTGACCTGAAGACCATCAAGCTGCTCACTTCTCCTGAAATCTTTGCCGCTGCGGAAAAAATACTGCGCCACCACAAGGTGGTGATCCACAGCGCAAAGGATGAAAAAGTAGAGGGCACACTGAAGATGGACGGCAAGGAATATCCCCTGATCCTCCAGCGCAACGAGGAGCGCAATTTTGACACCCACTGCACCTGCAACGAAACAGCGCACCCGCTTTGCAAGCATAAAACCGCCCTGTTCCTGCAGCTGCTGCACGCCAACGGGCCTTTCTATTTTGATACCCTGCGCAACTGGGACAAGGAAAAGAACAAGCTGCTGGCCTCTTATGGCTATTCCCTGTCAGACAACCTGGAAGGGAAGTTTGCCTTCTCCTACATGGATGGCAAGCCCTTTCTGCGTGTGCTGGACCCCAGCATCAAACGCGTGGAAATGGCTGCAGGCAGTAAACAGCAGGCGCCTCCGCCCCCGCCGGCAGGCATTACCGTTACCCAGCGGCTGGGCGTGGTGTTCAATGCCAATGAAGCGCTGTACCCCTTTTTCCGGGTAGACCTGGTGAGCGGGGAGGTGAACGACGAGCAGACCGGGTTCGTATCCCTTGTCAGCAAGCTGGACCTTGGCAAATACATTGATTTTTATTTATATAAGGAGAATGACCGCGAGCTGATCTCGCCGGTGCGCAAATTACAGGCAGGAGAGGTTAGCAAGTACCTGAGCAAAAACTCTCCCTTTGCCGGCATCTGGGAGAACATTACCCACGAGAACGAGTCAGCGCTGCCTACAGAAACCAAGGAGCTGATGCTGGAATACCTGCATCCCAGGCTGGACAAGCTGTTTCCCCTGCTGGCAGAGCACGGCCTGCTGTTCCTGCTGCCCAACCGGCAACCCTTCAAGACCCGGAACATACAACCTGTGCAGCTGGCTGCCGGCCGCCTGCAGCCGGTATTCAAAACAGAAGCAGGTGCAGACGAGATCACGATCAGCTGCTTTGTGAACATAGAGGGCGAGCTGGTGAATGTGACCGAAAATGAATGGGACAGCCCCCTGCTGTTCCTGCATAAGGGCATGTTGTACCTGTTTGAGCATCCCGGCGATGCCCTGCATGTGGAGCTGTTCCGCAACAACGGCCGCTTGCGTATACCCGTTCCCGAATGGTCTGTATACCTGAAAGATTACCTGCTGCCTTTAAGCAGGCAGTACCAGATACAGTTCGATAATTCCCTGCTGGCGGAGGTGGATGATATTGTGCCGGAGTGCCGGGTATACCTGAAGGAAATGGGCGAGACCTTTATCATACAGCCGGGTTTTGCCTACCATGGCCATGAGGTGGAGTGGAATGAGGACACGCGCATCACGGTACAGGAGGGCAACAAGGTGCTGGTCATCCACCGCAACAAGGAAGCCGAGCAGCAGTTCGTGGAGCGTATAAGGGCGCTGCACACCAACTTCAGCCAGCCTTCCAGCCACAACTACTTTTACCTGCGCTCCAAGGAAGCGCTCAAGAATAACTGGTTCTTCCTGTTCTTTGACACGCTCAAGGAAATGAACATCCGGGTGTTTGGCTTTGACGGTCTGCGCAATTTCAGGTTCAGCTCCCACAAGCCGGTCACCAACCTGCAGATCAGCTCCGGCATTGACTGGTTTGACGCCCAGATAGAGGTGCTGTATGGCGACCAGCGGGTAAGCATCAAGGATATCAAGCAGGCGCTGGCCAACAAGCAGAACTATGTGCAGCTGGCAGACGGGTCGCTGGGCCTGCTGCCGGAGGAATGGCTGCGCAAATATTCCCTGCTGTTCAAGATAGGAGAGGAAAAAGACAAGGGCCTCAAGCTGAGCAAGTATAACTTCAGCGTGATCGATGAGCTGTATGAGTTCATTGACGATGAAGCCATTGTAATAGAGCTGGAGCAGAAGCGCAAAAAGCTGCTGCAGTTTGACGAGATCCGCAATATTTCCCTGCCGCATAACGTGAATGCCATCCTGCGCCCCTACCAGGAAAGCGGCTTCCAGTGGCTGAATTACCTGGATGAAGTAAAATGGGGCGGCATACTGGCAGACGACATGGGTTTGGGTAAAACCATCCAGGCGCTCACCTTTGTGCAGCATTACAAGAACAAGCACAACGACCAGTGTCTGGCCCTGGTGGTATGCCCCACCACGCTGATCTATAACTGGGAGAACGAGATCAGGAAGTTCACGCCTACCATGACCTACCACATCCATCACGGGCCGGCGCGGCAGAAGGACCCGGAGGAGCTGCAGAAGTTCGACATTCTCATCACCACCTATGGCACCCTGCGCAGCGATGTGCAGCTGCTGATGAAAATGGAGTTCGACTACGTGATACTGGATGAATCCCAGGCCATCAAGAACCCGCAGAGCAAGGTAACCAAGGCGGCCCAGCTGCTGCATACCAAGAACCGGCTGGCGCTGAGCGGTACCCCCATGCAGAACAACACTTTTGACATATACGCGCAGATGAACTTCCTCAACCCGGGCATGCTGGGCAGCGTGGATTTTTTCCGCAACGAATTTGCCACGCCTATTGACAAGTTCCAGGATGAGGAAAGAAAGGATCACCTGCGCAAGCTGATCTATCCCTTTATATTGCGCCGCACCAAGGAACAGGTGGCCAAAGAGCTGCCGGAGAAGATAGAAACGGTGATCTTCTGCGAGATGGATGCGGAACAGCGGCATATTTACGATGCGTACCGCAATACCTACCGCTCCAAGATACTGGGCGTAATAGAAGACCAGGGCATGGAGCGCTCCCAGCTTACCATCCTGCAGGGGCTGATGAAGCTGCGCCAGATATGCGACTCCCCGGCCATCTTGAACGAAGCGGAGCAGTATCCCAACCACTCCGTGAAGCTGCATGAGCTAACCCGCGAGATCTCCGAAAACATCAGCAACCACAAGGTGCTGGTGTTCTCCCAGTTCCTGGGCATGCTGGGCCTTATCAAGGAAAGGCTGCAGCACCTGAAAATACCCTTTGAATACTTTGACGGCAGCACCAGCACTACAGAAAGGGAAAGAGCGATCCAGAACTTCCAGCATAACGATGCCTGCCGCGTGTTCCTGATATCCCTGAAAGCCGGCGGCGTGGGCCTGAACCTGACCGCTGCCGATTATGTGTACATTGTAGACCCCTGGTGGAATCCCGCGGTAGAGCAGCAGGCCATAGACCGTACCCACCGTATTGGCCAGACCAAGAATATTTTCGCCTACCGCATGATCTGCAAGGACACGGTGGAAGAAAAGATACTGCAGCTGCAGGAACGCAAGAAATCGCTGGTGAAGGACATCATTGCAGATGATACCGGCTTTATCAAGAAACTGACCAAGGAGGATGTGCTGTACCTGTTCAGCTAAGGTCATCACCATTTTAATTGCTATTACCCGGGCGGTAGCTCTTTTTCTTTATTTTCGATAAGGCACCGTCACCCACCCGTCAACATTTCATTTTCTGCAATCCCATCTTTCCATTTCTGCATGGTATAGCCTCTGCCGGCATTTGTCCCGCAGCATTACGGAGGGTGCTATATTTTGATTACCAATTAATTACATTTCCTCCCCTTGCTCCCTGCCTATCCTGGCACTCCAATCGCTTGCTACCCGCCGTAACAAACCCAGATCATTATGCTCACATTGCTTTTACTGCTGGCCGGCCTGGCCTGCTTCATCCTGTTCTTCAGATCCATTGATTATCTGGAAAGAATATAAAAACCAATAACGATGACCGCATTATTCATTCTGGCAATACTGGTGTTCCTCTACATGACCTATGTACTGCTGAAACCTGAAAAATTCTGATAAACCGAAAAGCTATCTTTAAAATGACAACAGAGATCCTGGGCGTGATCGTTACCTATGGGCTTACACTGCTGCTGGCCTGGCCCCTGGGAAAATATATCGCCAAAGTATTCAAGGGAGAAAGCACCTGGTTGGATCTTATGCATCCGCTGGAGCGCCTGCTTTACAAGCTGGCCGGCATTCACCCGCGGGAGCAGATGAGCTGGAAGCAGCACCTGAAGGCATTGCTCACCATTAACCTGGTATGGTTTGTATACGCTTTTTTTGCGCTGATATACCAGGGCAGCCTGCCGCTGAATCCCGATGGCAATCCCGGCCAGTCGCCGGACCTGGCCTTTAACACCGCCATCAGCTTTGTGGTGAACTGTAACCTGCAGCACTACTCCGGCGAAAGCGGCCTTACCTATTTTACGCAATTGTTTGTAGTGGCATTCCTGCAATTTGTAAGCGCCGCCACCGGCATTGCCGCGCTGGTAGTACTGTTGAAAGCCCTGAAGGAAAAGACCACTACCCAGCTGGGTAATTTCTGGGAATACTTTATCAAAAGCATCACCCGCATACTGTTGCCGCTGTCTATAGTACTGGCCCTTATACTGGCCTTCAACGGCACGCCGGCCAGCTATGCGGGTAAAGATACCATCGTGACCCTGCAGGGCGATACGGTAGATGTGTCCCGCGGCCCTGCTGCCGGCATGATCGCCATCAAGCAGCTGGGTACTAACGGTGGCGGATACTTTGGCGTGAACTCTGCCCATCCGCTGGAAAATCCCAATTACCTGACCAATGTGCTGGAAATAATGGCTATCCTGCTCATCCCCATCGCATTGATCTTTGCACTGGGATACTTCATTAACCGGAAAAGGCTGGCGGCGGTGATATTCGGGGTGATGACGGTGCTGTTCATCACTTTCTGCAGTATTAATATTTACTATGAAACAAAGGGCAATCCCGCTATAGCGAAGCTGGGCATTGCACAAGCTGCCGGCAGCATGGAGGGCAAGGAAACCAGGCTGGGCGCCGCTGCTACGGCCCTCTGGAGCATTGCTACCACCTCTACCTCCAATGGTTCCGTAAACGGCATGCACGACAGCCTGACACCGGTTGCCGGCGGCATTGCCATCCTGGACATGATGATCAATGCGCTGTATGGCGGTGTGGGCGTAGGCCTGCTAAACTTTTACATTTTTATCATCATCGCGGTTTTTATTTCCGGGCTCATGGTGGGGCGTACGCCCGAGCTTATGGGTCACAAGCTGGAGGCAAGGGAAGTGAAGATCGCCGCGCTGGTCACTTTATTGTCGCCTTTCCTGATACTGGCCGGCACGGCATTGTCTGCCTACCTGGTGGCGCACCACCCCCATGCCGGCTGGGCCGCGCAGCCGGCAGCCTGGCTCAATAACCCCGGCTATCACGGCTTTTCCGAAATGCTGTATGAATATACTTCCGCCAATGCCAATAACGGGTCGGGCTTTGAGGGGCTGGGAGACAACAATATTTTCTGGAATGTAAGTACCGGCTTTGTGCTGCTACTGGGCCGTTTTCTGCCCATTATCGGGCCGCTGGCCATTGCCGGGCTCCTGGCCGGCAAAAAGTACATACCGCCTGCTGCCGGTACCTTAAGCACCGACTCTGCCACTTTTGGCGTGATGATCCTGGCCGTGATCATTATCATCAATGCGCTGGCCTATTTCCCGGCACTGGCCTTGGGCCCGGTCGCGGAATTTTTCTCACTCCATTAAGTCCTGTTTAACAGATAAATGAATAATGATGAAACGAAATAAAGACAACCCGCTTTTTCCCGCGGAACTGGTAAAGGAAAGCCTGCGGCAATCCATTGTGAAGCTGCATCCCCGGCGCATGATCAAAAACCCGGTGATGTTTACCGTGGAGCTGGGCACTGCCGTGATGCTGGTAGTGACCCTCTATGCCCTGGTAAGCGGCCGTACGGACCAGGGTAGCGCAATGTACAACGGGCTGGTGTTCGGGGTACTGCTGCTGACCGTGCTGTTTGCCAACTTTGCCGAGGCCATTGCCGAAGCCCGTGGTAAAGCGCAGGCGGAAAGCCTGCGGAAAACCCGGGAGGAAACGCCTGCCAGGCTGGTGCAGGTGAGGGGTGAAATATTCACCAATGAGGTAAAGGTGGTATCCTCTTCCGGGCTGCGCAAGGGAGATGTGTTCCTCTGCGAGCCGGGCGATATTATCCCGGCAGATGGCGAGATCATTGAAGGGATGGCGAGTATAGACGAATCCGCCATTACCGGCGAAAGCGCACCGGTGATCCGGGAAGCCGGCGGCGACAGGTCCGGCGTGGTAGGCGGCACTAAGGTGCTGAGCGACCGCATTAAAGTGCGGGTCAGCACAGAGCCGGGGGAATCCTTCCTGGATAAAATGATTGCCCTGGTAGAAGGCGCCAGCCGCCAGAAAACGCCGAATGAAATAGCGCTCACCATCCTGCTGGCCAGCTTTACGCTGGTGTTCGTTATTGTGTGCGTAACGCTGAAGCCTTTTGCCGACTATGCACAAACGCCCATTACCATTGTGGCTTTCATCTCCCTGTTTGTATGCCTGATCCCGACCACTATCGGCGGCCTGCTGTCCGCTATTGGTATTGCCGGTATGGACCGCGCGCTGCGCGCCAACGTGATCACCAAATCCGGCAAGGCGGTGGAGACCGCCGGCGATGTGGACGTGCTGCTGCTGGACAAGACCGGCACCATTACCATTGGTAACCGTAAAGCCACCGGCTTTTACGCAACCAATGGCATCAGCCGGGAGGCGTTCATAAAGCTTTGCGCGCTCAGCTCCTTATCGGACGATACGCCGGAAGGCAGGTCCATTATGGAGCTGGCAGGCAGGGAAGCTACGGAAGGGCTGCCGGTGGCAGGCGCCACCCTCGTAAAATTCTCTGCGGAAACGCGCAGCAGCGGTATCAACCTGCCGGATGGCACGCGCATCCGCAAAGGCGCCTGCGATGCTATCCGCAGCCTGGCGCAAAAGGCCGGCCATGATTTCCCGGCAGCAGCGCTGGCGCAGGTGGAAGCCATTGCAAAGGATGGCGGCACCCCCCTGGTAGTAGCATTGAACAATGAAGTGCAGGGGGTAATAGCGCTGCAGGACATTATCAAGCCCGGCATACAGGAACGGTTTGAGCGCCTGCGCAAAATGGGCGTGAAAACGGTGATGGTAACCGGCGATAATCCCTTAACCGCGCGGTACATTGCCATGAAGGCCGGCGTGGATGATTTCATTGCGGAGGCCAAACCCGAAGATAAAATGGCCTACATCAAAAGGGAACAGGCCGAAGGCCGCCTGGTAGCCATGATGGGCGACGGCACCAACGATGCCCCGGCGCTGGCCCAGGCAGACATAGGCGTGGCCATGAACAGCGGCACCCAGGCCGCCAAAGAGGCCGGCAACATGGTGGACCTGGACAACGATCCCACCAAGCTGATAGAGATCGTGGAAATTGGCAAGCAGCTGCTGATGACGCGCGGCACGCTTACCACCTTCTCCATTGCCAACGACGTAGCCAAGTATTTTGCCATTGTACCGGCCCTGTTCATTGCCTCCATTCCTGCCTTGCAGGGCATCAATATTATGCACCTGCACAGCCCGGCATCTGCCATCCTCAGCGCTGTTATATTCAATGCTATCATCATTCCCCTGCTGATACCACTGGCCTTGCGGGGCGTGGCCTACAAACCTGTTGGGGCCAGCGCGCTGCTGCGGCGCAACCTCCTGATCTATGGCGCAGGCGGCATCATTGTGCCTTTTATAGGCATCAAGCTGATCGACCTGGTGGTAAGCCTGTTCTTTTAACCTTTAATTAATTGTGAGATGCAACGATATCTTTTTCCTGCTATAAGATTGACCCTGGCACTGATCGTGCTGCTGGGAGGTATTTATCCCCTGTTCATTGCTGCGGTGGCAAAGCTGGCGCCCGGAAAGGGCAATGGCATAACGGTAACGCACCATGGAAAAGTAGTTGGCTACGCCAACGTAGGGCAAAAATTTACGGAAGACAAATATTTCTGGTCCCGCCCGTCTGCGGTAAATTATAATGCGGGCGGCTCCGGCGGCTCCAACAAGGGCCCTTCCAACCCGACCTGCCTGGCCGTAGTACAGGCCAGGATAGATACTTTCCTGGCCCATCATCCCGGCGTACAAAAGGCAGACACACCTGCGGAGCTGGTAACGGCTTCCGGCAGCGGCCTGGATCCCCACCTCTCGCCCGCTGCAGCGGCCATACAAATACCCCGCATTGCCCGGGTGCGGCATATTCCTGAAAGCCGCATTGCCGCGCTGGTAAAGGAATACACCCGGGGGCCGTTATTCGGCATGCTGGGCCCCTCCACGGTAAATGTATTGCAGCTCAATATTGCGCTGGATGATCTTCCATAATAACCTGACGAATGAAACGGATCTTTTTAGCAGCCCTGTGCCCAATGGCCATGCACCTGTATGCACAGGATACAACGGAAACAGCAAAAGGCAAAATCACTATTTCCGGCTATGCCGAAGCGTATTACAGCTATGACCTTAGCAGCCCGGCCAGCCACCTGAAGCCCGGCTTTATGTACACGTACAACCGGCATAACGAAGTGAACCTTAACCTGGCCTATGTAAAGGCCAGCTATGCTTCGGACCGGGTAAGAGGTAATATCGCGGTCATGGCCGGCACTTATGCACAGTACAATCTGGCAGCGGAGCCGGACCTGCTGCGGCATGTATACGAGGCCAATGCAGGCCTGCGCATTGGAAAGGATTTATGGATAGATGCCGGTATCCTGCCTTCCCATATCGGTTTTGAAAGTGCGGTGGGCAGGGATTGCTATACGCTGACCCGCAGCATGCCGGCAGACAACTCGCCGTACTACGAGGCCGGGGCCAGGATCAGCTGGAGCCCGGGTGGAAAATGGACGCTGGCGCTCCTGTACCTGAACGGCTGGCAGCGCATACAGCGGGTGAACGGTAACCAGACTCCTGCTTTTGGTACGCAGGTCACTTTTCGTCCCGGGAAAAAAGTAATGCTCAACTACAGCGCCTTTATCGGCAACGACAAGCCGGACAGCCTGCGCCAGATGCGGTACTTTAATAACCTTTACGGTATCTTTACTATAACAGACCAGTGCAGCGTGATAGCGGGTTTTGACCATGGCCTGGAGCAAAAGGAAAAAGGCAGCGGCAGCCTGCATCAATGGTACAGCCCTGTGATCATTGTACGGTATGCTTTTACAGACAAGCTGGCGCTGGCCGGCCGCATAGAGCATTACAACGACCAGGACGGTGTGATCATCCCTGCAGGTACCGCTAATGGCTTTCAGACCACGGGCTATTCCCTGAACCTGGATGTAGCCCCGGTGTCCCGCGTACTGTTCAGGATAGAAGGCCGCTGGCTGCAGAGCAAGGATGCCGTTTTCCTGAAGGATAAGGAGCCGAAACACAGCAATGCTGCCATTACCGCCTCACTGGCTTTCTGGTTTTAATGATCCTGCCATGACAGATGATGCACATACGGCGGAACACTACCTGCACCCGGCCAACCGGTCGTGGGGGCGGGGCAAGCTCAAGATCTACATTGGCATGAGCGCCGGCGTGGGTAAGACCTGCCGTATGCTGCAGGAAGCGCATGATATGCTGCGCAATGGCGTAAACGTACAGATAGGCTACGTGGAAACGCACGCCCGGGCGGAAACCCAGGCCCTGGTACACGGGCTGCCCGCCATACCCCGCAGGCAGGTGTTCTACAAGGGCAGGCTGCTGGAGGACATGGACCTGGACAGCATCCTGCTGCTGCACCCTGACTGGGTGCTGGTAGACGAGCTGGCCCATACCAACATTCCCGGCTCCCGTAACGAAAAGCGCTGGCAGGATGTAGCCGTCATACTGCGTGCAGGCATCAGCGTAATTTCTGCCGTGAACATACAACATATTGAAAGCATTAACCAGGAGGTGAAAAAGATCACCGGTATTGAAGTGAAGGAGCGCATACCGGATAATGTGCTGCAGATGGCGGATGAAGTGGTGAATATAGACCTGACGGCAGATGAGCTGATCGCGCGTCTGAAGGAAGGCAAGATATATGACCCGTCAAAAGTAGAGACAGCGCTGAAAAACTTCTTCCAGGCGGAAAAGATCCTGCAGCTGCGGGAGCTGGCATTGAAGGAAGTGACCTCTCAGGTGGAACGCAGGGTGGAAATAGCTGTGCCCCGCAGCCAGCAGGCGCGGCATGAGCGCTTCCTGGCCTGTATCTCTACCAACAACGAAGTAGCCCGCAGGGTGATCCGAAAAACGGCCCGTCTGGCTTCCTACTACCATGGGGACTGGTATGTGCTGTATGTGCAGGCCCCCCGCGAAAATGCCACCCGCATCAGCCTGGCCGCGCAGCGGCACCTGATCAATAACCTGAAGCTGGCGGCCGAGCTGGGCGCAGCAGTGATACAGGTGCGTAATGCGCAGGTGGCGCAGGCTATTATTGATGCCGCTATGGAAAAGCAGGCAACCACCGTGTGCATTGGCAAGCCACGCATCAGCCTGTTCCGTATTATGCTGCGCACCAGCCTGTTCAACCAGCTGTTAAAAACGTTATCTTCCAATGATATAGACCTTATTATTTTGTCATGAGGCTGAAGACCAAAATAACGCTGGGGGTGCTGTTCCTGTATGCCATGCTGCTGCTGGTGAGCATATTGGGATACTACTATCTTACCAGCCTGAACGCAAAGGCGCGTATCATCCTGGAAGATAACTATGAAACGCTGGAGTATAGCAAGAACATGCTGATGGCGCTGGATGCCCTGCCCCTGGCCCGCCGCAGTGCCCTGCAACGGTTTGAACAACAGCTGGAAAAGCAGGAGGCCAATGTTACGGAAACAGGGGAAGGGCCTGCCACGGAACAGCTGCGCGGCGCCTTTGAACAGCTGAAACAGGACACCCTTTCTTCCGCAACTGCGCAGCAGTACATACGGCAAAGCATATATGTAATTATGGACCTCAACATGCAGGCTATTACAGGCAAGAACGAAAAGGTAAAGACAACGGCCAACAGGGCCCTGCTGTATATTGCCATTATCAGCGGCATCTGCTTTTTGCTCGGGTTTACTTTTGTATATAATTTCCCCGGCTACATTGCCAATCCCATCCATGAGCTAACGGAAGGTATCAAGGGCATTGCAGAGAAAAAGTACAGCCGGCGCCTGCATTTTAAAAGCGGGGACGAATTCGGGGAGCTGGCAGCCGCCTTTAATACCATGGCGCGGCGCCTGGATGAATATGAGCACAGCAACGTGGCCCGCATCATGTTTGAAAAGCAGCGGGCAGAGGCCGTGATCAGCAGCCTGCGGGACGCCACCATTGGCTTTGACAACAGGCACGCCATTCTTTTTGCCAATACGCCTGCCCTCCAGCTGCTGAACATGGCGGAAACGGAGCTGGTGGGCCGGCCAGCACAGGAAGCAGCACAACAGAACGAGCTCCTGGGCTTCCTGGTAAACCGGCAGGACAATGCCCCGCTGAAGATTGTAGTGGAAGGCAAGGAATGTTTCTTCACCAGGGAGCAGGTAGACATTCACCACGAGAACGAACGGATCGGCTACGTGATCATCCTGAAGAATATTACATCCTTCCGGGAACAGGACCTGGCTAAAACGCATTTCATTGCCACGGTGTCGCATGAGCTGAAAACGCCGCTGGCCTCATCGGACCTGAGCCTCAAGCTGCTGGAAGATGACCGTACCGGGCGTTTAACGGCGGAGCAGCGGGAGCTGGTAGACAGTATCAAGCAGGACAACCAGCGCATGATCAAAATTGTGAGCGAGCTGCTGAACCTTTCCCAGGTGGAAAGCGGCAATATACAGCTGCAGCCCCGCCCTGTGCCGCCGCTGCAGGTGGTGCAGTATGCGCTGGATACGGTAAGGAAGCAGGCCGCGCAGCAGCAGGTCACTATTCAGGCAACGGTGCCGGAACAACTGCCCCGCGTACAGGCCGACGTGGAGAAAACCGCCTGGGTGCTGGTGAACCTGCTGACCAATGCCATCCGCTATTCCCCGCCCGGGGCGGTGATCACACTGGCCGTGGCGCAACAGGACGAACTGCTGCTCACCTTCAGCGTACAGGACAGGGGCAAGGGCATTCCGCCGGCCTTCCGTGAAAAGATATTTGAACGGTTTTACCAGGTGCCGGGCACGCACCACCAGAAGAGCACCGGCCTGGGGCTGGCCATTGCCCGGGAGTTCATTGAAGCGCAGGGGGGCGTGATCGGTGTGGAAAGCGAGGAAGGAAAAGGAAGCCGGTTCTATTTCCGGTTGCCCCTGGCTGTATGATCCCCCGGGAGAGATGGCTTATATCCGCGCTATTTCCCCGGATATTTCCCGGCAGGCAGCATCCAGCAGGGATGACAGTTCCTGCATCCTGCTGTGCACAATACGTTTGTCCGGCGCCTCCAGCGCTGCTTTTTCCAGGTCGCGGGTCATATCCAGGGCATTGGTAATGGGCACAATGCCCAGGCTGGATTTAAGCCGGTGTGCCAGGAAGGCCACCCGCTCCCATTGTTCCTGCGCTGCGGCTTCTTCCAGCTCCTGCTTGTTGCCCGGCATGGTATTGAGAAATTCCTGCAGCATTTCCTTAATATAATCGGTATCATTGAAGAGCAGGCTGCGCAGGTGGTTGAAGTCCACTACGCCAGCAGGCGGTGTTCCCGCTGCTTTCTGAAAGGGGGGCTCATCGTCCGTTACAGGCATGGAATGGTTATTTAGGTGTATGGTAATCGGGTTTCCCAGGTGATCCAGTATTTTCATAAACAGCTCTTCGGGTACAAACGGTTTGGAAATATAATCATTCATGCCGGCTTCCAGGCATTTTTCCCGCTCCCCCTTGATGGCTGCCGCTGTCATGGCAATGACGGGGGTGGTAATGCCTTTGCTCCGCAGCAGGATGGTAGTGCTATACCCGTCCATTTCCGGCATCTGTATATCCATAATAATGCAGTCATATGTTTTATGCTGCAGGTAGTCCATCACTTCCCTGCCATCGGCCGCAATGTCTACGCTGGCCCCTGCCTTGCTCAAAGTGCTGAACGCCACTTTCTGGTTAATGGAATTGTCTTCCGCTACCAGGATGCTCCTGCCCTGCAATACCCGGGGCAGTACGGAAGGCGTTGTTTTTTCGCCTGGGGTGGCTTCCTGGAGGAACAGGTTTTTATTGAAAGGGATCTCGAAGCAGAAGCAGGAGCCTTTGCCTTCCTTGCTTTTAACATGGATAGTGCCGCCCTGCAGGGTTATCAGCTCTTTGGTAATGGCCAGTCCCAGGCCAGTACCGCCGTAGCGGCGGGTGTGCTCTGCGTTGGATTGTGTAAAGCTTTCAAATATGATGTTCAGCTTGTCTTCCGGTATGCCGATACCGGTATCACTCACCTCGAAGTATAAACGCACCTGTGTGTTATGGGTTTCCAGCAGCCGGCAGTGCAGGTGAATGGCGCCAGAGGGTGTGAACTTGATGGCGTTCTCCACCAGGTTCACCAGTATCTGCGTCAGGCGTACAGGATCGCCCAACAGCTGGTCCGGCACATTGTCCGCTATCTCCTGGGAGTAGTGCAGTCCTTTTTGCCGGGCCTGGTGCTGCAGGGGGAACAGCGTTTTTTCCACCACTTCCCGGAGGTTGAAGGCGATCTGCTCCATGATCATTTTCCCGGAGCGGATCTTGGAGAAGTCCAGTATTTCATTAATGATGGCCAGCAGGTTGTTGGCAGACTGGCGGGTGATCTGGATGTATTCCTTTTGTTCTGCTGTGAGCGGTGTGCCCAGCAGCAGGTTGGTCATGCCGATAATGCCGTTCATGGGTGTCCGTATCTCATGGCTCATATTGGCCAGGAACACCTCCTGCAGTCTTTTGGCCTCCTCTGCGGCGGTGCGGGCGCTGATCAGCTCCTGCTCGTATTTGACCCTTTCCGTAATATCCTTTACCAAGCACTGGTATCCCTTCATTTCCCCGTTCTGATACACGAGCATTACCTCCTGTTCTACCCATTTCCGCTCCCCGGTTTTGGTAACGATCTCAAACTCCACCTGGGTGCGGGGCACTTTTTCTTCCACCTGTTTGAGGTAAAAAGCCTTGAGCCGCTCATAGGTAGGCGTGTCCAGGTTCACGGAATAGTGGCGGCCCAGCAACTCCTCGTCTGTATAGCCGGTGAGCGCGGCTGCCTGCTTGCTGATGAAGGTAAAATAGCCGCCCCGGTTGCAGGTGTACATGAGCACATGGGAGGTCTGGATCAGCTGGCGGTACTTATGCGCGCTTTCCCGCAGTTTTTTTTCGGTACGTTCCCGCAGCAGTATGTCCCGGTTCAGCCACAGGAGGGCTATAATATACAGGATGAAAGCGCAGATGCGCGCCAGCAGGGAAACCCTTTCCGTAAATAACAGCCAGGTAAAGCATGCGGTGCTGACGATAAACAGGATCAGGATCGGTTTTTTAAGCTGCTTCATTAGGACAATTCAGGCATGACTCACTTGAAAAAGAAATAAATTACGCTATTTGAGGGGAAATTGTTCAACATTCCATTAGATTTGCCTAATATTCTTTTGCCTAAGCCGTTATAATTTTATGAAACCTAGCATAATAAACATTCCTTATAAGGGGTATGTCAGTGCGGGGTTTCATCAGGCCTATAAAAAAGACAAACGCTCGACGAATGAAAAAAATACTTTTTACCATTGGGTTAATGGCGATCTCTTTTAGTGTTTTTTCCCAGGGAGCCATGAACAAGGCAATGACCTCTGTTTCGCATTCCAGGGATTTCCTGGTTATTTCACTTACTTATGACGGCTGGGCCAGCAAGCCCGACAGCGTGGGCACCGGCTTTAACCGGGGCTTCAATATCGCCTTCATGTATGATTTTCCTATCAGCAAAACCAAAATGAGCCTGGCTGCCGGCCTGGGCATTGGCACCAGCGGCGTAATGCTGCCTGACCACGAGCTGAATATGGACGACGGCACAACCGATGTGCCCCGGTTTTCGGCAACAGACGACTATAGCAAATATAAGGTAGCCACTACGTACCTGGAGCTGCCCCTGGAGCTGCGCTACCGCAGCGTGCCGGATAATGCCAACAAAGGCTTCAAGGCGGCGCTGGGCGTAAAGATCGGCAACCTGGTGAACGCGCATACCAAAGCCCGCAGCAACCTGGGCGGGGCCAAGCATACGGTAAAAGAGGCCAACAAGCGTTTCTTCAATTCCTGGCGTTATGCAGCCACTGCCCGCATTGGCTATGGCAACTTTGCCCTGTACGGCTCCTATACCCTGAACGGCCTGTTCAAAGACAATGGCAGCAGCCTGGCAGATATAAGACCGTTTTCTATCGGTATTGCGATCAGTGGACTGTAATTGATGTGCGGATGTGCAAATGTGCAGATGAATTGACGCGAAAGACTTACATTATTTCATCCGCACATTTGCACATCCGCACGTTATATCATTTTCCCCTGAACACCGGTTTCCGCTTCTCTATAAATGCCTGCACACCTTCTTTATTATCTGCCGAGCGGCCGGCAATTTCCTGGCAATAGGCCTCGTAATCCAGCACAGCGTCCAGGTTTTCCGTCATACCTTTGGTGAGCATTTTTTTCATAAGCCCGATGGCCTTTGTGGGCGCATTGGCGTAGAACTCCGCTTCGGCCTGTACGGCCGCATCCAGCTCCTCAGGCTTTACTACTTTGTTTACCAGCCCCAGCTGCAGGGCTTCCGGCGCGCCCAGCTTGCTGGCTTTGGTGGCCATTTCAAAAGCCCGGTGGTAGCCGATGGTGCGGGGCAGGAAGTAGGAGGAGCCGGAGTCCAGCACCAGGGCAATATTCACGAATATCTCTATCAGCGTGGCGGTTTCGCTGGCAATAACCAGGTCGCAGGCCAGCGCCAGGGAGCAGCCGGCCCCTGCGGCCACGCCGTTCAGCCTGCAGATAACCGGTTTGGGCATATTGCGGATGCCGCGGATAATTGGGTTGTAGCGCTTGTGCAGGGACTCGCTGAAGCTGCGGGCACCTGCTTCCCGGGAGGCTTTCAGGTCCTGCCCGCTGCAAAAGGCTTTACCGGCTCCGGTAAGCACCACTACCCGTACCTCCTTGTCCTTTTCTACCTGCTTCAGCGCCTCCTGCAGCTCATAGCTCAGGGGATCGTTAAAGGCGTTGTATACCTCCGGGCGGTTGAGGGTAATGGTGGCAATGCCCTGGTTGGTCTCTAATAAAAGGGAAGTGAACATATTTCAGCTTTTAGCGGTTAGAGTGTTTCCTCCAGCCATTTGAAGAACTCCCGCTGCCATACCAGCGCGTTCTGAGCGCTCAGCACCCAGTGGTTCTCTTCAGGGAAATACAGCAGCTTGCTTTTTATGCCTTTCAGCTGCGCCAGCTGGAAGGCCTGCAGCCCCTGCTCTATGCCTACCCGGAAGTCCTTGCCGCCCTGGATGATCAGGATGGGAGTGTGCCAGTTATTGGCGAAATTGCTGGGATTGAATTCCTGGTAGCTATTGTTATTGGCGGCCTCCCACCAGGCGCCAATGTCCCAGTTGGCGAACCATAGCTCTTCCGTGGTGCCGTACCAGCTTTTCAGGTCAAACAGGCCGTCGTGCGCAATGAAGGTTTTGAACCGGTTATTGTGCACGCCTGCCAGCATGTATACGGAATAGCCGCCATAGCTGGCGCCTACGGCTCCCAGCCTGTTCTTGTCTACGTAAGGCTCCTGGCTCACGGCATCAATAGCGCTCAGGTAGTCGAGGATGGGCTGGCCGCCCCAGTTCTTGCTGATGGAGGCGTTCCATTCCACGCCGTGGCCCGGCATACCCCTGCGGTTAGGCGCTACCACGATATATCCCTGGGAGGCTATCAGCTGGAAGTTCCAGCGGTAGGAGTAGAATTGCGACAGGGGCGCCTGCGGTCCGCCCTGGCAATACAGCAGGGTAGGATATTTCCTGGCAGGATCAAAGTTCGGAGGAAATATCACCCAGGTCAGCATCTCCTTGCCGTCTGTGGTCTTTATCCAGCGTTTTTCAATTTTGCACAGGCCGATCCTGTCATACACGGCCTTATTCACAGCGGTCAGCGGCTGCAGGTCGCCGCCGGAAATGTCTACGGTAAACAGTTCGGTGGCATGGTTCATGTCCGTACGGGACACTACCAGCCGGTTGCCTGCCTGCCCTACAAACCCTGTAATGTCAAAATCGCCGCTGGTAAGCTGGCGTATATGGCTGGCCGTGGTAGCGGTCATGTCTTTTTGCAGGGTAATGCCCAGCAGCTGTTCTGTGCCCTTTATAACGGCCAGGAAGAACAGCTGTTTGCCATCATTGCTCCAGCGGATGGAGGCCGCCGTGCCATCCCAGTCTTTGGTAAGGTTGGTGATCTTCCCGCTGCTGCGGTCCATTACCACGATATCATTCTTGTCTGCCTCATAGCCATCGCGGGCCATGCTGAGCCAGGCCAGGTACCGGCCATCGGGGCTGAAAGCAGGCGCCATATCGTAGCCGGGCATGCCTGCTGTAAGGTTGCGGGTGCTGCGGGTAGCCAGGTTGTATTCGTAAATGTCCGTGTTGGTGCTTATGGCATAATCCTTCCCGAATTTTTTCTTGCATACATACAGGATGCTTTTGCCATCGGGGCTCCATATCACATCTTCTGCGCCGCCAAAGGGCATCTGGGGGCAATCGTAAGGTTCACCCTCCATGATATCCACGGGCGTGCCGGTTTGCCCGTTATCATAGGTGGCATAGAACACATGCTGGAAGCTGCCGTCCTCCCAGGTATCCCAGTGCCGGTAGTTCAGGTGGTCGTATATCTGTACATTGGATTTGGGAAGGTCCGGGTAAAAATCGCTGCCGCTCACTTTGCGGAGCTTCACCTCTTTTGAGAAGAGGATATGTTTGCCGTCCGGCGACAGGCGGATGTTCTGCATGCCGCCTTCCACGCTGGTTTTCTGCACGGCGCCGGAACCGTCTGCATTCATTTCCCACCACTGGCCTTTACAGGCGTAGCCTACCTGCCGGCCCCGGAGCGCTGCCACGCCGCCTTCTGGGCCGGGCTGCTGCGTGATCTGCCGGGCTTCGCCGCCCGCCAGGGGAATGGCATACAGGTTCTTTTCACTTTTATTCTCCGCAATGTTGTACCGGGTTACACCGTAAATAACGGTTTTGCCGTCTGCCGTCACTGTTTCGCCGCTTACCCGTCCTAACTGCCATAGCAGTTCGGGCGTCATTTTGTCCTGTGCCATCATCATAGTAATAGTAGAGATCAGTAGGCCTGTTAGTAAAAGTGGTTTATGCATTGTTGTAACCTTTTGGATGCTTAAATGTAGGAAAAATAGCGCACTGCCGACTCCGCAGGGCATGGTAGTCTGCACACTCTGGCCGGGATTCACTAATTTTGCCAAAAATTTCCATCAATATTGTTAGAGAAGAAACAAGCAGTACAGCAGGAAGAGAAGGCGGTGATCATAGGACTTATTCACCAGGAGCAGTCTGAGCGCCAGGTACAGGAGTACCTGGATGAGCTGGCATTCCTGGCGGAAACGGCCGGTGCTGTAACGGTGAAGCGGTACACACAGAAACTGGCCCACCCTGACCGGGCCACCTTTATAGGGAAAGGAAAGCTGGAGGAGATCCGGCAGTTCATCAGCGGCCGCGATATATCGCTGGCCATATTTGACGATGAGCTGACGGGCTCGCAGATCGCCAATATTGAAAAGGTGCTGCAGGTGAAAGTGATTGACCGCAGCGACCTTATACTGGACATTTTTGCCCGGCGCGCCCGCACGGCCCAGGCCAAGGTGCAGGTGGAGCTGGCGCAGTACCAGTATATACTGCCCCGCCTGCGTGGGATGTGGACCCACCTGGAACGCCTGGGCGGCGGTATTGGCACCAGGGGCCCCGGTGAAACGGAAATAGAAACGGACCGCCGTATCGTAAAGGATAAAATATCCCTGCTGCGCAAGCGCCTGGCGGAAATAGACAAGCAGTCGCTGACGCAGCGCAAGGAACGGGGCGAATATATCCGCGTGGCGCTGGTGGGCTACACCAACGTGGGCAAGAGCACCATCATGAACCTGCTCAGCAAAAGCGAGGTGTTTGCCGAGAACAAGCTGTTTGCCACGCTGGACACCACTACCCGGAAGGTGGTATTTGAGCAGACGCCTTTCCTGCTCAGCGATACCGTAGGGTTTATCCGCAAGCTGCCCCATCACCTGGTAGAGAGCTTCAAGTCCACCCTGGACGAAGTGCGCGAAAGCGACATCCTGCTGCATGTGGTGGATATCTCGCATCCCCAGTACGAGGACCAGGTGGAGGTGGTGAACCGTACCCTGCAGGAGCTGAAAGCGTTTGACAAGCCCACCATCATGATCTTTAACAAGATGGACCTGTACGAAGAGCAGACCTTTGATAAATGGCTGGCGCCTGAGGTGAAGCAGGACATGCTCCGGCAGCTGAAGGAAAGCTGGGACCTGCGCACGCATGGCAACAGCGTGTTCATATCCGCCCTGGAAAGACGCAACATTGACGAGCTGCGCAAGACCATTATGGATAAAGTGGTGGCCCTGTACCGGGAGCGGTACCCGTACAAGACGGAGTATTTTTATTGATGATCGAATATGGCTAAACAATACAACTGGCATAAAATAGGCGATCCGGAAGACCTTATTGCAGCGGAGAACGAGATCACGGTGCTGGAGGTGAACGGGAAAAAGATATGTTGCGCCCGGCACCAGTCGCAACTATACGCCTTTGCCTACAAGTGCCCGCATGCCAGTGGTATCATGGGCGACGGTTTTATAGATGATGCAGGGAATGTGGTATGCCCCATACACCGTTACCGGTTCAGCATGAAGAATGGCTATAACAGCAGCGGGGAGGGTTACTACCTGAAAACGTACCCGGTAGAGGAGCGGGCCGACGGCATTTTTGTGGGGATGGAAAAGAGCGGCCTGCTGGGATGGCTGTAGCAGCAGCTGTCCCATGTAAACTGCCAACAGTTTTTATGATCTCCTATAGTAACGAAAGGCAGGTAAGCTTACTGGTTATCGGCCTCCTTATTTTCATGAATTTTACCGGTCTCAACATCACTATCCTGGAGCCGGACGGCGCACTGTACGCCGGTATTGCCAAGCACATGGCGCAGCATAATGATTACTGGAACCTGTTTGCGGACGGGCATGACTGGCTGGACAAGCCGCACTTCCCCTTCTGGCTGGCCGCCCTTAGCTTTGAAGTGTTTGGCTACACCACTGCAGCATACAAGCTGCCGGCTATCCTGTTCCTGCTGACGGGGGCTTTATACACCTACCTGTTTGCCCGCCGCCTGTACGATGAGAAGACTGCCCGCTGGGCCGTATGCATCCTGCTGACAGCGGAGCACCTGGTGATCTCCAATAATGATGTACGCGCGGAGCCTTACCTGACAGGGCTGATCATAGCCGGGGTGTATCACCTGTACCGGGGCCAGCGCGGTATATTTAACTATCATGTGGTGCTGGGCGCCCTGTTTACCGCCTGCGCCATTATGACCAAAGGGCCGTTTGCCCTGGTACCGGTGGGCGGCGCTATTGCGGGGCATCTGGTATTTACACGGCAGTGGAAGCAGCTGCTGCATGTACGCTGGCTGCTGGCCGCGCTGCTGATAGCCCTGTTCATTACGCCGGAGCTGTACGCGCTGTACCGGCAGTTTGACCTGCACCCGGAAAAGGTGGTGTTTGGCCGTACGGGTGTTTCGGGCATCCGGTTCTTTTTCTGGGACAGCCAGTTCGGGCGGTTTATGAACACGGGGCCTATCAAAGGCACCGGCGATCCTTTCTTTTTCTTTCATACGGTGCTGTGGGCCTTTTTACCCTGGTCCATATTATTGTATGCCGCAGTGATCGTGTTCATTAAAAAGCGGCGGCTGGCTACGGAGTACTATTGCATCAGCGGGGCATTGCTTACGTTTGCACTGTTCTCCCTGTCGCGCTTCCAGCTGCCGCATTACCTGAATATCGTATTTCCCTTTTTTGCTATATTGACCGCCCGGTACATACTGTCGCTCAGCAGTCCGAAGGAACTGAAGTTCTACCGGGTGACGCAGTATACCATTATGATCATGATGGCGTTGGCTATTGTGGGGCTGAGCGCGCTGTACATGCCGGTGCTGAACTACTATGCCCTGTTCTGCATGCTGCTGGGGCTTTTGCTGTTTTTGCTGCTACCCCGCTGGCTGGGAAATGGCACTGCGGCCCTCGTATTTTTCCGCACCTGCGCTGCCAGCCTGGTGTTGAACATTTTCCTGAATCTGGTGATGTACCCGGATATGATGCGCTACCAGAGCGGCAGCACCGTGGCCCGGTACGCAAACATACGCTTCCCCGGCCTGCCGGTGAGCTTCTGGAAAGCGCATTCCTATGCCCTGGAATTTTACCTGGATGCCCCGGTACGGCGCTATGACAGCACTACCCTGCGCCGGGCGGTGGCTGCGGGGCCAGTATTGCTGTATACCACTCCCGAACACGCAGACAGCCTGCAGCAGCAAGGGTACAATTGCCAGCTGGTAAAGGAATTCCCGCAGTTCTATGTGAGCAAGCTGGACCTGCCCTTTGTGAACCATGCTACCCGGGCCAGTGCCTTGCAACGGCGCTGGCTGGTATGGGTACAGCCGGGGAGAACCGCATGGGCAGGGAGGTAGGAGGGATTTTTCAAGCGGGATGGACTTAACATTGGCGGGCAGGGCCCTGCAGCTGGTTCCGGGAAGGTGAAAGGAGGAGGGTTGTTCAGCCAATGCAGGTTGCCGGCCTGTGCCTATACCTGCTGCCGGGAGGTTCTTTAAAAAAAACAACAATAGATTTTGCAAAATTCAAAAATTGCCTATTTTTGCAATCCCAAATGAAACCGAGCATTGTAAATCTTTTATTAATGCGGGGTTCCATCCGGCTGATGAGAATTTAAGTTATTACTGGATGAAATGGGAATACTCCTCCTTAGCTCAGTTGGTTAGAGCATCTGACTGTTAATCAGAGGGTCGCTGGTTCAAGTCCAGCAGGGGGAGCAGAGCTGGAAAGGCTTTCAACGGATAAAGTTGAAAGCCTTTTTTCATTTGCACAGGATTTGCACAGAAACCTGACAACGCGCCTATCCCCTGTTTTTCGATTTGCGGATTTTCGTATCTTCAAAAAAATCCCTGCCGTCCATGGAAGTCATTTGTTTAGAAGACGCGGCGTTCTTTGCCCTGATCGATAAAGTCGTCGAACATATAAAAGAGAAACATGAACCTAAAGGGGATAAATGGATCGGCCCCGACGAGGCCATGAGAAGGCTGAATATCACTAGCCGGACAACCTTACAGAAATTCCGCGACGAGGGGAAAATCCGCTATACCCAACCCGAGAAAAAGATCATTCTTTACGACGCAGATTCCATAGATGAATATTTAGAGAAGCATGCGCAGGAGAGGTTCTAAAGTATTTATTAACATGTGAATTAAGATGACAGGATTCTTCTATGGCATTAAACGCATTCTTTGTAGATTTGCCCCAAAATCCTTCAGAATAGAAAGATTATAAATAATAACATTAACAATACATGGACGCATTTGTCTATTGATGTTAATTTCATAGTGATATAAGATTAAAAACCTAATCCTTCACACTTGTCAAATGCTATGAACCGTTCCTTTACATTTTACGAATTCTTTTGCGGTGGCGGAATGGCCAGAGCTGGCTTAGGTGCTAATTGGGAGTGCGTTTTTGCAAATGACATTGATCCTAAAAAAGCCGAAAGTTATCAAAGCAACTGGGGAGGGGATATTTTAAAACTTTCCGATGTTGCTGATGTGCAAGTTGAAGACCTTCCTGAACAAGCCGATTTAGTATGGGCTTCTTTTCCTTGCCAAGATTTATCTCTTGCAGGTATGGGTGCCGGCTTGAAAGGGGACAGATCAGGAACTTTTTGGCCTTTTTGGAAAAAAATTAAAGCTCTTAAGCAAGAAAATCGAAATCCCAAAGTCGTAGTCCTCGAAAATGTTTGCGGGGCTTTGACTTCTCACGATGGTAAAGACTTTACTGCCATTTGTAAGGCGCTAAAAAACGAAGGGTATAAATTCGGTGCTGTTGTAATGGATGCTGTAGATTTTGTACCACAGTCAAGACCTCGTTTATTTATCATTGGTATACAAAATAATTTAAACATTCTTGATTATTTGTGCTCCACAGCGCCAAATGAAAAATGGCATACAGATGCGCTTGTTACGGCGTATTCAAAACTAGACAAGGCGACGAAAAATTCATGGATTTGGTGGAACATGCCCCATCCACCTGCGCGTACTGTCAATTTAGCCGACATAATCGAAGACAATCCGACAACGGTTACATGGCATACAGTAGAAGAAACCAATAGGCTTATTGAATTGATGAGTCCGGTAAATTTGGCTAAATTGCGGAAGGCGCAAGAAAATAAAGAGTTAAAGGTTGGTACGATTTACAGGCGGACACGCACTAATCCAGACGGAACAAAAAATCAACGGGCGGAAATTCGATTTGACGATATTGCCGGATGTCTTAGAACTCCAACTGGCGGTTCCAGTAGACAAATTATCATGCTTGTGAAAGGTCGATCAGTACGTTCTCGTTTATTATCGTCAAGAGAGGCCGCAAGGCTGATGGGGCTGTCGGATGACTATAAGCTTCCAAAAAACTATAACGACTCCTATCATTTGTTAGGTGATGGTCTAGTTGTGCCTGTCGTGAATTATATTGCAACCTATTTGTTAGAACCGATTTTATCGGTCCCAGAAAAAGGGAAAAAAGCTGCATAGTATGCCGATGAATTTAGAAACAGAATTATCGAACTTTTATACAAATCACAAATTTGCCTCCAAAGGTAAGCTAAGCGTTGCATTGGTTGTAACAGAACATGCCAGAAAAATGGGATTGCCATTGGACCCGGCAAAACTGTTAACAGGACGTGGCGGTCAAGTGTTAGGTTTGGGAATAGCTTCTGTTCAAAATATTTTGTCAAAATATGGCATCGTTAAAGTGCTTGCCCGAGAAGGTGGCAGAACAAGCCGAGGAAGCATAGACCATATGAAGGAATATGTTGCACTCTTAAATGGTTTGAATGAAAAAAAACTAATTGACCTAGATAAAATCGAGCAGTTTTGGATAGAGAAGGTAAATCTATTTTTTGCAGGAAAGCCTCTTAAAGTCAAAATAGATGGCTCTCAAAGCTTAAGAACGCTTATTCGGGACTTAATTACGCAAGGGGAGATCAAACAAAAGGAGGTTCCAGGTGTAAATTATGTGGGAATTATTCTGCAACATCTTGTTGGCGCCAAACTTGATTGCGCCCTAGGTAAAGGGCGATTTAAACACAATAGTGCTTCAACTTCTGATGCTCAAACAGGCAGAAGTGGAGATTTTCTGATTGATAAGGTAGTTATTCATGTGACCACAGCTCCAACCGAATTTGTTATTTCACGTTGTAAAGATAATCTAGCGAACGGGCAAAGACCAATAGTCGTAACAACAAAAAAGGGAATAGCCTTGGCGGAAGGCAATGCTGAAAATGCCGGTTTGGCGAATAGGATTGATATTTTTGAAGTCGAACAATTCATCGCCTTAAATTTATATGAGTTCGCGAAGTTTCAGGAAAATGGGCGCGATGTCGCTGTAACAGATTTAGTCAAAAGATATAATGAAATAGTAGCTGAATTTGAAACTGACCCGAGTCTTCAAATAGAAGTTCAATAGTGAAGGAGTCCAGAGAAAAAAGAAGCCAAATAATGAGAGCTGTAAAGGGAAAAAATACAGCTCCCGAATTACTGGTTCGTAAACTGGTTTTCAGTCTTGGATTTCGTTATCGGCTTCATGGTTCTCATTTGCCTGGAAAGCCTGACATATATTTCCCCCAAAGAAAGAAAGCAATTTTTGTCCACGGATGCTTTTGGCATGGTCATTCCTGTAAAAGAGGGAACAGGATGCCTACAACAAATAATACGTATTGGCAGAATAAAATCGAAAAGAATAAGATAAGAGACAAAAAAACTCTTACCCTTTTATCCGAAGCTGGCTGGTCAACGTTGGTTATATGGGAATGCGATCTCAAAAATATAAGTACCCTTACAGATTTAATACTAGCATTTATGGCAGCTTAAGCAGACCACCGTTTTACTGCCAAATCCCCTAAAATACCCTGCCTTTTTTGGATATCGGCAGGTTCCCAGGTCGTATAATTGTCTAATTCATTTGTTAATTTTATCTGTGACTGAGCATAAATTTTTTTCTTTTCTACAAACGATTCTTGCCCAGCGACCTTATTTTCACTACTGTTCATTATAGTAAGATTTCCTAATAGTAGAGAATATTTGAAATGCGTTTCCTGGTCATAACCTGACCAATTTTTCGTAGGGAATGATTTCGGCAGAATATGTTCCAAATTTACCATTTCCGGATTTTCATTCGGAATATACTCAAGTGGAGTATTGCCTAGCATAATTTTTTCAAGCTCAACTAATATATATCTCGCTAAGGCTGGTTTTTTAATTGGATAAGAAGCAAGAGCTTCTTTAAAATCATCGTCCGAAGGAACGTTTTTAATATTTGCTTTCAGTTGATCGGCCGTTGTAATAGCTCCTGATGACACCTCTTTAGCGAGATTTGAGTACTCCCTTTCCATTCCTTCACCACCTAAACGTTTTGTCACTGAGAATCGAAATGACCAAGATTCAATTAGCCGAATCGCCTTTTTTATTTCTTTAGAGTCAAACTTATTCAAGACGGCTAAAATCAGTGGTCGCGATTGTGTATGACTAATAATATTTAACGCCTTTATACTTTTAAAAGTTTCATTCCCATAAGTTTTCCAAAATAGCTCATCTGGGCTAACTAGCTGAGCATAAATTTTGGCATTCCTACTTAATTCTTCTGCAAAAGAAACTGCCTTGTTACTATTAACAACAAGGTTTTTAATCTCTTTATATAAATCTTTTTCACGAATGAGGCCATTTTTTGAGCACCAAAGATGCCGAATATACGACACAATATCATCGCCAGCATCAACGGATTCAAGACTAATTTTCATCTCATGCCATTTAGTTTTTATTTCCTCAATTCTGGTTTGTCCCTTTCCTAAAAGAAAGTTTTTCAATAAATCAGAAATAGCAAGATCAATACCTCTGTCATTTAGGGTTTCAAATAATACAAAAGCGCTCGCTTCATCAGGAGCTTTTAATACAATTACCTGAATTTTTTCTTTCATGTATTTGATTAGCTCAGTTAACTGTTGCCTAGATTTTCTAGGTGGAGCCTCTGCTATTTTAGTTATTTCCTCATAAGCAATATCATAAGCCCTTTTCAATCGAACATGCGAAGGAATGGATTTTTTATAACTATCCAGTTTCTTATTATCGGGTAGCTCAATAATAAAATCCCGAAAAAATTGGTTATCGATTTCATTTAGAATTAGATAAGGATATGTTTCCAAATCACTAGGATCCTTTTCTAATAAATAACTTTGGCTTAGAAGCTGCGCGCTTTCAATATTATCAGATTGTTTTGTGTTTATTAAATAATCTCTCGCTGCTGCGATAACAATACAAGTGGTTGCCATTCGCTGTTGGCCATCCACGACTTCGGGCAAATCGGATGTGCTAGTGATGACGACTGTTCCCATGAAATACTGAGTTTTATCCTCGCTTTTAGCCTCAGTAATATCACGGATGAAATCATATATATGCTTATCTTCCCAAGCGTATTCGCGTTGGTTTTTGGGAACCTTGTGCTTAGTCTGGATTAATTCTCCAATTCCTTTCAGTGTTGTATTCAGTCCCAAATTCATATTGTTGCTCAATTAATTATATTAAACATATAGTAGATAAGCCTTTAAGATACGAAGAAACTTAATAATTCCCTCAATAGGTACTCCTAAAGCATTGATCTAAAGAATCATTAGATTATAATAATGGAAGATTGAGTTTAAACAACCTAATCTGTCTTTTAACCCCGAGGGGCTAACCAGTGGCTAACCGTTCGTAGGTTTTTAAAAGGCTATCTAATTAAGTCATTGAAAAATTGGTTGCGGGGGCAGGATTTGAACCTGCGGCCTTCAGGTTATGAGGGACTAGGACAGTCCTTTAATTGAGCTTATTGCTCATTGCTTATTGCATTTAAGTCAAAGACTTATCTGTCATTTAAGTTAACCTGAATTACTGTTCTTTTATCTTTATCGGGGCACCAGTGCGGCACCGAAGATAAAGTTTGGGAGTACAGTAAACGTCCGTTATTTCAAGTGACACCACATCAACTTGAACATAAGGGAACGACATCGTGTCTAAAAAAGAAGCTATCAATTTCACGAACCTATGGGTGGAAGGCTTAACGCTACCCACTACTGGGCGTGGATATTACAATGATGCCCAGGAAAAAGGCTTAGGTCTCTATACCACCCCAAATGGTGCAAAGACATTTTATCTACGCAAGCGCGTCAAAGGCCGAGACGAACGCATTATTATAGGATCAGCAGAGCTGATCTCTGTTGAGAAAGCACGGATACAGGCAAGGCTGATTAAGGAACAAATTGCAGAAGGGTTAGATCCTGTTGCTGAAAAGAAAAAACACCTCTTTAGTCAACTTACGCTCGGCGTTCATTGCAAAGACTATATGGAGATTTATAGTAAAAACCATAAGAAGACATGGAAGCATGATCAGCGTGACATTGATCGGTTTTTCTCGCCGTGGTTTCATCGCAGGCTATGCGATATTACACGCTTTGAAGTACAGAAGCTCTATCAGAAAATTTGTGAAGAGAATGGCATGTTTCAGGCCAATCGATCCATTGAACGATTAAACGGCATTTATAACAAAGCGATAGAATGGGGATGGCAGGGTGAAAACCCCGCTAAGAAAATCAAACGTTATCGAGAAAAAGTGCGCGAGCGCTTTATTCAGCCAGAAGAAATGCCTTATCTTATTCAATCCCTCAATAATGAACCCAGTCGCACAGCACGGGATTACTTCTGGATGCTACTGTTAACTGGAGCCAGAAAAACCAATATGCTCATGATGCGTTGGGATCAGATTAATTGGCAACGCGAAACCTGGCGAATCCCCGAAACCCAAAACGGTGAATCTATCTTGCTGCCCCTTCTTGACAAGGCAATGACGCTATTGAAAGAACGCCATGCCTATTCAAACAGTGAATGGGTGTTTCCCTCGATCAGGGATGGCGACAAACATTTTATCAATGCTAAACGCGCATGGAGACGGATTGTCCTGCGGGCAACGATCTATCAATGGTATGAAAATGACAGGCTAAAACCTTTGATCGATGAATGTCAATCGATGCTCGCTAGGGATCATTACAACAATTATTGGATGAAACTAATCAGGGCGAGGGCTGCGCAAGAAGGAATTGATCTGCCAACAGGATTGATGGATACCCGGATACACGATCTCCGGCGTACCTTTGGCAGTTACCAGGCGATCAATGGTTCTAACCTTCTCGTGATTGGTAGAAGCCTTGGCCATCGGTGCCCTAAATCCACCTTAGTTTATGCAAGGCTCAGTTTGGATCCAGTACGTGCATCCATCAAACAGGCGACAGACAGGATGCTCGGCCTCTGATGTTTAATGGAGCTTAATCCTTATGAAGAAAAGGGGATTTTTATTTGGTTTCAATGAAGACCTGCTATGAACACGGCACTTCATTTCTAAGCCTATCACGAGCTAAATCAAGAAAAGGAGTTCTCAATGCGTCGTGAAGACACGTTCAAATTCACCAAAACATCTATCGCCAGTATCCCATTGCCACCTGAGGGAAAAAGAACTTTCTGCAAAGACTCAGAGGTGAAAAGTCTCATTCTCATGATAACCGCAAAAGGATCAATGTCCTTTTATTTGCGTAAGAGGATCAATAAGGTCAAAGAGATGATATTTATTGGCAAGTATCCTGATTTGCCAATTGAAATAGCGCGTAAGATAGCAATCGAAAAGCTTGCGCTTATTGCGCAGGGGATTGATCTCATGGCAGAGACGCGCCGCAAGCGTAATGAAATGACATTGGGGGATTTGTATCATGAATACATGGAGCGGTATAGCAAGCCGCAGAAAAAATCATGGATGTACGACCAGCGAGAAATCCCAAAATATTTGTCTCATTGGTTTCATCGTAAGCTATCATCGATTGAAAGATCGGAAATCCGTCTGCTTCATGAGAAAATCCATAACGAGAATGGCCTCTATCAAGCTAATAGAATGCTCGAACGTATTCGCGCCATGTATAACAAGGCGATTGAATGGGATTGGCAAGGTGTTAATCCTGCCGTAGGCATCAAAAAGTACAGAGAAAAATCCCGTGACCGATTTATCAAACCCCATGAAATGTCGCATTTCATAAATGCATTGAATGCGGAAGAAAATGAAACGGCGAGAGATTTATTCTGGATTTTGCTACTAACAGGTGCCAGAAAAACCAATGCGCTTCAAATGCGCTGGGAACAAATCGATTGGGAGCTAAAAACGTGGCGTATTCCTGATTCAAAGAATGGTGAAGCATTGTTTTTGCCATTGATTGATCGTGTAATCGAAATTTTACGTGTGCGTAAAGAAAAATATTGTAGCGATTGGGTGTTTCCTTCTGATCTCAGCAATGAGAAGCATTTCATCAATACAAAAAGAGGATTTAGAAGAACACTTCAGCGCGCAACAATTAGTCTATGGTCAACTGATCCTGAACTGAAGTTTTTTATAGACGGGATTAAGCAAGAAATAGACGAAAAGATTTACGGTGATCTCCTCTTTAAGCAAATCAAAGCGCGAGCGAAGTTAAAAGATATAGTTTTACCAGTAGGACTTATGAACATTCGCCTGCATGATTTGCGCCGTACGATTGGGAGCTATCAGGCTATTAATGGCTCTAGTTTGCAGGTTATTGGGCAGAGTTTGGGGCATAAATCTACCCAATCAACACAGATTTATGCTAGGTTGATACTAGACCCTGTTAGGGATTCGGTTGAGAAGGCTACAGACTGTATGTTTGGGAACGTAGGTCAACTACAATCTTAGATTTGATTAAATAGAAACATAGGTATATCCATGTTGATTTCTTGGACACTCTTATCTTGTACTACCATTTTATCATTTTTAGGTGGGTTGTCGGGAGCATATTTAAGTAGTTACTCGAAAGAAAAAGCGAAAAATTTAGCCACAAAAGAAGATATTGGACAAATTACAAAAGAAATCGAATTAATAAAAAACCATTTTAGTAAAAAAAATCAAAAATCAGAAGCATATATTAATCGCCAGATTGCGGCTTTAGATCTCGTGTATAAAGAAATGTATCGGCTGCGAATGCATTACTTTGAAACGGGCCGTATCCCAATTACTAAGTATGATGAGCAAGACTTTAATGATGAACTTAAAAATGCAGATGCAATTATCCACTTAGTTGAAGAGCATGGTATGTATCTAACTCCTATGGCAATTGAGCAATTAACCTTTTTATCCAATGATATTCTTGAACTGATTGATTACAAACATTCTGAATATGAGAAAGGGGAAAGTGGTATTTTGCTAGTTCCAGAAGAGTATTTTGAAACTATTGAGACGAGAACAAAGTTAATTCAACAATGTTTGAAGAGAGAAGTATTTGATGAGTAGTACTTCTCTTTTATGCGAACGAAGAAAGCTCTGAAGCACCATGTGAAAGATACAAAAGAGAAGATCTCATATGGCTGAAATATTAGCTCAGATCTAAAATAAATTGTCTCCTTAGGTCTGTAAAATAAACTGTGTCAATGTTACTTAAGTCGAATGAATTCGCTCACAGAGTTGGTAAAGCCCGAAAATAGTAATAATAATCATTTGCCAAAAAAATAAGCTGATAAAACTAAAAAAGGCTATCTTGCTGATACTCATTGCGGATGGAGGTATTATCGAGCTGCCTGAAATAAAAGAACCTATTACGGTTAGTAGATATACGGCTAAACTTAAGAAGGTTAAATAACCAAAAAGATAAGTGAGCATTCTTCGTCTGGTTAATTGTACGATTACGAGCTGATTTCTAACTAGGATTTCTAAAGAAGGGCAAGGAGCAGGAAGGTGTTGATCCAGTTCGAGACTGTAAAATAAACTGTGTCAGAGGTTAAAAAAGTAAGACCTTTAATACAGTTTTTTTATGGACAAGAAAGAAAAATTTGACTATGAAGCGCTTAAGCGCAAGACCCTTGAGCAATTACG